>Ga0315543_1000155_pt1 | contig 84888 bp, 78 predicted proteins | sample SalMarSW160210MG_2_FD_203098 | JGI IMG/M metagenome (GOLD analysis project Ga0315543, IMG submission 203098) | Salt marsh sediment microbial communities from the Plum Island Ecosystem LTER, Massachusetts, United States - Salt Marsh Sediment SW1601-210 ... | reverse complement strand
GGATACGAATATCCTTGCCAAGAGTGGAAGCAGCCCTGCGGAATATACGGTTAATTATATAATTCCCCCAGTGACCTAAATCGCTGGGGGTTTTTATATGCAGACAGAAGTCAAGGAACACCCCACCCTAGCTGATATCCAGGATGAGGACTGGGTATCCAGTGACACCTTCCGCTACAACGGTAAAGTCTACCGCATCAATCAGGACTTCTCAATTACTGAGGAAGAATATGGTAACCAAAGAGATGATGGGTAAGGTGGGGAGTCCTGCTTCTTCAATTACGCACGAAATGCTTGGTGATTTTTAACTAGGCACAAAAAATTTATTTAAATTCTACATTTGTTAGATTTAAAGGATGTAGAAAATTGACATCAATTTACGAACAAAAGAAAAATATCAGATATTCCCACCTCTGACCGACGAGGAATATCAATCTCTCAAAGATGATATTGCTCAGCATGGTATTCTAGTTCCCATCGAAAAAGACGAGGCTGGGAATATACTTGATGGGCACCATCGTATAAAAGCCTGGGAGGAATTAAGGGCGGAGGGTGTGAAAGTCCCCCAGTATGAAGTTTCATTCCGGGCTGATATGTCAGAGTTGGAGAAATTAAATCATATCCGTAGTTTGAACCTTCTACGCCGGCATCTTTCCACCGAACAGCAAAAGCCCCACTGGGATGAAATGCGTAAGGCTGGTATGACTTACCAGGCGATTGCGGAGGTGAGTGAGGTTGATGATGAAACTGTTAGGCAAGCAACTTCTGAAATCGAAAATTCGATTTCAGAAATCATTAATACCCGCGGGCAGAAGCGCCCTGCTAGATATAAGCCCCGGCAGCCCAATTTAGGTACTCTGTCACGCCTAATAAAGGGTGTAAATTACACCTTATATCACGCCTATGGGTGGGTGTAATTTGCGTTGTCCTTTATACTTCCACGACTACGTAATTTACGTAGTCTCTAACAGATAGACTACCACGCAATATCCCCCACCTTACCCCTCTCTTTTGTCGCCATTTTTGCTAACGGATTTGCTAACGAACTTCTATAGCTACCAAAAATATTAGCTTCAAAAGTCGTAAACCAGCCATCACCAGTTTTTACCGAATTGAAGCTAAAATGACCTGTTTTCACAGCTAATCTCTAATCCCGTATGCGCTACCAATTAACTCGAAGAAAAGGGCTTACGAGGAATTAACAGAAGCCCAAAATGTTATATTTGTTAACCCATCTTTCCTATGCTCTCTCACCTGGAAGGGGTTCTTAATGAAAAAGCACGCTACTCTTAAAAGCCACCTTGGTCAGTATTTCTTCTCCGTACTTCCATGTCCTTGTCAGTCAAGGGACTCACGCTTCCATAATTGACAAGGGGGAAAGCAGCGATATATGATTTTGCCAGGAATGATTAAGCGGGAGGACATTGCAAAATGGCAGAAACGAAATACGGGAAACACTTAATAGAAGCACCCTTCGAACTGGCCAGAGAAGGCACGGGGGTGCACATTATCAATTTCGCCGCCGCAGAGTATGGAGTCAAGGCGTCATGGGTCTTATTACCCGTTATCAAACCCTCCACCGGCGAGGGTCTACCAACCCATAGTCATGATTTCTTCCAGTTTATAAACTGGTTTGGTGCCGACCCGAAAAATATCGGAGAGTTTGAAGCAGAAGAATTCGTATGTTTAGGCGAGGAACAGGAAAGACATATCGTCAACAGCCCCACCGTTCAGATTCTCCCGCCGGGGACACCTCATTGCCCTGGCGGCTGGCTAAAGGTTGATAAACCTGTTTATCACTTCGACGTTTTCTTCGCATCTGATTACGTAAAAAAAGACACAGTCATACCGGACGTACCCAACAGGCAAATGCCGGGAACAAAATACAGTAAAAACTTCGTCCCAGCATCTATATCACCAGCTCAGCACGGGCCACCAATACCAACTTTTAACTTCTCCGCTGCCGAGTACGGTGTCGATGCGGGATGGATTCTGGTACCCGTTTTAGAACCCAGAATGTTTATGGACCAGCCCCATAAACACGATTTCCACCAGTTCTTCTGTTTTCTGGGGAGTGACCCGTATGATATACGCAAGTTCGATGCCGAAATCGAGGTATATCTGGGCGAGGAAGGCGAAAAGCACATCATCACCACACCCACCGTTCTCCATATTCCCCCGGGGTTAATACACTGCCCCATGGAATATAAGAGGGTCGGCCAACCCGTTATGCATCTTGATATTTACTTCGCACCCAAGTACGAAAGAATACCAGCATCCCGATAGGCCTTATCCTGCCCTTTTTGTCGGATACTGGGACACCTGATTGGAATTGCTATTCTTCTCTACAAGGTATCAAAATTTATAGTTGACAATTCCATGAATGTAGAATATATTATATTAAACTAATGTAAGGGTTATAATATATAACAATATACTTAGCAACATGGGTAATCCTGTCAGCATTGGTGAAACCCATTGGTCAATATCCCGAATCTGTATAAACCAGGAGGGGTTAAGTAAAAGTGAAGCGAAATAACAAGTGCAACCCTAATTCTAAAAAAGGAGGTAAAAGATGAAAAAACTATTATTTATCCCTTTGATCCTAATACTTGCAGTTAGCATGGTTTTGGCAAGCTGTGCCGAGCCAGAGCCGGAGCCGGAGCCAACTCCAACTCCAACTCCAACTCCGACACCCACACCGGAACCAACGCCGACACCAGAACCAACCCCGACGCCGGAACCAACCCCGACACCAGAACCGGAACCAACCCCGACGCCGGAACCAGAGCCAGCACCAGCACCGTACGGCACCCTGCGTGTCTCCATGCCCTCTTTCTCTTATGAATCAATGGACGCCATCGAGGGGGAGTCGTTCTTCGGCTGGTCCTTTGCTGACCCGCTGATATCGTGGGACGAGAACTTTGACTTCGCTCCAGCAATCGCTGAAAGCTGGGAGATAAGCGCGGATGGACTGACCTGGACCTTCCACATCCGCGAGGGTGTCAAGTTCCACAATGGCGACCCGCTTACTTCCGCTGACTGCCAATTCTCCGTAGAACACTGGCAGTCGCCCGATTCCTGGAACCCGTGGTCTCCTTACCTGAGCTATAACTTCGATTACATGGATTGCCCGGATGACTACACCTTTGTCTACAAAACCATAAAGCCCGAGCATCCACTTGCCATATGTTTCTCGGACGTGGTGATTTACCCCAAGGACTATATTGAGGAGAATGGATGGGATGCCTGGAAGGAGCACCCCATCGCCACTGGGCCATGGAAGTTCGTCGAGTTCGTTTCAGGTGATCATATTACAATGGAAGCCAACACGGAACACTGGGGCCACGTACCCGCTTTCGAGACGCTCATTCAATATGTCGTCCCCGAGGAGGCAACTCAGATTGCCATGCTCAAGAGGGGCGAGGTTGACGTCATCACCGGTATCTCCATCGACCGAAGCCTCGATTTGCAGGAAGAGGGTTATACATTGGTGCCAACTCCGGCTCCCACCGGAATGATTATGTGTATGCCCGGTACCTGGTTTGAGGAAGCTGGGCCGATGCATGACATTCGTGTCCGCCAAGCCATGTCCTATTCCATCAACCACCAGGAACTCTTCGATACCTTCTTCCATGGTCTCGCCGGACCGGGAGGCCGCTGGTTCATGCACCCTGGTAGCTGGGGATGGGACCCGTCATGGCAGCCCGAACCATATGACTTTGATTTAGCCGTATCGTTGCTGGAGGAAGCCGGATATCCGGATGCCTTCGATGACCCGGTAATCCCTATATGGGTCCAGGTCGGCTCCGGATGGACGCCCGATTTGATGCAGGTACTCCAGGGCTACTGGGCAGAGGCCGGCATCCAGACCCAGATAAATATGGTCGACCCCTTTGAGTGGGCTGGTATGTTCTTTGTCCCGCACTATGAAGAGCCGGACTTCGGTAATGTCGGCGCCATTTTCCCGTGGATATTCCCTGATTACTGGCCCTCCAACGTGTACCACTCATTCAACATGTACTGCGGTGGCGTACACACCTGCAGCAGTGACCCGCATGCGGTGGAGCTCTATGAAAAAGCCGTCAATGAGCCTGATGCCGATTTAGTCGAGGGGTACTGGTCAGAATTCATGACTTACGTCCATGATGAAATGTTCGTCACCTTCAGTGTCGGTCTGGTATACCCCCCATTAGCAATCGCGGGCCCCGAGGTAGGCGAATGGACCTATGGCACGTACCTCGGTAGTATTGCCTCAGCTTATTCGGGTATTCAGCACGCCAAATAGTAACCGGCCGGGCAATACGGCTCTACAAGATTAGGCAAACGGGGTTCCGGGGGGGGCACACCACCCCCCCCGGAATTCCTCTGCATATAAAAATCGTGACTTTTCTAATAGAGATAGCGCTTGTATAATTGTTACGCGCCGGGAGTAGCTACAGCTCTCGGCTGGATGAGATTAGCCCCCTGCCCGCAAGCACAATTATTTGACACCTGGGCTACCTATATGTATCATGAATATGGAGAAACATCTTTGCGGGCAGGTATATAGGCCCCGATTTGTCGGATGATACGGGGGCTGTTCGCAGTCATTCTAATCAGTAAGGAAAAGAGCCGATGACGCGTTTCATCATAATGCGATTGCTCCAGTCATTTATCGCCCTCATCGGTATCTCGATATTAGTCTTTGTTCTGGTCCGGGCTTCCGGAGACCCCACGATGCTGTTCAGAACCAGCATGTCTACAGAGGAAGATATAGCCCGTATCAGAGCGAATCTGGGCCTTGATAAATCAATGCAGGAACAGTACTGGATTTTCCTGTCCGGCATGTTCCAGGGCGACCTCGGCGAATCACTCACCAAGGATCGGCCGGTAACTGAAATGATTTTGGAGAGACTGCCCAATTCTTTAAAGTTGGCGGTCTCTTCGTTCTTTATAAGCATGATACTGGCGTTCTTACTGGGAGTTTTGGGGGCGACCCGGCGTGATACCTTTCTGGATAACGGGGTGAAGTTTTTAGCCATCCTGGGGCAGGCGCTGCCGGGCTTCTGGGTGGCTATCATGGCCATCCTGGTATTCTCCGTGTACTGGCAGGTATTGCCGCCCTACGGTACGGGTACCCCCGCTCACTATGTGCTGCCGGTCGTCACCATGGCCTTTTTCCTGCTTCCGGGCATGATGCGGCTGATCCGTTCCGGTATGCTGGACGTCCTTGACAGCGAATACATCAAGCTGGCCAGAATCAAGGGACTCCCCGAGAGGGTAGTTATCTGGAAGCACGCCCTGAGGAATGCCCTGATAGCGCCGCTGACGGCGGCCGGCATGATATTCGCTATGCTCATTACCGGCGCCGTAATTACAGAGAATGTCTTCGGCTGGCCTGGCGTCGGCAGGTTGAGCATCGAAGCGTTGTTCTCCCGTGATTTCCCGGTGATACAGGGTATTACCATTATGGTAGCGGCTGCGGTTCTCCTGATAAACTTGTTAGTGGATATTCTGTATGCATATATTGACCCACGGATAAGATACCAGCAAATGTAGGCACTGAACGATGCAAAATATAGCACCAGATATTGAAGCCATAACCGGGACAAAGGTTGCTACCGGCATAAGACGGGTGCGCATTATCAGGCAACTGACATTAATTATCCCATCAATAGTGTTGTTCCTGCTGGTGATTACCGCCATATTTGCCGACCTATCATGGCTTGGCTTACCCGATGTCCGCCTTGCGCCTTATGACCCCGTCAAGACATCTATGCCGGAAAGGTTTCTTCCGCCATTCTGGGCTGCTGAGGGCAGTACGGCCCATCTCCTTGGAACAGATAACCTCGGCAGGGACATCCTGAGCCGCGTCATCTTCGGTGCCAGGGTTTCTCTCAGCGTCTCCTTGCTGGTTATCCTCATTACCAGCAGTATTGGCACGGTGCTCGGGATAATAGCCGGGTATCTGGGAGGGCGTACCGACAATACGTTAATGCGGGTAACCGATATCAGCCTGTCCTTTCCGGCCATTCTGATAGCGATACTCCTGGCCGCCAGCATTGGGCCGGGCTACTGGACCGTTGTCCTGGCCTTATCGATACTCGGCTGGGCTCCCTACGCACGCCTGATACGGGGAGAAGCCCTGAAACTGCGAGAGGAGGATTTCGTGGCACAGGCTCGCATCATCGGTGCTTCTCCTATAAGAACCATGGTCAAACACATTTTCCCGAACATCATCAATCCGCTGATAATCATGATGACGCTGTCCGTGGGGATGGTGATTCTCACGGAGGCTGCTTTGAGCTACCTTGGTGCTGGCATCCCGCCGCCAAACCCATCGTGGGGAGCTATGGTGAATGACGGCAGAAATTTCATCGATACAGCCTGGTGGATATCCCTATTCCCCGGCGTGGCTATCGGGCTGGTGGTGCTCTCCGGGAACTTCCTGGGCGATTGGCTTCGCGATACGATGGACCCGAGACTGAGGCAACTATGAGCGATGTCATCCTTCAAGTAGAAGACCTGCATACCTCCTTCTTCACACGGGCAGGCGAGGTCAAGGCCGTCGACGGGATTAGCTTCTATGTGAATGAGGGAGAGACATTCGGACTTGTCGGGGAATCCGCTTGTGGAAAGACAGTAACCGGTCTATCAATCCTTCGCTTGCTTCCGGAGCCTGCGGGCAGGATAGTTGGGGGAAAGATAATCCTGGACGGAACGAATCTCATGGAGCTGAGCAAGAAGGAGATGAGGGGGATTCGTGGTAAAAAAATATCAATGATTCTCCAGGACCCGATGACTTCGCTTAACCCCGTCTACACTGTCGGCGACCAGATAGCTGAATCGGTGCGGCTGCACCAGGGCCTTCCTGACGATATGGTCGAGCTGGAGGTTATTTCAGCGCTGCGGTTGCTGGGGATTCCCGCGCCTGAGTCGCGTCTTCATGATTATCCTTTTCAAATGAGCGGAGGGATGAGGCAGCGCGTGGTAGGTTCCATCGCCATGTCCTGCCGTCCACGCCTGCTTATCGCCGATGAGCCCACAACGGCTCTTGACGCCACCATACAGGCTCAATACTTAGCCCTCTTTAAGGATATACAGAAACAGACAGATGTGGCCATAATTTTCATTACCCATGACTTCGGGGTCGTAGCCAATATATGCCAGCGGGTAGCCGTGATGTACGCAGGCAAAATTATGGAGACAGCTGCGACCAGCACCATATTCAAAGCGCCGAAACATCCTTACACGGTCGCTTTGATAAATTCTGTGCCGCGTCTGGACCAGAAGGATGACCGGCTTTACTCGATTGAAGGGCAGCCTCCCTCACTGTTAAACCTGCCTCCCGGCTGCCGGTTCGCCCCCCGCTGCCCCGACGCACAGGATATTTGCCATAACCAACAGCCCCCTGAAGTGGAAGTTGGTGATGGCCACACTGTATCCTGCTGGAAAGTGAAATAGACCATGGCAGATATACTATTGGAAGGCCGCGACCTGAAGAAGTACTACCCTGTTACCAAGGGTATTCTCCAGCGTACCGTTGGTTGGGTAAGGGCTGTAGACGGCGTTTCTTTCACGATAGAACGAGGCAAGACATTAAGCCTCGTGGGAGAATCGGGTGCCGGGAAGACAACTGTAGCCAAGCAAATACTGCTACTGGAACAATTAACTTCCGGGACTATCCTCTTCGAAGGAAAGGATGTCTACAAGTTCACCAAGTCACAACTGAAGACGGAGTACCGGCCAAGGGTACAGTCGGTACAGCAGAATCCCTGGAGCTCTATGAACCCGAGGATGCGGGTGAGAGATATTGTCGCCGAACCACTGGTTGTAAACACAAAACACTCCAAGGAGCAGATTCAGAGCAGAGTACAGGAGTTGCTTAAGCAGGTAGGGCTCGCACCAAATCATACCGATTACTACCCGCATGAGTTCAGCGGCGGACAGCGACAGCGTATTGCAGTAGCGCGTGCCCTGGCTTTGAATCCCAGCCTGGTCGTGCTCGACGAACCCGTATCTGCGCTGGACGTGTCGATTCGGGCACAGATTATGAATCTGCTGAAAGACCTTCAGGAGCAATATAATTTGAGCTATCTGGTTATAGCACATAACCTGGCAACGGTGCGGTTTATGAGCCATAGCGTGGCGATTATGTATCTGGGGCAGATAGTGGAATATGGCGAAGCAGAAGAGGTATTTAGTCAGCCTTTGCATCCGTACACCAGGGCATTGATGTCAGCATCGATTTTAAAATTACCTGAGGATGAAGACCAGAAGATAACACCAATAATACTGAGCGGTGAGATGCCTTCGCCATTGAATCCCCCTCCCGGGTGCCGATTTCATACACGCTGCGCCGAGGCTATTGACATATGCTCGAAAGAAGAGCCGGAATTAAGGGTAATAGGGAAACATCAGGTAAGATGCCATATCTATGATGACGCCAGCGTACAATCCGCTCTATCTTCAGGACTTCATCCAGGTACTGAAGGACGACCACAGCAGCCTTAATCCACAAAGTCTCCGTCTCCCTGAGGTAGCTTCCCTTTCCATCTTATTATCAATCCAAAGGCTTATCTACATAATGACGAAGCGCTCAACTTCACTATACCCGATAATATGTTATATAATGTGGCGGCAACTGATTAAATATAAGATAGGAGGCAGAAATGGACCTAGGCTTTAAAGGCAAGGTAGCCCTGGTAACCGGGGCCGGCAGTCAGATAGGATTTGGCAAGGCTATAGCACTCCTTCTGGCGAAAGAAGGCTGCGATGCCATCGCCATCACGGATATCAACCTTGATGACGCAAAATTAACAGCGGAAGCCGTCAAAGCCCTCGGCTGTAAATCCATCGCCGTCAAGGCGGATGTGACCAATAAGGCTGAACTGGAGGAGATGGCCAAACAGGTCATTGCGGAGTACGGCAAGATTGACATCCTCCTCAATGTAGCCGGCGCTATCCTCGGTGGAGGCCCCCTAGAAGAACAACAGGAGGAGCTCTGGGATAAAGAAGTCAGCCTCAACCTCTACGGCACGATGCTCGTCAGCCAGGCTGTTCTCCCCTACATGAAAAAACAGAATTACGGCGTCATTGTCAATATTGGCTCCGGCAGCACCAATATGTATAGTCACGGCGTGTCCACGTATGCTATGGCCAAAGCTGCCGTCGATATCTTCACCAAGCAGCTGGCCACCGTGGAAGTAGGTTCCGGCATACGCGTCAACTGCGTCGCCCCCGGCCCCTCACCCACCAATTTCATCAAGGCCCCCGATAAACAAGCATTGGTTGACATGCTGGCCAAGCAAATACCGATGGGCAGAGGTGCCACACCGGCAGATATCGCTAACGCCGCCGTCTTTTTCGCGTCGGACATCTCCGGCTATGTCACCGGCCAGGTTCTCCACGTCTCCGGCGGCTCGGTAATGTAACCACAGAAGGAGGGGAAAATGGATTTAGGTCTAAAAGACAGGATAGCACTGGTAACCGGGGCGGGCAGCCAGATAGGTTTCGGCAAAGCGATTTGCCTGATGCTAGCCAGGGAAGGCTGCGATGTAGTCGTTAATGATATCAACCTTGAGGACGCGAAAAAAACTGCGGATGAGGTCAAGGCTCTGGGACGTAAGTCCGTAGCCATTAAGGCCGATGTTACCAAGAAGGCTGATGTAGATGAGATGTTCAAGAAGGCACTGGCGGAATTCGGTAAAATAGACATACTGGTAAACAACGCCGGTGGTATGACTTTAGGAGCGTTCTCATTCATGGAACAGAAAGAAGAGACCTGGGACAAGAATTTCAATCTAAATATCAAGGGCGCCATGTTCTGTTCCCAGGCAGTGCTCCCCGGCATGCTGGAGCGTAAGTCCGGTAAGATTGTTAATATATCTTCAAGCGTGGCCAAACAGGCTTTTCCCGGGGTGAACACTTACAGTATGGCTAAGTCCGCCATCTATGTCTTTACCAGAGGCCTGGCAGGTATGGTGATTAAAGAAGGGATAAACGTTAACAGCGTGGCACCGGGATGGGGGCTCACCAATTTCGACCCTAGAGACCCCGAGGAGATAAAAAGAGGATTTATACCGGAAACTCCAAGAGCGAAAGAGACCACCCCCGAGGATATCGCCAATGCGGTTGCCTTTCTGGTATCGGACGTCTCCGCCCATATCGTCGGGCAGATTCTCTGTGTTGACGGCGGCTCGACCATGCAATAAAGGGAAAATATAAAATTTTCCTCACAAAAATGGCCGTGAAGCTGGGCATTCCTTGACAATTGTCCACCTATTGTGGTTTAATATGACAGAAGCTCATGGTACTGTCTGAATATAGCTTTGGGAGGTGTCCAGTGAGGCTTCATGCGCTATTCGGAGTTTGGCAGGTGGACAGTTAATGCCCTGCATAACGGCAGGGCCAGAGGAATCCGAACTCGGCTCGATAAACTAAAAAAAATGGTCGGTCTGAAGAGCAGAGGCCAAATGCGGTGGTGATCACCGGAAATGAGTTGGGTTTGGTACCGGTTAGTCTCGTAAGTGGAGGTTGCTTGAGAGAGCGACCTCCGCTTTTTTCCTAGGGTAATAGTCTCCCCTAGTTCGTCCCCTCTTCCGTGCCACGGAGACCGGTATTATCTAACAGCGTGCCGTAGAACTCGGCGATATCTTCGTCGTAAATCTTACTTTCAGCCATTCGGAACGGTGTGGTAAGTGACTCCTTATATATCTTCTCAATATCAGGCATAAGGTCAATTAAGCGCTGAGTTACATTATCCGATGTTTCGCCTGCATCATCGGTATCAGCCCGCGTTGGCAAAACCATCCTGGCTCCCAATAAAAGCAAGCCGCATATTACCATGCCCGAAATGAAGCTAAGGACAATCCGCACTGTATTTACCCCCCAATCTTAGCAACCAGACAATCCTGGATTACATTCTCATTCTGACATACAGTCATAAACGCTGATATAAAGACTATAAATATTACATAAAGGTCAGATTAATTTTCTGTAAAGAATTGGCTTACTTGACATCACACCAGGGCTATACCTAAAATGTCGGAAGCAGCAATGTTCCCAATCTTAAATATCTATATTCAGGTGTTCCTTCAGGAGGTTGCGTGAGTAAAAAAATCCAGACAGTGCCGGCTATTCTTACCGAAGACCCCAGGGCACTGGAAAATATGGTACGCCAGACCGAAACCTTTACCAGCTACGCTCAGTTCGATATCATGGACGGCCAGTTCGTGCCTTCGCTAAGTGTATCCTGTGAGCAAATAGCCGGGTTGAAAACATCTCTGACCTGGGAGGCACACCTCATGGTGCTGCACCCGGAAAACTGCCTGGAAGAGTTTAAACAGGCGGGGGCGCAAAAGATAATCTTTCACTATGAAGCCACCCCCTCGCCGGACCAGATTATCAGGCAAATCAAGAACCTCGGTATGGAGGCGGGACTGGCCATCAACCCGGAAACCCCCATCGATGCCATCACACCCCTGCTCAGTGAACTGGACAGCGTGCTCTTCCTGTCAGTTAACCCGGGCTTTTACGGAGCCAAATTCATACCCGGGGTACTGGATAAGATAGTGGCGTTCCGCAAGGCACACCCAAAGATAGAGATAGGCATTGACGGCGGCATAAAAGAAGGCAATATCGCCGACATCGCGAGGACGGGAGTTAACGTCATCTGCGTAGGCAGTGCCATATTCCAGCAGCCCGAGCCCGGTGAAAGCTACCGCCGCCTTACGGCGCTTGCCGAGGCAAATGCCCCCTGATGAAGACATCCTACATTATAAAATAAAATAATTAGTAAAGGAGCGACGATGTTTAAAGTAAAAGCCACTGTAACCGGTTTTGGTAAGGACGAGAGCAAGTGCCCGTGCCACTTTCGCTACAAGGTGGGCGATGAGGTTATTTTTGACGGCGAAACAATGGCCGGAAGAATATGCCCTAACATGATGGTGCCATTCAGCCAGGCATTTGCTGCCCTTTTTGCCTCTGGCGGCAGGCATAAGGAAGACGAAATCCCCGGCAGCTATTACCCGTTCTGGCATTCCCCACAGAGCCTGTACGACCCGGCCCAAAAAAAATACGACGGGGTGGGGTTCAGGCCAACCCTGGAAAGACCGGAGGAAGGCTACAAGTTCGTAGCCGATGAGACTTTATTCGACAACCCCCCGGGTGGGAAATTCATTATAGGTAAAGGTACAGAGAAAAAGGGTATCGAGCTGCAATGCGGAGACAGTCATACCTTCGCACAGTTCAAGGTGGAAGCTTTCGATTTAGCCGATAGAGGCGATGCCCTCCCCTATTACAGACGGTCAATGACGATATTAAACAAAGTCTCCAAGAAACCGGGCATTGCCATGGACAAGATAATAAACGAATTCACCAGGGACGAAATCGATAATATCTACCCATCGTTAGGCCAGAGGATGGTAGCTATACTGACCGGTGAACTGGAGGTTATGGGCTATGTCGTCGTTAAAGACGACAACGTGACCATAACCGATAATGGCAAGAAGAAATTAGAGGACTTTAAAGCGAGTCTAACGGCAGAAGAGAGGGAAGCTCTAAAACTGTAAATCAGCTGTCCTGATAAGAGAAAAATTACTGAGACGTAATGCCTCCGTCCATTATCAGCTCGGTTCCCGTCATGTAACTGGACTCATCAGAGGCCAGGAAAAGGATACCGTTGGCAATGTCCTCCGGCGTTCCCATGCGACCGAGCGGAGTCCTTTCGGCACATCTCTTCAGAAATCCATCCAGCAGCTTCGGGTCTCTTTGTTCTATCATTCCCGTAAAGCCCGGAGTTAAAATGAAACCGGGGTGAACCGAATTCACCCTGATTTTATTCACTGCATAGACGCTGGCATCACCTTTGGTCAATAAGCGGACACCGCCTTTGGCTGCGTGGTAAATGGGGTCGCCGCCACCAACAATGCCGAGCATAGAGGACATATTAATGATACTGCCACCGCCCGCCTTTTTCATATACGGTATAGCGTTTTTCGTGCAGCGGAAAACACCCTTGAGGTCGACATTCAGCACTTTTTCAAACTCTTCTTCTAATACCTCATGACTGGGTTTACCACTGCCGGGGATTCCGGCATTATTAACCAGGATGTTAATCTCCCCGTATTTTTTACATATGTCTGCAAAAACCTTCTCTATTTGCTTTTCGTCTGTTACATCCATATGCCAGTATTCAGCCACACCGCCATTTTCCCTGATTTCGGCAACAACTTCTCGTCCGGCATCATCGTTGATATCAACTATGGCGACTTTGGCACCTTCCTTCGTCAGGAGTACACTTGCCGCTTTGCCTATTCCCGATGCACCGCCGGTTACGATTGCCACCTTGTCTTTTACCCTGTCCATTGGTATCTCCTCTATATAAAAAATCCCGCCTATTCTTGACGGCAACTCCCTTAATACAGTATCGGCCAGCAGCCTTAACGACCGCTGCTATCTTATTCGCCTGGCTCCTCCTCACTGCCCCAGTTCTGCATTATCTCCTTGATGCGCTGTGCAAGCCTGGGACTGGAACGCAGGCGTTCGATGAAAACAGGACACCCCTCCAGAAGTGAGTTCTGAGCCGCTGTTGCCATACTTGATAACAAATTCTGCATACCGATATCCATCTGCTGAGGCATATTCATTCCCGGTGCTGACGATTCCAGCTGCTTCCGAATATCTTCGGCAGTGAATTTCATCGGCATGACACAGCTTTTATACCAGGGACATTCCTTACACTGGACTATCCCATAGGCTTCATTAAGGATATCATCCATATCTTTCTCCCTTAGGACTCCTCCTTCATTATCGAATTCAGTATCCGCCAGTCTATTTGCGCTTTATTCTCGAAAAGCCCTATTTTTATATCCCTTATTATACCATCTTTATCAATGAAATACGTGGTTGGAATTCCTGAGATATTATACATCCTCATTACCTCCTTCTTGGCGTCAAGGAGGACTGTAAAGGAAAGGTTATTGCTCTCCATAAATTTCCGCGCCTCCGATGGAGACTCCCCCAGATTTACCGCCAGTATTACCAGTCCTTGCTCCACCCAGTCCGGGTCTTCAAATACCTCCTGTATAAAAGGCATCTCCATGCGGCAGGGACCGCACCCGGACGCCCAGAAGTTAACCATTACGGGTTGCCCCCGCAGACTATCAAGCGAGACCGTTTCCCCGTCAAGGCTTTGAAGCTGGAAATCCGGTGCCGGCCTGCCCGGCGCTGGAACCGCGTCTGGCTCCGTACTATCCGAGCAACCGGCTATAACCAGCAGGGAAACCAACATCGCTATCATTGCTATTACATTCGTTATTCTTGCCATAGAACCCTCCCCAGACATAAATTTAACTCGCCAGCGAGGAAAACCAGGACAGATTGTCAGTCAGGATAAGAATACCCACGATTAACAGCAGCAAACCGCTGATGATGTGCAGCCAGCCGGAATAGCGCTGAATACGTTTCAACAATGGCAGGATTGAATCAAAAGCAATCCCAATAATCAGGAACGGAAGACCCAGTCCCAGGGAATATATGGCCAGCAGATACGCCCCCTGCCAGGCGGTGGCACGTACCGTAGCCAGAGTCAGGATGCCACCCAGTATCGGCCCGACACAGGCCGTCCAGCTCACGGAGAAGGCAGCCCCTATGATAAAGGAACGCAGATAACCGGTGCTACTGCCCAGGGACGGGGCCAGACGTTTTTCATAGTTCAACCAGGGTACTTTTCTGGCCAACAATATAAACAGACCAAAGGCTATCAGCAGGCTACCGGCTATCTTGCTGAGCAAAGGGTAATTGGGATTAATGGCATATCCGGTCAGCCCGACAATCGCTCCCAGGAAAATAAACAGTACGGAGAAGCCAAGCACAAAGCTAAGGGAGTGTAGAAACACGGGCAATCGGATACCCCTGGTATCAAATATCCCCGGCCCGTATAAAGTGGCAAGATATACCGGTACCATCGGTAAAACACAGGGCGAGAGAAAAGACAATAACCCACCGCTGAAGGCAACAATCAGCGATATATTTTCATTCATCGTTCTTATTGTATAATGTATCTGGTAAAAGTTGCCAACAATGGCAGGACCCGTAGAAATTCCAGACAAAGGATTGTTGCCTATAGACAGAACTTATATTACGCCTTATAATTGCAGGTATACATCGCTAACAATATGATTAACCTCTCGATATAAACAATATCGGCAGGAGGTAAAGGGCACCAAGCACCAAAAAATATGATAACGGGAGGAAATTATGCCGCTGTATGTAATGATGACCAACCTGACTGACGAAGGCAGGAAAACGGTAAAAACAAACCCGGGAAGGATTAAAGAGGTCAATAAAGAGGTGGAGGCCATGGGGGTGAAAATACTGGCGCAGTATGTCGTCCTGGGACAGTATGATTTCATCAACATCCTAGAAGCGCCCAACAACGATACCATAGCCAGGGTGGCTACAGAGCTGGGTTCCCGTGGAACTCTGCAGACCAATACGCTGGCCGCCATGACACTTGATGATTTTATCAATAGCCTGAAAAAATGAGCCCTAGCTTACTATCATACCGGTGCCCTTTACCGCCCACGGGCTACGGCTTACTGAAAACAATGGGAGGACAATAATTAGACCTCTAAGTTTCACCCAAATTTCGCTTTACCAGACCTGTCCCCTGTGCTATAGATTACAGTACATTGACGGTCTCAAACCGAAGGACAAGTGGTATTTTAGCTTCGGCACGACCCTGCACCGGTGTGTCGAGCGCTTCTTCAGGGTCAGCACGCCCCCGCCACCCTCCCTGGAAGATATATTTCAATTTTACGAGCGGAACTGGCTTTCCCAGGGATATGAATCGCCCGAAGAAGAGACCAGATATAAGGATTACGGTCGGGAAATACTGAGCAGATTCTGGGAGATTCACAGTGCCGATTTTCATATGCCGGTAGCTCTCGAACGCAGTTTCTATATTGATATTGAAGGAATCAAGCTCAGGGGCTTTATTGACCGGGTGGACAAACTGGAGAGCGGCGGCCTGTCTGTTATCGACTATAAGACGAATAAAGAACTGTTTACCGCTGATTATCTGGAGGAAGACCTCCAGCTAACGATATATCAAATGGCTGCCGGGCAGACATGGCAGCTCCCCGTGGAAAAACTCACCCTTTACCACCTGCGGTCAAACACCGCCTGCAGTTGTCCGCCGCGCGACGAGGTACGACTGGAGCAAACCAGGAAACTGGTGCTTGAGGTAGCCGAGAACATAACCCGGGAAAAATTCCCGGCCATCGAGAATCAGTACTGCCCCTGCGATTTCGCCGAGCACTGCCCTTATTACCGCCACCAGTATATGACAGTCACACCGCAGGAAGCCCGACAGGATCTTCTACCGGGCATCGCTGCCGTTGATGCCATTGAGCGCTACGCTTCTCTCCAGGCGCAGATTAAAGAGCTACAGGAGCAACTTGAAGAGGCAAAAAAGACAATCATTGATTTTTGCCAGACCGAGAACCTGAACCGTGTCCACGGCAGTGAGTATGAAGTGACCTACAAACTCATCGAGAAAACGGGCTTCAGCGAGGATGAAGTCAGGGCGTTACTGGAACCGGAGGGTCTGTGGGAAAAGGTCTTGAGCCTTGACCAGACCCGCCTCAGACAGCTTCTCGCCAATGTGGAAATAGCCGGCGATATCAGAAAAAGACTGGAAGTCCTGAGACGTGTTACCTCTACCTATCCCCAGCTATGGCTGAAAAAACGTGCTGAGGAAGAAGAGAAATAGAAATGGTCTATATAATCTGGCTTACTCTATCAGCTCTTACGGCTAACCCTGCCAGGGGGGATATTTGTCCAGATTAATTTTGGTCAGACACGGCAATACCACGCTGAATAGTAGTGAAAGGTTCTGGGGAGCGACTGATGTGGAGCTGAGCGCCGAAGGCATCATCCAGGCAGAGAAGCTACGGGACCGTCTGGCAACAGAAAAGATTAACTTCGCCTATGCCAGCAAGCTGAGCCGTTCCCGCGTTACCGCCGAAATTATCGCTTCCAGGCAAAATACTGATGTTACCACCTGCGCTGAGCTGAACGAGATTAATTTCGGCTTTATCGAGGGACTGACCTTTGAGGAGATAAGCGAGCGTCACCCTGACCTGGCCGAGGTACTGAGTAAATGGGCCGTAAGGCCGAAATTCCCGGGCGGCGAAAGCCTTGATGAACTTGATAGCCGGGTGCAGAAGTTTCTGAAACGGCTGCACAAACACCAGCCCGAACAAACGATACTTATCGTGTCTCACGCTGGCACACTGCGGCTGATGATTTGCAATCTGCTGGCAATAGGTCTGGAGCACTGGCGACATATGCGACTTAATCTGGCTTCAATCAGCGTTATAGAGACCTATCCTCAGGGAGCCATATTAAGCTTGCTGAATGATATTTCCCATCTTAAAACCTAGGAGTTAGCATGTCACAAGTCTTTGTTTCGTGGAGCGGCGGCAAAGATAGCTGCCTGGCCGGCTATCTGGCAATGACCGGCGGCCTGGAAGTACGCTACCTGGCCAATATGATAACCGAGGACGGCAAACGCTCCTGGACCCATGGCCAGACTCCAGTACTGCTGGAGACACAGGCACAGGCCATCGGTATCCCGCTGGTGCAAAGGCGGACGAACATGGCCAACTACGAAGCCGAATTCCAGAAAACGGTGCTCACCCTGAAAAACGACGGCATAGACGGCGGTGTTTTTGGCGATATCGACCTCGAAGAACACCGGCAGTGGGTAGAAAGCACCTGCCGAAAGGTGGATATCACGCCTTATCTTCCACTGTGGGGAAAGAGCCAGGAAGAAATACTGAGGGAATTCGTAGACCTTGGCTTCGAAGCCATCGTCGTCGCCGCCAAGGCGGAGTTCTTCGGCGAAGAGGTGCTGGGACAGAAGATAGATAAAGATTTCATCAAGCATTTAGAGGAACTGCATCGGACCAGGGGTATTACACTCTGCGGAGAAAGAGGCGAATATCATACATTTGTCATTAATGGCCCCTGCTTTCAGAATCGACTCAAAATAACCAAAAGCAGGAAGATATTAAGAGAAGGCGTACGCTTTCTGGAAATTTTAAGCGCCGAACTGCAGGACAAATGACATACGGAGCTTCCGGAGGACAGCATGATGAAAATAGTCGCCAGAGTAATATCACAAGAAGGCACCTGCGAAGCCGGCCATAAGGTCGGGGATGAGTTCATCATGGGGCAGACGACTCCGTCAGGAATGTGCTCCTGGGCTTTCTATACACTCTTCCCCTTTGCCGAGCCTCTCCAATTCGGCGGTTCATTCCCCTGGGGAAGCGGCCCGGATAAGGTAAGAGTGGCCTGCCCCGACCCGGACAATCCGGTAGTCTTCGAACTGATACGCGTCGACAAAGACTAAACGCACTGATGTAACCGCTGAAAGTCTCCAGAACAGTCGGCATTAAAAAAAGAAGGACGATAATCTCAGAACAGCAGGATTAACAGTTCTTTCATATTCCAGCAGATGATGCCGGTTAATAACGCAATAGCCGGTATAAGAAACCTCCCGGGCACGAATAAGCAAATCAATAGCGGCATACCGACCTTGATTAATACCAGATGAAACGGCGACATCAGTAACGCTCTGATAAACGGATTCAGTTCCGGAAGGCCGAGTTGTGAAGCCACGAGTGTCAGCTCAAGGTCAAGTAATTGCAGAGACATATAAATCACTTTCAGGAGGATATCCCACGCTCCTACCTGGTGGTCTTTCACCGCGGTGTTAACGAAAGCTTTTAATTTGTACTGCTGGTCAAGTATCATCGTCGTATCTTTTTACATACCTGTCTTACTCATGAGCCCGGGAGCATATCGTATATTCAGCATATTGTTTGCGGTAAAAACATCTCATAAAAATACACAGTGTAAAAATGAATATTACGTAAAATTCAGGTATCGAATGACAGCCGTTTTCTCCGTCTTTTGTCCACTCTTCCCCTGTGCTATACTTTAGGGAGAATTTCGAGGCGAGGTAATTACTTGGTCAGTCCTGAAGTTGCCCAGGCAAGAATCGAAAAGCTAAAGGCCGAAATAAACCATCACAACTACCGCTACTACGTCCTGGACAGCCCGGAAATCAGCGACGCCGAATATGATGACCTGATGCGGGAACTGAAGGAACTGGAGGAGCAACACCCCCGGTTCCTTACCCCGGACTCCCCGACACAGCGCGTTGGTGCCGCCCCGGTAGAAGCTTTCGGTGTTGTCGAGCACCCTCTCCCCCTGCTATCCCTGGGCAATGTCTTCTCCAACGACGAATTACAGGCCTGGTACACGCGGACGGTGAGGCTATTAGGCAGCACAGAATTTGACTTTGTCGGCGAGCATAAAATCGACGGCCTGGCGGTAGCCCTTACCTACATTAACGGCCAGTTGACCACCGGGGCCACCCGCGGCGACGGCTTCCGCGGGGAGAACATTACCCAGAACCTGAAAACTATCAGGAGCATACCCCTCTCCGTACCCGGAGACGCCCCACCCCGCTTCGAAGTGCGCGGAGAAGTGTACCTTTCTAAAACAGGCTTCCACAGGCTCAACCAGGAGCGGGCGGAAGAGGGCCTGCCCCTATTCGCCAACCCCAGGAATGCCGCCGCCGGCTCGGTACGTCAGCTGGACTCACATATCACCGCCAGGCGGCCGCTGGATATCTATGTCTATATGCTCGGCTACGCCGAGGGCAGGGCGGTCCCGCCGACACACTGGGAAACCATGGAATACCTCAAATCACTCGGCTTCAAGGTGAATCCCAATAACCGCCCGCTGAAAAGCATTGAGGAGGTCGAGGACTACTATCAAACCTGGGAGGAGAAACGGGAAAGCCTCCAGTACGAGGCCGACGGCATCGTTATCAAGATAAACCAGCTGGATTTTCACGAACGACTCGGGGATGTCGGTCGTGAGCCGCGGTGGGCTATAGCCTACAAGTTCCCTGCCGTCCAGGGCACCACCCGCCTCGTTGATATCGGCATCAGCGTCGGCCGGACGGGCACACTCAACCCTTATGCCATACTGGAGTCGGTCTCGGTGGGAGGCGTTACCATCAGGCAGGCAGCCCTGCACAACGAAGACGACATCAGGCGCAAGGATATACGTATCGGCGATACCGTCATCATCCAGCGGGCGGGCGAGGTCATTCCGGAGGTCGTCGGACCCGTTACCAGCAAGCGTACCGGAAACGAGAAGGAGTTCAACCTCCTGGAAAAGCTTCCGAAGAACGAAAAAGGGCAGCCGGCCTGTCCGTCATGCCTGAAAAACAGCGTTATCAAGCCTGAGGGAGAGGTCATGTACTACTGCGCCAATGCCGCCTGCCCCGCCCAGGCACAGCAGCGTATCGAGCACTTCGCCTCCCGCGACGCCATGGACATCAGGGGCATTGGGGAAAACCTCAGCGCCACACTCTTTCAAAAGGGGCTGGTCAGGAACGCCGCCGACCTTTATTATCTGAAAGAGAAAAAGAAAGAGCTTTTAAACCTGGAGAAGATGGCGGAAAAGAGCGTCGACAACATGCTGAAAGCTATTGAAAACAGCAAAGAGCGGCCTCTCGCCAGGGTTATCTTCGGCCTGGGTATCAAACATATCGGCGCCGAGATGGCTGAAATTCTGGCAGTTGAGTTCCGCAGCATAGATAAACTGGCCGAAGTCTCCAGAGAAGAACTCGTGTCTATCCCGGCCATCGGCCCCAAGATTGCCGACAGCGTTACCGCCTTCTTCCGGCAGGAGGAGAACCAGAAAATAATCCAAAAGCTGAGAGATGCCAAAGTACGCCTTGAGGAAACCGCCGCAGAACCATCGGAGATGCCCCTGTCCAACATGGAATTCGTCGTTACAGGGAGACTTGAAAGCTTCTCCCGGCAGGAGGCGGAGAGCAGGATAAAGCAGCTCGGCGGGGCCGCCAGGGACAATGTCACCCGCAAGACCGACTATGTTGTGGTTGGCGCCGAACCCGGCTCAAAGCTCACCCGTGCCCGGGAACTCGGCATAAAAATACTCGATGAAGAGGCATTCATAAAACTCTTAAAGCAGACTTAACTATGAAACTTATTGTAGGTCTCGGTAATCCCGGATTCGGCTACGCCGGTAACCGCCACAATATCGGCTTTATGTGTATCAGGCATCTTGCCCGCATGCACGGCATCCGCTTCGATAAGAAGCAGGGGTACGCCCGCGTTGGCACAGGCGAAATCGCCGGCGAGAAGGTGGTGCTAGCCCGTCCACAGACCTTTATGAACAACAGCGGCGAATCGGTCGGCCGACTCGTGAAAAAGCTAAAAATCAGTCCTTCAGACCTTATCGTTATCCATGATGACCTCGACCTTCCCACGGGCAAGATACGCATCCGGCAGGGCGGCCGCTCCGCCGGACACTGGGGAATTCATTCCATCATCAATCACCTCGGCAGCCAGGACTTCTACCGCATCAGGGTAGGCATCGGGCGACCGGATACAATCGGAGACGCCACCGCGGACAGGGAAGAGGCGGTTGTTGCCTACGTCCTCGCCGACTTCACCTCCGAGGAGAAAAGGATTATCGATAAAATCATGCCGGAGGTCAGCCAGGCAATTCTCTGCCTGCTTAAAGAAGGCATAACCGCCGCCATGAACAAATACAACCGGGTTCCGAAGTAAGTGCACAGAAACATCATCATCACCATCAAATCGATTCATATCACCACATTCTATTTCATGTTAATATGCCTGTTCTACATGCTTTACTGCGCCACCACCGGAAGATATGACTGGACCCTGCTCACAGCCATAAGCGCCATTGCCGTCAACGGCCTGTCGATTCTCTTTAACCGCTTCGAATGCCCGCTTACCACCCTCGCCAAGAAACTCGGCGACCCGAAAGGTTCGATTACGGATATTATTCTTCCGGACTGGTGCGCGCGTAACGTGTTCAAATTCTTTACCGTTTTTTTCGCCATCGAGCTTGTCTGGCTGGGCATCGGCTACTTCACCTGATTCCTGAAAACGAGAGTTGTTGCGAGCAGCACCCCCCGTGGGGTGGGGCGAATACATCTAGGGATAAGCAGAAAATGATTCGAGGGCGGCGGGTGGGAAAAGATACTAAAGAAGGGGGGTGGGGTAGGTTTATTATCTAATTCAATGGAAAATAGGCACAGTCATCGTGGATACATTCGCGGTTGCGTCTGATATACTGGCATGTAATCTTCTGTGTCCTACTCAGGGTAATGCCCATCCGGGTGTCGAGAAACTCAACAGCTGCCTCCAGTGCCCTGCGGCTGGCCCTTTTACAGCAGCGAGGACCTCCGTCTATCATGCTATTCATGGCAAAAGCTGTGGCTTCGTTGGCCAGCGCCCGTGTCTTACCCGTCAGCGGTGTCGCTTCGGTAAGCACACTGATGGCAGTCCCGACACCTATGGCAGCCCCACAGACCCCGTAGAAGCCACACCACCCGCCGGGTACCCTGGCTCCTCTCTCCAGTGCCTTCTCGACGGCTCCCTCGGGGACGGGGTAACCCGCATTCTTCACCGCGGCTACGATAATAGCCGGTATCATGGCATGGTGCTCCGGTCCATGCATCGGCACCGAGGGATGGGACATAACCTTTTCAAGGATATCTCCGGGATTAGTACTGGTGGTTGAACTCAGCACATCCCTTAAAACATCGAGGGCCTGGCTCCTGTGGCAATCGTCACAAATATAATGGCCATCGGGACAGTATATCAAGGTGCCATGTGTCTCACCGCAGAAGGCACAACGCCTTGAGACCTCTTCAGTTCCATAGGTAAGAGGCTTGCCACATACCCCACAATTTTCCTGGGATTTCATATTAGCTCCGTATCGGCGGTGGTGCCGCTAGTTAAATTATAGAGGGATTTTAAGGCTGGGTCAACTAAGGCCAGTCTAATGTTCGGTGGGGCGGGGTGGCCTGGATTCCCGCTTTCGCGGGAATGACAAAATAAAGCGGGAATGACGTATTTTTGGGGGGGGAAAGGGGCGGGGTAACTAAAATCCGAGCCTCAAACGCTCTTTGCCACACTTCATCCTGAGGTGCTATAATTCCTATATCCAATCAGGGTAATCCAGTATGAAAGAAAAGACAATATTTATCGCCGTCATCGGCGGCGGCGACGTACCGCCGCAGATTGCCGAACTGGCCGAAGAGGTAGGCCGCGAGATTGCCCGCCGGGGTGCGGTGCTGGTATGCGGTGGACTTGGGGGAGTTATGGAAGCTGCCTGCCGGGGTGCCAGCAGCGAGGGCGGACTGACCATCGGTATACTCCCCGGGGAAAACCGCCGTACCGCCAACCCCTATGTCCAGATACCCGTTGTCACCGGCACCGGCTACGCCCGGAACGTGGCGGTAGTCAAATCAGCCCAGGCCGTTATCGCCATTGACGGTAGCTACGGCACGCTATCGGAAATAGGTCACGCTTTACAGAGCGGCATCCCCATTTTCGGCCTGAACACCTGGTCGCTCTCGATTGACGGCCAGGCAGATAACTCAATTATCCGTGTTGACAACCCGAAAGATGCGGTAACCAGAGCTATAGAACTCATTAAAGACCGGTGACAGGAATAGCACCAGGGTTATGGAGAGAGATATGTCGAATATCATAAACGTAACGGCAAGGGAAATACTGGATTCCCGCGGCAATCCCACCCTTGAGGTGGAGGTTGAGCTTGACGGCGGCATCAAAGGCCGGGCTGCCGTACCTTCCGGGGCCAGTACCGGCAAGTATGAGGCCGTTGAACTCCGCGACGGTGAGAAGTCCAGGTATAACGGTAAAGGCGTCCTCAAGGCGGTAGCCAATGTCAACGGGACTATCGCCAAAGCTATCATCGGCATGTCGGCCGCCGACCAGGAGAAAATCGACCGTACCCTGATAGAGCTTGACGGCACACCCGATAAGTCCGGGCTCGGGGCAAACGCAATACTGGGCACGTCTCTGGCTGTAGCTTACGCCTCGGCTGCCTTAAATAATATGCCGTTATACCGATACCTGGGAGGGGCCGATGCCTGTACCCTGCCCGTGCCGATGATGAATATCCTTAACGGCGGCAGGCACGCCGCAAACTCAACCGACCTTCAGGAGTTTATGGTCATGCCGGCGGGAGCCGGCAGCTTCAGCCAGGCCATGCAGATGGGCACCGAGGTCTATCACGCCCTGAAAAACGTCCTCAAGGATAAAGGTCTTAATACCAATGTCGGTGATGAAGGCGGCTTTGCCCCCTCCCTCCCCTCCAATAAGGAAGCCGTCGAGGCCATCCTCGCCGCCATTGAAACCGCCGGTTACAGGCCCGGCAGGGACATTTTTATCGCCCTGGACCCGGCCTCCAGTGAGTTTTATAAAGAAGGTTATTACGTGTTAGAGAAAGAAGGCAAAACCCTCAGTCCGGCGGAAATGGTAGACTTTTATGTCAACTGGGCAGCCGAATACCCCATCATCAGCATCGAGGACGGCATGGCCGAGGACGACTGGGATGGCTGGCGCTTGATTACCGAGAAGCTGGGCAGCAGAATCCAGCTTGTCGGCGATGACCTCTACGTTACCAACGTCAAACGCCTCCGGCAAGGTATTCAAACGAAAGCCTCCAACTCTATCCTCATCAAGCTCAACCAGATAGGCACACTTACGGAAACCATCGAGGCCATCACAATGGCACAGCAGGCCGGCTGGACGGCCGTAGTAAGCCACCGCTCCGGCGAGACCGAAGACACGACCATCGCCGACCTGGCCGTAGCCTTGAACACCGGCCAGATTAAGACCGGCGCTCCCTGCCGCTCCGAGCGCACCGCTAAATACAACCGCCTCCTCCGCATAGAAGACGACTTAAAGGACAATGCCAGCTTCGCCGGCATGAAAGCATTCAAAAATTTAAAGAGGTAATATGACTGAAATTACACCGGGCATCTACTGGCTGGAACTACCTACATTAATGGCAGATTCCGACTCGGTACATGTCAATGCCTATCTTGTCCGGGGAGACAGCGGCTTTCTCCTTGTTGACGCCGGCTGGAACACCGACGAGTCATTTGCTGCCCTGCAGAAACAGCTGACCGAAATCGGGGCAGATATTAAAGACATATCCCAGATAGTGGTTACCCACGTCCACCCCGACCATTACGGTCAGGCAGGCAGGCTGAAGCAATTATCCGGGGCCAGCGTAGCTCTACATGATATTGAAAAGAGTTTTATTGAATCAAGGTATATAAATGTAAAGCAGTTCGCAGAGCAGACAGCCGACTGGCTCGTTGTTAATGGCGTACAGCCGGAAGAGCTGGCGGACTTCAAAAACGCTACCGCGGGAATGGAACGCTATATCGTCGCCACCTACCCCGATATCAGCCTTCACGGCGGTGAGACCATTACTTCCGGCAGGTTCAGCTTCCAGGTCATTTGGACGCCGGGGCACTCCGCCGGGCATATCTGCCTTTACGAACCCGAGAAAAAGATACTTATCTCGGGAGACCACGTCCTGCCGAAAATCACACCTAACGTCGGCAGGCAGCCGGATACTAAAGAGAACACCCTCGGCGATTACATAACCTCGCTGGAAAGCATAAAACACCTGGACGTTGAGCTTATCCTGCCCGGACATGAAGCTCCCTTCAATATATTCAGACCCAGGATTGAGGAGCTTATCCGGCACCATGAAGAGAGAAACCTGGAGGTTCTGGCGATTTTAAAGGATGGACGACCAAAAACAGCCTGCCAGGTAGCCAGGAAGATAACCTGGGGAGTTACCTCTGACTGGCAGGACATACCATTCTTCCACCAGAGGCTGGCAATATCCGAAACCCTGGCGCACCTTGAGTATATGACCATCAACGGTCAGCTGGAAAAGATAGCCAGAGACGGCGTTATATATTACCGGAAGATTTGATATACTATTTAATAATATATGGTAGCCTATCCCCCTGACCCCCTTCCCTTGAGTATTAATGAAGGGAAGGGGGAGTTAAGAAGAGAGGGGCGAAGCCCCTCTCTAAATCTCTTCCCCCTCGCCTTTTAAGGAGAGGGGGACAAAGGGGGTGAGGTAAATAAAATAAACTCGAACTGCATGTTGGAGGATTCTTCGTGAATGCGGGCTTTTGGGCGCTTGGCGGTGCAGTAATTGGTGCATTTCTAGGCTTCGGTGGTACTTACCTGATACAAAGGCTAGCAGAACGAAGGCAAAAGAAAAGACTATGCACAATAGCAAGAAACGTTATCGGATTAGAAATTCTTCACAATTTAGAAATACTTGAACAAATTGAGAAAAATATATCTAAGGCCATTGAAGAAAAATATTCAATATATACATACTCCCAGCCACCACGCACTGAGGTTTTCAACAGGATTTTTGATTTACCGTCTCTTAGCGTTCTGGATAATATAGAGCAAATGTTCTTTATACATACATTTGGAACACTTAATATGGTATTTCGCGAATATGCCTTATGGCCAGATAAAATGCGACAATTACAGCATGATAGTACTGAGCAAAAGAGAGCATCCAGCCAATGGTTATTAGCGGCTATTACCATGCTGGGAAGTGATTTAATAAAACTATTATGCAAAGTATGCTTAAAAGAAAAGGAAGGTTTACAAAGAGAAGACCTTAAGAATATATATGCTAAACTAAAAAAGACTGAGAATAAGGATGAAACATACGGTGTATACTTTAAAAGTTCGGATGATAAGTGGTATAAACAAAAAACAGAAGACAAGAAATGCAAATATCTGGTAGTCTGGGAACATGATTACCCAGAATGTCCTTTAGAAGTTATTGAGCTACGACCTAGCAAAGAGGCTAAATAGTTCATGAAAAAAATCGGCATTACCACCACCGTGCCAATCGAGGTACTGATAGCCGCCGGTTATCAGCCGGTTGACCTGAACAACGTCCTCGTTAGCGACCCAAATCCGGGACGCCTCGTCACCATCGCCGAAAGGGCTGGCTTCCCCCTCAACTGCTGTACCTGGATAAAGGGTATCTACGGAGCCTGCATCGACTACGGCATTGACGATATCCTCTGCGTGACCAATGGTGACTGCACCAATACCATCATGCTGATGGAAGTCCTTAAACTCAGGGGGCTTAACGCCATTCCCTTCGCCTACCCCGACCATCCCGACCCGCAGCTTATGCAGCACGTTCTGCTGAGACTGGCAGCCACGCTGGGTACCACACCGGAAGCCTCTGAAACAGTCAGGAAAGAACTCCAGCCCGGACGTGACCTTGCTTTGAAGCTGGACGGGCTTACCTGGAAGGAAAACGTGGTCAGCGGCTGGGAGAACCATCTCTGGCTGGTCTCCGCCTCTGACTTCAACCAGAATTTCCCTGAATACTGCCGGGAGTTGCAGGACTTACTAGCAGTCTGTTCCCAACGTCAGCCCTATCCCTCCGGACAGCTCAGGCTGGCTTATATCGGCGTGCCCTCGGTTTATGCTAGAGACCTTTACCGTCACCTGGAGCGCCAGGGCGCCCGGGCAGTCTTCAATGAAACCCAGCGCCAGTTCGCCATGCCCGTACCCGGCAAATCACTTGCCGAGCAGTATTCCAGCTACACCTACCCTTACTCAATTCAAGAGCGCGTCAAGGATATTAAAACCGAGCTCCGCCGCCGGCATATCGACGGTGTTATCCACTACGTGCAGGCATTCTGCCACCGCGGCATCGGCGATATCGTTTTCCGGGATGCCATTGACATCCCCATACTCACCCTGGAAGGCAACGACGACTTTTTCCTCAATAATCATATTAAAACACGCATAGAGGCATTCCTCGATATGTTGCAGAGAAGGCGGAGCCTGTCCGCAAATACTGGACAAAGGAAGCTCGAAGGGGTTGACGCCCCCTTGAGAAATATTAATATAAAATCTTAACTCAGGAGGCGAGAGTGAAAACAAAAATAGGCATAAACGGTTTCGGACGCATCGGCAGGCTGACCCTCAGGGCTATCAAAAATGACCACGACAATGAGCTGGAAGTAGTAGCTATTAATGACCTGGCCGATATTAAAACCAACGCCCACCTGCTGAAATGGGACAGCATTTACGGCCGTTATCCAGGGGAAGTAAGCGCCGGGGAAAATGCAATCATCGTAGACGGCAAAGATATAAAGGTTATCTCGGAAAGAGACCCCGCTGCCATCGCCTGGAAGGACTATGGCGTCGATATCGTCATCGAGTCCACCGGGCTGTTCACTGATGCCACCAAGGCTGTCGCCCACCGGCAGGGTGGCGCTAAAAAGATAATTATCTCGGCCCCCGCCAAGAACGAGGATATCACCATCGTCCTCGGTGTCAATGAAGACCAGTATGACCCCGCCAGGCACAATGTCATCTCCAACGCATCCTGCACCACCAACGGCATCGCGCCGCCGGTCAAAGTGCTGAACGATAACTTCGGCATCAGCAAGGGACTGATGACCACCATTCACTCATATACCAACGACCAGGTAGTACTGGACACCATCCACAAGGATATACGCCGGGCAAGAGCCGCCGGCTTGAACATGATACCCACCACCACGGGTGCCGCCAAGGCCGTAACACAGGTTATCCCGGCACTCCAGGGCAGGATTCACGGGCTGGCCTTCCGCGTACCGACGCCTACCGTCTCCGTAATCGACTTCGTCTGCGAGCTGGAAAAAGAGGCCACGTCAGAGCAAGTCAATCAGGCGCTTAAAGCCGCCGCCGGGGGCCCCCTCAAGGGTATCCTGGAGTACTGCGAAGAGGAGCTGGTCAGCATGGACTTCAAGGGTAACTCCCACAGCTCCATCATCGACGGCCCGGGCACCATGGTCATCGGAGGCAACATGGTCAAGATACTGGCCTGGTACGATAACGAATGGGGCTACAGCTGCCGCCTGGGCGATTTGGCTGTTTTCATGGCTTCAAAAGGACTCTAGCCGGATAAATACAACAATATCTGCCCGCTGACAAAGACAATAATATGAGCGAAATTGCTGACACGATACAGGAGGGAATGAAACCCTTTGGATACAAAACCACGACCGTGTCCATAACACACCTGCCGGAGACACAGGAAGCAGTTGGGAAACTGGTCAGACAGGGACAGATAAATAAACAGCTATACGAAAGATGGCATTTCTATCTGAAGACTAACGAAAACCTGCCCGAGGCAAAGACAATCATTGTGGTGGCCATGCCTCAACCCATTACTCGCATCTGGTTCACATGGGAAGGAATCAACCATCCTGCGGACATCCCGCCGGATTACTTTGCCAAAACAGTAAATGAATCTCGTGCCGAAGCAATTCTAAACAATGTGCTGAAAACTGCCAGATTCAGGATAGTGAAAGCCCATCTGGCACTTAAAACGATAGCCGTCCGAAGCGGAATGGCAACATATGGTAGAAACAACATCACCTATGTGTCAGGGATGGGCAGCTTGTGTATGTTGGTCGCTTTCTATACTGATTGGTCCTGTGAAGAGGATAACTGGCGAGAACCTGCAATGATGGAAGCCTGCGAAAACTGTACGCTTTGCCGCGACATCTGTCCCACCGGAAGTATTCGTGCCGACCGCTTTCTTATCCACGCTGAAAACTGCCTGGGTTTTCTCAACGAGCGGGAGCCGGATTTCCCTTACTGGGTCCAGCTTCAGCCTGACTGGCCCAATGCCCTCGTTGGCTGTATGTTATGTCAATTCGCATGTCCGGTGGATAAACCCTATCTGCAGCAAACTAAGGAGGGACCTTCTTTCTCTGAAAAAGAGACCGGCCTCTTACTAAACAAGACGCCCTTTGAGAGCTTGCCTGGAGATACCCGACAGAAACTGGGGATTTTCGATGGGGTTTATCCGCTTCTGGCACGAAACCTGAGTGCGCTTATAGAAAAACAAAGGAACGCTTCAATGGCATTACATTAGATGTAACCATCAGACCATGCCGCTCCGCCTTCAGCCGGTTTCTTACAACATAGTTATTTCTGACCATCCGATGGTACGGTTACTTTAGTCTATTATATAGCTGGGTCTTATAAATATAGTTATTAATACCTGTTGACATCTTGTTGCGGAATTGCGTAAAATAGGAAAACTGCTTGATACCAAGGTGAAATATGAAATTAGTTGTTGTTGGCTTCGGGCAATGTGGAGGCAGGGTAGCTGACGAGTTCGCCCGCCTTAATGGGAGAGCTCGCAGCATACGCGGACTCAATATTGTTACGGGTTGCTATGCAGTTAATACTGATATCGCTGACCTCAGCGGACTACAGACCATTAAGCCTAATTACGACCACCGAATCCTTATCGGCAATAAAAAAACCGGCGGCCACGGTGTCGGTAAAATCAACGAACTGGGAGCTGAAATAGCCAAAGAAGATTCCGATAAGGTCATCGAGACGATTAGAAACGACAAACATTTCCCAGAAACCGATGCCTTCATGCTGATCGCTGGCGCCGCCGGCGGTACCGGTTCCGGGGCAGTTTCAGTAATGACACAACAGATAAAAGAACGTTACGTAGATAAGCCCGTCTACAATCTCATCATTCTTCCTTTTGAGCATGAAGAAACAACCGAGGACAGAACCGTCTATAATGTGGCTACGTGCCTTAAATCAAGCTACCTGGTTGCTGACGCCATCTTTCTCGTTGATAACCAGAGGTATGCCATGAAAGATTCGCCCATTAGCCAGAACCTGGCCAGGATAAATTCCAGAATTGTGCAACCGTTTTTTAATCTGCTCTGCGCCGGCGAAGAGAAAAAAGCAAAATATATCGGGGCCAAGATACTGGATGCCGGCGATATTATACAGACACTGGTAGGGTGGACAACCCTGGGCTTCGGCCGTTCGAAGTCTTCACTGTTCCGGTCCTTCTTTGAAAGAGGACGTGACTTTAGGAATAAAGCATCGGAAACCCAAAAGGGAGCACAGGCACTGGATGAAGCCGTCAGCGGATTATCAATCAAGTGCAATCCATTAGACTCCAAGAGGGCACTATATCTTGTTTCGGCTCCCGCCAAGGGAATAAATGTGGACCTGATTAAAGAGCTCGGAACCTATATCAAAAATATAGCTCCAGAGGCCATATTGAGAAGCGGTGACTATCCTCGAGAAAAAGGGGCTATGGATGTTACCGTCATTCTTTCGGAACTGAGCGATGTAGAAAAGATAAGGAACTACTTCACCAAAGCCATTAACCTGATAGCTGAACTCAAGAAGCGCCAGGCAGGGCTGGTAAGCACACAGCGAGGAATCGACATCACGGTAAAAGACATACCCTCGCTGCTATAGTTCGATTTTTATATATTAATGAGATAGTCTGGCTATTACTTTAGAAAACCGAGCGCTAATAGAACCACTTATCTTTAAGTTCTATACCCAACGACAACTGCTATTAAAGAGTCAGACCGATACCCACAATGACAGCCGTCATGGAGGCATTATCCGTCTCTAACGCCTATCTGGCTATCTTGGAATAAATCTGCCAGGCCTGCTCGATGGTCTCGTCGCGTACTTTCCAGGCTTTTTCAATATTATCGTCACGGGTTTTCAAAGCCCCGCCTACAGACGCCTCATATGCTGCTTTGGTTGCCTCTTCAGCATTCTTATATGCTTCTTCGGCACGCCGAACGGCATCATCACGAGTTTTTTGGGCTTTGACTATTACTTCCGCACGGTCATTGATGGCCTGCGCCATGGTAGCATCATAAGCTCTATTGGCCTGCTGCTCCGCTCTTTTGTAAGCCTTCGCCACCTGCATCTCATTCTCATGATAAGCCTTAGCAACCTGACGCTCAGCGTCCATATAGGCCGCATAGGCTTTCTCGGCTTGGCTCATAACCTCGTCGAGCGGACTCTTGGGTTTCTCTTCAACTACCTGTGGGATTTCTTCAACCACTGTCTGAACCTCCTCGGACTGAGTTTCAGTTTTCAACGCTGCTCCAGCAGATGACTTTTTGGTGCGCTCTTTCTGGTTAGCCACCAGACACCTCCTTTATATTATCTTATTAGCCATACAGCTCTTTCTTTAGATTATATGACAGAAGGCCTCTACTTAGTGCCAAGTATATTGCTCACCTGATAAAAAGTCAAGCAGTCTTTCCATTTCTCATATAAGCACTTCAATGCCATTTTAGCATTATTCTGTTAACACTCAACATACAATAAACCAGGTAACCGACTACTCCTTTTCCTTCTTAGTATCTTTGTCATCAGTCTCTTTTTTTGATTTCTGTACCTTCTTGGATTCATACATTCTGGCCAGGGACTCCAGACGCGCTTCTATTTTGTCTCCCGGCTCTTTACCAGACCCCTTTGACGCTATGTTGTTGCTGCTTGCCTTGTCAACCGATTCGCCCATGGCATTTATCGCCGCTTCAGTAACCTCATAAGCTGCCTTGCCTTCCTCTTCAGCCTCAGTTACTACCTCACTTAAGGCTTCTTCTGGGATTTCAACTTCAGCCTTATCTTTCTTTGACCCGGCTTTACTCAACGTAGCTTCATATGTCTTCAGAGATGCCTCAGCTGTTTCTCTGGCCATCTGGCCAGTTGTCTCGGCCCGGCTAATAGCGTCCTGAAAGGCAGATATTGATAGACCGGCTGCCTCCCTGGCAACCCTCGCCGATGCCTCCGTTGCTTCCTTCACCGCCTTAATTGTTCTTTCAGCCGATTCCCTGGCGGCTTTTATCAATCCCTCAGTCACCTCCTTGGCCGTTTTCACCGATGCGTCAGCCGCCTCCTTGGTTTCTTTATTTACTTTCTCAGCCCGGGCGACGGCTGTCTTTATCTCTTTTTCGGTTGCCTGGGCACACTCTTTGGCAGTCGCTATTGCGGCTTCAATCGCTTCCTGGACAATCCTTGTTGATTCCTCTGCTAATTCCGTAGCCTGCCTGTTTATCTCCTCGGCTTTAGCTACCGCCTCCTCAGATGCCCTCTTTGATTCTTCAATGGCTTCTTGAGCTACCTTTTCTGACGTCCCAACCGCCGCCTTAGCTTCCCTGTCTCTCTCCTCTATTCTGGCTATAGCCTCCTGGAATTCCCTCAATGCTGCGTTGGTTTTTTCTCCTGCTTCCCTGCCTATCTCCTCAGCTCTGGCCATCGCCTCCCGGGACATCTCTATAGCTGCCTCAGATGCCTGCCGCGCCTCCCTTGCCGATGCCTCGGCGGCTTCCTGCGCCTCTCCTACCGCTGCCCCGGCCGCTTCCCGAGCATCTCTGGCTATTGCCTCAGCCTCTTCCCGGGTATCTCTGGCTATTGTCTCAGCCGCTTCCCGGGTATCTCTGGCTGATGTTGCGACCATTTCTTTGGCTTCCTCCCTTGCTTCTTCAACCCTGGCTATAGCTTCCTGAATCTCTCCGAGCGATGCCTCAGCTGCCTCCCGAGTTTCCCTGTTTATCTCTTCCGCTTTGGCTGCGGCTTCTCCGAACTCATTTAATGATACTTCAGCTCTATCTCTGGCTTCCTTACCTATCTCCTCAGCTCTGGCCATTGCTTCTCTGGATGCCCTTACCGAAGCCTCAGATGCCTCTTTGGCTGCCTGTATGGCGGTCTCTATCGCTGCCTGGACCTCCTTATCTATTTCATCAGCCTTTCGCACTGTTTCCTGAGATGCCCTCTGTGAATTTTCATTTGCCAGTTTAATTTCTTTACTCAACTCCTCAACCCGGTTTGCCGTTTCCTGAGCCAAACCTTGAGAAGCCTCAGCCAACTCCTTAGCTGCCTGGCTCGTCGCTTCAGCCCGTCCTGCTACTTCCTCAACCGCCTTGGCCGATCCGTCAGCCACATCTTTGGTTGATTTGCTGGCTTTCTCAGCCCGGCTCACGGTTTCCTTGGCAACTCTACTGGTTGTTTCAGCCGCGACTTTCGCTTCCCGGATCATTTTCTCAAGCCGGTTGGCCGCATCTCTGGCGGCTTTATTTGATTCTTCAGCAGATTCTTTGGCCGTCTTGATTAATTCCTCAGCCCGGCTCACCGTCTCGCGGGCTGTCTCCTTAGCTGACTCAGAGGCTTGCTTAGCTTCACGCCCCACCTCATCTAACCGTTTCAGCCCTTCCTGAGATGAAATTAACGCCGACTCAGCCGCCTGCATAGCCTCCTTGCTTATCTGCTCAGCTCTGGCTATAGCATTCTCAAATGCTCTCGCCATAGACTGCGTGGTTTCTTTTGGTCTTCTGGCTACTTCCTCGGCACGGTTTATCGCTTCATTGGCAGCCTTGATTGATTCCTCAGCAGCTTCCCTCGCTTCTTTGCTTACCTTCTCGGCCCGGTTTACTGCATCCTGAGCCGCCCTTGCCGCTGACTCGGCGGCTTCTCTGGCTTCCTTCCCTATCTCTTCAGCCCGGCGCGCCCCATCCATAGCAACTTTGGTTGATGCCTCAGCCGCCGCCCGGGCTGCCTTGCTTAGCTGCTCAGCTCTGGCTACTGCCTTTTCAAAGTCCCCGATATTACCTTCTACATCTTCCATTAACTCAGGAGACATTCACTGACCCTCTCTACGATGTTTTTAAACTTGATTACCAATATATACCATCAACTTTCTTACCAGCATAGAATATTCTATTATAGTCTCTGCAACTTTTCAACAGGTAATTCATGACGATATAACTACTCTGTAATATACCATTAGTAATGCCTATTTTGCATCATTAATGATTGACATTCTCCCTACATTATGCCAAAATAACATAACTTTATCATCATCGAGGTGCAAAATGAAATTAGTGGTTGTAGGTCTAGGACAATGTGGTGGCAGAATCGCTGATGAGTTCGCCCGGCTTAATGGCAGAGCGCGCAGCCGGCGCGGTATGACCATAATAACCGGATGTTTCGCCGTCAATACAGATGCTGCCGATTTAAGCGGGTTATCCAGTGTCAAGAATGACCATCGCCACAGAATACTCATCGGCGGTCGCAAGACCGGTGGACACGGTGTAGGTAAAATCAACGAACTTGGGGCTGAGATAGCCAAAGAAGACTCCGACAAGATTATTGACGCTATCAGGACAACAAAGAGATTCTTTGAAACGGATGCTTTCTTACTTATAGCCGGCTCCGCCGGCGGTACCGGCTCCGGCGCTATCTCTATAGTCACACAACACCTGAAAGAGCGCTATATTGACAAACCGATATACAATCTTATTGTTCTACCCTTTGAACATGAAGAAACGACCGAGGAAAGAACGGTATTCAATGTTGCCACATGCCTCAAGTCATCCTACTCAGTAGCCGACGCCGTCTTCCTTGTCGACAATCAGAGGTACGTGAGGAAAGATTCATCCATTCAGACCAACCTGTCTAAAATAAACAATATGATAGCCGAACCATTTTACAACTTGCTCTGCGCCGGTGAAGAGAAAAAGTCCAAATACATCGGGGCAAAGCTGATTGACGCCGGGGATATCATACAGACACTGGTTGGATGGACAGTGATTGGTTATGGCAAAACAGAATCACCGATATTCAAGTGGCCCCATGAATGGAAGAGCGATTTCCGGAAGAAGGGCGCCGAAATTCAAAAGGGTATTCAGGCCATGGATGAAGCTATCAGCGAGCTATCACTCAAGTGCAATCCTGCCGACTCAAGGCGATCCATGTATCTGGTCTCCGGTCCTGCCAAGGAAATGAACATGGACATGATTAAAGAAATCGGCGACTATATGAGAGATATCGCCCCTGAGGCAATCATCAGGAACGGTGATTATCCCAGGGAAAGAGGCATTGTGGATGTAACTGTGCTCTTATCTGAGCTCAGCGAGGTCGAAAAGGTCAGGGATTACTATCTCAGGTCAACCGACCTTATCCCAGAGTTCAAGAAGAGGCAGGAAGAAACCGAGGATAAGCTTAGAGCACTGGAAGAGGTATCCAAAGATATTCCATCGCTGCTATAATTAAAAAGAGTAAATAGACATCAACGGGCACATCGAATCGGAACTCAACCGGTTGGGGATGTGCCCGCTATAATTTTCCTATCTGGTTATTCCGACAACTCAACCACGCCCCCTCCCCCATCGTTGCTTATCTATTCCCACCCACCACCCTCACATCATCGGCGGTTTTCCAATCATTTATCCCCAACACCACCCCATGGGGTGTTTAAGAGGGGCTTCGCCCCTCTTTTTTTTAATTCCCCCTCTCCTGTGAAACCTCGTCAGGAGAGGGGGATACAGGGGGTGAGGTAGATAACTATCTCGCCTATTACGTGTTGGAGAGGGGGACTAAGGGGGTGAGGCTAAGTTAGTTTGAGATTAAGATAATGAAAAATTAAACAGAATCCCACGTGGATAATTCTTGGGAAAAGGCATGTTTTAGGGTATAATAGAGACGATAGAAAATGACTTCTCAGGTCTTTTATCGCAAATGGCGCCCTCAGATTTTGGCTGAAGTAATCGGACAGGAACATGTAACCAGGACCCTGCTCAATGCACTGGCCAATGAGCGTATATCGCACGCCTACCTTTTCTGTGGCCCCCGGGGTAATGGTAAGACCAGCACCGCACGTGCTCTGGCCAAGGCAGTAAATTGCCTTACCAACGGTAAGGGTGAATCGTGCAATTCCTGCGCGATGTGCCAGGCAATAACCGAAGGCAGAGCCCTGGATGTTATTGAGGTTGATGCCGCCAGCAACCGCGGCATTGACGAAATGAGGGACCTCCGGGAGAAAGTGAATTATGCCCCTAACCAGGCGCGCTATAAAGTCTATATTATTGATGAAGTCCATATGCTTACCAAAGAGGCCTCCAATGCTCTGTTGAAAACGCTGGAGGAGCCGCCGCCGCATGTCATTTTCATCCTGGCGACCACCGAAGCACATAAACTCCTGCCGACTCTTCTTTCACGTTGCCAGCGCTTCGACTTCCGCCGCATTTCCCAGGCGGACGTGGTCACCAAACTGTCCCGCATCTGCGAAAGCGAGGGAATTAACATCTCGGCGGAGGCATTAAGGCTCATCGCCCGGGCTGCTACCGGCAGCCTGCGGGATGCCGAAAACCTGCTGCAACAGATGACAACGTATTACGGCAATGAAATTGATTTGCCTCAGGCACAGGCTATCCTGGGTATATCCAGTGACGTGCGTTCAAGAGAACTGATAAGGCATATTATCAACAATGACATTTCCGCCGGAGTAGCCACCATAAACAGCGTCAACAGCGATGGACTTGACCTGCGCCAGTTCAATCGTGAACTCGTCGATTACCTGAGGGTTCTGCTTCTGACAAAGACCGGCTCTACCGATTCCATAGAAATGACAAATGAGGACCTGAAAGAGCTGAAGGACCTGGCTGACAGGGCTTCCCTGCATCAGATACTCAAGGCAGTTAAAGTCTTCGGTCAGCTTGAACTGGGCCTTGACAACTACACTACCCTGCCCCTGGAGCTAGCCCTGATTGACTGCACCCTGCCCGGGACGGAAGAAAAAGAAGAACCCCCTCAGGTTAAACCCGAGCCAGCGGCCAGCAAGGCAACTCCAAAGACTACAAAAAGTGCTCCCGAGCAACCCGCCCAGCCGGAAGAGACTATAATACCGGAACCGGCGCCACCGGTATCCGAGCCTGCAAAAGCCGAGAAACCCGTCACGTCAGCCGCAGAAAGCACCGAAGTCAGTCCGTTAGAAGCGGGCAGTGAAATTGAACAGCTCCGGCTTAACTGGAGCAAAATTATCAATGATGCGCCGGGTGGCATGGGTAAAACCCCGGCCGCCGCCCTGCTCCGAAGCGCCAAACCTCTATCGCTTGAGGATGATACAATAGTAATATCATTCAAATATTCCTACCACAAAGAAAAAATGGATAACCTTGACAATCAGAAGACCGCTGAAAAAATCGTAAGCGGTTTCCTGGGACGCTCCTGCCGGGTGCAATGTGTTTACGAGCATGAAAACAATCACCTGGTGAAAGCTGCTCTGCGGATGGGCGCCCAGGTTATCGATACGGAGGAAAAATGAACAAGCATATGATACAGCAGGCTCAGAGACTCCAGGCTCAGCTGGCTAAAGCCCATGAAGAACTGGGCAACCTCATGGTAGAGGCCAGCTCAGGCGGCGGCGCCGTAACCGTCGTGATGAACGGCCAGCAGCAGATACAATCGGTAAAAATATCACCGGAAGTAGTCAATCCGGAAGATGTGGAGATGCTCGAAGACATGGTACTGACCGCCGTAAGAGAGGCCGGCACCAAGGCACAGGAAGCCGCCGCCAAGCAGCTTGGCGGACTGACCGGAGGCTTAAAAATCCCGGGGCTGACATAGTAATAGACAAGGAGAGCCATCATTGAATGACGCCACCCAGGCCACCGACGCTATCAGCAAGCTCGTGCAGGAGTTCAGCAAACTGCCTGGCATCGGGCCCAAGAGCGCCCAGCGCATTACCTTTTATTTACTCCGTGCTGCTGAAGAAGAGGGTAAAAACCTCGCCGAAGCCCTGCTGGCACTGAAACAAAGAATCACCCTCTGCTCCACCTGCTGCAACGTCACCGAGTCCGACCCCTGCCCCATCTGCCGCAACCACCAGCGTGATAACGGCCAGGTCTGCATCGTGGAGCAACCCCAGGATATCCTGGCACTGGAGCATACCGGAGTCTATAAAGGACTCTACCACGTGCTCCACGGCGCTATCTCGCCCATCGAGGGCATCGGCGCTGACGACATCAGAATCCGGGAACTGCTCGACCGCCTGCAAAATAATACGGTTGAGGAAGTCATCCTAGCGACCAATACCAACCTTGAAGGCGAACAGACCGCCATGTACCTCAGTCAGATAATTTCCCCGCTTGGCATCAGGGTCACCCGCCTCGCCCGGGGACTCCCCTTCGGCACCGAGCTTGAGTACGCCGACGACGTTACCCTTACCAGGGCTCTGGAGGGAAGAAGCGAGTTTTAGTAAATATTATCAAGGCAACATCTATATTTAGGTGAAAACATGGCTAGAAGGAAAAAAGTTAGCTTCTTAGCAAGAACAGCAATCAAAAAGAGAGTCTCTTTTGAAGCTAGTGGTAAGAAGGTTTCTTTTACTGCAAGAGTGCCCTCAAAAAGAAGAAAAAGAGTAACATTCTATGCCAAGAAAGAAAAATAACGCTTGGATTTTAACAACTACTGTATACTTAGATTCAGATGTAATCGTTGCTGCAGAGATAGACAATGAACAAAACCACACGGAATCTCAAAAATTCATGGATTTTATTTTAAAACAAGAACACCGTGACATTATTTTTATTACTTCTGTTTTTACTTTTTTAGAATTAGCTTCAGCAATGATAAGGCGTACCAATGATGAACATAGAGCTTATTCTTTACTTTACAGAATCCGCAACGTATGGAAAGGCTCTATTAAACCTGTACCGCCTATGCCGCCTAAAAAACTAACTTCTTTCACAACACTAGTGGATAGGCTTGCAGAGACATCAATCAAATTCCACACTCCATCTGGAGATACCATTCATGCACAAACGGCAGCTTGGCACGAAGTAGATTATTTAGTTACTTGGAATAAAAAACACTACTTATATATGGAAAAACAGTTAGAGGATCTTAGGGTATTAACACCAACTGAAGCCATAGATGAATTTAATAAATATAAGAAGAATAAAAAAGTAAGATAGATATTTTTGTAACCTATCCCCCTGACCCCCTTCCCTTAAATAAATACATAAGGGAAGGGGGAAATTTTTTTGAGAGGGGTTGCACCCCTCTCATACTCTCCACTATACTTTGAGAAAATGGGGCGTCTAAGAGGGGCGGATCCCCTCTTCCCTAATTCCTCCCCCTCTCCTGCGGAACGCCTTGCCAGGAGAGGGGGACACAGGGGGTGAGGTTTAAAAGTATCATGCCCGAAATGCACTATTTAGGAGGTAAAGCATGTCACTGGTACCAGCTTTTGATATTGGAGTGTGGAATGCCTGGATTTTCTCTGTGTTTACTTTTATTCATATTTCCCTGGCAATGGCTATAGGAAAAGACATAAGTAATAAAATGGACCATGGTCAGGAAGAGCAGAAGAGGCTTTATATCGCTTCCATATTCTGGCTCATCATTCTTCTGTACTCCATCTTCCTGCCCTTAAAACTCGGTACAGCCTGGCTTTACACAGGTCTTGCCCTTTATCTGGTCGGCACGGTATTCCTCACGCTGTTTTTCACGGGTGTCGCGGCTACTCCTCATGGACAGCCTTTTACTCACGGCGCTTATCGTTACTCAAGAAACCCTATGTATGTCGGTATGTTCTTGCAGTTTATCGGAACAGCCGTAGCCACGGCCTCATGGCTTTTCCTGTTACTAACTCTGATATTGATGTTCGCGATGTGGTCTGTCGTAATGATCGAAGAACGCACCTGCCTTGAGAAGTACGGCGATGCCTACCGTGATTATATGAATAGAACTCCCAGGTGGCTTGGAGTACCCAAATCAGTATAAAATAGGCTATGCCCGAACCGCGTAACTACCAGACGGAAGCCATCGTTATCAAAAAGACGAAGCTGGGGGAGGCGGACAGCATCCTCACCTTCTTTACCCCCCACCTGGGCAAAATCCAGGGCTTCGCCAGGAGCCTCCGCAAGCCCAAAAGCAAGCTCGCCGGGCACCTGGAGCTGCTTACCCACAGCCAAATATCACTTGCCCGCGGCCGCAACCTGGACACCATCACCGGCAGCCAGACCATCAACAGCTTCCTCCCGCTCAAGAACGACCTGTGGCTGACCTCCTGCGGACTCTATGTCGCCGAACTGATAAACCAGTTTACCGCCGACCATCAGGAGAACTTCCCGATTTTTCAGCTAACGCTGGAGACTTTAGACCGGTTGTGCCAGGCGGACAATAAAGACCTCGTCCTGCGCCATTTTGAACTGCACCTCCTCGAGGGCGTCGGCTACCGTCCCCAGCTCCGGGAATGCGTCGCCTGCCACCGGCAACTGGAACCCACCACCAATTCCTTCAGTCCGTCCGCCGGCGGCATGCTCTGCCCCGATTGCAGCCCGGGCCAGTCTCTTGCTCATCCCCTCTCGGTTAACGCACAGAAGGTGCTGCGGCTCATGCAGAGCAGCGATTACAGCAACGCCAGCCGCGTGAAAATAGACCCGGAACTCGCCCGCGAGATTGAGAACGTGATAAGCAGCTACCTCAAGTACCTCCTGGAGAAAGAAGTCAAGTCAGCCGCCTGGCTGGAGACATTAAGAGAGCAAAGACTCAAGCAAAACCACACCCCTTTACCATAGCACGCAGATAACATATAATGTTGATAACTCAGGCTGAGATTATGAATCCTCAGTCTTTTTACTATATTCGTGCAGGTTATTAGAGATGACATCAAGATTAGACAACATAAACAAGCAGAGACGGCAGAAGCTGGAGCGCCTCTGCGCCCGGGGCATTAACCCGTATCCGAACCGTTATAAGCAGACCCACACCACCCGGGAAGCCATTACCCTGCTTGAAAAAACAGAAACCGATGAGGCATCGGAAAAAGTCAGCGTGGCCGGACGCATTACCGCAATGCGGAATATGGGGAAAAGTTCCTTCTTTGATATACGTGACGGCTCCGGCAAGCTCCAGCTGTTATTCCAGAATGCCAGCCTCGACAAAGAACACAGCGAGCTGTTCAAGGACCTTGACATCGGCGATATCATCGGCGTTGAAGGCACCCTGCTGAGGACAAAGACCGGTGAACCCACCGTTTCGGTAACCGACTTCACCATGCTGGCGAAGTCGCTCCAACCCCTGCCGGAGAAATGGCACGGGCTGAGCGATACCGACAAGCGTTACCGCCAGCGCTACCTTGACCTCATCGCCAACAGCGAGGTTAAGGAAGTCTTTAAGGTACGCAGTCGGGTTATCACCGCCATCCGGCAGTTCCTCAACGAGCGTGGATTTATCGAGGTGGAAACGCCGGTACTGCATCCGTCGGCCGGTGGCGCCCTGGCGGCGCCCTTTATTACGCACCATAATACCCTCGACCAGGATTTATACCTGCGTATCGCCACGGAACTCCATCTCAAGCGACTCATCGTCGGCGGACTGGACAAGGTCTATGAAATCGGCCGCGTCTTCCGCAACGAGGGTATCTCCACCACGCACAGCCCGGAGTACACCCTGCTGGAGAGCTATGAAGCCTATGCCGACTACAATGATGTCATGGAGATGCAGGAGCAGATGATACATCACGTCAGCCAACAGGTGCTGGGGAGCAGCGAGGTTCGATATGGCGAAGACACTATCGACCTGAAACCGCCCTGGCAGCGTATTACCCTGCGGGACGCTATCAAAGAATACAGCGGTATCGACTTCGTCAAATATCCCACTGCCGACGGACTCCGCGAGAAAATGCGCTCCACGAAAATGGAAGTCGACCCGCAGAAAAACTGGGCCAAGCTGGTCGATGAATTGTTGAAGACATGCGTCAGACCCAGGCTGATACAGCCCACCATCGTCTATGACTACCCCGCTTCAATGTCGCCGCTGGCCAAGAACAAGCCCAGCGAAGAACGGGTGGTAGAGCGTTTTCAGGCCGTTGCCGGTGGACTGGAAATAGATAACGCCTACAGCGAGCTTAATGACCCCATCCTGCAGAGAGAACGCTTCGAGGAGCAGTTGCAGGAACGCCAGGCAGCCGATGAGGAGAGGTGGACTATTGACGAAGACTACCTGCTGGCGCTCGAGTACGGCATGCCGCCCACCGGCGGCCTCGGCGTGGGCATTGACCGCCTGGTCATGCTCCTCACCGACCAGCAATCAATAAGAGAGGTAATATTATTCCCGCAGTTGAGGGAAAAAGGATAAAATATAGGCAGTTCAAGAGGGGCTTCACCACTTTTCCTGAGGAGTTCCCCCTTCTCAGGAGGTGGGGAATATTAAAGGGCTAAGCCATAGATGATACGAGGGCGGCGGGTAGTAAAAGATTAGCAACGAAAGGGGACAAAGGGAGGAGGGTAAAAATGGCAAACGTAATAGCCCTAGCTGCGGCATGTGGTTTGTACTGCGGCGACTGTGAATTCATGGAAAAACAATGCCAGGGATGCAATCAGGTAAAGGGCAAACCCTTCTGGACGGAACAGTTCGATATGGAGGTCTGCCCCCTTTATGGCTGCTGCGTTAACCAGAAAGAACTTGAGCATTGCGGGCTGTGTGATGAGTTCCCCTGTGAGTTGTTTATATCACTCCGCGACCCCGCCTTAAGCGATGAAGAAGCGGCGCAGTCATTGCAGAAGAGACAGAAAGACCTGAGGTTAAGAAAAGAGATAAGCACCGAAGCCTGGCTCAAAGAACGAGGCTAATAAGCATAATCACAGGTACTTATATAAAGGATGAAGCCTCTCTAGCAAATAATCCCCTCTCACTCGAAGGGGAGGGGGACACAGGTCTAAGACTCTTCGAGGGGTGAGGTAGAAAAATCTATGCTCGATATTAAATTTATACGGGAAAATCCGGAAATCGTGCGGCAGGCGGTAGCGAACCGCCAGGACACCGCCCCGATTGACGAGATTATTCGGCTTGATGTAGAACGTCGTAAGAAAGTGGGAGACCTGGACAATCTACGCCAGCAGCGCAAAGCCATTTCTAAAGAAAGAGAAAAGGCACAGGAAAAAGGGCGTGCCCTCCGCGTTGAGATACAAAACCTGGAAGAAGTGGTTAGAAGACTTGACGAGCAGCTTGAGCAGCTACTCTTACAGGTGCCCAATATCCCCCAGCCCGATGTCCCGGTAGGCAGGGACGAAAACGATAACGTCCTGGTGCGCTCCTGGGGAGAGCCAAAGACCTTCAGCTTTAAGCCCCTCCCCCACTGGGAGTTAGGTGAAAAACTGGATATCATCGACTTCGAACGCGGCGTCAAGCTGTCCGGCAGCCGTTTTTACGTGCTCAAGGGACTCGGTGCCCGGTTGCAGCGCGCCCTTATTACCTTTATGCTTGACCTTCACATCAACGAGCACGGCTACCACGAAATATACCCGCCCTATATGGTCAGGCGTGAATGCATGGTCGGCGCCGGTCAGCTGCCCAAGCTCGATGAAAATATTTACCGTGACATCGAGGACGACCTCTGGCTCGTGGGCACCGCCGAGATACCCCTGACCAACCTCTATCGCGACGAGATAATCCCCCCGGGGATGCTGCCCTTACACCATGTTGCTTACACGGCCTGCTTCCGCCGCGAGAAAATGTCGGCCGGCAAAGACACCAGGGGTATCAAGCGCGGGCACCAGTTCGACAAGGTGGAGATGTACAAGTTCACCGAGCCGGAGACCGCCTCCGAGGAACTGGAGAAGATGCTGGTTAACGCCGAACATGTCTGCCAGAAGCTGGGACTGCCCTACCGGATAAAGGAGCTCTGCACCGGCGATATCGGCTTTACCTCTACCAAGACCTATGACATTGAGGTCTGGGCTCCCGGCTGCGAAGAGTGGCTGGAGGTAAGCTCCTGCTCTAACTGCGGCGACTTTCAGGCGAGACGCGCCAATATACGCTACCGCCCCGCCCCCGACGCCAGGCCCCAGTTCGTCCATACCCTCAACGGCTCCGGCCTGGCCCTTCCCCGCGTTCTCATTGCCGTCATGGAAAACTACCAGCAGCCCGACGGCACCATCGCCGTACCGGAAGCGCTGCAAGAGCATGTGGGGACGAAGGTGATTATGTAAGAAAACATATTGCCTGCCTATCCCGTAAGATATCCTCCCCAACCCAAGTTAGCTTTTCCCACCCACCACCCTCACGGCATCAGCAGCTTATCCCGTAGATACTCCCCACACCACCCCTTGGGGTGTTTAAGAGGGGCGAAGCCCCTCTTTCTTTTACTTCCCCCTCTCCTGTGAAACCTCGTCAGGAGAGGGGGACACAGGGGGTGAGGTTTGATAAAAAGTTAAGCCCAGACAGATTGAACTAAAAATTAATACCACACCAACCAAAACCGAACACAAATAACGCTGTAGCACTTGACATGTCATGTATTATGTTATATTATACCTAGAAATTCTATATACATAGATAATGGAGGTATAATTAAATGCGTGTGATTGGAATTATTGTCCTGATTCTGGGTGTGGCCAGCCTTGCCTTCGGCGTAATGTTTATCCCGCAGTCCTTCTCGGCCGAAGACGAAATCGCCGAGAGTATTGCCCCCCTGCCGCTCGACCAGGTAGACTCCAAGTACGACGAAGTAAAGGCGCAACAGTCGGCCATGAGGGCGATGGAAGGACCCGCAATACAGGGCGGGGCAGAACCAAGCGCCATGTACAACTACCTTACAATACAAAGGACATCGCTGGGACTGACCCGCTCACAAATCGGGCTGACTTCATTCACGAGGACCAGTGGCATTATAAACATAATCCTGGGCGCGGGCCTGATTCTGGCTGGTATAGCACTACTGCGAAAAGGCCAGAGCGCAGCCTAGAATAACCGGCTGAAGACCTGCATAAAAAGCTTTACACTAGCCCTGAACGCCACACAGAAGGGATAAAGGCGATTGTCCTTTAATCTCCCCTGTCGGCGTATGAAGCCCATGAGCCTTAACTGGGCAATACAGCTTCAGGCTATACCCGTACCTCATTGTCCCCGGATAGAAATCCGCCCGGCTTCCCTGTATAATACTCCTTAGCCGTTCTACATTTACAGTCAAACGACACCATTCATATGCAAAATCAGCGGCTCCACTATAAGCCAGAAATAACACAGACCGGCGGCCCGATTCGGCATACGGAATAAGGAGGTCATTAATGGGACAACTTGATGGTAAGGTCGCGCTCGTAACCGGGGCCAGCCGCGGTATCGGCCGGGCTATCGCCATTGCCCTGGCCCGCGAGGGGGCGAATTTAGTGCTGGCGGCGCGGAGTGTTAACGGACTTAAAGAAACGGAAGCGGCCATTGTTGACGGTGGCTCTGTAGCCGAAGTAGTGCCGACCGATGTGACCAGCGAACAGCAGATTGAAGCACTGTTTGCCGGGACAATGGAACGCTTCGGCAGACTCGATATTCTGGTCAACAATGCGGGTATCTTCGATAATGGACCCATCGACCAGCTGTCCACCGAGACCTGGGACAGGGTTATCGCCACCAACCTGCGGGCAGCGTTCCTGTGTACCCGGGCGGCTTTCCGCATCATGAAGCAGCAGGGGGTCGGACGCATTATAAACATCGGCAGCATTTCGGCGCAGCGCGTGCGCCTGCATAACGCCCCCTACAGCTGCGCCAAATTCGGTCTTGTCGGCCTGACCCAGACCACGGCGCTGGAGGGACGGGAGTTCGGTATAACCTGTGGCTGTCTGCACCCGGGCGTTACCGGAGACCAGACCTCCGAAGATATCCCCATGACGCCACTGGAAGAGACAGCCAGGGCCGCCGTTTTTATGGCCTGCCAGCCGCCTGACGTAAACGTCCTGGAAATTATCCAGCTGCCCCGCGACCAGCTTTATCTTGGACGGGGATAAAAGTGTAGTTAAAAAGGTTATTTGTTGTGCCGTATGCGTTTTATTTTACGGAGGTAATAGAGCATGTTTAAGGTGAGATGCAAGCTTTCCGGTTTCCTGGGTGACGAAGATATGTTCCCCTGCCACTTTAACTACAAGGTTGGCGACGAGTTCTCTTACGACGGCGTGGAGTTTACCGGCCGGATATGCCCGGGGCTGCTGGCTTCCATGACGCCGGTTATCCACGGCGTTTTCCTCCTGGGGAATAAATACTTTGAAAACGTTATGTACCGCTATCGCGGTCTTGATAAAAAAGACCCCGGTATGGCCAAGTACGACGGTGTCGGCTACCGCCCTCTTGAAGAGCTGCCGGACGGTTTCCCGGAAAAAATGGCTCACATGAACCTTGATGCTTTTAGAAACCAGAAGGCGAGGGGAGGCCACTTCGTCTGCGGTGACACCAGAATCCTGGCGGAATTCGTGTGTGAAGCCGTTGACCTGAGTGACAGCGATTACGCTCAGCCCTTCTACCGGAGGGAAATTGCTGTACTTGAAAAAATCGAGGCTGAACCCGGCATCAAGGTCGACGATATACTGGACAGGTTCACGGACTTTGAGAGGGATAAGATTTCACCTCCCCTCACCCCCGTCCTGCTGGAAGTCCTCCTCAATGCCCTGACCGATATGAACTACGTCGAGATTCGGGATGGAAGGGCTTATGCCACCGGCCGGGAGCCGCCCAGCCGACCCCAAATCGGGTAAAAAGCGGCCAGCTTTGCCTTAGGGCATGGTTTTCAGGTAAAATTTATAGCCAGGAGGGGTGTCCGAGTGGCCGATGGTGACGGTCTTGAAATCTGTCAAGAGTATGCCCGCGAAGCTAACTACCATTAGACCAAACTTCAACTTCGTGCGTAAGTGTCCATTATGTCCGACTATCTTTGAAAATATTTAGTAGCAAATTCGTAGCAAAATATCACGTTATTTTGAGCGTAAACCGGATGCTCAATTTTCTGAACATTAGCTCAAGATAATGAGCGAGAGAAGATATCGCCCGTCTGCTCGACCTGCTCTCGCTAACGTCTTCTACACTACATCAGGGTTAGACCGTCGCCTCAGTTTATCGCGATATCCTGGTTCAGTTGCAATCCTTTTCATATGTGTTTCGGCAATCATTGAGGCGAGCATTCTAAGGCCACTATCCAACAATTCCTCCTCTTCTGGCGAATATATGGGGCTTTCTTTCAGTTTGGCGTTTTGTGATCTGTTTTTTCTCTGCGACATGTTATACCCTTTCTCACTATTCTTCGGCCTGAAAAAACCCTTTCTCCATGTTACTTAGTAGCTTCCGCTAGCATTTTGTTTAATGCACCCCGGGGCACAAGAATCCTGTCGCCAAGACGTATGTGCGGTATTTCATGCCTCCGTACCGCCTTGTACACTGTCGCTGGGCTCACTCTCAGGATTTCTGCTACCTCTGTAGGTGTGAGTACGGGCCTTTCTTGAGAGTGTTGTTGCGTCAATATAGTCCTGTTAAACAATTCCGTTAGTTCTTTAATCAGTTCGTTTAACGCCTGAGCATCAGACGCAATTTCCTTAATACACGCTCTGGCAATTATCCTGGCAAATATCCTGAGTGTATTTTCTAGAGCTTGAGCTTCTTTTGTATTTTCGGGGCTTATCCTTTCAATCTTTTCCATATTGTTTTTCCTCCTGTGTGCTAGCACTCTTTTAAGAATAATCGATTTTAATATTCCTCTGCTATCCTCTAACTGCTTGAACGGTATTCAGCCCATGACAGCATACCGGCTTGACATTTGGTAGGTCGACTAGTAAGATAGTGAGAAAGTATGACAGTAGGAGTGATAGTATGTCCGAGCTAATACAGGTACGCAAGAAAGCACAACTGACGCTGCCGCTATCGGTTAGAAAGAAGCTTGGCGTGGAAGAAGGCGACTACATGGATGTGCAGGTGAGGGATGGTGAGATTGTGCTTAAGGTGAAGAAATTAGTCGACAAAAATCAAGCTTGGTTCTGGACCAAACGCTGGCAACAGGGTGAAAAGGAGGCAGAGGAGGATATCCGCGCCGGGCGGGTCCATAGCTTCCCTGATGCCAAGGCAGCAGTAGCCCATCTTCACAGCCATGTGGGTAAAAAGCAAAGTAAGACTGGTAAGAGAAGCGGCTAATGCCTATTCAGCTCACTGAGCGGTTTATTAAGCAATATAATCATCTCCCCAAGGCGATACAACTGAAGGTAGACAAAGCGCTCGCGTTTCTTGACGCCGATTTCCGCCATCCGGGGCTACGGAGCCATCCGATAGAAAGCGCTCCTGGAGTGATTGAGGCTTACGTAGACCATAAATACCGTATGACGTTTGAACGTCATGGCGATACCTTTATTTTGCGCAATGTAGATAACCATGATGAATGTTTGAGACAGCCATGAAACTCATCTGGTTTGGGAAAATATCGCTGGAAAACGGGAAACTGGTAATAACCCTGGCTACTAAATCGAAACCAACCCTGAAACAACTTCTGGCTAGGGTCAACAAAGAGAATTTACACGATGAGTGTGATACTGGGCTAACTATAGGTAGCGAAGTATGGTAGATTCCCACTAGAATAATGATGGATATCGGAAATACTCTCTATGTCAGAGACAGAACGGCTTGGCGCAAATGGCTTGAGGCCAATTTCAACACAGAGAAGGAAATCTGGTTAATCTATCCCACCAAAGGTTCAGGCAAGCCGCGTATACAATACAATGATGCCGTTGAAGAAGCCCTGTCCTTCGGCTGGATAGACAGCACCGTTAAACGCATCGACGAGAATTCATCAGCTCAGCGCTTTTCACCCAGAAATTCTGATAGCGAATACTCTCAGGCTAACAAGGAAAGGCTGAAGTGGCTGGTTAAGGAAGGCAGGATTCATCCTTCAATACAAGAATCAGTCGAGAAGGCTCTTAAGCCGGAGTTTGCGTTTCCGCCCGATATTCTGCGGGCAATTAAAGAGAACGAAAAAGCATGGCATAATTTCCAGGATTTCTCTTCAGCGTATCAAAGAATCCGTATCGCATATATCGACGGCGCTCGTAACCGGCCAGACGAATTTAAGAAGCGGTTAAACAACTTTATAAAGAAGACAGAACAGAACAAGCTGATCGGGTTCGGAGGAATAGAAAAATACTATTAGTTTTGTAGCTTCACCAAGAGAGAAGAAGATACAGACTATATCAGCGCCGAATTTGTGTTTGTCTGATTTGGCTCGATTTCCGTAAGATGGTCGCGCGTCACCGGAACAGCCTCAAATAATCTTCAAAGCTAAAAACACGATTCCGCTGGTATCCGGTGGTTTCTTTAAGAATACCTGCTGTCAAAAAAGCCTGCACCAGGTCATTAGCGGCTTTGGGAGAAAGGCTTGTGATATTCTGCACATCTTTAGTGGTAACGACCGGCTTGGAAAACAGCGCATGCAGAAGAACCAATCCCTGTTTAGCACGTTTACCCAAGGTCAGGATTTTCTCTCTCTCGATAGTTGCCTTCAAATCAGTAATTTTATGCAGGGTAGCTTCCCCGTTTTCCGCTGTCTGGATTATCCCGGTTAAAAAGAATTTAAGCCACTGTCCAATATCGTTCTTTGTCCTGACCAGTTCCAGATTATCGTAATACAGAGTTTTATTCTTCTCAAAAAACTCTGACAGATAGAGCAAGGGCTTTTCAAAAACACCGGCGCTTACCAGATACAGGGTAATTAGCAAACGCCCTATCCTGCCGTTACCGTCTAGAAAAGGATGGATGGTTTCAAACTGGTAATGGGCAATTGCAATGCGAATCAAATGCGGGATCTTAATATCAGTATTATGCAAGAATGATTCCAGATCTGCTAATAGGTCAGGCAGCTCCGTATGAGCCGGCGGAATGAACACTGCATCCGCCAAGCTGGCACCACCGATCCAGTTCTGGGATTTCCTGAATTCTCCCGGATTCTTGTGTTCTCCCCGGCCGCTCGAAAGCAGAATTTTGTGGGTATTTCTGATCAACCGGTTAGACAACGGCAAGGTTTTTAGTTCTTCGATAGCGGTATTCATTGCGATAACGTAGTTGTTCACTTCGCGCCAGTCATCCCGCTTTTCAGGGTTAATCTCTCTTTCTTCGACAATGGCCTCTTCAATATTGGTCTGGGTCCCTTCAATCCGGCTCGATGTGACGGCTTCTTTGAAGATGTGCATTTTGATAAACATATTAGGGTCAGGAACAAACCTTGAAAAAGAGTTTAGCTCCCCAAGCCTTAATGAAGCTTTTTCCAGAAGTTCATTGATGCCCTCGTCTGTCCAGACAAATGAATGGTTAATCTTTTCCGGCAGAAAGTACTGATATTGGTAACCTTTACGCCACGTTCCTGCCTTATAGTCAGATATGTTCATTAATATGTTTTCCCTAAAATGTATGTTTACCTATTTTACTTTATATCACTAAGGTAAACTATAGAGTTTTATGTTTTACTTTGTCAACTGTTTGTTGTCACTACCCCTCTCCGCTCAAAGGGTAAAACTTTTGTGAAGGTCTTCCCGTTAGTGTTTTGACAGTTATACTCTTGGTTCCATTACAAAGACTTCACTGATGCTATTTAGTGTTACGATAGGTGAGCTTTGCTCCTGAATTGGGGCCAAGAACACCCCGGCATTTAGAATACGTAATCGGTCCTTGGGTTGAGCACATTGTGCGAGATAATGGTTCGGCGGTATGCGAAGCGACGCAAGCAGACCAGGTTTTGAATAGTAGCCAGCATCCACAATGATGTTCCAGCTCATCGGACTGAACTGCTCCATTAGTGTGATTTCGAGGTCTGCCAAATCAGTCTTACCAGTCTGTGGCACGCAACCATGTCCAATACTGATATTCCAATACTTTTCGCACAAGTGTCGGACGTCACAGAACAGGCATTTATCAGTATCTGGTCGCGGGCTCGGAGGACTAATAACGAGAACGCCTAGACATCTGTTCCAACGTTCGAGGATTTCATGCTCAACCGTACCTAAGGAGTGACCAGTGGGAACAGAAACATCTACACTCTCGTGCAAATAGGAAAGCGTCAGTTTGTTCGCTGGCCTTGAGGTTGGATTAAGTACCTGGTCTTTGTACCAAAGGAGGGCGTATGTTCTCATCTGGAACTCATGCCTTTCATTATGTTCGCCTGTTTTGAAGTCAATTAATTCGCAAAGGGAATCTGTGAGTATTACCAAATCTGCCCTCCCTTTCCAATGTAGTCCCGGAACGTACATGTCCACCTCCGAATGGATTCCGTAGGGCAGTGATCCGCGCTGTTTTGCTGAATTCGCAGTAGGATGTTTGGTCGTGGGTGCTCCGATGTTGTCAAGATTCATACGTCCTACCATAAGCTGGACTTTGCTTCGGATTTCCGAAGTAGATGCTAGAAGTGACGAATGAATGGAGTCGATTCTCGACTCCATTCTCGGGTTCCCTTTGTACGCCCCAGTCGCTTGCTCTATGTAGGATCGGATTACAGTTGTGTAGCCGCCTAATGATCGCATCACATCTATGACGCGCTCGTCTCGCATCGAGCTACAACCGGCTTTAACAAGCTCACCCATTATCCTCTCGACAGACGAATGTACTATTGTCCCTGTTATGCTGGGAATATGGACCCTACTTGGGTAGCCACGCCCATCCCAAATCTGAGGATAATCTGCGCGCTCCAGCGCCCATTTATGCGGACAATCCTCGATTTCGTACAATAGGCTGATGGACATCTCCGAGGGAGGTAGAGGCCATCTCACCGGTCTTGAAATGCAGTACTCTTTTGGATATTTTGACATGACTCATCCTAAGCAATTCTGTGAATTAGGTCACTTGTCACCGAAGGCAGGTTCTTCCTCACCACCAGTTCATCTACCGGCAACGTGGGAACGCTTGCATTAAATTCAGACAAATCTCGCAGTTTCTCCGTAGGAGCATATCCAGGTGCGAGTGGGTTATGCAAGAAAATAACAAAACCTAATTTATCCCTCTTCCTTGTCAAGAATATAGGCGCAACCACGTCACCAAGCCCTGATACAGTGATGGACTTGTTCCTCTCTAATGTGATGGTATCCAGTCCCTGTCGCTGTAAGTCTTGAAATAACATCTCTGTTGACTGGTCTAGTCTGGTCCTGTTTATGCTAGGCATCTTGCCAGAGATTATGAACTCGAGAAGGCTCGCGGCAAGATGCCGGTCCAACAAATCGTGTTCCAGTTTATTCTTGAAACTTCGAAGGCACCTGTAACAAGAACAGTCGCATTTACCCGGACAGTCTTCTAAGATAGATAATGCCTTATTGAAGATCTTCATCCCTAATTCGCCAGCCCTTCTTGAAAAACCTGCTCCTCCCGGAAGAGTATCATATAGATAGATTTCGACTTCCGTGCCGTCTCTACCTTTCGTGGTAAGCGCCGGTCGATATTCCGCTTGAATTTCGCCGGCTTCAAGTTCAAGAATAGAGCTGCCTGCTGCGGCCAGAGCCTCGCTTAACGTTCTTAAGACCGTGTGAGTTGCCAACAGTCCTGGTTTCAATATGATGGGTGGATCCACGGTCATCGAAATAAGGAGAATATCGGTTATGAAATCAGTTCCTAATACTAGGCCCGTAACACTGCTACCGCCCCCGCAATTTGGATTGGCATCACCGGGATAAGGTTTCCGATGAGCCGCGGCGACCGATCCTTTCGGCAGGATTGAAGGTTCAATTCGCCCACATCTTCTACAATATGTGTAACCTTCAGCGCGAGGCCCACGATTTGTTACCAACAATTGCTCCCGCATGTGGTAAACGCGTAGGCGAGGATTCAGAGTTGTCCATTCATCGCTCACTTGCGGTGTTGGAGCTAGTAGCTTTGCGTGAGTCGCGTAGCTTTTCACTGGTTGATCGTCCGGAGACGTTCCCTCTTTCTTATCGACCGGGTGAGCAAATCCGGGTGGCCTGAACCAATATGTTCCTGGTCCGAATGATCGTACACCTCCGCACGCTTCACAGTCCCTTCTTTCGCCGACTGTCCCCTGGTCTATCGGGTAAGTATGTGCATAGCCGCAAATAGCACACTCATAATAGATTCGTCTTCTGTCCCAAGCTTCATCCAAATCATTTCGCATGGGAGAATATATTGCTCCTGATGTCCAGAGTTTACTGTCAACCCAAACTTCTTTGCCAGGGGCATATTGCGTCAGTGCAATCGAAAGACTCTGCGATGGAGTATAACGAAACGCAGGTCGATAAGCCGTAGACTTATCCGCATCGAAAACATAGAAGGTGGCCACGTCTGTTGGGAAAGCATAGCGTGGCAGTACACCTTTGTATAAGAGCCGGTCTAACAAATACTCCTTGGTCGCGTCTATCGCTGGATGCTCAATACCATTCTCTTCCTGAACTTCTATGTCGATTGCCTGTGTCGCTTCGCTTTCAACTGCTTCACTCCGTTTTGTCGATTTAACCGTTGTGACAGAGGTCTGGTCGTTTGAACTATTAAAGTCTATGGCATCATCTATTAGGCGCATGGTTTCCTGAACCAAATTATCAATAAGAATCTTCGACTGGATACCGGATAGTTCTGCCGGTAACCAAGATAGGACTTCTGCCGCAAGGTCTTGCTCGTTTTCTTGCAGCCAGTGAAGAAAGTCATATCTATTGAGGACTTTCCCAGACACACGGAAATCGGCGACTGACCCTAGTACGGCAAACAATTGAGGCTGATCCTCAGGTTTTATATTTGGCATTTTTTCTTGGTGATATCGTTGAAGCAAATACGCAGTAATATGGCGACGTGCAATCTCAGCGTTATCGAGAGTGAGCTTCGGGTCAGTCACTATTCCACGTATCATCTGATCTGGCTCAGAAAAATAATGTTCGTCGTGACTGTCCGCACTACCATAAGCAGTTACGCTTGCAATGGCATTCCCACGCCGTCCTGCTCTACCTGCTCTCTGTTGATAGTTTGCTCTTGAAGGGGGCATGTTACGTAGCGATATCCCAGACAGATTGCCTATGTCGATACCGACTTCCATGGTTGTAGTACACGATAGAACGTCTATTGCCATACGTTGTAGGCCGGCTTTGTCAGATCCCAAATCAACGTCCTGAAAAAGAAGCTCATACTCCTCAGCTTTGGAAAAGATGTCATCAGGTTGCGCTGTGTTAAGTTGAGCTGTATGTTCAGCAGCGATAAGCGACATAGGTGTAATTGGATCAGGTTTTAGTGCGTCAACTGTACTTGCGCGATAGTACCCTTTTCTCGCCGCAAAGACAGGGTCTTTATTCGGATCCAAAGAAAGCACATTGTTTCCACCACAATTAACGCAGAAATTGTGTGTGGGAAAGATGCGCTGCGTGGTTCGGCATGAACGACAATATCCCCATTCGCCTCCGACTAACAAGGACAATTCGCCACCTTTGAGTCGGTACTTACCCCCTGAAGTAGGTTCCGTAAATGCGTTGATAAGGTTTGGAAGCCACTCCTTATCGAACGTATTTCTCGCTGCCTTGTTTCCCAGGAATCGCTGGACAGTAGAGAAATTACCAGTATGGTCTTGGACTTCCGTTTTCCACCACTGTAATGGCATCCGACTAACCCAAAAACCACTGCTGTTCCAGCACCGGAGCCACAAGCGCGCCAGCACAATATTCTGGTCATCTGTTTCTGCTATGCCTTTTATTGAGGACAGGGATCTTAATCTTGCGCTATGTTCACCTCTTTCTACGATTGTAGCCAAGGCTAACGACTCGAGACCGTAGTATCTATCACCTATGCAAGAGACCATCCCTTTAAGCAACGACTCAGGAGGATTCTCTGCACGTAACTTCAACATAAGAGCGAGGAGATCGGTGTCTGACTTTAGGCAATCTTTCGCAAATGCTTCGGCCACGACAGTTTGGGCATGGAAATTCTCTCCTTGCTTTAACTCAGGTCTGATGCGTACTTTAAGGATCTCCGAGGCTAGCAGCACTGCCAAATACAAATCCTCCAGTGAGAGATGGGGCTTAATAAGGCTTGACCCACACAAGTGAGAGAAGCCCGATACGATTAATGGACGAAGAGTATCTTGCTGGGAGTAAGTTTGAAGGTTGGGAGCCAAGCGCGCTGCGGTCTGTCGAGAATCTGAGAATATGAGAACCTTCCGTCCTCTAAGTGGAGCAAACCAAGTTGATTGAACGCTTGAGGGCGGCTGAACTTGGATTTGTTTCGTAATTAGAGCTTGAAATGGCTGGTCGCCTTTTGTTTGATGGTCTTGAACCGATGTACGGCCAAAGGACGCAGTTGTTCCGCATACCCCGCATGGCTTAAACTCCCCCGGCCGCGCTTGCTCTTTTGGGCTGCTAGGCCCCCAAGCAACAAGCCGATTCTTGGCAATATAAACGTGTCTATTTCGAGTTCCTAATATTGACGGATTCAGTCGTCCGGTAATGAGGTCATACTCAGCGGGCTCAACCCCATCCGTAATTGGTTCTTCAAGTAGTAAGTCCAGCGGCTCAAGTTCATCGTATGATCCGGAAGCTGCATGGAATGCTCCTCCGGCCTCAGACCATAGGAAATCCGGAGTTTCAACGCTATCGGTATACGCCCTGGCATATGAGGCACCACAATTGCGACAGGTATATAGTTCAAGTACACGTGCGCCACACTCACAAGTCTGCTGCGGCTGATTGTAAATCTTTCCTCCCGGTCCTCTTCGCTTATCCGGAGGTAATGCGCTGCAATCCGGATCCATACATATCCATAGCCCGGGCAATCCTCTAAAAAAAGAATGGACTCTACAAGGGATAAGACTGGGTTCGGAAGGATCCAAGCGAGCTAAACTTCCCAACGCCGTTAAGGTAGTCACCGCCTGCGCGGCAAGATGTTTCTCTATATCCCCAAATACTGCCGGCCCCAAGGAGTCTGCTGGCATCGCTGATTGCATTGTCAAATTCACGAGTTGAGACATTGGGGGAAAATCTCTTAGAGCCTCGTAAAGCGAACGATGCAGACTCCAGGGTTGTGCAACCCCTCTGTATTTGAGGAAGCTGCTTACCTGAGCGATTTGCTCCTTTTCGTTTGATGCTTCGTATAAGCCGCCTACGTTGATTGCGCACAATGCTTTGACATCTGACTCAATTCCGTTTGCAGCATTCGGTCGAAGATGTAGCTGACCAGTAATCGTGAAAAATTCTTTTGAATCTTTACCGGTTAATTGAGCAGCAAATTTTGATGCATAAGTATCATCATGAAAGCTAGCGCTTGTGCATATTACTTGGAGTCGTTCAGGCGGAATTCCGAGACGCTTTCGGAGTCTCCTTATCAAATACGCCACCTCAGTTCCCGCCGCTCCTCTGTAAAGATGAGCTTCATCGACAACCAATAACAGCCGTTCATTACTGGATTGAAGCCACTGTTTTGTTCGGTCGAAGATAGGGCGCTCAATAGGTCTCATCAGCATGTATTCCAACATGGAGTAGTTTGTAACCAGGATATCAGGAGGTGATTCTTGGACTTCATGCCTTGTTAGAAGTTCTGAGTCCTTTGGTAGAGTGATACAACGCTTAAACTCACCATTTTGGTCCTGCCAGCGAGTCCCCTTCTTTCCGTACCATGAAACGAGGTCTGGTTTCGCTGGCCATTTACCTCTATTTTGTAGTTCCGCAATAAGTTTGCTGGCAGCCAATTGTTCAACAGATGTCGGTCCACTAGCCAACTCAAGGTTTTGGACATAATAGTCTCCAACAGAAGAAAGCCTAGTCTGGTCTTTCTTTGAATTTCGGACCCCAGGGTATGGAGTCCTACTTGTGTAGCGGGCGAACCGAGGTGGACGCCCAGTCCACTTGACAAATCTTTCAACAACGCGTGGGTCACCAAAGAGTTTTCGAAGTCGCCCCAATTGGTCATTTACAAGAGCATTCATCGGATATAACACGATAGCTCTCACAGCCAGAGTTGACCCAAAACTTTTGCCGCTTGACGAGGCTTCATGTGTAATCTTACCCAGAATTGGGAGAAGGAAACATTCAGTCTTACCAGAACCGGTACCTGTCATGACAACGAGGCTTTTACCTTCAACTAATGATTTCTCAATTGAGTCCGCTTGATGTTCATATGGTGGATCATGGATCACAGAGTCCAGACTGCCGGATTTTGAGGAAAGAACTGAAAACATTTCTAGTATTGCGGATTCTAGACCCAACTTGCTGAAGGGCTTGCCACTTCTGTATCTAGGTGTGCTCTCAATGTAAGGCTGTTGGTAAATTACCCCGGGCTTATCCAACAGATCGTGGCGTGCCTCGATCAACTTTGGATTACTAATATGATAGGTTGCCTCGATATAGTCACGAAGCGCCCCATGAAGTTGTTTTACAGTTTCTTCAATCGTCAATACCATTCTAACCTCCTGGGTTACTGACTGTACTCAGCTAACCACAACTTACGTCGAGCAAAGTCGATTTCTTGCTCGAGGTCTGATTTTGCAAATTCAAAAGACAACAGACACCCTATGTTTTTTACGCGGTTTCCTATCCAATCCCAACGACGCTCCATCCAATTCGGGATCGGAGAAAAAATATCTACTACATAACTCGGGCCTGTTGTCTTACGTAGTCTGTATTGTTGTGGCTTTCTGAGCCGGGCGTCAAGTGCTGCCTGCAGGCGCCACGCTTCATCGCAACCACGCAATCCGGCCGAGGAAGGAAATGGGAGATCTAAAAACTTCTTGGGCCTTCCTTTTTCAAGTTCCAGATAACACCAAATATCATTACCGTAGGCTTGGGGACGTCGCCCCAAATAATTTCCGCTCAAGGATTTTGGAGATGACCATCGTCCAGGATAATAGCTCACGTTTCTTTCCGAATCGAGAATCGTCAGGCTCGGGATTTCTCCGCACTGAGCAGCATTCTTTAGAACGCGATTGAAGTGATTTATATGCTCTTCGGCCGTTTCATCTGGCGGGGCCTTGAGCCAGTTATCTTCAGAGCATCTGACCAAACCGAATTGGGAAAGAACCGACACGAGTTCCTCGTCTTCTTCTTGGTCGGCTTGACTCGATACTCCAGTTATTCTCAACACGCGTACCCCTGCTGGAATAGGGACCTCCACCTTGTCTCCCAAAGCTTTGTCCAAGAGCGCGTTGCCAACTGGTGAATCAACAGATATGTTGTTGGAAGATGCATCAGCCTTATGCGGAGGCGTAATGATGTAATCCTCACTTCTTCCCTCAAGATCACGAACCGATACTTTTGAACCTATTCCGACGTGAGGAGGCTCTTTCCTTAAGAAACGAAGGCCACCTTTGACCCCTATCATTTGTTCGATGTCCTCCGGCAGAAAAGAGACACTGTCGGGCGTAACGCCGAGCAATATCACCTTGTCACCTAAGAGGTAGACATAACTTGGCGGTGCAAGATACAGAAGCGCAGAACTATTTAGAGCTACGTCTCTGAACTCCTGGAGGTCACCAACTGCTACTAGGTCTTCGACGACATCTCTTACAGTTGTCTCTAGATCATCGCTTGATTGAGCCACATAGCGCAGAGGCTGCATAACAGCATCAATGAGTGATTTTGATGGACAAGGACACAGGAAGCCAGCAGCTCTTCTTATCGCTGCTGCCAAAACCTCGCGCGAATCAAATGAGAGTGACGCCCTACCCAATCCCAGAGCAGTCATCATCTCCGTTTGAAGGTCATCTTTCGAAATGATTCTCAATGTATATCCCACTCCCAACCCGAGATTGGGTCTTCAACATGTTGTGTTGTTTGTTCTTCGATCATTATCACCATGGACCTTGCAGCTCTTATTAATACAGGCTGCTGAAGTAATTGGTCTAAACCCCAGCGCCAATTTTTCTCAGCCCAACTCAAAGCTCTTTCGGGCTGGCTGGCCAAGCGCAACGCCAATTCAGATAACCAATCGATACTTGGAGTGAGTGGCCTCCCTGTGAATTGTCCTTGGATCCGAACGAAAGGCTTGACTACCCTAGAGAGTGCAGTGACTCTCTCTGAAGCTGGCATACGGTCGAGATTGGGGCGTATGACCTCAAGCTGCCTATAAATGGCCTCATGTCCTGTTTTATCGTATATTCCAAGGACAAGCATTTCTAAACTCAATGGGCTGGTCGAAGTCGGTCTTCCATTCTCTATAGCAGCCCACTTCTTCCCTCCCATTACTGAGAACAGGTATCGGGTTAACGCGTCTATTACTTGCTGCTGTCTGATTGCGCAAAGAATATCACCCGTTAGGCGAGCGTCTGACCACAATTGAATGGCTCGAATGATTTCTCCGATACCGTCGGGGGACCTCACACGTGGAACGAATTCTGTTTTCAAATTAAGTTTGGTAGCTAAGTCGAAAGGCTTATCCTCAGGAGGTAATATTATTGCACAAGTGGTTTCTCCTGACTTGGCAAAATACAAACCGTTGGATGCGGAAACAAACTCTTTTTGAAAGGTTCCGTCTTTTTGAGGTAAGGCAGTGTCTGGTCTTTCGAACTCGAACTTAGTAACCATGGGAGTGGACAAGGCACCGGTGTCATCAAGCAACTTTAGTTTGTATCCATCGCCATCATTGTGAAGAATCCATCGAAGTACGCAGAACTCGCGTTCGCATTGCAACGTGAATGAGCCAAGTTCAATTGCATCTAACGTCAATTTGCAGGAGTAGGCTCTATCATACAAACCAGAGATATCGTCCGCTTTTCTGACTTCCCGGTCGAAATAGGAATGCCACATGGAAGCATCAACGGGAATCTCCAATGGTGTTAGTAGTTTTGAAACAATGGGCTGGTTACAGCCGGATTCAAACAGGTCAAGTTTACACCCGATCTTATGCGCCCGAGGACCAAGAACCTGCAAGTCAATGCGGTTCTCCCAAAGCTGTTCAATTGTCGGATTTCTTGGTTCAACTAGTACAGTCAATGCAGTCCTGGTCCCCATGCCGGGTTGCCATACCTGTGGGTCACGAATTGCTATTCTTAGAGATCCACTTTCGTTCTTGATATTGGCAGTTGAATATTGAGCAAATACTGTAATCTTATGAGTGCCGACGTTAAGATGTGGTAATCCTATGAAAATGGGGTCTTCTACCCTCTCGGAAACAATATTTAGTACTTGAGTCTGGTCATCATCGAATATAAGAGATAAGGTCTTTACTTCGTGGTCGGCCTTGATGCCGATGCAAGGCCGTTCAGTGGATATCCACTCTGCATAACCTTCACCGTCCCATTTTGCGGCGGTCAAACCCGCCGGCCAAACTTCAACGGTTTTAGCTACATGAAGATTCAGTTTGTTAATAGCCTGCTCTAATTCTATACCGACCGAATCAGGTATTTGTATGACAACTGCATTAGAGTTCTTGCATTCTAAGACAACTGGTACTATCCACTCGTTTTGCTGAAACGATCCCGAAGTGCTCACGACGACATACTTATTTCTTGGCCTTACTGCCAAGCTCCTAATCTGGTAAGCACGCCCATCCGAAGCAATCTTAAACAGAAACAATTGTCCAGGCATAAGCAGGCAATCTGTACGCAGTAAAAAGTCCAATTGTGGAGAAGACATCTCGAATTTTAAGAGCACTTCGTCCGATTTTGGCCATTCTTCGAGAGCAATAAGTTGAGAACCATGCAGCGTCCAACCACGAGCCTGCCATCGACCTGATGCACCTGTAACTCTACATCGGGATTCGGCAAGAACTTCATGCAGTTGCGGAAAACGAGTTGACATCCGAGACAAGTCCGGAATCTCGAGCAAAACTCTCCATGTGTCTTCATCTGTCGGTTGTAGAATCAGACGCGGCTCAATCACTAGGTCTTCAAGTTGTTGACGGGCGTGAGTAATGGTAGTGGCAGGGTTCTGAGCGAACCCTCTGTAACCTCTAGATAGCCCTTCAAAGTGAACACGTTGTGCGTATCGGCTTGCCGTTCGAAGCCATTCTCTTGCGCTACGTATGTCATCCAGGTCTCCTCTTATTCTATTAAGGGTCGATGATAAAATCAGCGTCTCGAATCCCGCTTGTCCTTGGAACAAGAGAGCCGTCGCAATCTGTCCGACCAGAGAGGAGTTTTGAGCTAACTCTTGAAACCTTGAGTTTGCGCTCCACGATTGTGCCGCTATCATTTCCCCCAATAATTGGGGATCATCAAACATCTCCTTGGAGAATTCCGGCATCATGTCATGAAGAATTCTAGCCAGATTCAATTGAAGATCTTTGGGAAGGATCGCATTGGTAATAGGCCATGAGATTATTGAGAAATGGTTAGCCCATCTACCGCTTGGTTTTGCCCCACCATACTTATTGCTAAAACGTTGGAAAAAGTTTTGTATCCAATACCGATTACCATAAAGCCTCCATCCAGCCGTTTGTTCCTCGAAGGTCTGCCAATACTCATAACCTTCGTATCTATAACCGATTTCGGTAGCGTAGACAACCCACGGTAGCATATGGTCAGTTGACGGGCTGCTCTTCGAAATGAATTCACGAATATCTGCTTGGAGTAAGTTGATTTCTTCGGGTGAAAGACCATGCTCCAACGCAAAGATAGGCCACTTGCGCTTTGAGAGAACTCTCTGTTGATGGAGTTCCTCAAAATGCTTCTGTAAGCGTATGTTCCAAGTTTCAACGCTCACAACCGTTTCTCCTGTCTATCATCTCGGGGACAACCTCTTTTGGATTCTAGTTCCCGAGTGGCCAAAACGCAGCCAACGAGATCTTGTTAGTCTGAATCAGATGCCTCACAATGCTCGGGGATCGGGGTACTATTGTATTTGGTGAGTGCTTGCCATGTGTCGGAACGTCGCCATCCAACCCAATCCGAGCACCGTTCAGCTCGGGGAATAACCCAGCGTTGCACCGCGGCAACTCCAATATTGATACAAGATTCGCCGTAGCCCTGTGGCTGATTCTCTAAACCTAGGAGTATTTGTTTCCAATTTGCAGCCAATGGGATTGCATAAGCCTCTCGCTTTATCCCATGACGAAGCAGATTGGAATCCATGTTGAGGAGGGTACACACCTTCCTAAGTGCTCGCAACCGCCAACTTGGACCCTGACCATATTTGTAATTATTGAAATAAGGGTCATCATGGGCTTTAAGGACTGATCGCACTTGCTTAAAGACCTCATCGGTCACCAAGAAATGCCCCCAACCCTCCGTGGTTCCTATTTTAATAAATTCAACTAAACCAGGAAGACGGAGGCGGTTGTAAACCGATGATCTTCCAAGAGCCGAGGTCGTAGTTGCCAACACCAGATGAGCATCTTTCTTGACCTTGGATATTAGGCCAGCTTGGTCCGCATACTTCTTCCTAAAGTCGTCTCTGACTTCTGATGAGGCAATGAGCGCGCCAACTACTTTCGACCCTAATAACGACGAATATGGCGGAACCGCCCCAAGTACGTACGCATCCAACATGAATGAGAGACGCTCCTCCCTTTGAAGCACATCCCAACCTATCCACTGGTCTCTACATCGCAAATTGAAAACTGGGTCGCCTAATGCGAGTATTCCCAAAAGTTTATGATTGTGTTCGTCCAAAACAAGGTAACGCATCCTACGGCCGTAGCCTTTAGAAACTGGGACAGACCACAGCAATGTGGCAATACGGAAAAGATAGCCCTCTATACTATCCGCTTTATTCACGAGCACTAATTTTGGAGTTATCCTGCTAGGTTCTATCTCACTGCCTTCCGCAAAGTAATTAAGAAGATCATGCCCATGTTTCGACAACAGGGCTGCTTCAGCTTGAGAACGCTCCCGGCGTTGAGGAACGTGCAATTGTCTGATGCTCTCTTTCGTTCTTTCTTTACCATTAGAACCATTAAGCGTGTCGAAAAGCAGGGCACGTAGCTTTGCTATTTCCTCCGGTTCCGCATCCCGTCTGCTAGTACCAATTAGAGATCGAACACTTGGCTCGGCTGGTTCTTTGTTCATATCGGCAATTATTTCCGTCACTTTATTGTCTTCTTCGGCCTTTTTCCTCGTTGCCCACTGTATATCTTTGTAAATTTATCCAAGTCTTGCTTATGTATGAGCCACTTGTTGTGTACTTTCTGTGCTGGAATTTGACCCTCCCGGCATAGTCTTTTCACAGTCTCCCAATGTACCCCGAGCATTTTGGCTGCCTCTATAACATCAAGATATTCACCCAAAATCGGCATATTGCCTCCGGTCACATAGCGATACCGCAATATTAACAACTTTGTCTTCGCCACGTCAAGGTGAGACAACAAATGGGTAGCATTAGACAAAAAAAGGGACCGAGGAGTTTTCCCCGATCCCTAAGTGTGTAAAGATTATTAATGCTAGAACTCAAACAATGCTGGTTGTTCCGATTCTCTCTTTACTACCTCCTCTTCTTTCAGTTGGCGTCTTTCTGCTCGTTCTAGCTCTTGCCTGGCTATCGTACGCCGGCGATAGAGCCATTCTTTCAGCCGATTCAGGTCTGCCATTTGCTGGTCAGTAAGTGCTTCTACCCGAATATCATCGGGCATTTCCCCCTTTTGCCAACGCCTATAGGTCTGGCCACATAAAGGTAAATCTGGGTCCATTCGCTACCCATCGGCTGGGTTAGGGAAACCGTCATGAGATAGGCGCAGGCATTAGCATCAGTGCCGATCGGTTCTTCTCCCTTCATTGCCTTCATGTCGCCTATCATTCTTTCTAAGGTGATGGCAGTCTTTAGCCAATCCGGTATGGTATCTCCCCAACCACCCGGAAAGACGGGGAGACGGGGGAGAGTCGAACTGCACCTGAAACAATGCTTACATTTGTGTAATACGAACGGCGATCTAATTCTAAGAAAAGAACAAGACAACGCTAAGGACTATTAGCATTTTGAATTTCAAAAAGAGATTTGAATCGCGTCGCCAAAGACTGGGCGAATCCGTCGAGCCCTGGAAACAAAGTGATTCGGTTAACATTCATGGCGTCTAGCTGCTCGAGAGCAACGATAGTCTGATTGTTATCTCCCCCGGTGGGCACCGTATACTGGATTATGTTATCTGAGAATTTGTTGTTCGTTTGATACTCAAGAAAGATGTCAGACATTGAAACTGAGACGTCCGTTTGGCAAAGAAAGGTGCCTCTCTGTAAAGAGAGTCTTTCGTTTAATCGAAATGGATTTACCCATAACAAGTGATGCGTTCCGTTCCCGATGAAATTTCTTTTGAAGAGGAGTTCTTCTGTCTCCCTATCTTGACGGAATCTTTTGTATTTGGCTTTCAACCCGCTTTCAAGTTGCTTTGTAAGCCAACTAAAGTTTATTGCCCAGATTGCCACACTGGAATTTGACTCGGCGGACTCAAACGCAAAATAAGCGGCAACGTGAGGGGAGTACGTAAAATCAAGTAATCTCGTTGGGGCTCCGTGGTGTTGCATCAGAGCCAAGTACTCTATATACGATTGAGCTGAGGGAACTTGGGCTGTGTACTGGTACAAGCGCCTGCGGAACTCACGAATCATGTTGTCTTCAATGCGTTGTCGGTCGACGTACGTGACATCGAAACGATCGCAAACGCGCTCAAACTTGCTTGCCAATGGCCAAGAGTCGCTCATCTGCCCTCTGAACATCCAGCCATTGTTCACCTTATCGTTGACTTTGGAAAGATAGTCGTCCAAGTCACGGCAAACAGTAGGATCCACGATTTTGATCTTTGCTTTCAATGGCCTCCTCAAATCGGATGTGCGAGTCGTACTTTGAAACCAGTTTACTAGCGGATGTGATTATATGTCAATTCATCAGACAGAAACAAGCAAGTCGGCCTCTCCCTGAAACAATCCTGGCGTTTGCGTGATAATCCGGTTTCCCGGCAGCAGGAGATTGCAACTAGTATCATTTAACGGACAGGCCACTATCGTCTTGCTATTTTTCTCTATTTTGACCTTCGGCCTTCCTCAAGGTATCCATCACTTGCGATGTATGAATGATGACATCTTCCATGAAAAGGTCAAAGTCGTCAATTTCTTCTTCGCATGCGTATTTTAGTGAAATGAATATTTCCTTCGTTTCTTTGATGAGAGAAGAAACCTGATGAATATAAATCTTAGTAGTCTCGGGTAGTGTTGAGTCGAGGTGAGCAAGTCGTGTATTGCGATAATGTCTCAATTTGAGCAATATCTCTTGGTTCTTAGCGATATTACCCTGGATTACTTCAAGGCCATCTTGTGTTGCATAAGGAGCCAACTCTGAAGGATTATTCCTGGCGGTAGAGGTTAGGTTAATCAGACTTATGGTTCTGGGATCGGTATCATAAACCTTGGATAACTGCAGGAGTGTGCTCCACAATAAGGCGTTACGCGCCGGGGCCAAGAATCCTCGATATCGCCACCAGAAATCATCGGAACCTTTGGGTGCAAAGTAATCCAAGTATTTTGAGGACTCAGAATTAAGATATTTACCATATTCTCTATCCAGACTTTCCCATACAATGAAGTATGAAAGGCAGTCGAGGATTACTTTCCTCAGTTGATTAAGCTGGTATTGGAATTTTATGCGATCCGTCATGTTGTATTCCATCCCTCTCCGACTAGGAGAAAAGCCCACTTTTGAGTCTCCCCCGAATTATGTGTCCAATAGAAGAAAGAAACAAGAGAGTTGTCAATCTTACATCATAAAAGGAAACAAGTAACATTCTGACGGATTGTTCAGTGCTCACCAAGTTATCAGCGCCCAAATAGACGCGAAAAGAAGTGGCGGCTTTGAGGTGGTTCCCCTAGCCACTTCTCAAACTCCTTCGGGTTCTCCACTATTATCGTATTACCACGCCTATTGTGTTTTACTGTTTGAGGTAGATAACTCTGATAGTCATTAATTTCCCAGTGTTGCATATCTTTAGCGAACGTTATCAGTTTACGCTTGCCATCATCCTCAACAATAGCCTTGCGCAAGCCGTAAAGCAAGTCCTGCCAGTCTTTACGCCCGGGATCATGAAGTTTCTCTATCGGCTCATTGGGAAAGAAAGTCGGCAACGAACGCCCGGCATATTCATAGAGCTCTCGCATTACAAGTCGGGCAGTCTGAAGCTCATCATCGCTTGGCAACGCGCCAGCGTTCAATTGCTCTAAATACAGGTAAGAAAACCACTTGAATATCTGGTTATCCTGAGCGAATAGTTTGGCTAGTCTTTCTTTGCTGACTTCCGTCGGAACAAAGTGGACATCAAAATCTATTCTTTTTACCCGGGACTTTGCCCATTCTTTAAGCCTCGGTGTATTGGATGAAATGACAATCTGTGGAGACACGTATTGGTCTTTCCACCAGCGCTCCCAGTAGGATTTAAAAAGATCCTCAATTCCCGAAGTCCGTGATGGATCAACATCATCGAATGTCAGAGGGAAAGCAGTCTCGGTTAAGAGTGTATTGGCTATTCTTGTCTTGGTAAAATCCTGGCGTGACAACGCTTCCATAATCCTTCCCGTAAGCAATCTCAGGGAAAAACGTAAAAACGTGGTCTTGCCGTTCTGAGTTGGGCCATAGATGTATAGAAACCGCGGTCCTCTGGTGTCTATAAGACCATACCTGGCTCGTTTAGCTTTCATGTACTCGTGGGCAAAAGGCGCGAAAAAGATATAAAGTAGGGCTTCAAACATGCTCGTCTTTGCCGCAAGTGGATTGGCAGACTCAGCCATGTCGACGGTGTTCAGATAAGACTCAATCATCTCAAGCGATTGATTCACAATCGCGGGGTCGGGCGGTGCTTCCGAAAGAGATATCAGCGAAGCATCGACGCCGAGTAGGAGTTCCTTTCTCTCTCTTGAAACCAGTAAAAGAGGGACCCTGTGATTCTCATACACATACCTGATATAAGCTGATTTGCTAACCTGCAACTGATTCTGTCCCACGGCTACGGGTTTAAGCGGTATTAGCTGCCGCTCAACACGTTTTTTGACCAGGTCCGTTTCAGGCAGGTGAAGCAGAGTTATTTTCTCCTGCTCCACACCACCTATTTCCATGAGGCTGCTGGACAACTCGTGGAAGACTTCTCTCATCTCGAAATCTTGTTCATCAGGGGCGACAGCACCTTTTAGCCAGGCCTCAATCAACTGCTTCTTATCCTGATGTTGATTCTTCTCCAACAGCTCTTTGAGATCACCCATAAAGAGGCTGCAACCACTAAGATGAGCTTGATAGTCCCGAATTAGCTGTTCGAGAGCAGGATGACCAACAGGAATATCCAGATACCAGGCGTAATTCATTTGTCTTCTGGCATCCTGGGCTGTGGCGGTCAAATTGGCACTTGTCTGGATCACCCGGATGCTGTCCTGTTTTTCTAGGATGTAAAGTTTGGTGTGTATCGTATGGTTGGGAACATATATGAGAAGAGTACCGGTTTCCACCAACTCTTCGAGCCGCTCGATGACGTCTATTGGTTTTTGCTCCAGGTTACGCTTGTAGCTTTCCGTAAGGTTTTCGCCAACGACAACCTCTAATTGTGTATAGCCGCGCTTGTCATAGAACTCAAGGAGCAGGTCAGGCGAGAGGACATACGAAACAGCCCGCATTCTGATGAAACCGTTGAATAACTCATCAAAGTCCCCTCTCTTGGCTATGAGGCGTGTTTGCAGCGGGGACAGTCCGGCGAAAAGGTCTGCCTGCAGGATGTTTTTATTTTTAAGGGACTTGGAATACGGCATTTTGCTCTATCCTCAACCCCGGCTTGTCTCACTCAATCGGCCACCCGGGAATCAATTCGTCAATCTCTTCCATCAGCCGCAATGTCTCTTTCAAGACTACGATTATCTTCTGATAATGCACCCGATCATCATAGGTTAGAGTCCTGCCTTTACGGTCTTTGAGCCATTTCTCGCAGACCTGGTAGCCGCCGATGTGGAAATTCCATACCTTCGGTGGTACACCTTCGAAATACTGCGTCTTGTTGATGTAAATGCGCTGGTTATTGTCATCATAACTTAGCTTCTCAACTTCGTTGGAGCCAGTAATCGGGTATTTGGTAATGGGCGTATCCAGTGTTGAAGATTCCATAAGATGCAGAGATACTAATTCGGCTCCCTTTTCCGCCAATGCCTTGAAAAGAGCCTTGTCCGAGGTCAGCGGTAGGCGGGGGAAATCCATCTTCAGGAATTCGGCGTAGCGGGTGCGATAGGTGGGTGAGTGGAAGACGGCGTAAGCGTAGTTGAAGATGTCCTCCGGGCCGAAGGTCTGCTCAAGGTCTCCCCGACCATCTTCAACGAAGGTCAGCCCCAGCTTCTCTGAGACAACCTTGATAAACTCCGGGTTCAGGTTGGGGCGGCGGCGCCCACCGTCAAACTGCATCTCGCCTTCGGCAGGATAGAGATAGAGGGGAAAATCGTAATTTCCCTCTTTTGTGTTGGTAGATAAAGTACAGCTTTCGGGCACATCTTTTGATACACCAACATGTTGCCATTTACTCATAGAAATCTGCCTGGGTAATAGTAGGCATACGTTTTCACGCTTTAGCATGTTGTCAATTAATTGGCGCCGCGGGTAATCCATTACAGCTATATTAAAATAGCAGAAACGCCAATCAAATGGCCTGTAGAGACACCTAATAAAGTACTGTTCCCATTTCTTATCATTCCGTAATTGCTTTCGGGCAGCAGATAGTTGCCAATCCCTATTATCATGAATCCCGTACATGTCTCTGAGTTCTTCATCGCTATATGCGCTGTCTCGCAGGTTGATTACCCTATGCCGCATTTTTTCTTCTTCAAAATCAATAGCGAACTCATCACGATGTGTCTGAAACCCTAAGACATTAACAGGGAAAATGTCGGTCACTTTCCAACACCTCATGTATTCAGCAAGGTCGGTCTCATCTCTTTTGATGAACAGGTAATAGGGGCTATCCGGATTAAGTTCCTGCCATTCAGTAACGCTTATATCCGTCTCGGTCAGCGCCTGGTATTTGCCTTCCCGAAGTCCCCACAGGTCAGCGTAATACACCGTGGCAGGTGCGGTACTGCCCGGCTCTTTTACCAGCAGACATATTGCCACTCCCTGCTGGATATCGAAGACGTTTTCGTCCTTGCCGCCGTCCGGGGCAACCTCTTTTTTCTTGGAATTACCATGCAGGTTGAGGATGTAAATATCGGTGAATGTACTCATCAGGGACTGGCGCATACCGCGGAAGGTGGGGTTATCCAGATAAGAGTGATTGGTAATGAATCCCAGCACGCCCTGCCCGGTACGCTCGATTCGCCACTGCCCGAAAGAGAGAAATTTAACGTAGTCATCCTGTAACCACTTGGGGTTCTTTTCGCCAAGAGGTTTACCGTCAACGGTCTTGTACCGTTCCACCAATTGCCTTGCCCACTCCCCCTTGTTGGCTGAGTGCCCGGAGTATGGTGGATTGCCCAACACAACCATTATCGGCTCATCTTTCTTAACCCTAGCGGCTGCGTTGGCTTCCTCGCTTATCCACTTCGCAAAGAGCGTCTCCGAGTGTTTTATAGCTTCATCCAGCGTGTTAGTCAGGTAGACGCCCAGCCGCTCATCACTCTGGAATTTATAACCGGTTTCTTGGAGTAAGAGCCCAAGCTTGAGATGAGCTACTGCATAAGGTGCCATCAGCAGTTCAAATCCAAAAAGGCGTTTCAGCAGCTTTTCGGCTACGTAGTCATTCCACATTCCTTCTTGCCCGGCGAAAGCTTGGTGAATTTCATTAATGACCATGTAAAGAAAAGTTGCCGTACCGGTAGCCGGGTCGAGTATGAGTGTGTTTTCATCGGTAAGCCCCTGCGGCTTGCCGAAGCTAGTTTTCAACAGGTGGTCGATGGAGCGGACGATATAACTGACAACCGGCTCCGGGGTGTAGTAGACGCCGCGCATCTCCCGCACCTTCGAGTCGTAAGCGGTAAGAAAAGTCTCGTAAAAATGCACCACCGGGTCTTCTTTGCCACTGTGTTTGCCGAAGTTCTTCAAGACAGCTTCCATATCGGCCTGTGCCAAAATCTGCGCCAGGTCATCTACCAGCCATGCAATACGTTCATCAAGTTCAGGCCCGGCGATGGTGTTGAACAGCTTGCGTAGGAAGGGATTGGTTTTAGGCAGCAGGTAGGCGGCATTCTGGCGGGTAAAATCTTTACTATCGGGAGCGGTACATCGGGCAGCAAAAAGACCATAGGTAATAGTCTGGGCATACATATCGGCAAAATATTCAGTCGATAAATCGGGGATGAGATTATCCCGGAAAGCGGCTAACTGGTTATGAAGGCTGCCGGTATCCTCTTCCTGCTTAAACGCTTCGATAATCAGGTCGCGAATCATATGCGCCAGGCGAGCCATCCGCCGGGCAAGCTCCTGCGGGGTGCCAACATTCTCAGCCTTGTGCTCAAAGAAAGAGGTAAAAAGCTCAGCAGTTGCTTGAATGCCCTGTTTATCCCGTTTGATTTTTCCGTCTTTGGCAACAGTGCCCAGATGCGCCGACAAACGTTTTTCACCATCCACGTACCAGCGGAACTCAAGGTAATCCGTCAGGATAAGGTTAGTGAGCGACTTGAGATAACGTTTAAGCTGGTCTGATTTCTCGGTTGTATCCAGGCTTACGCCTATATCCTTGGCTTCGACATAACCTATGGTAATTACGCCTTTTCTTACGACAAAGTCCGGTGCCCCGCATTCTATATGTTTCGGTTCGTTAGTAGCACTGATACCTGAAGCCAGACTTTCAATTAGTGCTCCAAGCGCCGCCCGGTGAGTATGCTCGGTAGCATCACCGTTTGTCAGCTTTTTCTCAATGGCGTGTATATAGGTCTGAATAGATTTTAACTCGTCATCCATAACCTGTCCTATTGGCGATAGGTTGTCTCACTCCTGCGCACAACCTGGAGAATCAACACTAAATTATCGTTGTCATAGACATCATAGACAACCCGGTAACTGCCCACCCTAATGCGGTAAGCCTTCTCTGCGCCTTTTATTTTCCTGACTCCCTGAGGGCGAGGTTCGCCAGCCAAGTCGCCGATAGCGTCTCTCAATCGCTCAAAGTCCTGCCTTCTGATTCGGCCTTTGAGCTTTTCTAAGTCGCGGTCGGCTGCTGGTGAAATCTCTATTCTATACACGCTTTGCCTCGGCAGCTCCCTCGCGACGGCTAATTGATTCCTCTAATTCACGTTCAGCTTCAGACCAGGGACGCCCACCCTTCTCTTTCCATTCGGTACGGGCTGAATCAATTACGGGTAACAATTCGGCATCTTCACGGCTCTCTAACCATTCACTAACAGCATCCGCAATGATTTCACTGGCCGGCATATGTCGCCTCGCTGCTTCAACCTTTAGATATGTGTAGAGGTCCTCGTTATGAAACACGACTGTCATTTTTCTGCTCATCTTCATCCTCCTAGACATACATACTTACATGTGTATAAGCATTGTAACTCTATGAGAATATGGTGTCAAGCTCCAGACAGAATAAAAGGTTCAGGGTCTTTATGCTATAATGTCGACCGGGCAGGTAACCGCTAACCCACCGGTATTAGGCTAAGATGGCAAGATGGAAAGCTGCCACCTTGTAAGCCCTGCCTGCCCAGGACAAAAAAGGGGGGCCGGAGTGAAATCCGGCCCCCGATATCCCCTATATCCACTAGCCTTTTAGGAAAGTGCTATTTTGGCGTCTGTTCTGAACCGCTTTATCAACTTCCAGTCGTAGCCTGACGGGTTGCGCCAGTGCTCAATTATCAGCTTCCGCATAGCTCGCCTCTCTCTCTGAGGTCGACTCTGGTAGTAGTTCTTGAAGTCCAGCCATACATCCAGATTTATCCCCTTCTTGTCAAGGATAGTCTGTATCATCTCCGTCTCGTTGCCGTCATAGTCCCTCACCATCCTATTCAGGCTTACTGAGTAGACACGCTTCCACCGTTTCTTCTGGTGGTAGAAGCGGAGGCGGGTATATTCGGCTACCTTGATACAGGCTCCTTTATTAAACGGTATCCCCCTCTGGCGATATACTTCGGCAACCTCGGCTAACCTCACGATGATGTTTTGCAGCAAATCTTCCCTGTCCTGATGGTCATTAAGTGTCCAAATGAAGTTTCTGGCAATCTTCGCCCATTCCCGCCAGGGTTCTGGCAATCGGTCGTAGTCCAAGGCTTCGCTGTTCCCATTGCCAGCGTGAAGTGGCTTGTGCGTGGTTATGGTCATGGTTTCCCCCTTCTCAGGGCACAAAAAAACGCACAAAAAGAGGCTGTTACACCTCTTAATGTGCGTCGTTTGTTTGGTCAAGCGTTCTTTAGGCTACGGCTACTTTCTCTTTCTTTCGGTTACGCTTCGGCTTCTCGGCTTTGACAACCGCTTCCGCTTCGGCTACCGCCTCGGCTTCCTCGGAGTCCTCGGTAACTGGCTCGGTATCCGCTTCTGGCTCTGGCTCGGTTGCCTCGGCTTCCTCTGGCTTCGGCTTGTTTTCACCTGTCAGCATGGGCATGACCACCAGTTGATAGCCTTCAACGGCAAACAGGACTGGGGACTTGCCGTCAATGAGCTTGAAGTCTACCATGCCACCACAGGCTTTCAAGGCTTCCGTGAGGTAACTGCCGTCAATCCTTACCTTGACTTCCCCGCCCTCAATATCGGCTGGCATGGTAACTTCCCCCTTATCATCAGGACTGGACATCACGATACCGCCGTTTAGGTGCAGGTCTATCGGGTAGGACTTGCTGTCGGCAAGGGCTTTCAGTGATGCAATCGCCTTGCCAGCTTCCACCGTATCAAGGTGAGCGGTGATATGCGCCTCGGCGGGTATGAGCTTCTCGTAGTCGGGGAATTGCCCGTCAGCACCCCGCCACTTATACCGCATTAGCTCGGTATCAATGACAAGGCTCGTGCCGTCAAGGCTATCCCCGCTTGCCTCAAAGCTCAGGGCAACCCGATGCGCTTTCCGCAGGGCGTTGGCAATCCCACTTAGCTCATCACGGTTAATCAGGGCTTGCCCCTCAACACCACAATCCAGCGTTACCACCGCCAGTCTGAAGCCGTCGGCACTTACCAGTGTGAGCTTACCCTCACCCGCCTTGAAAAGGACACATTGTAAAACAGGTCTGTTGTCCTCTTTGGCGGTGAAGGGTATCACCCTGTTCAGTGCTTCCGCTAGCTCCAGTCCGCCGATGTTGGGCTGGACTATGCGTTTGGAGCTTACCCTGACCTCGCATAGGGTGAGCGGTGTTTTCTCACCCACCCAAGCCAAGTCCTCAAGGTAGCTGGTATTACTTCCGCAGGTTACTTTCAGCCGTTTGTTTCCGTTGACCTGCGATACGCTAGCATCACCGTTGGCGGGTATTACTCGGATGATATTGCTACCCGCCAGAGCCTTAACGTAACCGAGAAAGCCTTTACGCCCTACCGTGAAATCGCCGACCATAACACGGTCAGCTAATACACGGCTCAGGGCGTTTACCAGTGTAGCCTTATGGGCTACAAAGCCGCTATCCCCTGAACGCTTGCCCACGATATTCAGTTGTTCCAAGTTTATTCACCCCTTTTGGCTATCTGGCTAGTGGGCAAACCTGCCAGCTTCGCCTAGTAGTCAGCTTTCCGTCTAGCTGCGATACGCTAGCCTAAACGTGCTGCCACTATATAAGTCGGGATTTTGGGGCTAATTCTTACGCTGCTATCAGCTTTTTTTGCTCCCTTTGCCGAAATCGCCAAAGGTATTGATGTTCTTTATTGTCAAGAGCTTCGTTATTGTCCAACTTGTGAGCTATCGCCAGTAGCCTTTGCGGGAAGCCTAGCAGGAATGTTCTGGCATCAATCCAGGCTCCCAGGTCAATCGCCTTATCATCGGCAATCAGCTCCCCAAGCTCGGTAGTATGCCCTTCACTGTCTATGATAGGTTTGTTAATGCTCTCCAGATTCACAGCTTTAGGACACTCGGTATAGAGATTGCCCACTCGGCATTTAGACCTTTGCTTCTGGCTACAGCTTCCGCAGTTTAAGCCTCTGCTGGCTTTGTAATAGCTTCGCCAGTAGTCGGCTACAGTTCGGCTGGCTATCCGATACATCACGGCTTCGGTAAAGGGCTTGTGTCCGTTGTTACGCTCCACATCGGCAAGGGTTACTATTATATCGTGGAGCAAGTCCTCTTTGTCCTCTGCCTTTGCCTTGTGAGCAAAGCGGGAAGCTACCCTGTAATAGGTAAGCCATTGACCCACAAGGTGTTCGTAGCCGTTGCTTTTGTGGTCGTCTTGCTTTCGTTTTCGGTTTGACCTAGACTTTACACGGCGGGGCTTTGACGTGGCTGTTATACAGCTTGCGGGCTTACCACACCACGGACAAACGCCCTGCCTCTCATTTAATACCCAAATCTTACCGCACCGACCACAATGCCCTTGAGGATTGCTGTTATCGCCGTTTGGTGCTGCTGATGCTGTTATCATCGTTACCATCGCTTGACCCCCTTTGTTTATTCGTTCCTGTGGGCAAGCGTTCAAGTTCAGGCTCGTTGATATTCAGTTGTTAAGGTGCGTTTTTGTGTGTGTTTCTAGCTTCATTGTGTAACAAAAATACATAAGGTAAAATCTCAAGAACTAGCACGTTTATCGCACCTCCCTGGGAGAAAGAGAAGGAGAGATAAAATGAAAAAGCCTCTCGTTTCCGAGAGGCTTTGGTATCACAGCATGCAACTAATCTGTGCTTTTTGATGGTGATGTGGGATAACCCTAAGAGATTTTAACGGTCGATACTAGTCTGTATTGGCTTTAGTTTAGTCCAGCAAGTATTGGTTCTGCCTTGGTAATTCCCTGCCATTCCTCTTTTATTACCGGACCTGAACTATCCCATGAACGGAAATTGAGTTCAAGTGTCTTGAGGGGTTCATCTCGGGAGGTCAACTTTCGTATTAGTAAGCTAGACAGACGCTCATCATGTGTTGCAATTATTAGTTGTTTTTCTCTTTTGAGAAATCGACAGAGGTCAGAGAACCCGAGGACATTTACGTCATCCATCGATTGAAGAGGGTCATCCAAGAGAACGAATCCAAAGTCTGTGGTACTGCTAGAAAAAGCCAAAGCTAGAAAATAGCATATGGCGGCAACGTTCGCTTGTGCAGAACTGAACGTGATACTAGGATTTGTCTCAAGATTCCATAGGGGATCAATTGCCTTAGGCATAGAAGAACCCTTACGATAGTATACTTCATGTGAAAATGTCAGTTGTCTAAAAGTAGGATGCGGCGCAAGCCTTGAAAATAAATCTTGCACCACTGGTTGAAGTTCGTTAAAGATTTCTTCGACAACCTCAATTTCTTTTTCTTTTGCCATCTCCACTAACAGTCTTCTTTCGGTCAGCGCCCGAGTAGCTCTGTCAAGAGTTTTGTTTTTATCAGCCCATTGGCCCTGGAGATGTTCGAGCTCTTGTTTTAACCTTTCAAGCTGAGCAGATTCCCTTCCCACAGATTGAGCCGCCAGAATACTTTCGGACAACATTTCTAATGAAGACAACTTCTTTGCGTATTCTGTAGCCCAATTCTTTATCTGTGGTAGCCATTCAATCACTCCTGCTGAATCAGTCTCCGGGATTGTGAACCCCGCACTTTGAAGCCTGGCCCTGGCAGGCATCAGTTCATTTAACATAGTCTCTAGGTGTGATTGCCATTCTTCTACAATCGTCTTTGCGCCGCAGCTATTACGATACTCGCTTTCAAGTTGTGAGACTGTCCTTTTGTGTACCTGAATACTGTCTTGGAGTTGCCTATAATCTTGCTCTGCCTTCAGTAATTCTGGTTGTTCAGAGGCGACAGATTCGAGATGTCTCCTCACTTTCTCTGGATCTATCTGTTGTCCACAAACCGGGCACTGCTCTTTCAAGAGCGGAATTGCATTGATAGCCAATTGGCGCATGTTATCCGCTTTAGATCTCATATCCCGAAGCTTTTCAAATACCTTAGCTTCATCACTCTCGTTGTTCCTCAAGGTTGAACGTTCAGACTCAATCTGTTTCTCCAACTTGATAATGTTTTCTTGAAGCTCCTGAAGACTCTTAGTTGGTTTTTGTTGATTGTGACTACCTATTGCGTCTGCCCGCTCGACTATTTTTGTCACCAATTGTCTACATTCTCTAATTAGGCTAAAGAAAGGATCAATGTGAGTCTCCAAGTTATCTGAATATGCGGCCAAAAGAAATCCAAGGCCATTTTCGCCAGCATTCATCTTTAGCTTCGCTACGGCCTCGCTCAACTCAGGCGCGGTCTCAATTCGAGTGAGACTTTCCTTTATCTGTTTTTCGATGCTATTAATAGTCTCCTGCATTTGCCTTTGGCCAGTTCTTAGGTCGTTAATCCAGCCGTTGATGAGTTTGGCACTTTCGTCGAGTTGGCTGATGAAGTCAGTGACTGTAGAAATCCCAAGCATTTCAGCCAACACCTGATGTCGATCGGCGGGACTTGCTGAAAGGAATTTCCGAACCACGTCCTGCTGCAACAGCCCAGCATTTAAGAATTCTCTCTGGAACGACTCTTTATCCAATTTTGATTTTCCCAGTTTTTCCTGAAGCCACGCTTGGGCTGTTTCACCAACAATTGTTTCATCATTATGTTCTATCTCGAGAATGCTGCTGTTGCTATCACCGGTCCTGGTTACAGTGGTGAGGTCACTGTTGCCGTCTAGTCTGAGCTTTCCAGATATTTTAGCTTTCGAGCCTTTTGGAGCGTACTTGTTAATTATGTACTCCTCTTTTCTATATCGAAGTTCCTCTAGCCTTTCTATGCGTCCCAGTATCAGCCATTGAATGGCGTCAAAGAGCGATGTCTTACCTCTACCATTAGCTCCTGATACTACAACAGCAGAAGCATCCAATGGAATCGGGATGCTTTCATTGAATCCACGAAAGTGCTCGATGACCAACGAATGAAAGACCAACGGCTCAGCCCTGGTAGGCTCGGGATTAGACATTTGAGAGGTCTCCTCCTTCTTTGAACACAGTGATTAGCTTATTTATCAAAGTCCTCTCGAGGCCGCTATTTATCAATTTCTCCCCTAAGATCTGCAGGGGATCTCTGTCCCTCGCGATTGAACGCGCTCTCTCCAGATGAATAAAGGGTTTAGCGAGGTCGTTGATCGTAGTCAAGTCACCGACCCCGGTCCGAACCATTTTTCGCGTGTAACGAGTGTTATATATCAAATTGGAGAACTCATCGAATTCTTCCGTTTTATATAGTTTTGCGCGACAGACCAAAACAAGATAAGCGTCCCAAACTTTAGGAGTCTCCGGATGCCGTCCAATCAGCTCTGACAATGCGTTCTCAATAGGCTCGTAATCTTCCATTAATTTGGACCAGGAATCGAAGGCCTGAAAAGCAATGATATAATAAGGATTCTCTGCGAGAACGATAGGCTCGAAATCTTGAACAAGAGGTGCCATTAGTACGTTGAAATCGGCCTCTCGTAACTTTTGCCCGAAATAGTCTCTAAACGATGTTAGGGTAAGTTCGTCAGTCATTGACCCCAACTCCAATCATTTGACAAACTCTATCCCTCTCCCAAGTCTGTATTAAATCGCCAAGATTAACCCACCTGACGTTAAGTGCACCCGAGCCATCGATGATGTCATCTAAGTGGCGCTCATCTACAATCGATTCTTTCATAATCGAGGAAGGTAGCCCACCTACAGCGCCATGTGCAACAACAACAAAGGGTTTATCCTGAGGTAAAACATTCCGTTTCTTATCGCTGCCTAAGGAATTCAATTTCTTCCTGTACAGGGTCTTTGCGCTTACCGGATCTCTTGCCCAAGCGAGCTCGATGACAAATTGTTCTGAACGTATGTAAGCGGTATCGCCAACTGTAACGAAGTGACTGAATGGGCTTACAGAATTAATAAGAGCGAGCCCCAACACAAACTGCTTGAAAGTCGGGTCCATAATGGATTGATTCGGTCCGGTGGTAAAGAATCCTCTTCTAACCCACAACCACATAAAATGTGCTGGATACTTACGGAAGAAATCAATTACCGAAAGTGTTGCTGCTTCAACGTCAATACCTGGATTTGACCCCTCCGCAACTTCTCTAGCTAAAGCATTGGCACGAGAAAGTTGAGATAATGTTAACGTCCTAAGTATATTATCTAGAAATTCCTCAGATGATATCGCAATGTTGTGCTTCTCCGGGTTTGTTAATAGGTGATTCCACTCCTCACTCAAGACTGGGTCAATAATTAATACGTTGGACAATTGCTTGCTCATGCCAAGTATTTTCTCTACACTCGTCTTTATATATGGTGCGACGCTACCGATCCCCAAGAATGCTACAAATCCTGTCTCAATCGCAGCTCCAACCTGACTAGTCGCCCACCACGTCTCCTCAGTAATTTGCCGGGAAGATACACATATAGATCCCTCATCGTTTGCGCAGCCATGAAGTTTCAACAATAGCGTGCTATTCCCCGCGTTTAGAATGTGGTCTCTGCAGGTACATGCAACAATAAACGAAGCGGTGGTCGGGGAAGCACGTTCTATGCATGTATCCCAATTCGTTGATAACACCGGAGCGTTAGTTTCGGCCATCAGCAAAGTGATAGCCAAATGTGCATAATTCGGGATGGCCACCCTGAAATCTGCAGTCTCTAAGATGGTCCTAATAAAAGCTGGGAAAGCCTCTGGTAATTGGGTTTCCACAGCATCGGCCATAGCTAGTAGATTATCGTCATCGACTGGTCGCACAATGGTCTCCAAAGGGCTACTTAGTAATCTAGTCTTGACGTTGCGTGCAAGTTCAGATCCGGAAGGCAAGCAGGTTGGAATTCCTATGCTTACTCCAGCACCCAAAACGAGGACAAATTTCCTATCCTCTATTCGAGGTCCAATAGCAACCACCTGCGGCAGGGTATCTTTATCTAGTGGCTTTGGATCATAAGCTACCATGGCAAATCAACTATACAGCAGCTAATTAATATTTACAAACGAGGTTGAAATAGAATCATGAATATCTAGATGACATCCGATTACTTCGTAGAATAGTCTTCTTGGACATGAAGACGATCACCAAGCTGGGAAGAGAGTTGACCCTGCGCTCTTACCCATTATCTCCCCGTTGAACAGGAGGGTCTCATATGCAATTATTCTTGCCTGAGGATCTAGTCTTAAAGATTCACTTCGAACAATCTGGATTCCTAACCCATATCCAGCCCTCTTTTTTAGCTAGCGCTTCACTTTCCGTGGGCATTGATATGCAGCGGCCTGACAAGAAATCAGATGCAGCCAGCACACAAATGATAGCATCAAAGGCATCAGAACTCTGCTTGATTACAGTCAGAGAAGCCTCGCTTAGAGAAGCACTGATCTTCGCAGTCAACTTCAATCTTTCACTAGCTGCACCTTTATCCTTGTAGTTGGGAACACTCCCAAGCCAAGCTCGGAGTGTCGCTGCCGGATATACCTCTATTGCACAGGTCTCTTTGATATTACCCATTTCCCACGCCAAAGGAATTGGCAACCCTGTCTTTTTACGCAGACTGTCAAGCAAACGAAGAGCCGAATGAGCAGTTCTGGCGATGTGGTCTGCACCAACATCAAGGGGTTGTTTTCCAATCTCCCTTTTCACCAAACGGTCGGTTCCGCGACGAAACAGGTCATTTGCATCACCTCTAATGATTTCCCCGGCGGTGTGAGAGGGTAGTTCTTCCGCCAGAGCAACGGGCCACCCGAGTGGAGCATCAATTGCGAGTAGCGCCAACCGGTCTCTACGTAACCACCCGAGAATCACTTCCTCAGGACGTTCGTTCTTGCTACCCACCTTTACATCTTTGATGACCACTTTGTTGCTCTGAACTAAACCGAGGGCGATCCCTGTTTTCTTGTCGTCAGTTGACCAGTCAATGCCGATAATAATCACTAGTCTCCTCTATGTATCTTGTCCATACCAGGCCGCTAGGAGTGGTATCTTATCTTGAAGAAATTGTCTATAGAATTTCCATCTAGGATTGTTCTTATTGAATATATGAGGCAGGGGCAGTAGGGAAACCCTCTTGCCGTATATTCCCACTACCTTGGGCTCCCCGTCTAGTTTTTCAAGAACAGACCGAATCTTGACAGGCAATTCCAACCTATATCTTTCTCTCAACACTTGGTATACTGGCTCACCGAGTGTTATCAGGTGATCGATTGACTCCAGATTCAGCAATTTCTCAAAGTCACTCTGAGTCCTGGCTTTGAAGTTCAGGGCATGGAGAATTGCACCGTTCGTTTTGTCCGGGTATTGGCCTATATCAATGCCTTCTCTTTCTGCGGTTTTGAGGATTAGACGTTCATATGCCTTGGCTATTTTTCTATTCGGTACGTCATAGTAGTAGAGATTGACAAGGTTGGTTGCGATGATTCGGCTCTTATCGATGTCAAGCGGAGAGAGGATATCGCCAAAAATGTAGTTCTGCAGGTTCATGCTCTCTTTGTCAGCTGAAGGGATTGACATTCCCAAGCCTAGGACCATCTCAAATCGTGTGTGGGTGTCAATAGTTGGGTCTTGCCCAAGAATTAAAACATCAGGATTGGAGCCGATTTGGTATGGTTTTGGGCCGTCATAGTCTCGAATGAAATACATGGTTTCAGCCTCTTCTGGGATATGATCGTACCCGATTGTACTTCCGTCTCCACTCCATAATCAAGGCGGGCAACCAAGGCAGTGGTATGTTTTTCTGGGGCCAGCACATGGCTCCAATTGCTTGGAACGCTATCTAGTAAGTGAAGTATTTAACAACAACTCATTTCGTTAGCAACGAAGGAAGCTTTGCTGGCGGCGCAGAGTGTTAAGAGCACATAAGGGACGAACTAGTTCACAACAATTGACGCTGGCAATCGTATCGATGGCGTTTTCAACTTCGGGTGGTAGCGTTTGAGATGGTGTGTTCTTCATGAAGTCCAACTGCGCCACATCCTGCGGACGAATTCAACAGTCACTTAAGCTTGACGCAACCGGTCAATCGCAGTTACGCAGAGGCTGTCGAGCAGTAGGCGAGCGGCCCCAAGTATCACCGCGTCACGTGGCCCATCAGGGGACTTGAAACCATGTTCCCTCTTGTCACGAATCCTCTGGAGAATCTCGAAGAGCGCCAGCAGGGCGGCTTTCGGATCTGTCCCTCGTTTCGTTCGAATGCGATTGAGTTCGGTGGTCGCTTTCGCTGGAGAAAGGCGCTCCCTCTGGTCGGCAAGGAAAGTTTCGAGTGGCGGTTCGAGTCGGAGAAGTTGGTCGATGGCCTCATCCGTGACGATGCTCGCAGACTGTTCACGGGTAAATCCCCGAAGCATGGACGCCACCTGCTCGTGCTCGCAGCCAGCATTCGGCATCAGGTTCGCAAGCTTAACCAAGCAGAGCCACAGTGAGTTGACTGCGTGGTATGGCTGGAGCACAGCAGCACCGCGTATCTCGGCGTCGACTTTGTTCAAGCTAGCAGGGCTAACCGACATGAGGTCTCTCCTGAGTGTCGCCGACCTGATCAGGAATTTTAACTCTGAGGTAAGCCGTTCCTTTTACCCTTACGGCGAACCAGCGCTGAATCAAACGCTCGTTGAAAGCACGGGCGTCTTTGCTGAGTTTGACCAGATAGCTTAGTTCCGAGACGTCCATTACTTGAAATAACGCGCGGAGCCGGTCGTTTTCGCTGCAAGCTATTGCCTCAGCAGCAACACGTTGCCAGTCAACGAAGGCGTACATCTCGGAGAGTAGAACAATGGCGTGCGCCGGCAACGTTTTTCGACCAGGGAGTTTTAGGAGTTGGCCGCCCGCGTCATAGACTCTGCCACCCAACCGTATGGTCGTGAGAGCACCCTTTAACTGCCTTAGCCCCTTCGCTATATACTTTGTCACCGTTGCTGCCCGTCGATGCGATGATCGGTCAACGGAGGCGCTCAGTATCGCAATTCCCTTTGATTCCAGCAGGCAGATAGCATCGCTCCCTAAACCTAAAACGTCGATGAGTTCCCTCATGGAACCGCCGTCTTGGATCTTGGGAGACCGATAACTATTGCCGGGATATATGCTATCTATCAGGAGGTGCAACGATCTCTCTTGCTTTTGACCCTCAGTCTGGTCATCAATCCGAAACGGGCCACTCGCGAGAGTCGGGCTTACTTCAAACACCTCTGCAGGTTGCCAGAGACTCAAAGAGAGGGGGATTTTGCCGGTTGTTTCGATGAACTCGCGAGGAGCCTCGCTGGCTGGCCGATAGATCTCTTTCTGAAAGCGATCTAGTGCCAACTCGACGACCCGTGGTACCTTGGTTAGTTGCTGAGGCCGGCCTGTGGACGGCGTTAGAAGGTAAGGGTTTGTTGAGTTCAGCCCATCGAGGAAAGTCTGTGCCGTAGCCGACTCCAGCGAACACCAGGCGCTCAATGTTGGGTGATTGAGTTCGTTGAGGCAGTGGAGCGTCGTAGATCGTGATGACAGGATTTCCTTCAAAGTCGCAAGATCGCGCGATGAACAGGTCGGGATGGTTATAGTAAAGGGATTCTCAGACTCATCCTCGACTCTTAGGCCAAGGCACAATATGCTGAACTCTTCGACCTTCACAACAGAAATCAAGAACGAGCATCCGGCACCACGGTGTAAAGCCTTAATAGCGGGCTCAGGCATCTTGCAAACGAGAGCAACCCTTCCGTCCTGCAAAGAGTCAACCCATAAGCCGACTCTGGTTCTTTCGAGCACAGCCGCTAGGGCACTTGAAGGAATGTAAGTCATCTAGCTCCTGCTGAGTCGAAGGGATGACAACCTTCTTGTTCGCGAGGTGAATCAGAACTAGATAGGCGGACGCAGGGACGCTTTAGCTTCATGCTGCCGTTCGCCCTGGTTTGGCAATCGTGCAATCGCAAACTGCAAAATATCTGAAGCTGGTTTTGTGAAGCCGCTTGTGTTGTCATTCAGCACATCCCGATATTGGGACTCCACCTTCAGTGAGTATATCAGAATAATTATACTAGATAAAGGTAAAGACAAGGAGTGCGAGAGTTTTTGCGATGCCTTTGCTACCTGTGAACCACTAAGAGCTGTATTGATGGAGCAAAATCCCATCGCTAACAAGATAATATTATTTTACCCAACATAAAAAAGCACTATTTGTGAATAGAGATTGACTTAAATCGCGCACGTGATTATTATTTTCATATGCCTAGCAGTAATTTGTTACATAAGCTCTATCGCTACCGTAAAAAAGAGGATTACATTACATGTTGTCTGGTTACTATTGTTGAATACTTATTGAATTCAGGTAATGATAATCACGAGTCGTTTGTTCTTAATTTTATCAACACATTAAATGGTTGTAATTTTAAGTATTATAAAACGGAACTGAGTGGACTAAAAATAAAGCAAAACGAAACACAACAGCTTAAAAACGGTGAGAAAATATTACCTGACATTATAATTGATAACGGGACCAAATTTATGATTATAGAGGTCAAAGATTGGGCTAAACCAAGCGATAATCAGAAGAAATATAAACAATGGCTGAAAGAAAGGAATAAAAATCGTAAAGGTGTTATGCCAATTCTTATTTGCCGAGATGATAATGAGAAAGAATTTAATAAATATTTCAAAATAATAACTTGGGAGGAAATCGTCGAAATATATGATCGCATATTTAACGATCACCTTAAAGATAGTAAAGATGGTATTGTGGAATACTATGTGAAACCTTTCAAGGAATTCTTAGCGAGGGAAATACCTATGAAAAGATTAGACGGAGACTTTGAAAAGAGCCTAAAGCAAACGGCAACATTTTTTAAAATGCTGAAAGACGTTAGCGAAGATTCTAGAGCACTACATAAACGGAAGGGATTGAAGTTTGTAAAGTGTAAAATGTTTACGGATGAATATTCTTTCATGGGTTGTGAATACGAGGATGAAGACGGAAAGTTTTACATCGGTATCTATCCCGATGAACCTCTAGTACTCCATCTTTGGTTCGATGATAATTACAAAGCTAGTAAGTTTAATAAGGCTAATTTTACTAAAGAAAATAACGGCTGGTATTGGGCCAAGGAACCAATTCCCGACAATTTCTTAACGAGAAAGTACGATGACCAAAAGTTTCAGTTAACAGAAATTATAGAAGACTTTTACAAGAAACTTAAAAAATAGATTTTTCGATAAACATTCATTTAACTAAACAAGAACGTAAACCCAACTTGGAATCACATTCTAGTAGAATGTTACCCTCGAAGAAGCAGAGTGAAGCAACCTGTTCAGATGTTGTCCCGATAAAAAGTTCGTACTCGACATATTAGACACCAGGAGGTATGTCCCCCGGGGCAGGGCTTTCTTTCCGGTTTATGGGGACATAAAGGGCCACCGTATTTGACTCGCTCCAATAAGTCTTCGTTCTGGAAGAAAACAAGCATACCGCAGGCTGCACAATGTGCCATGTACCCTTTCCCTTCGATGGCATAGACCCGGGCTTTAGCCCCGCATTCGCAGTGTAAGTGGAACTCTGTCGGTTTCCTTTTAGAACCCCTTCCTTTATTCGCTTTTCTTGCCATATTTCCTACTCCAATTTCGTTGTGAATTCTGCCCCTTCGGTTAAGTTCAGGAACTCGAAGGTTCGGGGTCGAGTTTAATAATACTCTGACCGCAATGAGGACA
>Ga0315543_1000153_pt1 | contig 85280 bp, 67 predicted proteins | sample SalMarSW160210MG_2_FD_203098 | JGI IMG/M metagenome (GOLD analysis project Ga0315543, IMG submission 203098) | Salt marsh sediment microbial communities from the Plum Island Ecosystem LTER, Massachusetts, United States - Salt Marsh Sediment SW1601-210 ... | reverse complement strand
GATGGCGAACGCAGGCCGTCTCATCAGGGAAGAGATGCTGAAACTCTAACAGAGTCCGGGGGTAATCTGACATGCGTAGGATCATACCCCAAAACGCCGACCTGTGTCAACCGGATAGGCATGCTATGAACTTAGCCGCCTGCGGCGGAGCTTTTTTTCGACAGGATTAACTGGATTTACATGATTTTTTATTTATCCTGACTATCCTGTCTATCCTGTCAAAAAATGGTATTTCCTATACTATCAAGTTACAATTCCTTAACTTTAAGTATTTTAGGCATTTTTAGTGCTTAATTTAATAGCCTGCACGCATCTTTTACATAATGTAGGGTGATCTTTATCATGTCCTACCGTAGAATCATGGCTCCAGCACCTCTCGCATTTATTAAAAGGGGATGGCATTACCTTGATTACTAAACCAGGGTATTCCTGGCTTTCATAACCTCCCTCAATTTTGCCTTCATCTACAAATTCAACAGCAGAGATAATACAGATAGACCTCAATTCCTCCCTGTAATCTTTCAACCCCTGTAAAAGATTGTGGGGAAGGGCCAAACTTACCGCTGCATCCAGGGAATGACCAATAATCTTTTCATTTCTGGCTAACTCCAGGGCCTTGGTAATCTCCTTACGAACATTTAATATTACCTCCCAGCGCTCGATCAGTGCGTTATCTTTAAACTCCTCTCTGGCGGGTATAAATAAATCTGTATGGATGCTGACTGACTTTTCTTTATTATGAGTATATCCCCATACCTCATCAGCTGTAAAGGGGATGATGGGGGCCACAAGCCTGACAAGACACTCTAAGATCTCATTCAAGGCTGTCTGCGCAGATCTTCTCTCTTTTGAATTAAAAGGAGTCGTATAAAGCCTGTCTTTTAATATATCCAGGTAAAAGGAAGAAAGTGTAAGAACACAGAAATTATAGACTGCCTGGTATATAGAATGATACTCAAATCTTTGGTATGATTCTATTACCTTTTCCGTTAATTCCTGAAGTTGGTGAAGGGCCCATCTATCAAGTTCTAGTAAATCCTGATAAGGGACGGCATCTTTTAAGGGATTAAAATCATAAAGATTCCCAAGCAAATACCTGAAGGTATTTCTAAGCCTTCGGTAAGCCTCTGTCAACCTGTCTAAAATTTCCTGCGATAGGCGTATATCACCCCTATAGTCCTCAGAGGCTACCCAGAGCCTTAATATCTCAGCACCATATTTATTAATGACCTCTTCCGGAGAGATAACATTACCCCGAGATTTGGACATCTTTCTTCCGTTTCCGTCAACCACAAATCCATGTGTTAGGACAGATTTAAAGGGGGCTTTATCCCTTGTACCCACTGAACATAAAAGAGAACTGTGGAACCAGCCTCTATGCTGATCACTTCCCTCCAAATATAAATCGGCAGGATACCTCAGATAGTCCCCTCTACGCTCAAGAACAGTAAAGCTTACACCAGAGTCAAACCAGACATCTAGGATATCTGTTTCCTTCCTGAACGTATCCCCGTGGCAGAGAGGGCAGGTTGTCCCTTCTGGTAAAAGCTCATGAGCAGACAAATCAAACCAGATATCTGTGCCATGTTTTTCTATGAGACTTGCTACATGATTAATTATCTCTTGTGTGATTAAATAATTGCCACACTTGAGGCAGTAAAAAATAGTTATCGGTACACCCCACAAACGCTGCCTGGAGATACACCAATCAGGTCTATTCTTAACCAGACCAAAAATCCTCTCCCCCCCCCAGCTTGGGATCCACTCCACAGCCCTTATGGCCTTAAGGGCTTTTTCTCTTAAATCCTTCTTGTCCATTGAGATAAACCATTGCTCTGTGGCCCTAAATATAACAGGCTTTTTACATCTCCAGCAGTGGGGGTATGAATGGGTAATCGTTTCTTCTTTAAGCAATGCCCCTAACTCATTCAACTTCTCAATAACGTTTCTATTGGCCTCAAAGACCTCTTGACCAGCGAAAAATTCAACATCTTCTGTAAATCTCCCTCTCGCGTCAACAGGGGAATATATTTCAAGATTATATTTTAGGCCGCTTTCATAGTCCTCCTGCCCGTGCCCGGGTGCAGTGTGAACACAGCCAGTGCCCGCATCAAGGGTAACGTAATCGGCGAGAATAATTACTGACTCTCTATCGTAAATAGGATGTCTGGCCTTAAGACCCTCTAACTCACGGGCATTAAACCGTTCCAGAAGGGTATGCTTTTCAATGCCCACTTTCTTTAAGAAAGACTCTAAAAGGCCTTCAGCCAATATCAAAACACCATATTTCTCCGTATCAACCGCAACATATTCCAAATCAGGATGAAGGGCCACTGCCAGATTAGCCGGTATAGTCCAAGGGGTTGTAGTCCATATAGCTATGAAAATATCTTTTCCAAAAAGGGATGGATATTTTTCTGTTAAATCAGAAACAAAGGGAAATCTTACAAAGATAGAGGAAGATGTATCATCCTCGTATTCAACCTCTGCTTCTGCCAGGGCAGTACTACAAGAATTACACCAGTAGACAGGTTTTTTGCTTTTAAGAAGGCTGCCATTAAGTGCAAACTTGCCAAACTCCCTCACAATAGTGGCCTCATATATATAGTTCATAGTCAAGTAAGGATTATCCCACTCACCTAAAACTCCAAGTCTCTTAAATTCGTCCCTTTGAATCTTTATGAAATGACCAGCAAAATCTCGACACCTTTTTCTGACCTCTGACTGGGTCATCTCAAGCTTTTTATCTCCAAGTTCATGGTCTACCTGCCATTCTATAGGAAGACCATGACAATCCCATCCAGGTACATAGGGAACATCATATCCATCCATCTGCTTTGATTTAATAATTATATCCTTTAAAATCTTATTAAATGCAGTCCCCATATGAATATTGCCATTTGCATAAGGCGGGCCATCGTGCAGAATATACTTGGGTCTTCCTTGAGATGTTTTCCGTATTATAGAATAAATATCCTCTTGCTCCCATTTTTTTAATATTTCAGGCTCTTTTTTGACAAGATTTGCCTTCATGGGAAAATCAGTGTGTGGAAGATTGAGTGTTTTTTTATAGTCCATAATGTATGTCTCTGAGAATTAAGGTATTAGTGTTTTTTGTCCGTTGTTTGTTGTCCGTTGAAAGAAATAAAAAAATCAATTAATTCAGGCAAATAGCAGCAAAGATGATAACTTCTATGTTTCACCTATAAGCGCTTAGAAATATAAATACAAATGGCCACTGACAATCCCGATTTATCGGGACTGACATTACCAAGTAATTGCTGAATATCAAATATAGCCTATCAAGTCAACGTCAATATTCTATTGATTACAAGACATATGCGATATTGTGGGTGAGGCATTATTAAACAATGCCTTGATGATATTAGGTTTATAGTGAAAGGTTCTTGGTCTGCTTTGTGAGGATTGAATGATATAGAAGGGTTTATGGGGGGTAAAAGGCACACCAGGTTGACCCCCTTTGTTATTGTAATGAACTGAGCACAAACCAGGTCATTTTTGTGCTCGATTAATGGCCGTGCTTACGCTCACTGGATACATCTACCCCAGCAGTTCAAAGGCAACGCGGCAATATGTCTCAACACCTGTCAACAGGACGTCTTCATTAAAGTCAAATTTTGGGTTATGAAGGGGGGCACATCCCTCACGCCCCACACCGAGGAAGAAAAAACACCCTTTTGACTTTTCCAAGTAAAACGCCATATCCTCGCCACCCATGGTCTGCTCAGGTTCAATGACCCGCTCTTTGCCAACAACATCTGTTGCGCATTTGCGAACCACCTCAGCCATTGATTCATCATTAAGCAATGGCGGATATCCTTGCGTATATTTCAGTTCGTAATCTGCACCCATTGACCTGCAGACCCCACGAACAATCTTTTCAATGCGCTCGGGCCATGACTTCCAAATATCTCGATCAAACGTTCTTGTTGTACCGCACATCTCGGCTTCCTCAGGGATAACGTTAAAGGTACTGCCGGCCTTAAAACTGCCGACAGTAACCACTGTTGGGATTAAGGGATTCATCTGCCTGCTTGCAATGCGTTGCAGTGCGTTAACGACCTGGGTACCTACCTCAAGCGCATCCACACAGAGATGGGGCATGGCGCCATGGCCTCCTTTGCCGATAATCCTAATGTCAAAGCGATCCATAGCTGCCATGAGGCGACCGGCCTTCACCCCTATGGTATTCTCAGGTATAGCAGGCCACACATGACACCCTACAGAAAAATCCACATTGGGATTTTCCATAACACCTGCCTCAATCATTGGTTTGGCGCCCCCAGGGCCCTCTTCAGCAGGCTGAAACAGGAATTTGATGTTCCCGTTCAACTTATCCTTTACCTTATTCAGAATTGTTGCAGCACTCAGTACCATAGACATGTGGCCGTCATGGCCGCATGCGTGCATCGCTCCCTCGTGCGTTGAAGCAAAAGGAAGACCTGTTGCTTCGATAACAGGAAGGGCGTCCATGTCGGATCGGATCATCAAAGTTTTACCGGGTCTCGACAGTTTCATCAAGCCTACGACACCAGTCTGAGCAATTCCCGTCTGTACTTCAAGCCCCTGCTTCCCTAAGTAGTCCGCTACATACGCAGAGGTTTTCTTTTCCGTGTAAGCGGGCTCTGGAATCAGATGTAGGTCTCGACGCAATTTAGTGATAAGGTCTTTATGTTCACGCACGAGTTTTGTAAAATCCATCATAGGAATACCTCCAAACATTTGAGGACGTCTAAACACAGATAGTACGTAGTTTGCATCAACGGGGGTGCATTTAGGGCACCTTGAACTGCAGTCTCAGAGGACCAACATGCTGGTTATCTAAGTTCAATTCTCACCCATTCCACACATATACCATAGACACTTTCTGTGCACTGTTCACGTTGAAGCAAACCTTTAGGTTACAACATAATGGGGAGCATTATCCCAATACCATCGGGATTACGATAACATCTAACAGTCTAAGGGTATGGGTGTCTTTTTTTTGATTATGCCCTCATAAAGCTTGGATTAGTGGGCGTTTAAAAATGGTTTGTATAGACGGAGCGTATGATTCTAAGGTTTAGGAGGAAATAAACCATTTTTAAACGACCCAGTAAGGGGCCATGTTATAGGGCATAACAAAAAAAAGACACCCATACCCTTTTTAAAATTCTGATTTTTCCTTTAACAAACAGGTAATGCTCTCACATAATACTATAGCCGGGCGGGATGAAGTTTCCCCTCATCCCGCCGGCAGATTACAAGGTGACAAACTTACGGACGTGTTCTCTATCCATAGGCTTGGTGAGCAGGGAAATAATGATCAAAACAATAAAATTAAGGACTAGGCCTTGTATTCCTGCATGGATACCCCAAAACTTCGGGATAATATGGAGCACAATCCCATAATTGTACAGCACGCCCACAAGCAATCCGCAAATTGCGCCTGCTTTCGTTGCCCTCGGCCAGAAAAATGTTGCGACAGCCAACGGAAGCAGCTGAACGATAGATCCGTAAGCCCCTAGCAGTAGCGAAACCAATGTCTGCCCACCAAAAATGGCCACCAGATATGAAACTGCCCCGAATCCCACTACGGAAATCCTGATCCACATGGTTGCCTCTTTATCTGTATGCTTTTCCTTTTTCAGGGGCTCCACAAGGTCCTGAGCAAAGATAGAACCCGCCGCATGGGTAATGGTATCCTGCGTTGACATAGCAGCGGCAAGGGCTGCGGCTAGAACCAATCCTACAATGATAGCAGGAAATTTCATGTGAATGAACATCCACGGTAAAATCCTATCAGGAGCGCCCAGTACATCGGGGGTCACCTGCATAATTCCAGCAAACCCGATAAAGAGCACTGGCACCAGAAAGATAGCAAAGGTGGGATACATAACGATGGTTTGCTTGATCACCCGTTCGCTCTGCGCTGTGTAGGCCTTCATAAATAAATGAGGCCACATGGCAAAGCCCAGCACCGACACCAGCAATGCACTACTGAATGCAGCAAAGCTCATTTTTGTCCCGGGACCGACAAGGAGGTGGGTTGGGTTGGCCTCCATAATCTGCCGAAACATCTCACCGGGACCGCCATAAAGCTTGAAGGCAAAGTAGAGCCCGAGGATCCAGGCAATGGTAATCATAAAGGCGCCCTGGAAGACGTTGGTCCACGCCACACCTCGCACGCCGCCGTACAAGACGTAGATGACAACCACCACATAGGCAATAAGTGCTCCGGCCCAAAACGGTATACGGCCTCCTGAGGCGACCTCAAAAACATATGCACTGCCCTTCATCTGCAGCGTGATATACTGGATGAATGCCAGTATAGAAACGATCGCAATGATCACAGATAAGGCCTTGGATTGGAACCGATCTGTAAAGAGCTGCGCTTGGGTGACATAATGAAATTTTTTGCCCGCCCGCAGCGCTCGGGGGCCCCACAGCCACCAAGGCACCAGGCCCAGAGCGCAATAACCTAAGATATAAAAGGATGCTGCTCCCTTGGAATACGCCCAACCAGGTCCGCCAAGGTAGGCAAAGGCGCTAAAAATAGCCCCACCCATCAAGAAGTACATCACAAAAAAACCAAGATTCCTACTGGCCGCAATATATTCAACCACAGAGCTTTCCCTGCCACGACCTGCCCAGGTTCCCAGAAACAGAATAAAGAACAGATAGATGAAAATGATTATAGTAACTGTGATCCATGACATTAGCTACCACCTCCTTCCGAGACATCCTTCGCTTCAGCGAAGTAAAGGATCAGAAGCGCTACAAATTCAATTGCAACGAAAAGCACGATAAAGAACATGCCAAAAGGCATTCCCAATACCAATGGTTTGACTGAATTAGCAAACAGCCAATAGAAGGCCTGAATCAGGATGATCAGGCAAAGAATAATGAAAAAGATTGTGCCCCTCGTTTTCACGCCCGGTGGGGTCCCAGGTTTAAAAACCGAGATTCCATAGCCATCGTTCTCCTGGTTGGTGCTCATAAAAACCTCCTTTCATTTTGGTTTAAAAGCCTTAAAAAAACAATATTTGAAAAAATTTCTGATGTCAAGCTTTCCTTCCCACTTACCCTTTGAAGATTAATGCTCTCTTATCTTGACAGAAGAGGCCACAATGAATCTGCAACAGGTATTCTATAGTATCCAACATACATCAAGAAACCTAAGATATGATAGTTAAGCAATAAAAATGACGCATTTTTTGATAAAAACTCGTTTTTTGCAGGAAGGAGTATGGGGATTTGATAGCTGGATATCAAGGAAAAAGACATGTCAATATTTTATTGACTTGTGATCAAAAAAGGGTATCCTGTGTTGCCTAATTATATTATAAATCAAGGAGTAATCTTAAATGTTTATGCTTTCTCTTGGAGGGAAAAATGAAAATAGATGATATTACTATTTCCAAATCTATTATTGAATCCTATATGGAAAAGCTTCTCGGGTCTTTAACTGTTGATGTGGCGCTCGTAGGAGCAGGCCCTTCTAATCTGATCGCTGGCTATTATCTTGCCAAGGCAAATCTAAAGGCTGTTATATTTGAGGCCAAACTTGCTCCTGGTGGAGGGATGTGGGGTGGCGCCATGATGTTTAATGAGGGCGTTATCCAGTCTGACGCTCTCCCTATTTTAGAGGAAATGGATATAGGCTTTAAGGATAAGGGCGGTGGGTATTATACCATGGATACGGTTGAAGCAACCTCAACCATTATTTCCAGGTGTGTTCAAAAAGGGACAGCTATCTTCAACCTCATTAAGGCAGTTGATGTTCTTTTCAGGGAAAAAAGGGGGAAGAAAAGGGTCTCAGGGTTAGTATTAAACTGGTCGCCGGTTGAGCATTTGGGCCTTTTTGTGGATCCGCTGAGCATCCAGGCCTCTTATATAGTGGATGGAACAGGCCATCCTGCGGATATATGCACTATTATTACCAAAAAAATGGATGCGAAATTAAATACAAGAACAGGGGGTGTAGTTGGAGAGATGTCCCTCTGGGCTAATGAAGGGGAACAATTCACAGTAGCCAATACCAAAGAAGTCTTCCCTGGACTCTATGTAACTGGAATGGCAGCTAACAATGCCTTTGGTGGCCCTCGCATGGGCCCTATATTCGGTGGGATGATCCTTTCCGGAAGGAAGGTTGCTGAAATAATCTCTCTGAAGGCTAAAAAATAAGGCCCTACGATGGTAACTTCTCAATAAGTCCAGGTAATTCCTTGACAATGCCATTTGCCGTCATTGCGAGGAGCGGTGCGACGTGGCAATCTTATTGCAATAATAGAGATTGCTTCGCTTTGCTCGCAATGACCGAAGCCGAACTTATTGAGAAGTTACCTAAGATGCACCGAAAAATATCAAGAGCTACCATAACCATATTTAGGGACGTAGAGATTCAGGGATTGAGGATTGATGGGCTACAAATAACGATCATCCCTTAACCAACTCGAGTCTTAAAAATGACCCAAACCGACTATAAAGTCCTCCTTGATAACATAAGAAATATGATCCAGGAACAGGCATATTCAGATATGGAAAGGTTAATAGAAGAACTTCATCCAGCAGATCTTGCTGATTTAGTAGAACACCTGGAGAGCGATGAAATACTTGCTGTGTTTAAGCTTCTTACACCTGATAGGGCTGGCGAGGTCTTGAAAGAGATATCGGCCCCAATCCAGGAAAAAATTGCTAATGAACTTGATGACCAGACAATCACCCAGATCTTAAATGAACTAAATTCAGATGATGCCACAGATATCTTCAGTTATCTTCCAAGGGAAAGGGCTCAAAAAATAATCAGTTTGGTGCAACCTGATGTATCCGAAGAGTTACAAAAACTACTTGGCTATGAAACAGATACCGCTGGCGGCATCATGGCCCTGGAGTTTGTTTCTGTCAATGCCAACTCTACCATTCAAGAAGCCGTAGAAACGATTAGAAAAAAGAGGGAAGAAGTCGAAAACCTCTATTATGTTTGGGTGATAGACGATTTTGGCAAACTGGTAGGGGTTGTTTCTATAAAGGATCTCGTCCTTGAGCCGCAAGATAAAAAGATCAATGATATAATGAATTCCGATGTTATGAGCGTAGATGTTGATACAGACCAGGAAGAGGTGGCCAGAATCGCTAAACAATACGACCTTACCCACATTCCGGTTGTTACTGCTCAGCACAAACTGATAGGGAGAATTACAAACGATGATATCATTGATGTCATTGAAGAAGAGGCAAATGAGGATATCTCTCTGATGGCAGGTGTTTTGGATCAGGAAATTGCTGAAGAATCAGCATTGAAAATATCCAGGGCACGCCTCCCGTGGTTACTTTTGGGTCTCTTTGGAGGGCTTTTATCAGCTATTGTAATTAACCACTTTCATGGCTCTCTTGAAAAAATACTTGCCCTGTCTTTTTTTATACCAGTAATAATGGCAATGGGTGGGAACACCGGCACCCAGGCAGCCACTGTTGTCATCAGGGGACTGGCAACAGGTGATATAAGCATAGTTCATACTGGCAAAAGGCTATTAACAGAATTATGGGTAGCATTGATAAACGGTGTTTTATGCGGTATATTGTTAGGGCTTGTAGTCGCTTTCTGGCTATCTGATCCCAAATTAGGTGTAGGGGTAGGTGTTAGCCTGATCACAGTAATACTTTTCTCTGGCTCCTTTGGAGCATTTGTCCCTTTTCTTCTTAGGAAGTTCAACATTGACCCGGCATTAGCTGCCGGACCATTCATTACCACATCAAACGATATACTTGGACTCTTGATCTATCTCAGCATAATTACCCATTTTTTGATGGGGTGACACTAAAAAGCTTTTTTGCCGACCTCTTTAGCCCTTCCATTAAGTCCCGCTTGTAGATTCGCTTCGCCAACCTTTGTATTTCAGGAAGACTGTTCATAGCCGCTGCCTCGCCAAGGGAGATCAATTCCTTGGATCGGGAAAAATCAGTCCAATGAATATTGCCTATTTGTGGCCTAATAACAATATCGGCATTTTCGAGGCTGTATTTCTCCAAGTAAAATCCCTGTATCTCGCCAGCCCTTACATATATGTCCACAGCTGTTTGAAGCTCCGAGCATAAAGCTATATCCCTATCCACAACTATTGCAATTACTTCTTGGACACCTTCTTCAAAGAGATGTCGTACAGGCACATTACAAATAATACCACCGTCAGACAATTGTCTTCCGTTAACCTCAACCGGGGGTAAAGCACCAGGAACAGCGGAACTGGCTAAGATAGAGCGCCGCAAAGAGCCTTTTTTAAGGACAACGCATTTACCGCTCCTTAGATCGGTTGCTACTGCTCTAAAAGGGATTATTGTTTCTTCTATTTGTATATCAGGTATAAAAAAGTTCACAAACTCCTGCATCTCGTCTATTTGCAAAATGCTGGGCCTATAGAGTGCCTGTGTCAATCGAAACTTGGTCATAAAATAAGACTGGATCCGCTTGCTCAACCTCTGTTCAGCTCCACTCTCTGCATCACCCATAGCCTTAAGCTCAGAGGATTGATATAAATCGCTTTCTAAAAAAGACTCAGCTCTCTTCTCCACTTCGGTAACCTTCATCCCGCTTGCAAAGGCACCACCCACGATCGCTCCTATGCTCGTCCCTACAATAATATCAGGCGTTATCTTCTCTTTTTCCAGAACCTTCATAACCCCTATATGGGCTATACCCCTTGCCCCACCACCACCTAAGGCCAGTCCGATCTTCCTGCCCTTTTTCACCTATGCACCTTCTCAAAAGATACTAAGTTTTTCATTGAACGCAATAGATCGAAAATTGATTATCAAAACTACAATACTACCAACTGAGTAATAGTTTTAGCACTAAAAATAACTATATTGTAAGGGCAAAACAGAGAAAGCATTAGAATCTAGTGCTGTCTTCTTGTGGATATGAAAAATCATATTAAGGTTTCTGTATAGATTGAAAAGATGCCAGACGAGAATATTCTAAGTTTCAGTAAGAATTAAAAAGGCATTAGGTGCCCTTTTTCGAGTGCATGAAGGAGTCTCTATTTAACTATACAGCTTCATGGATGCGTTCGTCAATAAGGGACTCTAATTGCTGAAAATCCCATCCTATGTATGTGCGTTTTTTGTCGACGATGAAGGCAGGAAATCGAAAGAGCTTATATCGTATCTGCTTCCAGAGACCAAGGGGAGACTGTGCATCAATTACCCGAATACGAATCCGGTGCTGATATAAAGAGGATACTTCGCGTATCCATTCTGACAAGTAACCCACAGCCCATTTCCAATCTTCAGGGTATTCGTTAGTACAGGCATTGCGATATTTACTCTTTAAGCCTAAATAACCAAAAACGAAACCGCATCCCCGACAATTCATTTCCACAGTAGAAAGCATGGGTGCAACCACTTCAAGAAGTATTGGATCCATCTATAATCTCTCCCTAAAAATAATGATGGGTACAGCCCTATTTAATGGTAATAATATAACTCTTTTTTGTTGCTTTGCAAGATATACCCTGGGAAATTTTATTAATGCGGGCTTAGCGAAGCAGCATAATTAACCCTCATCAGTAAAAGGATTATAGGCATTTCTCTAGAGCTGTTTCTCTAGAGCTTGACCTTTCACTCATGATCCTATATCTTGATAGTGGATAAACTCCCTGTATCGAGCCATTAGGTCTCAAGGTTTTAATCGGCGGGCTAACTTATTATTAACTATTTAAACGGGGAGTAATGCTTAGCTGAAGTCAAATTCAGAAGGAGGAGTATTATGGACCGAAAGGAGTTGATGACACTATTCAACAAACAACCCAGGATTGGCACTCTCAGTACTGCCAACAAACTAGGGGATGTCAATGTGGCCGTTTTTGGGTCACCCCAGATGATCGATGAAAACACCGTAGTCATGGGGATTAGGGAAAACCGAACTTTTCGGAACCTTCAAAGAAACCCTAAGGCGGTTTTCATTGTCATGGAGCCAGGCGAAACAGTTATGGATTGGAAAGGAGCGAGAGTCTATCTAGAAGCGATTGATATGGAAACCAGCGGCGAGTTTTACGACAAGATCAAACATAATATCGCCAAGGCAGCAGGCACGCAGGCCAGTAATCTGATCCGTGCAGCTATTCGATTCAAGATTACAGATGTACGGCCAATTGTTAATGCAGGCTAAATCGTGCGAAAGTGCCTAATGGCTATGAGAATCTTCTTTCCATTATTGAGAAATTAGTATTTTGTGCTTTTCTTATGCTCTCTTGTCATTCATGGGAGCAAGGCCCAGATGAAGAAGATATCTATTCCAAAAGTTTTTTAGGAAATGGTAGTGAGTGCTTCTAATCAGGGGAAGAAAATAAGGCCTGAGTTAGCTTTTTTACCATATCCACGCCTCTAACCTCGTTATCAAAAAGAGGGATCTCACCGCAGACATTTTCAAAGGATTTATACACTTCTTCCCGATATTTGTCCTGCATTTTGACCCGATTAATGATGAATTGAGCAGAATCTTTACCTACTTCTGATTTATCGATAGCCTCGTTTATAATGACACCGCCTATTGGAATTCCAAAGTCCTTGAACCAGCCAATGAAGCGTCGAATTACTGCAATGGGAAGAGATTCAAGAAGGGTTACAAAGAAAAAGGCACTCTTTTCCTCATCAGTTAAAAGAACCCTCATATGTTCTATCCTATCCCTAAAGGTGCTGAGATACTCCATTAATGGGTCCTCTTCCTCTGCTACCTTCTTTTTTCGGAAGGAAAGACTCAGCCTCATAGCTGCAGCTTCCTCCCGGCTTTTGTACATCTTGTTCACCCAGAGTGTATAGACCTTTGACATGCCTAAAAGCCTTCTGGCGTTTGCTGTGGGAGCAGTATCAAAAACGTAAAACTCAAAGGCATCTTCGAGCATTATATTTATCATGTTCTCAAACATGGCCGACTCTTCAAAGGCCGGATTCATGGTGGCAGACTCTATAAAGTCATCGGTCTTTGTAGGAATGTCAGCAAACTTAAGAAACCAGCTTATCTTCTCCCGTATCTCATTCTTTGATCTTTCTATGGTGTCTTTTGTATCTATCTCCTGGACAAAAAGATTATTTGTTCCCGGTATCAAAACGGGTTTTCCAAAGACGTCCTGTTTAAAAAGGTTTGACAGGCTATGCACAGGATTTGTAGAGGCCAGGAGTGTTTTTTTACCCTGTTGCGCCATCCACAGTGCCACAGCCGCGGCAACAACCGTCTTTCCAACTCCCCCTTTTCCACCAAAGTAGGTATATTTCATCTGGGGATGACTCTTAATAAAATCTTCCACTGTGGTTTTCATGGCAATTTCTCCTCAAACATCACTTCTGCAAGGTTTCTAATTACATCAAGCCCTTTTATCTCGGAATCAAATTCCGGAACAGATGAAAGCACAGAAGAGCCAAATGTCTGGTCTATCATCTCAAGGGCACCGGCCTGCATCCCGATCCTATTTCTTAGATAGGTTGGTATGTTATCTTTTAACAATTCCCTGTTAATTACACGATTTACTATATATCCTGAAAGAGGTACATTATACTTAGCAAAAAGTTGTGCCGCCTTTTCAGTATCCACTATGGTCATCTCCTCTGGGGTAAGCACAAAGAAAAAGGCAGTCTTTTCAGTGTCTGTCATGATCTTGGAGGAACTTCCTATCCGATCCTTTATATACATCAACTCGTTATATATGTCGTCTTGCTCCGTATCTTCCCGCTTCATGGTGGCAATAGCCTTGTCATATTCCTTCATCTGTTCCCTCAGGCTTGTTATCTTCTCCAGCCATGCATCATAGACAGACGCCATGCTCAAATAATAAAGGGCATGGCCAAGGGGGACAAGGTCATAAATGTAGTAGTCAAAATTTCCTTTAACCACAATGTCAACCACTGCATCAAAGATGGCGCTTTCCTCCATAGCTGGTTCAGCCGATGAGGCCTTTATATAACTCTCTATTTCCTCAGGGATCTTTTTCATACCATACATCGAGATAATCTTTTGCCGTATCTCTTCCTGATAGTCCTGAATCCTCTTGTCAGCATCGACCTCACAGGCAAAGAGATTTTCCATTATCTCAATGTTTCCTTTACCAAAGATGTCGCGCTCAAAGATATCACTGAGCGATGCCTGGGGATCAACAGAGAAAACGAGCACCCTTTTCCCTTTCTTTGCAAGATAATAGGCCGTTGCCGCTGAAAAGGTTGTCTTTCCAAGCCCTCCCTTTCCTCCGTACATAAGGTATCTTCTGTTGGGATACTGTATAAAAAAATCAGCAAGAGACATAATTCCTCCTTTATAGTTTATTGGGTTTCTCGGGTTTTTTGGGTTTGTTGTGTTAAAACCCAATGAACTCAATGAACTCAACAAACACTAATACATGCTATCCATAAAATCCTTTTCCCTCAACATCCTGCGCTTCCATGTGGTGATCTGAGGCACAACATAGGGGAGCAAACGTAGTGAATAATAAGGAGGGAGTATGGGAATGCCAAGCATATCGCCCATGGTTATAAGGATAAAAAGATGCTCCATGCTGGAGCGTTGTTTAAGTGCATGACGTGCCATTCCATGTGTTGCCATGCCATAAGTAAAATCTCTTACAAAACCTATAACGCCTCCTGATTTTTTCCTTTTCTTCTCTTTCTTTTTCTCTTCCATGGCTACAATCTCTTTTAAATTTTTTAAATTAATCCCTTATATGGTCAAAGAAATCCCTTTCCCTTAAAACCCTTCTCTTCCATGGCCCAAGTCTTTTAACATAGTAAGGGAAAAGTCTCAAATGATAATAGTTAAAAAGACCAGGGAACCCAATTATCTTACCACATATGTTTACCATAAACAGATCGTCCAGACAACGTCTTTCTTTGTATACCCCTCCTATCAAATCGTAAAGAAAGAAGCCTTTTAGGTAATCCTTTATAGTCTGTATCCAGGGGTATTTCACTTTTTGAAAAATAAAAGTAAGGGAATACATCCCCAGGATCACAAAGTCTCTCCCAGGTACTATATCCCCTTCTTTAAAGGTTTTCTAAAACCCAATCTTATGCTGGTGCCTTTTCTGCCTCAGCCGGGGTCTCTGCAGCCGCACCTGATCTATACTTCTTGAATGCCTTCCAGCCATCATATGCAAGAATAATGGCAAGGATTATAAGCAGAATGGCTACTGCCGCAGCAAAGAAATTTCCGAATACCTTTTTGCCTGCAAATCCAGCCGGTATCAACTTGAAAAAGGCCACATAAAACAGGCCGCAAACGGTGGTAGCATACATGAAAAACATCGGGTAGATGGCAATCTTATAATTTTTGGCCTTCTGGACCAAAAAGAGAGTTACCAGCAGAAGTGCAAAGGATGCCATCAATTGATTGGCACCGCCAAAAAGTACCCATACATAAAGCCAGGTTCCTGTTTTTACCAGTACAAAGGTGATAATAAGTGCCACAATGGTTGCTACATGAGGGTTCTTTGCAACTCCCCATGTGTCACCCAGAAGCTCAGCGGTTGCGACCTTCATAAAGCGGAACACGAGGTTTATAATAGTAAGGGCAAGTATAATAATCATCATACCTGCCAGGGCCTTGGCATAAGATAATGGAAGCCCAAGGGAGGTGATTGCCCCTCCAAGGCCACCAACAAAGATCCCTACAGGATTGCTGACCTTTGCTATGTAAGCCGCCTTATCGGCAAATGCGGTGGCACATACGATAACCGCAATAATTGCTATGGTAAACTCCGCAAACATTGCCCCTGCTGTTACTGGTCTAACGTCCAGCTCGTTTTCAAGCTGTCTTGATGTGGCAGTACTGGATACCAGACTGTGCCACCCGGAGATAGAGCCGCAGGCAATGGTAAGAAAAAGAAGAGGCCAGAGTGGACCCATGCCGATACCCCAGCTTGTAAAAGCTGGCAGGGTCATGGGTTTATGGCCTATAATTATTCCTATAATCCCTGCTATGATCCCGAAGTATACCACGTATACTGAGGAGTAGTTATAGGGCTGAATGAAACGCCATACTGGTAGAATCGAGCTAAAATAACCAAATATCAACACACATATAAGGACGGTGGTATAGGAAACCTTAATGTTCCAAACCGTGCCTAACCAGATTGCAACAAAGATCGCTACAATTGCAATGATGGTAGTTGTAATTATGTTTACCTTTGCCTTATAGATCATATGCCCAACCAGAAATGCCACTGCAATAACCACCAGCAAGGGAAATGGGAGTGCTGCATTTCCGCTTACACCCTTTGTAATTACATGCCCAAAGGCAGTTGCTATAAGAAGCAGGTAAAAGTAGATGAAGGTAAGAAGTATCTTTCTTGCCCTGGGTGATATCAATTTATATCCCAGGGCCCCGAAGGTATCGCCATCACTTCTTATAGATACCATAGCGCTCGAGAAGTCATGGAGCCACCCTATAAAGAAGACGCCAAGCCCTAACCACAGGAGTGCTGGCATCCAACCCCATTGAAGGGCCACTATAGGGCCTATGATAGGTGCAGCCCCTGCTATGGAGTTAAGCTGAAACCCAAAGAGAACATTTTTGTTTGCAGGCATAAAGTCAACACCATCCATGTACATCTTGGCAGGTGTTGCTCTTCCTGCATCAACCTCAAAAACTTTCTTAGCAGCCCACCTGGCATATACCCAGTAGCCTACAACAACAATTATTACCCACCATAATAATACCCATAATGAATTCATACCTTAGTCCTCCCTTTGCTAAAGGTTATTTTTACCTTTAAAGGATTGATTATTCCCCACCTCCTCTCCTTAGTAAATTGTTGAGAAAATCATTATTGCTACATCTGTATTGTATCTCTATACTCTTAAATTATAAAAAGTCAAGGATTTTCCTATGAATATAAAAATTGGAAAATTACCGAAACAGTATGCTAACATTAGATGATAAAAAGGTTTCTACAGAAAATTAATTATCTTTTTGCCATGCCTTATTTATTCTTAGCTGACATCATTGCTATCATTCATTTCGGATACGTCGCTTTTGTTGTCTTAGGGTTTATCCTTATTTTCTCAGGCATCATTTTTAAGTGGAAATGGATAAGAAACCTTCCCTTTCGTATCACTCACTTGTTGGCTATTATTGGGGTTGCTTGTGAGGCATTATTAGGGGTAAATTGTCCTTTGACAGTGCTTGAATTTAAGCTTAGGTATGCGTCTAATCTTTCTGAAGAGAAGGTCTCCTTTATTGGCACTATTGTGGACTCACTTCTCTTTTATAATGCACCTGGGTGGTTGTTTACTATAATCTATACCGCCTTTGCAATAACAGTAATAATAACATTTATTATAGCGCCACCCAAAAGAAAAGATCGTTTAGATTAGGACGCAGACCCGCCTGCCAGACGGCGGGCAGGTTCTCGCAGATAAACGCAGATATTTTGTTATATTATATATCCTGATAATTTGCGTCCGTCCCTGGCCCAGACCTGGCACGCAATGTTTAGGCTATATAGTCTGAGTCAATAGATACCACAGAGGTTTCAATATATGCCGAGGAGGTCGCGCCAGGGCAGGCTGCGTCCAAAAGAAATTTCCTATATCATCAAATTAAGGAAGGCTGTCATTAAATGGATTTTTACACACGATCGTCTCATCCCTCTCTGAGCCCACAGATATAATAGAGGCCGGTACTCCAACAAACTCCTCGATTTTTCTTATATAACCTTGGGCGTTTTTAGGGAGTTCTTCAAAGGTCCTCGCCCCAGAGATATCTTCCTTCCATCCATCCATCGCATCATACACAGGGCTACATTTGTCAAGGATAGACAGTTGAGCCGGGATATTTTCAAGCCTCTTTCCCTTATACTCATAGGCTACACATAGATTAATCGAATCCAAACCTGTTAATATATCCAGCTTTGTTATTGCCAGGTGGGTCAGCCCATTTATGCGGGCTGAATATCTGACTACAACCAGATCCAGCCAGCCACACCTGCGTGGCCTGCCGGTTGTGGCACCAAATTCTTGCCCTTTTTCTTGAAGGTAATCACCGGTCTCATCAACGAGTTCACTCACAAATGGACCAGCACCGACGCGAGTTGTATATGCCTTTACAATACCGACAATGCTGTCCAATCTCTTCGGCCCTATGCCTGCTCCTATGCATGCATTTGCTGCCACAGGGTTGGAAGAGGTGACATAAGGATATGTGCCGTGGTCAATATCTAACTGTGTTCCCTGGGCTCCCTCAAAAAGGATGTTTTCATTCCTTCTGATTGCCTCATCCAATTCAGTGGAGACATCAACAATAAATGGGGAAAGCTCGTGAGCGATTGAAAGGTATCTCTCTGCGATAGGCTGATATTCCAGGGGTTCACCGCCAAAAAGATTAGTGAGATAAAAATTTTTCTCTTTTAAGTTTGCCTTGATTTTCTCCTTTAATATATCCGGATCTGTTAAATCAATGGTTCTTATCCCCACTCTGGCCACCTTATCCTCATAGCATGGGCCTATGCCTCTACCGGTAGTCCCAATCCTGGAAGCCCCTTTTGCCTTTTCACGGGCTATATCAATGGCCTTATGGTAAGGCATAATGAGGTGGGCCCTCTCGCTTACACCTAATCTTTTGGGATTAATAGCTATTCCTTTATCAAAAAGTCCTTGTATCTCCTCAAAAAAAACCTCGGGGTCAACTACTACTCCATTGCCAATAAGGCATCTCGTATCTGGATAAAGGATCCCCGAAGGTATAACATGGAAAATAGATTTCTTACCATCCACCACAAGCGTGTGTCCGGCGTTATTGCCCCCTTGAAATCTGACTACCTTATTTACCTGAGCGCTGAGAAGATCAACTATCTTTCCTTTTCCTTCATCACCCCACTGTGTGCCAACAACAACGACATTAGACATACTTGTATACCTCAAATAAAGTTAAACCCTGTGTGCGTACTTTTTTGACGCTAAATTGTGATATTCATGTTTTTTCTGGCAGAAAATAAACTCGAAATCTGAAATTCAAATGTTAAATGTTCAAAACGTTATTGACTGCCACCCCATGGTGAAAAAATTCGAATTCCTGCAGAATCATGATGTTTTGAATTTTGTTTTTTGGTCATTGGAATTTGTTTCGTATTTCGTGCTTAGGGTTTCGTATTTCAAAGTTCACCCTATACTTCAACATCACAACTGTCTTGGTTCCAGCTTGCCGAGGTTAGTTTTAAATAGCATAGTAAAGTAAGAATTATGAATCCCTGTGCCTCATAAAATCTTTTATGTTTACAATCTTTGGGGTATCTTTTTTTTTCAGTTCTCCGCTCCTGATTTTTTTAATCTTCTCTATATATTCCTGTAATTCTAAATTATTTTCCAAGATTTCCTCAATTTGATTCTCAAATTCCTTTAAAGAACTCTCAAGTTCATCTGTATCAATATAAAAGGCAAAGAAAGAGGCCAAAAGATTAACAATCCTGATTACTACCTTAAAATTTGTACCCCTCAAGTATAATGGTGAACGGCCCCAAAGCCCAATAAATGGGTAGCTTTCTTTTTCTGCCTTTTGCATAATAAGTGCATGTATCCCAGAGGGACCCTCATATTCAATCAGAGGAATATCTTTATCAATAAACACATCTTTCCAATCCCCAAAGGGATACATTCCAGAGACTATGGCCTCAGTATGAAGGACATCATCATACATCCCCCCAAGGCTGACGATAAGAGAAACACCCCATTGTTTGCATAAATGAAACAGGACCTGAATAAACATAGACCATCTATAGTCTGGCTCTTGAGCCTTTAAGAGAATAAGGTCATTTTTTCCTTCCTTGTTAGGCCAAAAATAAAAAGATATCTTTTTTAAAACCAGACCATGAAGCCTTCCTTTCTTGATAGTAACTACTGGTCTGTTTTGAGTAAATTGGTAAAAATAGTCCGGATCTATCTCAGCTATCAATGTAGCCTTCTTTTTTTCAATAATGTAGTCTATCGACTTTAGGGCAACATTGCCAGCATTGGACCAGTCTCCAAACCCAACAATAAGTACAGGATCATGGAGTGGGGGCATTTGATAAAATGTAAAGAGGTCTTCAGTCATGATGTAATATTCTCCCAATACTTCTCTTATGTCAATACTGCTTTGCTGGAAATAATCTCGCTTATAGTCTCTTAAATAAATCGTACATCAGGAAACTCATTTAAAAGGGTTATCCTAAATACCTGGACCAATGCCGCTGACTGACAATTAGCTCCTGATATTGCCTTTATAAAATGAACTTATTTTTTCTACAATATATTCAATCTGCTCATATTTTAACTCCGGGTAAATTGGTAATGCAATGGTCTGTGCTGCAGCCTCAACGGAAATAGGGCAATCCTCTGGGCGATAACCTAAATATTGAAAACATTCTTGAACATGAAGCGGCACTGGATAATAAATCTCGCAACCTATCCCCTGATTGATTAAATATTGCTTTAATTCATCTCTATTCCGACCGACCTTTATGACAAATTGGTTATATATGTGTCTACCCTTATTCTCAAAAGGAGGCTCGATCTCTTCTATACCTTTACGAGCAAATAACTCTCTATAAATGCGTGCATTCTCTCTTCTTTTTTCAGTCCATTGATCAAGATACCTAAATTTTACCAACAGAATAGCTGCTTGAAGGGCGTCAAGCCTGAAATTTCCACCAATCATTCTGTGGTAATATTTTGGTTGAGACCCATGGACCCTTATTATCTTAAGCCCTTGATATATTTTCTCATCATTTGTAGTGACCATGCCTCCATCTCCAAAGGCGCCAAGGTTTTTTGAGGGGAAAAAAGAAAAACAGCCATAGGTGCCCATAGATCCAGCTCTCTTAAACAATCCATCGCTAAATCCGTATTCCGCTCCAATAGCCTGAGCTGAATCCTCTATAATTACTAAATCTAAAGGCTTTGCTATGGCTATAATGTCTTCCATGTCTGCACATTGCCCAAAAAGATGAACAGGCACTATTGCCTTTAAGCGCGACCTCTCTTGAGAATTCAATGTTGAAATTTTTTTCTCCAATTTCTCAGGATCAATATTATAGGTATGGGTATCTATGTCTACAAACACAGGGATAGCGCCTAACCTGGCAATGGAACCAGCAGTGGAAAAAAAGGTATAAGGAGTAGTGACTACCAGATCTCCAGGACATATATTTTCACTCATTAGTGATATAAGTAGCGCATCTGTGCCCGACGAAACACCCACCGCATACTTGACCTGAGTGTAGGCAGCTATTTCCTTTTCCAATGCCTCGACCTTCGGTCCCAGGATAAATCTCTGCGACTGATACACCTCCATAGTGGCTGCTATGATTTCCTCTTTAATGGATTTGTATTGGGCCTTTAAATCTAAAAGTGGTATGTTCAAAAGAACCTCCTTTTATATAATTTTAGACCTCGAAAATTTTACCCGATTTTGGGATAATATTTTGGACAAAAGGCTACATTTCTAACTTAAGATTTGGGTTCACGGTTTCCCGATAAAATCGGGGTTCATGGGTTAAAAACCTTTGAACCTTTGAACCCTGAACCTTATAACCCAGACTGAACCCTTATGTCCAATTTTCGAGCAAAGTCCTAAAAGCTAAGGGATTGCAGTCAATAAATCAATAGTTTTTATGAGGTCTGAATTTAAGGGTATTGGATATTAGTTATTCACCAAGTTAGAAGCAGGCACAACCTCGGCTTCATTAGTAAGGGTCGTCTGGAAATTTTTTAATAAATCAATGGTCTTTTTGTGAGGATGTCCTATTCCTATGGCACTGCCCTTATGTCTTGCGACACTAAGCAGTCTCTCCATTTGTATTTTTAAGGCATTTTCTGAGAGATGATTATCTAAAAAAATATCTCTGCTTGCTGTCCTGAGAGCCATTTTTTTTGCCACATCAAATGCCACGGTATCACTGCTTGTTCTGCTATCAATATAGTAAAGCCCTTTTTTCTTCAACTCCGCCAGCACAATTACCATCTTCTCCTCGCTTTTTGTAAATCTCGACCCCATATGATTATTTACACCAGCAACAAAAGGAATCTGGCTCAAATCCCTAGTAAGTGTATCCAAAATCATTTCTCTGTCCATAGATATCAATAACACTCCATCCCCTGGATTAATAGCAGGATAATTCATTGGTTCCATGGGGAGATGAAGCATTGTTTCCCGACCATCATTCCAGGCCTTACGTGCAATTAACCTCGTATTAGGAGTAAAGGGTAGCACAGAAAAGGTGAGGGCTAAATCGAGCTCCAAAAGGGCGTTTGCAAGAGAAATGTCATAGCCCAAGTCATCTATTATAATACCTATTTTGGGATATGAAAAACGATGAGAACTCTTTTTATCCTCGAGCGTAATTGTTAATCTGTGAGTATGCAGGCCTTTGCAGTACACGGCATAGATTATTTCATTTTCTGATTTTTTATCTATAGTAATTTGTGTCGGTATTGGTAGTTGAGAAATCCTTTCTCTGATTTCCTCTCCCACCTTGAAAACAGAAAGCTGTTTCGGAATCCTCACTTCTATGCTACTAAAATTCCACCTGTATTTGCCTTTCTGTCTCGGAAGAACAGATGGAAAAACAATATTTTCTTCTGGCACTCCTATTGTATAGAATCCATCAGAAATAGACTTATCTATAAGGTATATGCCTCGACTTAATTGTTTGGAATAGAGATACACCTCCTCAAATGGTAATGGAGGTCTGGATTTATCCGGTATCAAAATATAACTTATTACTATGATAACAATTAGAATTGCAAACCCAAAGCTAACATGGGTGAAACTAAATCTCGTTTTTTTCTTGCCTTTTGATTTAGCCATGTAATGACATTATGCCTTTATCCTTGAGCTTATCTGCTTTCTAATGTAGAGAAAATGTTCCAAGAGCGAAGTATCTGAATCGCCCTTCTTAACTGATTATCATTATCGATACGAGTTTGGATGCGAGACTCCTCATCTGGCACAGCTCCACTCTTTTCCTCTTTCTTTAAATCTGGAGTCTCTTTTTTGATATGGCCCTTTAAATCCCCTTCTCTTATGAAAGCGGGTTTTTTTGGTTCAGCCTCTTCCTTCGGTGGTACAAAGGCAACCTTTATATCCGGCTCAATACCCCGTGCCTGTATAGATCTTCCACTTGGAGTATAATATATAGCAGTTGTGAGGCGCAATCCTGAGCCATCTGAAAGTGGAAAAAGTGTCTGGACAGAACCTTTTCCAAAGGTAGTAGAGCCTAAGATAAGGGCCCTCTTGTTATCCTGTAAAGCCCCTGCCACTATTTCTGATGCGCTTGCACTCCCCTCATTAACCAAGGCAATCATCGGATATTTTCTGGGCTTCCCGTTCTTGTGAGCGACACTTTCTTCTTCTTTTTTATCCCGGCCTTTAATAGAAACAATAAGCCCTGAATCAAGAAAGTTATCGGCCACCTTTACCGCCTGAGACAGCAGCCCTCCAGGATTGTTTCTCAAATCCAAAATCAAACCCTCCAATGCCTTTTTATTCTCCATATCTTCTAAGGCCTTAGAGAGTTCTTTGCTCGTGTTGCTCTGGAAATTAGAAATCCTGATGTAACCTATATCCAAAGGAAGTGAAAATGAGCGAACACTCTTAATTGGTATTACATCCCTGGTAATCATAAAGTCTATCGGTTTTTCTATCTCTTTCCTCCTAATGGTGAGTTTAATCTTGCTCCCTTTAGGTCCTCGAATGAGCTTAACTGCATCCATAATGGATAACTCTTTACTTGATTTGTCTCCTATCATGATTATCTGATCTCCTGCCTTTATCCCAGCCTTAAATGCAGGTGTCCCTTCAATAGGAGAGACCACAGTAAGCACGTGGTTTCTGATAGTTATCTCAATTCCTACACCAGAAAATTTTCCTTTTGTCTCTACCATCAATTCCTTGTATTCCGCTGGGCTCATAAAAAAGGAGTGAGGATCCAAGGTTCTCACCATACCCTTTATAGCCCCATATAGAACATCCTGGGGATCTGTTTCTTTCACATAATTTTTTTCAATCTTGTTTAAGACTTCGCTCAGCACCTCTATGTTCTTATATACCTCTTTTGTACCAGCCGAAATATCTTGATCACCATTGTTGATTACACACAACACTATCAAAACAATGAAAATAGTTGTCTTGTAAAAAAAATGGTTATGTCTTGTTTTTAACATCCCTCTTCTCCTTTTCTTGTTAAAATTTCAGCTTTTGTCTTCTAATTTTAGTATATGATCAATAAGTTAAGGAAGGGCATGGGTGTCTTTTTTAAGCCATCTTTTGGGGTCAAGATGATTTCCTCCTTTTCGTATTTCAAAATATATCCCTGGGCCTACCTGCCAGCCTGGATCTCCTGCTATACCAATTACTTCTCCTCCTGAAACCGCCTCTCCCTTTTTCTTAACTATTTCCTCAAGGTGGGCGAAGACAGTAAAATAATGGTACCCATGGTCAATAATCAACAGCTGACCATATCCTTTAAACCATCCGGAATAGTCTATCCTGCCAGGAAAAACAGATCTAACCGCCTCCCCTGGAGAACCTGTGATATATATTCCCTTTCTATGCAAAAATGGATTAAATCCAAATTGTTTCACCTCTCTCAGTATTTTTCCTTTTAACGGGAGAGGTAGTTTTCCTTTCATTTTAGCAAAGCTTTCCGGTAACATGCTTTCCTTTTCTTTAGTCTCTAAATGTATCATGGTCTCACTTAAAGCCTGCGTCGCCTCTTTCAATTCTTGAACCGCTTTCGCATAAAATTCCTTCTCTCTGTGTGTCTTCATTAACAAAAAAACTTTTTTTTCAACATATTTTTCAAGTAGTGCCATCCTGGAATTCTTGACCTTTTTTAACTCCTCGCCCTTGGCCATATTTCCCTTGAGTCTACTTAACTCGCCCTCTACCTGTCTCACCTGCCTGTCCAAAATATCCAGTACCTGTCTATCCTGTGCCATAATAGCCTTCATATACTTTATAGTCTTCTGGAATTCTTGTAGAGTAGCAGAGCTCGCGAGAAGCCATACATACCCAGACCTCCCAAACTTATAGAAAGCTACTAACCGCTTGTTTAAATATGCCCAGGCAGCACTGGAAGATTCATTCAGTCTTTGAATCCTTTTCTGCCCACCCTTAATCTCGCATGAAATCTCTTTTATCCTGCTCGATAGCTCCTTTAAAGACCGCTTTTGTATAACCACCTCTCTTTCCAGTCGTTCGATCTCTCCCAGGATACCTTTTTCTTTAATATCAACACTGAGCAGCTCTCCTTGCTGTTCTACAAGATCTTTTTCTATCTGCTGAATCTGGGAGTTATTGCTTTCAATAGGGAATCTCTCTTCTGCCCTTAAGAAATCTAAAAAGAAAAAAATGAAAATAATGGCACATAGTATAAAAAAAACTGGTAGAAAATCTTTAACTATCTGATTCATAGTCTAAAAAACCGACCCAAAGATATTGTGCTCGCTATAAAACCAATAATAACACTCATAAGTAACAAGAAAAGAATAATTTGAGGGGAAAGAAAGACAATATTAAGAGAGGCAAATCCAATACTAATGTGTATTCTGGTTATGGCTATTATATACGCTAAAAAGAGAATGAATAAGGCAACTGCACCGCCGAGTAGGCCTTGAATTGATCCTTCAATCATAAAAGGAATCTTCACAAAACGATTGGTCGCACCTACAAGCTTGAGTATTTCGATTTCTTCCTTTCGAGAATAGATAGTCAATTTTATTGTATTTGTAATGATAAAAAGGGCTGCTAAAAAAAGTAGTCCCCCAAAAATCATGCCTACAATCTTTATTGCCTCCATGATAACCTGAAATCTTTTTATCCATTCCTGGGTGTAATGCACCTCATCAACTACAGTAATTTCCTCTAATCTTGTTTTCAGTCGATGCGGAAGGCTGTCACCCTCTTTATCTCTCGAAAGAGTAATCTCAAGAGAAGCAGGCAAAGGATTCTGCTTTAAACCATCAAGCAGCCCAGCCTTTTCCCCTAGTTTTCTTCTAAGACTCTTCATAGCATCATCCTTGGAAACAAACTGTTTGACAGTCACCCCGGGGAACAGAAATAATTCTTTTTTTATATTTTCAATTACAGCAGCATCTGGCTCCTCTTTGAAATAAATAGACATAGTCAACGTTTTTCCCTGCTTCTCTGTCCAATGATTTATGTTTACAAAAATAAGAATAAAGGCATAAAAGATAAGGAATGCTATGGACATTGTGCCTATACCTATCAGGTGAACTAATCGATTCTCACGAATGTTTGCCATAGCCTGCCTGATAAAATAATGAAATAGTGTAATCTTCATTTATACTATTCTACCCTTATTGAGAGTAACTATTCTTCTGGTCGTGTCCTTTAACAACTCCTTGCTATGTGTTGCCACGAGTACTGTTGTGCCCCTAATATGTATCTCTTTTAAAAGAGCCATTATCTCCATGGTTAAATCAGGGTCAAGATTTCCAGTTGGTTCATCAGCCAAGAGGATCAAAGGATTATTGACTATTGCCCTCGCAATAGCAACTCTCTGCTGTTCCCCACCTGAAAGCTGAGGAGGATAGTAACCCTCTTTGTTTGTCAGGCTTAAATACCTAAGTGTCTGATGAACCTTTTTACGTATCATAGATAAAGGAAACCCTATTATTTCCAGAGTGAGGGCTACATTTTCAAATACATTACGCCTTGGAAGTAACTTGAAATCCTGAAAGACTACCCCTATTCTTCGACGTAACAACGAAAGGTCCCGATCCTTGATCCTATTAAGATTCCTTCCATCGACTAATGCATTCCCGCTTGTTGGCCTCTCTGCACAGAAAATTATTTTTAACAATGTAGTCTTTCCTGCACCACTAGGCCCAGTAATAAAAACGAACTCCCCTTTTTTTACTGCCAGGTTTATATCCAATAGTGCTGGATTTTTTGAGCCAAAATTTTTATACACCTGAAATAGTTTAATCATTTTAAAAAAAATAGAAATTAACGTACTTCTCTCATCCCCGCTGAAACAGCGGGAAGATTGTTTCAATAGACTAAAAAACTCTTTAATTTCACTAAGTTGTAGAAATTCAGATATATTAAATTAGGCTGGTCAATCACTTCAAACCTATAAAAAACTGGTAGGATATTACGAGGTTAGTAATATATTATTTAGTATAAGCAAAAAAGATATCAAGACTACATCAATCTTGGTTGTTCAACGTTAACAATACGCGAGCTAAACATTTTAAAATTTTACTTGGCGTATTCAACAGCCCTGGTTTCTCTTATGACTGTCACCTTAATCTGTCCTGGATAGGTAAGGCCTTTTTCTATTTTTTTGGCTACCTCACTGCATATCATTGTTGATTCAAAATCATCTACCTTATCGCTCTCTACTATTATCCTAATCTCTCTGCCCGCTTGAATTGCATACGACTTATTAACACCTTTAAAAGACATGGCTATCTCTTCCATATCCTCCAATCTCTTCACATATGTCTCGTACATCTCTCTTCGAGCGCCAGGTCTAGCGCCAGATAAGGTGTCGGCTGCTTGAAGGAGGACATCCATAACAGATGTGGCCTGAATATCCTCATGGTGAGCAGCTATAGCATGAACTACTTGCTCAGACTCACCGTATTTCTTGGCCAAATCCGCCCCTATGAGTGCATGCGCCCCTTCTACCTCATGATCTACTGCCTTTCCGATATCATGGAGAAGCCCGATTCTTCTGGCCTGTTTCTCATCCAACTTTAACTCCGATGCCATTATACCACACAGGAAGGCAACCTCCATAGAATGCTCTAACACATTCTGAGCATAACTTGATCTATATTTCAGGCGCCCGATTAATTTAATCAATTCTGGATGGATATCATGAAGTCCGATATCAAAAGTAGCTTGCTCTCCGGCCTCTTTAATGTGTGCCTCAATTTCTCTGCTCACTCGTTCTACGATCTCCTCAATCCTTGCCGGGTGAATTCTGCCATCTTCAATGAGCCTCTCCAGGGCCACCTTAGCAACCTCTCTCCTGATCGGATTAAACCCTGACAAAACTACGGCTTCAGGTGTATCATCAATTATAAGATCTATTCCGGTAGCAGCCTCTAAGGCCCTAATGTTCCTTCCTTCTCTCCCGATAATCCTTCCTTTCATCTCATCATTTGGTAAATTAACCACAGAGACACTCTTTTCAGCCACATAATCACCAGCATATCTTTTAATGGCCAAGGCCAAAATCTCCTGTGCCTTTCTATTTGAGATTTCTCTTGTCTCAGCCTCTATTTTTTTTATAAGCTTGGAAGCCTCATGGCGTGCCTCTAATTCCATAGAAGAAACGAGCATCTCTTTTGCCTCGGTTACTGAAATACCGGCAATCCTCTCTAATTTCTGCCTCTCTTCTTCAATCAGCTTGTTGAATTCTCCCTCCTTCTTTTTCAAAGCATTGTCCCTATTCCCTAAGGCTGCTTCTTCTTTGGCAATCAGTCCCTCTCTTTGCTCGATCTGTTCTATCCTCTTGTCTAAGGTTTCCTCTTTTTGGAACAATCTTCTTTCCTGGCTCTGTAGTTCCTTTGTCCTTGACTTTGTTTCATTCTCAAAATCAAGTTTCATCTGATAAAGCTTGCCTTTTGCCTGTAACTGAGCCTCTTTTCTAATTGTTTCTGCTTGTTTGCCGGCTTCAAGGATAAGCTTTCTCGAATAGTCTTCTGCTGAATCGAGCTTATTCTCTAACATCTTTTTACGAATAACAATGCCTATAAGCGCACCTGCTATAATTGCTATTAATGCAACAATAACTAACGGGGTAACTAACATATATTCATCACCGCCTTTTATTTATTAAGATTTTTCTTTAGGTAAAAAGAGAGGGTTGATAGAGGTTTAGCGGAATGATAGATAATGGATGTTAGGCAAAACTTACTAACACAAAGCGCTAAATGGTATTCTTAAAAAATAGAGAAATTTGCGAATCAAGTATCCTATATAAGATTTATTTCTTGTGTATCCAAATTTATTTTCACTCAATTTTTCCCAACGATTATAATATCTTTATCTATTCTATTATAAAGTTAAGCAACAATTCATTCCTCAGCCCTAAATCTATCAATCCACTCTTTTTATTTTCCCCCGCTGCAATGCCGTGTCGGCAGTTCTTTTTGAACCTAAGCTCACGCAGGTGGGCATTCCGTTACCCCGTTAGGTCTTTTTTACCATCAAAAAAACACACAAGGGCAAGCGGGAATTCCCTTTTACATTAGTGTTAGCTCAAAAATCTTCCGCCAATCACGAACATAGCAGGGGAATAATTTAGTTTAATGCTAAATCCAAACGTTCTAATAATCTTTTGGATCTATTATTGATTTCGGCTAATAGAACCTCCTTTTCTTTTATAAGCTGAAAATAATCTCCTGCTATATCAAGAGCAGTTAAAATAGCCTTCTTGTCTTCAGATAATTCCTTTTTAAACTTATTTATCTCTCTCAGTTTTTTGTCCACGTACTCTGCCGCCTTCAATATCTGTTCCCTATCATCAGAGCCTCTTATAGCATACTCTGTATCCTTTATTCTAATTGTAACCTTATCGTCCATAGTACATATCTATTAAGTCTATACAGTAAATAGGTTTATCTTGTCTAAAAGAGTTGCTATTCTTTTTCGTATTACGTCTCTATCAATCTCTACCGTTTCTATCTCCTTAGTAAGCGAGCCAATCTTCTTCTCCTGGCTATGTATATTCCTTTCTAAGTTATCCTTTTCCTTATTGAGAGAGCCCACCAGTGAAATGAGCGATTCAATCTTCTCTTCCAATAGGCCAAATTGATTTAATTTGTCTAATCCCATAGAGACTCATCAATTTTTTGACCTTTTTAGTATATCTTGTTTGTAAAAAAAGTCAAGCGATAAGAAAATAGGTATGTAAAGGGAGGGTTGAGGAAACAGGAGAGGTTATTTCTTAAATAATTCCAAGAAATCGTAAAATAAAAAAAAGGATTCCGACGACCAAACCAAACAAGGCACAGATCTGGGCAATGAAAAAAAGGTAAAACAACGTAACCTTGGTATTCTTATTCATTTCATATGGTCTTTTTCTTTTCGTTAGCCCAGTAGTCATATTGCGTGCAATATAGCGTCAGTAGTTGGTTGTCAGTAGTCTGTTGTATCTTTATTACCAGTTATTGAGTATTTTGTTGATGTTTAAGTGCCTAAAGTTGTTTCGTTAAGGAATCGTTGGTGATAATGAAAGATTTTCAAACCCTGGTTACCTTTTTTCTTGCTTCGAGAGAGGCCTTGATCTTCTTTAACCTTAAGAAGCTTTCTCTTTCTATTTCTTCCATTCTCATTTCTATATGCTTAATCGTTGCCTTTAGCCTGGGGATAACAATATATTCTAATGCGTTAACCCTTCTTTTTGTCTTTTCTACCTCCTCGGCAATTCTCCTGACAGATTCTTCTACCTCGGCCAGTTTCACAATTGATAAAATTGACTCCTCAAAATTTTTGGCGGCATCATCAAGTTTCGCATTCGTACTTAAAAAACCATAGCCTCTTTCATTTACGCGCCGAATTACATTATCGACTCTCATAATGGGGACTGAGACACCCATTATATTTTTAGTCATAAAATCTAAGTTTATATCTCTAAGCGTTATCCCGCTAATCTGTTCTAAATCCCGCGACCCTAACAAAACTTCAGCCATTAAAAGATTATAAAAAGCGACCTTTAGGTTTTCTTCTGCCCTGTTTCTTGCGTCCTTATATTTCTTAATTACTACCATGAACTCAGAAATCAATGCATCTCTCTTTTCCTTCAAAAGCCTGTGCCCTTTATCAGCCAGCTTTACCCTCCTTCTGAGCTTTAATAATTCCATCCTTGTGGGCTTAACATTTTGTAGAATCTCTGCCATGTGCTTGTTACTTGTTATTAGTTATTGATAATTGAAGATTGAAGATTGAAAATTTTTCTCTTTTAAGACCCTTTCTTATAATATTGTTTCACGTATTTCTCGTCTATTCTTTTCAGCTCCCCCTCTGGAAGTGTTGAGAGAAGTTCCCACCCTAAATTAAGTGTTTGCTCAATAGTTCTATTTTCATCCACTCCCTGTTTGACAAACCTCTCTTCAAAAATATCTGCAAATTTTAAATTGAGGAGATCCCTTTCGCTCAATGCCTCCTCTCCTACAACTGCAACGAGACTCCTCACGTCCCTTCCTTCAGCATAGCCAGAATAACATTGGTCAGACACCCCTAAATGATCCGCCCGTGTCCTGCCTTCCCCAATCCCTTCATTCATGAGCCTCGAGAGGCTAGGGAGAACATCTACGGGAGGGTAGATTCCTTTTCTGTGTAATTCGCGCGATAGGACAAATTGTCCCTCGGTTATATACCCTGTAAGGTCAGGTACCGGATGCGTTATATCATCATCTGGCATAGAGAGTATTGGCATCTGTGTGATAGAGCCTTTCTTTCCTATGATTCTTCCTGCCCTCTCATAATGACTTGCTAAATCGGTATACATATAACCCGGATAGCCTCTTCTTCCAGGAACCTCCTCTCGCGCTGATGAAATTTCCCTCAGGGCTTCACAGTAATTGGTCATATCAGTGAGAATAACCAACACATGAGTGTCGTAATTAAAGGCCAAAAACTCCGCAGCTGTAAGGGCCATTCTTGGTGTAATAATCCTCTCGATGGCCGGGTCATCGGCCAAATTGATAAAAGAGACTATCCTCTCCAATGCCCCAGTGGATTCAAAGCTATTCATGAAAAAATTTGCCTCTTCATGGGTTATCCCCATAGCAGCAAAGATTACAGAGAATGGTTCCTCTGAACCCAAAACGGTAGCCTGTCTTGCTATCTGTGCAGCAAGCTCATTATGGGGTAATCCAGCACCTGAAAATATCGGAAGTTTTTGTCCCCTCACTAATGTATTCATTCCATCAATGGTGGAAATACCGGTTTGGATAAATTCATTCGGGTATGCTCTCGCTGTTGGGTTTATGGCCGCACCGGTAATTGGCAATCGAGCCTCTGGAATGATCTCTGGTCCACCATCAATCGGTCTGCCCAAACCGTCAAAGGACCTTCCAAGAATCTCCTTGGACAGGGCTATCCTCATGATGTCCCCGGAAAACCTGACCCTTGTCTGATCTGTATCAAGCCCTCTTGTGCCTTCAAATACCTGAACGATGGCCAAATTCTCCTGTGACTCCAGGACTTGACCCATTCTACTATCCCCCTCGGGTGTCTTGATATACACAACCTCTCCAAAGGCCACCTCTTCAACACCTTCGACAATCATAAGGGGGCCTGCAACCTGTGTAACAGACCTGTACTCCCTCGATTTTATATCCTTAATTTTCTCTTTCATTGTTGATTCCTCAAAGATTCAAATTCAGTTTCAATGGCCTTTATTAACTCCTCATATCTCTGTGGAAAATCCGGGTTTGGCGTGTACTTCATTCGAGCTATCTCATCCTTAACCTTTACGGCAGCTATCCTGCTCGCCATAATGCCTGCCTCGATTGCCTTGTTCACCTCTTGGTAGAATTTCATAATGATCTTAAGCATGAGAAACTGCTTCTCTTTAGAGCAATACGAATCTATTTCGTGGTATGCATGTTGTTGAAGATAATCTTCTCTGATCATCCTTGCTACCTCTAAAAAGGCCCTATCTGATTCCGGTAATGCATCCTGACCAACCAACTGGACAATCTCCTGCAGTTCTGCCTCTTTCTCGAGGAGAGCCATCATCTTTCCCCTAAGAATTTGGAATTCCTTGCCTACATTATTATCATACCAATCCTTTACAAAGTCCAGATAGAGTGAATAACTCGTCAACCAATTGATGGCAGGAAAATGTCTTCTGTCTGCAAGGTTTGTGTCTAATGCCCAGAAGGCACTTACTACCCTCAAGGTATTTTGCGAAACCGGTTCGGAGAAATCACCTCCTGGTGGAGATACAGCACCAATAATTGAAACCGATCCAAGTCTCTTTTCCTTCCCCAATGTCACTACCCTGCCTGCCCTTTCATAGAAATCAGCAAGCCTTGTACCCAGATAGGCTGGAAAACCCTCTTCGCCTGGCATTTCCTCCAGCCTTCCTGAAATCTCTCTCAGCGCCTCAGCCCACCGTGAGGATGAGTCAGCCATCAGGGCCACATCATATCCCATATCCCTGTAATACTCAGCAATTGTGACTCCTGTATAGATAGACGCCTCTCTGGCTGCCACTGGCATATTCGAGGTATTGGCAATCAAGGTGGATCTTTCCATTAATTTCTCACCGGTGTTTGGATCATCCAATTCTGGGAAGGTCACCAACACCTCTGTCATTTCATTCCCTCTTTCTCCACAGCCGACATACACTACAACCTGGGAATCAGCCCATTTTGCCAGCTGATGTTGACTAACCGTTTTACCGGTTCCAAAGCCCCCGGGAATTGCTGCTGTGCCACCTTTGGCGATAGGAAAAAAGGTATCATAAATCCTCTGGCCAGTTAACAATGGTACCTCGGGATCAAGTTTTTCTTTTAAGGGCCTTCCTATCCTTACCGGCCACTTTTGTTTCATCATTAATTCATGCTTTTTTCCATTCTCATCAAGAATAGCAATAATGTCATTAACGGTAAAACTCCCGCTTTTAATCTCCACCACCTTCCCTTTTATCCCTGGTGGGACCATTACCTTGTGTAGTATAACCTTGGATTCCTGAACCTCCCCAACGTAATCCCCTTCAACAAGCTCGTCACCCTTTTTAACCAGTGGGTTGAAGTCCCATTTTTTTTCAGGATCCAGGCTGGGAATGTTAACCCCTCTCGTTATATAATCCCCTGCCTGGTCTTTAATTCCAACCAGAGGCCGTTGTATCCCATCATAGAAATTTGTAATAATTCCCGGACCAAGCTCCACTGAGACAGGGGCGCCAGTTCTCACAACCTCTTCTCCTGGTTTGAGCCCGGTGGTATCCTCATAAACCTGTACATACGCCAAATCCCCTATGAGCTTTATCGTCTCTCCCATGAGACCCTCCTGGCCAACCCTCACAACCTCATACATCTCGCAACCTCGTATATCTTTGGCGATTACGAGTGGGCCAGCAATGCTTTTGATCTTTCCTGTCTTCTGATCTGCCATAATTTCCTCGCTATTCTATTTCAAATCCAACAGTTCTTTTAATAAGCTCCCGCATAGGATCAGCCTTAGAGATCAAGGGGCCTCCACTATCCGGAATCTGTAAAATTATAGGCATTATACCTTTCCTAAATCTATTCGCCTCTTCTAATAAACCCCTTATTTCTGCAGCTATCTTTTCAGTAATTAATATCAAGGCGGTGCTATCCTCAAATAGACCCTTCAGTATCCCTCTAATATCTTCCTGCCTACTATCCTCAATCAAGAATGTTTTTTTTATGCCTGCCAGTCTGAAACCATAAATTGTGTGCTTATCTCCGATCAGTGCAATTTCCATCATTTCCTCGCAAGTGCTTCTCTGATTTCACTTCTATCCAAATCAACCTCGGTACTCCTCACAATAGTCAAAAGATTTCTTACCTCTGCATCCTTTGATACAAGAAACCCGACGAGGGGTCCTAAGCCAAAAGGCTTTTTCTTTCTAATATCTTCTGCCTTTTTGAGCACCAGATTATCGAGCGCCTGCTCAAACACTACAATAGAGCCAGTTTGCTCATACCCTTGCTGAGCGCTTAATAGGGGTTCAAAATATATTGTGTCTTCCAGAAGAGGAATGAAGTCTGACAAATCCTCTTCGTCAAAAGCAGAAAGCAATGCAATCAGGGCTGTGCAATCAGGGATTAAAAAAGGATTAATATCTTCTAATAAAAGTCCGTCATTTTTCGCCCTCAAAATAATTTTAAGGTTGTGTGTTTCGACACATACCACTATAAACTCTCTGAATTCTTTAATTCCTTTTATCTTTAAAACCTTTAACCATATATCCTCCCAGAAAATTCTATCCAATAAGGCCTCTAAAAAAAAGAGATTCTTAGTGTCATTATATTTACTCAGTCCATCTATCAGCGATTGATAAGGGGTCTTTGCCAAGAGGGCAACAAAATCATCCATACTCTCTGCATCGATGAGGGTCTTAACAAAAGCAACGCTTAGTTCGCCTCCCTCAATAAAAGAATCCGCTATTTCATCTTTCTTTAAATCTCCATGGATTCCTCTCATAACAGCTCTCAAATTGATAACATCCCACTTCTTAAGGAGATATTCTTTTATTGGCCATGACCCTTTTGGAATAATTGTGGATATCTCCCTCCCTAAAGAAGAAAATTCTTCTAAAACAGCTTTCTCCAATTCTTTTGAGTCACTCACTGCCCCTTCTGATAGGTAAGGAAAATAGTCTGTTCCCTCTAAAAGAGAGGCTATCTCTCCAGGTGATGTACATCCCCATAGATCTTCCCATCTTGATGAGGAAATAAACTTTCCCTCTTTTGCCATTATCTTTGCATTAACATAAAGGTATGAAAGGGTGTCTCCAATCATATCCTGTCCCCAAATAGAATCTTGGCCACATCTACCCTTAAATTCTCTTTAAGCTGGTTTAATTTGGTTTCAAGGGTATTATCAACCTCCACTTGCTTTTCCAAATCCCTCACCACTACACCCCCGAGGCACTGGATAGCATCTCCAGTTAAAGACAGGGAAATCTCTCTTCCTGTCCTCTTCTTAACTGATTCACGTGCTTCTCTCAGCATCTCCTTGTTGAAGGTTTTGCTATCCCTTTGGTTAAAAACCAACTCAAGCTTGTTTCCAGCAACAATTTCAGAGGCAGAGACAATCAGGTTAAACATGATATCCTTATATGTAAGGTTGTCTCGTTTCCCCTTTTCAGCCAATTCTTCCAAGGCCTTTTTAGCGGCGTCAAATGAAGTGACGATTGCTTCTTCCTGGGAATCCATCCTCTTTCGTCTCACATTAATTCGAGCTTCGGCAATTATTTTTTGCCCTTCGAGAGAGGCAACCCTTTCCCCGTTTGAAAGAACTCTCTCTGCCTCTCTGTCTGCTTTTTCCTGAGCAGCTTTTATAATAGCATTTGCCTCTGCTCGAGCCTTAAGAAGTGTCTCAGATATCTCCTCCTCGGCCTTAGCCTCAAGATGGGATATTATCTTATCAACCCCTTTATCTGACATAATTCTCCTTTTTACCTAAAATAAGTGAGATAAAGTTAAAAGTGGGATAGAATGCCTCGTTCAAAATCACTAACTTTAGGCACTTTACAACTTTAGTCATTTTAGGCACTTTTCTTTAATCTTAACCTCCCATAATCTTGGTTCCAACAAAGATCAGGATAGCTATAAGGAGACCAAAAATAGCAAATGTCTCTGCCATGACAGCAAGGACAATTGCCTGCCCGAACGTTTCCGGCCTCTTGGCTACAGCACCCATGCCACTGGCAGCAATAGCTCCTTGGGCAATAGCCGTGGCACTACTTAAACCAATCACAATTCCCCCTCCAAGCGCAGCATAACCCATTCCTATAGGGATTGCCTTAACCTCTCCGCCAAGTACACCGACACCGATGAGTATCAAAACGGCCCCTAAAAAACCATATATTCCCTGCGTTTGTGGAAGGGCCTGGAGAACCAAAACAGGTCCAAACTTTTTTGGATCCTCTGATATAACGCCTGCTCCGGCAATACCAGCCAACCCGACTCCTATCCCTGAGCTAATAGCAGCCACACCCATAGAGATAGCCGCGCCAATAATTGCCAATACCATTCCTGATGATAATTCCATACAAACACCTCCCTTTTATTTAATCTCTACTACTTCATACCTTGTCTCAAGGGGAGTAAACTCAGTGCCCCCGCTTTCAAAAAATTTGGTAAACAATTCTACATAATGCAGCCGGAGACCATGAACAAAGGCCCCCATTGCATTGATGACAAAATTAAATAAATGTCCAATAAAAAACACAACGATAGCAAAAAAGATTCCGATTGAACTGCCTGCATAAAGCATGTTTGAAAGGACATTAACTGTCATAGCAATTCCTGTTGTGCACAAGCCCAAAGCCATAAGCCTGGCGTAAGAAAGAACATCCCCCATGAATCCAGTTACTTGAAACATGGCCATGGCCTTATGCCCAAGGAAAAGCAGTACGAGAGAGATAACTATAAATATTAACCCCACCGACTTATAGCCTACTAAATAGAAAAAAATACCTAGCTGAGCAAACAAAAACCACAGATTGCCAGTTAAGGCCTTCCATGCCTGCCTTCTCTTTAGCCTGCTCCAAACATTAATCACTACACCTAGATTGACATGGATCAGACCGATAATGAGGGCGATCAGCAAGAATGTTGTTACCTGGACCATGGGGTCAAATACCTGCATAGCTTTTAGTGCAGGTACATTGAGTCCAAAATCGCCGAACCATCCCCCGGCAAGGGCGCCAATAATAATAGTAGCCACGCCTGCTGATGATAAAATAACACCGGCATCCTTAATGAATATATTATATTGCCCTCCCCCTCGTACCAATAACAGGCCCAAAACAAGGGCAATTACCCCATACATTGCGTCAGTTAACATGATTGAAAAAAACAGCAGAAAGCCCGGAACTAAAAGCAGGGTTGGATCAACGCCATTATAGGTTGGCATACCGTAAAGACGTGTTAATAGCTCGAAACTCCTGATAAATTTAGGGTTTTTTAATAGCACTGGCACATCATCCGTCTCTTCAGGATCCGATATCTCGACCACGCATGCCCCATTGCTGACGTCTCCTATCTCCTTAGCGGCCTGGGCTGCTGAGTTTTCTGGGACCCAACCCTGAATTGCAACAACATGCTCCATTTGAGCAAATTTATTCTGACTTTCCTCTCTCTGTCGCTCCATCGCTAAAAATTCCCGGTACTTTTCAAGCTCATCTCGCCATCTTTTCGCTATATCAACAACCATTGCCTCTTTTTTTGTCTTCTCTTCAACTAATGCCAAAATTTTTTTATTAATCGAATCTCTTGCCTCGTTTGGTGTTCCTTGTTGGCCCACTATTTCAATCTTTTCCCAGCTTATGCGGCGAAGATTGGCCAATACCAGCGATGCTTGTTCTTTGAGACAGATTAACAGTGTTACAAGCTTATTCTCAGATGTCTCCCTTACACCAAGATAAAAGTTACCTTTCGTCAATTCCTCTAATCTTTCCCGTACAGTATCCGTCTCTTCCTTTGGAATAATACCTAAAAAGGTTGACAAAAAGTCTGATTCACCGACGTCTTTTAGATCTATCTCTAAGTTTAAAATCATTTCCAATAGGCCCTTAACTCTCTCTGATTCTATAATCTCTTCCTCAATTTTTTCTAATTTTTTAACTGGTTTTTCTGTCTCTATCTCAATCTTTTCTATTATATCGTCAACAGTATTGATGAGCTCTTTGCCGTATACCTCTCTCGTTTTAATCCTTTTTGGCGGCATAGGTGCAAAGATCCCTTTTATAAAACCCTCTTTTTGTTGAGGATCATATCGTTCAAAAAGATCTAAAAATCGATTTATTGCTATATTAACAGCCGCTATTTTTCTGATATTTGTAGATGGTGGGTGAGGTCTTAGCAGGTTTTTCCAGGTAGGATCTTCGAGTTTTTCAGAATAATCAGTGAGATGGATAGTGCCAAGCGCTTGTAGTTTTTTAATTACCTGATATCTCAATGCTTCGAGAGCAAGTATTTGTATCTTTTTCATCCGGATTGGTTGTAACATAATCTCTACCCTAATAATGAACTTAAAATAAACTCTTTGGCCTTTTCCAGATTCTCTTGGGCCTTCTTGCTAAGCTTTTGGGTTTCCTTTGTCCATTTATTAGCAATGTTCAGGCCCTCCTTTTTCGCCTCCTCTCCAACATCCTCTCTCATCTTTTCAGCTTGTCTTTGAGAATTTTTCGCCTTTTCAGCTAATAATTTTTCTGCCTCTGCCTTAGCTTTCTCAATTATGCGAGTTGCCTCTCCTTTGGAATTCTCTATCCTCTCTTTTACCTCAGCTTCGGCCTTTTTTATCTTATGTAAGGATTCTAAAATCATGCTAAACCTCTAATGCTAATTAAAAATTGTATAAAGGAGAGATATTGCAGCTATTTCAAAACAGAGAGGCCTTCAGTTTTTTTTTGGGATACGGCATGATCATTATTTGTCTCTTCTTTTAGATCTTTCATTTTGCAGTTACCCTCAAAAATAACTCCTTCTTCTAAAACCAGTTTTGGGGTTTTGATATTGCCAAAGAGTTTACCTGGGACGGTTATTTCGATCTTCTTCTCTGCAAGTATATCACCATGAACCTCCCCGCTTATTATTATATCAGCAACATGAATCTGCGCTTTAATGACTGCGCTTTCCCCTACTATCAAAGTCCCATTTGAAAAAATCTCTCCAGAAATTTTTCCATCTACCCTTACAGCACCAGTAAAGGAAAATTTACCCTCAAATTCTGTATCTCTGCCTAAGAAAGCGTTAATCTCATCTTTTGTTTTCTTCATTGATTTCTAACCTCGTCTATATATTTTCCAGCGGCTTAATACCATTATTGAATAGATGATTGCAAGAAAAAACATCTACTCAATAAGGTTGATTTTAAAAAATTCTTTGAAATATCGATCCTGTCTATTAATCATTCCTGAAACATAAACCTTCTCATGCTTATATTCATTACCAATCCCATAGCAGCCATAGTTGAAATTACAGAGGATCCACCATAGCTAAATAAGACTAATGGTATCCCGACTACCGGGAGGAGACCGATTACCATGCTGACATTTATAATGAGATGCCAGAAAACTAATGCAGCAATACCAACAACAATAAAAGTGCCAAACTTATCCTTGCTATTTTTGGCTATGTTGAGACACCATAGTATTAAAAACAGATAGACAAGCAAAAGCATGGCTGAGCCTACAAAACCCCACTCCTCTGCTAACACAGAAAACGAAAAATCAGTATGTTGTTGGGGGAGAAAATGTAGTCTTGTCTGGGTCCCTTTAAGAAAACCTTTCCCCCAAAGAAGGCCTGAACCAATAGCAATCTTGGACTGGGTAACATGATAGGCCGCACCCAACGGATCCAAATCAGGCCTTAAAAATGTTATTATCCGTTTCTTCTGGTATTCTTGAAGGGTGATCCAGAAAAACGGTGCCGAAAGAAAAGCTATGGATAAAAAAATTGCTATTGATTTCCAATTAACATCAACAAAAATAACAATCGAGAGGGATACTATGAGCAATATCAGCGCCGTTCCTAAGTCAGGCTGGTAAACTATCATTACGAAAGGAATGGCAATTAATATTAACGGCTTCGACAGATCTCTAAGTCTGTAATTTTCCGTCCTTTCTGAGCTAGAGAAATATTTAGCAAGAACAATAATAATGGAAATTTTAACCATCTCAGAAGGCTGGATAGAAAAATAACCTAAACTCAACCAGCGTTGAGAGCCATAACTAACTTTACCATACTTTAGAACAGCCAACAGAAAAATCAGGGAAATAAAAAATAATGGATATGCAAGTCTATCTAACACATGATAGTCAAAAGTTGTCATTAAAAGCAGAATAAAAAAACCTATGGCATACCAACAAATTTGTTTAATATACACTTGGCTGCCTCCCATAGATCCAATTGAATGGGTGGCGCTGTAAAGATTAAATCCGCTCAACAATCCTATAAATATTAATATAGCTAACAGTATCCAATCAAAGTTATTTATCAATCGACGATCAAACATGCTTGTTTCCTGTTTTCTTAACAAGAATTGAGCAACTATAACATTCTTGCCTTCTTCAAATAACACTCGATTATTTTTTTTGCAATCGGCGCCGCTACACTTCCTCCTGTACCGCTATGCTCCATAAGGATGGCTAATGCTATCGTCGGATTTTCAGCAGGCGCAACAGCCACAAACCATGCATGGTCTCTAAATTTATACGGAACTTCCCTTTCCCTTGCTAATTCTCTTTCCTCTGGCAAAGCAATTACCTGAGCAGTGCCAGTTTTACCGGCAACCCTTATCTGATCAAGCCTTGCCCTTCTTCCCGTTCCACGGGGCTCATTTACAACACCAACTAAAGCCCTTTTTACCAACTCCATGTTTTCTTTTTTTATGCTCCAGCGCTGTGATGAATTCGGCTTGAATTTAAATATTTTCTCCTTGTCATCTTTCTCTATCCATTTGGTTACCTGTGGTTTAAACAGAACACCCCCATTAAAAAGGGCTGATACAAATCTGACCATTTGGATAGGCGTTATAAGTACAAAGCTTTGTCCAACTGCCACGGACAATGTCTCCCCTTCCTGCCACGGAACATGCCATCGTCTTAGCTTCCAGGCCCTATTTGGAATAAGCCCTTCCTTTTCGTCTCCTAATTGGAGGTTTGTTTTAGAGCCAAAACCGAGGCTCTTTGCATATCTGGCGATAGTATCAATCCCTATCTTCTGGCCCATTTTATAAAAGTAGACATCGCATGATTCAACTAATGCCCTGTGTAAATCAACATAGCCATGTCCTCCCTTTTTCCAATCACGATATAGCCTTCCTCTAAAGCTATAGCTTCCTCCACAAAAGACTTTTTCATCGGGATCAATAACTCCTTCTTCTAATCCCGCTATGGCTACTACTATCTTGAAAAGAGAGCCTGGTGGATACTGGCCTGAGATTGCCCTATTTTGTAGTGGAAAGCGAGGATTAGAAACCAATCTTTTCCATCCCTTTTCGTCTATTCCTTTGGCAAAGTCATTAGGGTTAAAGCTCGGGCTACTTGCCATAGTTAATACCTCTCCGCTCATTGGATTCATGGCAATAATAGCACCTGCTCCATTCTTGAGGGAACGCTCTGCCAGCATTTGAAGATCTTTGTCTATTGTGAGATATATATTAAATCCTGGCTCTGCCGCCCTTTGGTATAACACCCTTAATCTTCTGCCAGACGCATCTACCTCAACCTGTTGTCCTCCCCTAATACCATTCAAATATCTTTGCCATTTTTTTTCTACGCCAAATTTTCCTACAAAATCACCGCCCTTATTCTCATTATATACCTCCTTATTAAGCTGTTCTTTGTCAATTTCGCCAAGGTAGCCGATGAGATGGGCCGCAAGAGGACCATATATATAGTGTCTTTTCGGCTTTACCTCGATGATTACACCTGGCATATGAAAAACGTTAGTTTCTATTCTCGCTAACTCATCTCTTGTGAGGACCTTTTTTATGTAAACAGAATTAAATGGGTTCTGCCGTAAGCCTTCATTTATTTTTTTTTTAGCAGACAGGCCATCGATCTCTATCAATCTGCCTATATCATCTATTAGCCCATCAAGGTTTTTAATATCCTCTGGGATCACTCCCAAGGCAAAGGATGCTCTATTGTCGACCAGAAGGTCACCGTTTCTGTCAAAGATCATCCCTCTCACAGGTAAAATATCTCTTAAATCTATTCTGTTGCTCTCTGATTTTTTCCTATATTGGGCCCCACTAATGATTTGTAAAAACCATAACCGTACAAACAAAATGCCAACCATAATGACGACAAAGAGAGTCAGCTTTTTTAGTCTCTTCTGATATGTTTCAGCCTCTATAGGGTTAATTTTGGAACGCCATATCATAAATTATCCCTCAAAAATAGCTATAAATAGGCCAGAGATCCTTTTTGGGCGCTATCCTGGCTCTCTTTTCCTCTTAGCAAATTTAGGAAATAAAATAAAAGTGGGGTAATCAGGCTCGTTATTACAATAGAAACGGATACAAAAATAAAAGAAGTCAAGGCGATAAATTGCCTTATAGGGAGAAATCTCACTACAATCAGGAGAAACAAACACTTAGCCAAAAGAAAAAAGACCACCAATAACATTGAGGTCTTGATATTGTTGAAATCTAAAAATCGTCGACACTGATTAACTCCAAGAAGAATAGCAGAATAGGTAAAAGCAAATAAACCAAGCTGACATGGAGAAAAGATATCTGTCAATATCCCCATGAAAAAAGCAAGGCAATTAGCCTTATAATCTTGATCTTTTGCGACAAGATATATCAGGAAGATAGGGACGATATCAAGATCTAACCATTCGATCCTTAAAAAATGGTTTATGCTTCCCTTTAAAATTACAAAAAAACCACATGTCAACCAGATTAAAGGATAAAAAAATATCCTGTCCTCTTTCCATAACTTTAAAAATTTACTAATTTTCAATCCGATACCGTAGTACATCAATCCACAAATACGTTTATGTATTTGACAGCTTGTTTTAGCAATGTTGTTTATGCAACACTAAGTTCTGCCCTCGGCCATGAGCTCGGGCCGAATGGAGAAAATAAGTATGTCATCGAACTAATGAATCGACGTGCTCAGGGTCGTGAATTTTAGATTCCCACTCCTTAAATCGTCAATCATTCATTCGTTCCCCTGGTATAAAACCTGATCTCAAAATTACGAGAATCTCTTCCAGTTTTGAGAAATCTACGGCTGAAACTACCATGACATCCTTAAATAGTTTATCAGGAGAATCCTTTATCTTTTTAACTGTACCCAGGTAAAGACCCTTGGGAAAAGCTCTCCCCAATCCTGAGGTTACAACTGCGTCACCTGTTTCTATATCACATGTCTTTATTACATAATCAAAGGAGCATTCACTTAATCCTCTTCCTTTAAGCATGCCTCTGCATCTTGATCTCTGAATCAATCCATCAACAGCACTGTTTTGATCTGTAACCAATAATACCTGTGCGTAATTAGGTGAGACAGAAACTGTCCTTCCCACAACTCCTTTTGAATTAACCACCGGCATGTTTATCTTAAGACCATCGTTTTCCCCTTTACCAATAATTATGGATTTAAACAATACGCTTGAATCCCATCCAATGACCATCGCTGGCAAAAAGGTCTCTTCGGTATTTTCTTGAAATTTAAGGAGTTGTTGCAGGCGCTGGTTAGTCAACAATAGTTCTTGATATCTGCTGTTTTCTATCACGAGGAGGTCTATCTTTTTGTTGAGATGCAAGTTCTCTTGACGTGTCTCGACTAAGAAAAAATAATTCTTCCATATATCCCTTGCTGTGGATATTGTTCCGGTAAAAATTTTTTGAAAGGGGGCAATAATCTCAATCGCAAGCTTTTCTGCAGGATTCCATTCCCGTCCCTTGCCAATACTGAGAGACAGCAGGATTAGGGATAAGAGAATAAAAATATAGGAAATCCATTTTGCCCTATGCTCTAAAAAAATGGTCAATTATTTTAAACCTAACCGTTTTAATTATTTGACTGTAACCTCTCTTAAAATCGATAGATTATCCAAGACCTTTCCTGCCCCTATAACAACTGTGGTAAGTGGGTCATCCGTGATAGTTATTGGCAAACGTGTCTCCTCGCGAAGCAAGGCATCAATATTTTTTAATAGTGCACCACCGCCAGTTAAAACTATGCCTTTATCTACCACATCAGCAGATAATTCAGGTGGAGTCTGCTCTAAAGCAATTCTTACTGTTTCAATAATTGCATCTACCTGTTCAGATATCGCCTTTCTAACTTCCTCTGAATCTATAGTGAGTATCTTTGGTATGCCTGTGACAAGGTCTCTGCCCTTAACTTCTATACACTCCGCCTCTTCAGTCGGATACGCATTTCCAACATTGATTTTGATTAATTCCGCTGTTTGAGGACCAATCAAAAGATTATATTTCCTTTTGATATACTGCAGAATAGCCTCATCCATCTTATCACCAGCCACCCTTACTGAACGCGAATAGACAGTCCCTGCCAAGGAAATAACAGCCACTTCCGTAGTCCCTGCCCCTATATCAACAACTAAATTGCTTGTTGGTTCAGTTATAGGTAAATCCGCCCCCAGAGCCGCAGCCATGGGTTCCTCAATTAAAAAAACCTCCCTAGCCCCTGCAGACTCTGCAGACTCACGGACTGCCCTCTTTTCGACCTGAGTTATTCCCGATGGAATAGATATAATTATCCGGGGCCTCACAAGCGATCTTCTATTATGAACCCTTCTAATAAAATATCTGAGCATAGTTTCTGTGATATCAAAATCGGCAATAACACCATCTTTCATTGGCCTGGTCGCTACAATGTCTCCGGGTGTTCGCCCCAGCATTATTTTTGCCTCTTTTCCTACTGCTAATATCTTGTTTCCTCCCCGGTCTCCCTTTCTTACCGCTACTACAGAAGGCTCATTCAAGACTATCCCTTTGCCCTTTACGTACACCAATGTATTGGCCGTACCTAAGTCAATGGCCAGATCGTTGGAGAATAAACCGAGTATAGGGTCTAATAGCATTTAGTCTCCTTTCCATGATTTTGTAATTGCTCAAAATCCTGTGGCAATTTATTGCTTCTTTATTGAGCAGGTACATAATTTTAATTTATAACCCACTATACATAATTAATTGGTATCGTTCAAAAGGTTCGGCATTTAGAAAAATTAAATACCATTCTATAGTCAGATAATAAGATTAAAAACAAAAAATGTCATTGAAAGCCTTCATCATTAGGGATGTCAAAGGTCAAGATGAACGACTTATGTCGCCCTTGACATCTCTAATGATTACGGCTATTTATCAATTAAGAGATGATTGCAATCATCTCTATCCAAAAGTAGAGATAGACTAAAAATATGTATCACACCGATTCATAAATATCGGTTCAAATTTCTCTATGATTTTACTCTTGAAAATAAAAAGCCGAACCTTTTGAACGATACTAATTAATTTTACAAAATTTATCAAATATAAAATATTACATGTCTCTTTTATCTTGACAACTTAGATCACCTATGATTATTAAAGTGATCAATTTTTTAATGAACACACATTAATTTATGAAACGAACATTTCAGCCAAGCAACATAAAGAGATCTCGTACGCACGGTTTTCGGGCCAGAATGAGCAGTAAAGGTGGCAGAAATGTGATAAAGAGAAGGAGGGCAAAAGGCCGCAAAAGACTATCTGTATGACTATCATGCGTAGCAGTATTTTATAAGGGTTAGGCTTTGCCCATATCGTAGCGACAAGCTTTTAAGATGGGATTATTTTCTTTTAAACGAGAGGAGCGAATATTAAAAAAGAAAGAGTTCATTTCTTTAAAGCTTCATGGGAGACGCTATTATACAAAAAATTTTGTTGTTATTATAAGAGAAAATAGGGAGGATATTACCAGATTAGGTATAACGGTCAGCAAAAGGATTGGAAATTCAGTAACAAGAAACAGGATTAAGCGATTGATAAGAGAGTTCTTTAGGCTAAACAAACAACAGATTCCAAAAGGATATGATCTTATAATTACTGCTTTAAAAGGAAACAATACGTTCGCCTTTTTTAAACTACAAGAGGAGTTAGGAAACTTACTGCTAAAAAATGATGGTCCTTTCCTTTAAGCCTCGAGCTTACATAGTTTCATTAATTAAACTTTATCAGGTATTAGTATCACCATTTATGCCATCCTCTTGCCGCTTTATGCCTACCTGTTCTACCTACGCCTCCCTTGCCATTGATAAATACGGTATAATAAAAGGAGGGCTCCTCGCTTTAATTAGGATCCTTAAATGCCACCCCTTTCATCCGGGGGGCTATGATCCTCTCAAGTAAGCCCAGTTAGAATTATAGGTGGGACTTTTTGCCCCGTGTGAAGGACAAATCTCCTCTAAGCTTATCTCCTTGACAGCGTCCCGATCCAGACACATTCTAACAGGGTAAACATCTATTTAATAGGATTTTTGTGTTTAACATTATTGTAACTCAGGTTGTAAGGTTCAAGGTTCACGGTTAGGCGTATTTATTGCTGCATAGGGCTCACTCTGGACTCCTGTGCAGAACACCATGGAGTTTCACAAGAAACGGATGAACACGGCTCTCGTTACGGAATCGAACCTCTTTTTCGTCTGGTTAACCCTGAACGGTGAACCCAGGAACTTTGAACCTGAGTAGTTACACATTATTTAGCGTTTTATTTGTCAATCAAGCAGCACAGGTTGATAATTTTACCATTAGCTATTATAATTCACTTTATTTTATATTGGGAATTTATTTATGGATAAAAAAACGTTGTTGGCTTTAGGGCTGTCATTCCTTGTCTTCCTTTTATGGTCCGTTTTGTTTGGTCCGAAACCAACGGATAAATCAACTGAGAAACAGTCAATACCTAAAAAAGAGCTGAGCCAACAAAAAGATCAATCTCAACCCGGTTTAGAAGGTAGACCGATTCCAACAGGCCCAAAGCGAGATCTTATGTTAGAGACGGGAAGAGATACCAGAGATATCACAGTCGAAGCAGATCTTTATATAGCTGTCTTTTCTGGGTCTGGTCCTCTCATTAAGAGTTTTCAACTAAAAAAATATCGATCAACGCTTGAGAAAGACTCTCCCTTAAAAGAATTAATTCATGTTAAAAACAAGAGCGGGTACGGATTTAATCTCGGCTTCTCTGGGAAAAATATACCCAATATCAAGTGGGCTACTTATAAGGTAAACCGCAAAGAAATTACAATCAGGCCGGGTGACCGACCAAAGGAATTAATTTATGAGCGTGTATCACCTGAAGGAATAGAGATACAAACAAGGTTTGTTTTTTATGCCGACAATTATAAAATTGACCTGTCAGTACATGTAAATAATAAATCTGAATACCTAATTGATGATACCCTTTCATTAAATTTGTTTCATCTTCCTACAAAGACAAAAAAGGGCTATGGCGCCTTTGAGGGTATGGCCCTGCTTCTCGAAAACAAATTAAAAGAGGTTAAAGTTGGAAAACTAAAAGATAAGCAATTTCTTGGCCAAATATCCTGGGTTGCTCGTGAAGAACCGTATTTTTTGGCCGCTATCGTCGATGAAAAGAGCAGAAAATCAACTGTAAAAAGCAGCATTCTCCCTGATGACGAGATAAAAATATCGTACATAACCCCTTCGCTCAATCTCAGACAGGACCAGAATACAACGGAAAACTTTATCCTCTATTTTGGACCCAGGGATCTCTATATACTAAAGGCCCTGAATAAAAAACTCGAAAAGGCTGTCAATTTTGGCTGGTTTGATATTATTGCCAAACCCCTCTTGGTTACTCTACGCTTTTTCAATAAATACCTCTCTAATTATGGTCTTTCAATTATATTGCTCACTATTATCATCAAGATACTGTTTTGGCCTCTCACGCACAAAAGTTATCAATCTATGAAAGAAATGAGAAAACTTCAACCTATGATGGCCAAGATACGGGAGAAATACAAAGGAAATAAGCAAGAAATGCAGAAACAGCTCATGGGACTTTATAAAACCTATAAAATTAATCCCATGGGAGGTTGTTTGCCTATGATAGTCCAGATTCCTGTTTTTTTCGCCCTTTTTCGAGTCTTACCGAACTCGATAGAGTTACGACATGCTCCTTTTGCTCTATGGATTAAAGATCTCTCTGCACCTGACAGGCTTTTCTCCTTCCCCTTCCAAATTCCTTTTATGGCTCCCCCCTACGGTATTCCTGTGTTAACCCTGATAATGGGAGCATCCATGTTTCTCCAGCAAAAAATGACACCAACTACAGGAGACCCCGCCCAAGCTAAGATGATGATGCTTCTGCCAATCGTATTTACGTTCTTGTTTATTAATTTTCCCTCTGGTTTAGTGCTTTATTGGTTAGTAAACAATGTACTATCAATAGCTCAACAATATAGGATTAATAAACAAGTGGGCTAATTTTAGGAGGAAACTTTATGTCGTCTACAGAAATAGAAGCTAAAACAACGCAAGAGGCTATTGAAAAGGCCTGTAAACATTTTAATTTAAGAGAGGAGGAGCTTGATATAGAGGTATTGGAAACCAGATCTGTTGGAATTTTTGGTTTAACAGGCAATAAGAAAGCTAAAATCAGGGCAACACCAAAGAGGGATGACAGCATAGCCCTTGCCCAAGAAATACTCACAAAAATAATTTCATCAATATCCCCAGATACAAAGATATCTGCAAGGAAAAAAGCTGATGATATCGTTTTAAATATAGAAGGGAATAACCCTGGGATCCTAATAGGGCCTAAGGGTAAGACCTTAGAGGCATTGGAGTTTATTATCAATAAGGCAGTAAATAAGGCATCTGAAAAAAAGGTAAGGGTAATTGTTGATGCAGAGAATTACAGGCAAAGAAGAGAGGAATTCTTAGAGAGACTGGCATTTAGAATGGGCGAAAAGGCGAAAAAAACAAGAAAAACTGTCACGATAGATCCGATAAGCCCACACGACAGAAGAATAGTTCATCTCGCCCTTAAAGGAGATTACCAGCTCCAAACAAAAAGTAATGGTGAAGGTTTCTTTAAGAGTGTGTTTATTATTCCAAACAAAAAGAAGATCGATAAAAACCAAAATGATTAGTCCCGAGTTGCTTCTTTTATCATGGATTACAAAGAGGAGACTATTGCTGCTATAGCCACACCAATAGGGATAGGTGGCATAGGAATAATTAGGATTAGTGGGTATAATGCTGAAAACATCGCACGGAAAATTTTTCGCTCAAAGTCCCCCATTAACTCATTTGATAGTTTTCGTCTTTACCTAGGCCATATTATCGACCCGAAATCAAACCTTCCTGTGGAGGAAGTTCTGCTTTCCGTAATGCACGCCCCTTTCTCTTATACCCGAGAAGACGTGGTCGAAATTAATTCTCACAGTGGCTACGCAATCCTGTCATATATACTCCAGATAATTCTTCAAACAGGCGCCAGACTGGCTAAACCTGGTGAATTCACCCTCAGGGCCTTCCTTAACGGGAGGATCGATTTAACCCAGGCCGAAGCGATTATAGACTTAATAAATGCAAAAGGTGATATGTCAATGAGGTTGGCAACCGGCCAGCTTATTGGAGCATTAAAAGCAAAAATTAATGAAATTAGGCAGGTGCTCATCGAAATCCTTGCAGACATAGAGTGTTTAATAGATTTTCCTGATGAAGAATCTTCTGAAGTAACAAAATCACACACAGCAGATCGTCTAAACGAAAAGGTTATAAAGCCCATTAAAAAGCTCGTAGCAGCCTATACGCAAAGAAAGATATGGCATGAGGGTACCGCCGTAGTCATAGTCGGTAAGGTTAACGTTGGTAAATCGAGCATTTTAAATAGGTTTTTACAGGAGGACAGGGCAATCGTTACTCCAATACCAGGAACAACGCGTGATATTCTCGAATATACTGTTACTATTGAAGGGCTTCCTTTAAAACTGGTAGATACAGCCGGCATGAGAAAGGTTAGAGGAGAGGTTGAAAGAAAGGGTGTAAATTTAACAAACACTCAACTTGGCCTGGCTGATCTAACTCTTTTGGTGATCGACCGAAACAGACCTTTAAATCAATCCGACTTAACTCTTTTGCGAAAAGTCGACAAAAGGGCCACTATAGTTATTATAAACAAAATTGATCTTCCCGCGAAACTAAGTGACAAAAAAATCGATGTTGTCTTTCAACACCTTCCCAGGGTTGCTGTTTCGGCCCTCACGGGGGAAGGATTTGAAACACTAAATGAAGTAATCTTTAATAAGGTTGTTGATAGGGATATAAATGTTTATCCAGCGCCTATTGTTCCTAATATAAGACATAAAACTACATTAACTAACGCCTCTATGTTTTTAGAAAAGGCATCTAAAAATTTAATAGGTGGTTTTCCGCTGGAAATAGTAGCAGCGGATCTTTTGTGGGCGAAAAACGCTTTAGATGAAATAACGGGAATTAAAACGACAGAAGAGATATTGGACAACATTTTTAGTAAATTTTGTATTGGTAAATAATCCCTTAATAATTCCATACAATTGTCACGCTTAAAGGTAACAAATATATTGTAAATGATAGCCTAATGTTCTATACTTCAATATGAATAAAGATTTATTAATTTATATTTTTAGGCCACGCTAAAGCTCTTATGGTATTAGTTGAAAAATGTCTTGAATATAGATTTAGTTTTCACCGGGATGACATTAGAGTCAGGCCTTACGTATTAAATCTATCTCAAAAAATCGATAGATATATTTACCAATCTAACGCTAAAGTAAGGAGGTAAGAAAATATGAATTTTGAATTATCTGAAGAACTGCAAATGCTTAAGGATATGGTTCGTGATTTTGTAGACGAGAAAATTTCTCCGTTTGCAGATGAATGGGAAGAAAACCACCATTTCCCATACGAAGAGGCTATTAAACCTATGGGTGAGTTGGGTTTTTTCGGCACAGTTATCTCTGAGGAATACGGGGGAAACAATATGGGTTGGCTGGCAGCTATAATACTAACTGAGGAAATTGCCCGTGGTTGTAGTGCGTTGCGGGTTCAGATTAATATGCAGACAACAGGTAACGCCTTCACCATCCACCATTATGGCAGTGAGGAGTTAAAAAGGAAATATATTCCTAAGTTGGTGAGTGCTGAGTATGTAGGGGCATTCGCGATGACAGAGCCTAACGCCGGATCTGATGTTATGTCTATGAAATCTACTGCCGAGGATAAAGGAGATCACTGGCTTTTAAACGGCTACAAGACATGGATCTCTAATGCCAGTGTTGCGGATGCGGTCATTGTTTATGCGTACACAGACAGGGAGGCTAAGTCGAAAGGTCTGTCCGCCTTTGTTGTTGAGCCTAAAAACTTTAATGGAATCACAACCACAGATTTAGATAAAACAGGTACACATGCAACACCCACCGGTGAAATTATCATGGAAAACACTCATGTCCCTAAAGAAAACATTATAGGTAAACCAGGGGATGGGGTTAAGATAATTTTTGGCTCCCTTGCTAACTCCCGACTCTCCGCTGCCGCCGGGGGAGTTGGTGTGGCACAAGCCTGTTTAGAGTCCGTTACTAAATACGCTATGGAGCGGGAGCAGTTCGGTCAAGTAGTGGGGAAGTTTCAAATGAATCAAGACATGGTCGCCCAGATGGTCTCAGAGATCGAGGCTGCAAGACTATCCTGCTACAGGGCAGCATGGCAAAAGGATCAGGGAATGTTGGGAAATAATATGGAGGTGGCTCAAGCCAAGTATCTGGCCGCTGAAGTTGCCTACAAGTCCTCTCGATACGCTATGAGTATTCTCGGGGCCTACGGTTACTCTACAGAGTATCCGGTGGCCCGTTATTATAGAGACACTCCTCCTTATGGTATGGTAGAAGGATCAACTAATATCTGTAAATTCATCATTGCACAAGATCAACTCGGCATAAGGAAGGCAAATAGATAAACCCTGTTGCAACTACCCCGCGCTTATACGCGGGGTAGAAAATAGACGGTTATTAAGTATGTAGGTTAGAGACTTTAATGTTGAGTGTATATTTTTAATCACATACTGGTTATAAAAACCCGAGTTATAAAAAATATATATAGTAAAAAATATAGTTAAATAAACACATTAAATGGCTTCTAAACAATATAGTGCTTCTTTATTATTATTGTTAGTAATATAAAGTAAAAACAATAATATAACTTTAAAATTTTGGAGCAAAAATGGAAATCAAAATTAATAGAGATGTTCTTTTAAAAGGCGTGTCTCGTGTTCAGGGAATCCTGGAAAAAAGAAGTCATATGCCTATACTGTCTACAATACTTTTAACAACAAAACAAGATAAGATTGAAATATCAGCTACTGATTTAGAGATCGGATTTCAAAATAGTTACCCGGCTGAAATTGTTAAGCCTGGTAGTATCACCATCTCTGGTAAAAAACTTCTCGATATAACAAGAGAAACTAACAGTAAGAACATTTACATATTAGAAAAAGAAAATAACTGGATTTATATTTCTGATAATAAAGCCCATTATAATCTTTCTTGTCTTCCTGCTGACGAATTCCCTATTTTAACAGAGCCGGAAGGGATAATAATGATAGAAATAAACAGTAAAATATTAACTGAGATGATTAATAAAACCATTTACTCGATAACTATAGAGGATACTGCCTTTAAATTATCAGGTGTGTTTATGGAAACAGTAAATAAAGACAAAGAGGATTTTTTAAGAATGGTTGCTACAGACGGTCACAGACTCTCATTAATTGATAAAAAAATACCCAACCTTCAGGAAATAGATATTAAACAAGGTGTTATGATTCCTAAAAAGGGTTTACTGGAGTTAAATAAACTTGCTTTAGAAAACGGAAACATCCTTTTCGGGTTAAAACAAAACAATCTGGTAGGCAAAAAAAAAGAGGCTTTAATTGTAATAAGGTTGTTGGACACAAAATTTCCTAATTACAAAGACGTTATCCTCCCAAAAAAAGAAGATAAAAAAAACATTATTACTGTGAATAGAAACCTTTTATTAGAATCCATGAGAAGAATGATGATAATAGGGGGTGATCAGTATCAAGGAGCAAAAATAACCATGGGAACAGATTATTTAGAGATGGTGTCTGTGAACCCTGATTTAGGTGATGTGGAGGAAAAAATAGAAATTAAATATGACGGCGAACCAATAGAGATAGGTTTTAATCCTAAATATTTTATAGATGCCCTTCAGACGATGGACAGCAATATAATCTTTTTAGATATTAAAGATCAAACAAGCCCATGCCTGATTACCGGAGAACAAGATCAGGGTTTTCTGGGTTTAATTATGCCGATGAGGGTTTAAGGGATGACAGATAAAAAAAAGTACACTGCATCGAATATTAAAGTTTTAAAAGACTTGCTGGCCGTCAGAAAGAGACCAGCGATGTATATTGGAAATACATCAACAGAAGGACTTCATCATTTACTATATGAGGTTGTAGATAATAGTGTAGACGAAGCGTTAGCGGGTTACTGTGACCAAATAGATATCAAAATATTAAGCGATAATAGTATCGTCGTAAAAGATAATGGCAGAGGGATACCGGTAGATATGCATAAATCCGAAAAATTGCCAGCCCTTGAGGTTGTAATGACCAAACTCCATGCCGGAGGTAAGTTTGATAATAAAAGCTATAAAGTATCCGGAGGTTTACATGGTGTTGGTGTTTCAGTTGTGAATGCGCTTTCTGAGTATCTCGAAGTGGAGGTATATTTAAATGGTAATGTGTATTATCAAAGGTATGAGAGGGGAGTAACCGTTAGCCCTATGGAGATAATAGGAAAAACAAAAAGAAGGGGAACGAGCATCCACTTTAGGCCTGATGAGGATATCTTTGAAACGACAGATTTCAGTTTTGATATAATTCGCCAGAGGATGAGGGAATTAGCATTTTTAAATACAGGACTAAAAATAAATATCTACGATGACAGAACACATAAAGAGAAAAACCTTTTTTATAAAGGGGGTATAATATCTTTTGTAGAATATTTAAACCAAAATCAGGACATTATACACCCTAAACCTATATATATTAATGGAGAGAGAAATGGGGTTAATATTGAAATAGCGCTTCAATATAACCGTTCTTACATACAGAAAATATTTTCATTCGCTAATAATATAAACACAAGAGAAGGTGGTAGCCACCTGGTTGGGTTTAAGGCAGCTTTAACAAGGAGTATAAACTCTTATCTCCAGGGGAGCCAACAAGGTAAAAACATAAGGCTGACAGGTGATGATGTACGTGAGGGGATCACTGCAGTTATAAGTGTTAAGTTACGGGAGGCGCAATTCGAGGGTCAAACTAAAAGCAGGCTTGGAAACAGCGCAGTAAAGGGTTTAGTCGAAAACCTTGTTAATGAAAAACTCGCCATTATATTCGAGGAAAATCCACATATAATAAAAAATATTTTACACAAGGTTGTTGAATCGGCAACGGTAAGGGAGGCCGCACAAAAAGCGAGAGAGTTGACTAGAAGAAAAGGGGTTTTATCTGAAAGTTTTTTACCTGGAAAACTTGCCGACTGCCAAGAAAAGGAACCTGAGAGATGTGAAGTGTTTTTGGTAGAGGGAGATTCAGCTGGTGGCTCGGCTAAGCAGGGCAGGGATAGAAGGTTCCAAGCTATTTTGCCCCTTAGGGGAAAAATACTAAATATCGAAAAGGCCCGTTTTGATAAGATGCTTTCAAGTGAGGAAATAAGGACTATAATCTCTGCTTTAGGTACTGGAATTGGTCAGGAGGAATACAGTCTTTTAAAGCTTCGCTATAATAAAGTAATTATTATGACAGACGCCGATGTTGATGGATCACATATAAGAACCCTTCTTTTAACCTTTTTTTATCGACAGATGCCGGACCTCGTGGAAGAAGGGCACCTATATGTTGCAAAGCCTCCTCTTTATAGAATGAAAGACGGAAAAGAAGAAATTTTTTTCCATAATGAAGATAGTTACAATTCTTATCTGATAGATAGAGTTTCGGAAAAGGAAACAATCTGGGTAAATGGACAAATAAAGATCACAGGGAAAAAGCTCCGGCTGTTACTCCATACACTGATTGATTATCTCGATAAACTCAACAGCTTAGCAAAAAAGGGGTACAGCAGTAGATTTTTAAACCTCATATGTCTAAAAGAGATTAATAAAAACCACATAAAAGACAAAGACCTTGCTATTTCTCTATCGAAAGAATTAGAGAAAGAGGCTTTTATTACCGAGGAAATAATTTTTGATGAAGAACATAATCGTTATGAGTTGCTATTAAAGGATCAAAAAAATAACGGATTTCATTTTAAAGTTAATTGGGAGCTTTTAACCTCACCAGAATTTAAGAAGGTACTAAATCTCTATCGAGAGCTCAAAGATCTGAATACCCCATTCTTTTTGGTTGGTGATGAAAAGGGTAAAACGCGGATAGAGACAAAGGAAAAACTTGTTGAATATCTGGTGGATAAAGCAAAGAAGGGGACTGTTATACAGAGATATAAGGGATTGGGAGAGATGAATCCAGAACAGTTATGGCAGACAACGATGAATCCGGAGAGAAGAGGTTTGATAAGAGTAACAGTTGAAGATGTCATAGCTGCTGATGAGATTTTTACCCTGCTTATGGGCGATAAGGTTGAACCGCGAAGAGAGTTTATTCAAAATAACGCATTAGAGGTGACAGAATTAGATATTTAGAGAATTAAGAAGAGTACCTAAAGCCCGCCTGGCGCGACGCGATTATAACAACCTAATGCTGCTTTACTAATTCTAAGCGGCAGCTATCAAACTTAGTCCCTCGATTCATAAATTCGATGACGTATTTATTTAGACTTCGGCTGAGCTCAGTCGTAGCCCTCGGGACTAAGTGCTGCCTGCGACGAGCTCAGCCGAGGCGACTGAGCCCTTCGGTCTGATCTCTGGGTCGAAGACAATCGCAAGATTATACTCATTAGAATACGTTATAGTATTTGCGAATCGAAGCACTTAGCCCTTGAATGCCACCAAGCCTGCCCAACATCCGGCAGGCGGGTCCGGGCCAGAGGTATACGTGCCTAAAGTGCCTAAAATTATGAATCATAACTACTATAACTTTAGGCACTTTTTGTTTTAGTTTACTTTAATCGCTTAAATTGAGGAGATGCGATGAATCCTGTACAGGCAATAGATTCAAATACTGTTACCATAGAAGAAGAGATGAGAAGGTCCTATCTGGAATATGCCATGAGTGTAATTGTTGGCAGGGCGTTACCAGACATACGAGACGGACTTAAACCTGTTCACAGGAGAGTCCTGTTTGCCATGGAACAGTTAAAAAATTATCATAACAGACCATTTAAAAAATCTGCAAGGGTGGTGGGTGATGTTATTGGTAAGTATCACCCTCATGGCGATGCAGCCGTTTATGATACTATTGTAAGGATGGCTCAGCCCTTTTCTATGAGGTATCCATTAATTGATGGCCAGGGCAACTTTGGGTCGGTAGACGGTGATCCAGCGGCGGCAATGAGGTACACCGAGATAAGAATGCAGGATATAGCGGAACAGTTTTTGTTAGATGTGGAAAAAGAAACGGTCGACTTTGTATCTAATTACGATGGCTCCTTGTTAGAACCCGTGATATTGCCTACCAATATACCGAATTTACTTATTAGCGGATCGTCTGGCATAGCGGTAGGTATGGCTACCAATATACCACCGCATAATCTTAAGGAGGTAGCAGACGCTATTATCCATACTATAAATAACCCGGAGATAACCTTAAGAGAACTTATGATCGATGTGCCAGGTCCAGATTTTCCAACATCCGGCTATATTCATAGAGAGAAAGGCATTCAAGAGGCCTATTCCACTGGAAGAGGCATCATAAAGATTCGTGCGCGGGCATTTGTGGAGAAGATAGGAGAGAATAAAGAACGGATAGTTATAACCGAAATACCATATCAAGTTAACAAGGCGAATTTACTTAAGAGCATAGGAGAGCTGGTTAAAAATAAAAGAATTGATGGAATAAGCGATATACGAGATGAGTCAGACCGTGATGGCCTAAGGGTGGCAATCGATATTAAACGAGATGCTAATGCAGCGATAATCCTCAATCGCCTCTATAAGTTTACACAAATGGAGGTATCTTTTGGGATTATTATGCTGGCCATTGTGGATGGAAGACCAGAGATATTAAGCCTTAAGCAGATAATACAGCACTTTATTAATTACAGAGAAGAAATAGTCGTACGCCGAACATCTTTTGAATTAAAAAAGGCTGAGGCAAGGGCCCATATTTTAGAAGGCCTGAAGATTGCATTAGAACACCTCGATAGAGTCGTTGAGCTTATTCGATCTTCTCATTCCCCATCGGAGGCCAAGGTAAGGCTCAAAGAGAATTTTCAACTTTCCGATATACAAGCCCAGGCTATTCTGGATATGAGGCTACAAAGATTGACCGGTCTTGAAAGAGATAAGATAACCGATGAGTATAATAGCATTATCAAAGATATCGCGAGATTTAAGGCTATCTTAAGCAATGATGCGCTTGTGTTAGATATCATAAAAAAGGAAACGATGGAGATTAAGGAAAGGTATGGCGACGAACGGCGAACCGAGATTATCAGAGATGTTCAAGATATAGATATCGAGGATTTGATCGTAGATGAGGATATGGTTATCACAGTGAGTCATGCAGGTTATATCAAGAGAAGCCCAATTAGCCTTTATCGGGCTCAACGAAGGGGTGGGAAGGGCGTGTCCGGGACAAAGACCAGAGAAGAGGATTTTGTAGTATCCATGTTTATTGCCTCAACCCATGATTATCTTCTTTTCTTTATGAATACAGGGCGTCTCTACTGGAGAAAGGTACACGAAATACCTGAAGCAGGAAGAATTGCCAAAGGGACAGCTATCGTAAATTTGTTAAATCTTCAGCCAGAAGAGTATATAGCCACTATCTTGTCATTAAAGGGCTTTGAGGATGGAAAGTATGTTGTTATGGCAACCAAGAATGGTTTGGTAAAAAAGACAAAGCTTTCTGCCTATAGTAGGCCTCGATTAACAGGTGTTGCTGCTTTAAAGACAAACGAAGGAGATGAGTTAATAGGAGTAAGGGTGACCAATGGAGAGCAGGATATCTTTTTAAGTACAAAAAGGGGGAAGGCAATACGATTCAGCGAAAAGGGCCTGAGGGCGATGGGTCGCGTGGCCGCAGGAAATAAAGGGATTCGTCTTGCAGATAAGGATCAGGTGGTGAGCATAGAGATCTTAAACGAGGGCGCAACCATACTCACCATTACAGAAAATGGCTATGGCAAGAGGACAGACACAAGAGAGTACAGGGCGCAAAAAAGAGGTGGCAAAGGTGTCTTTTCAATAAAGACATCAAAGAGAAATGGCCCTGTAGTAAGCGCTAACCAGGTAACAGAGAATGACGAGCTGATGATTCTATCAGGAAAAGGGAAGATTATTAGAATAAAAACATCTGATATTTCTGTTATAGGGCGGAATACTCAAGGGGTAAAGCTGATAAATCTTGAAACACCTGAAAAGGTGGTAGCTGTAGCCAGATTGATGGAAACATAAGGGTGGCAACAATGGTCAAAATCGGTGTCGTGGGCGGAGGCAGTTGGGGTACTACTATAGCAAACCATATGGCCCTTAAAGGCATTAATGTGGATTTATGGGTGAGGGAAGAGGATGTATATAGCCAGATTAAGGGAAAAAGAATAAATGAGACATTTTTACCAGGAATAACGCTTTCCAAGGCAATAAGGCCTGTTCAATCATTCAAAGAGGTAAGCAGGGGAAAAGACTTTTTATGTATCGTTGTCCCTTCTCATTTTTTCAGAGATATCCTCACTGAGTTATCTCCTTTTTTGTCTTCTGCGACACCCCTGATAGTGGGGACAAAGGGCATAGAGAATGAAACCCTTATGACTATGTCTCAAGTAGTTGCATCTGTATTGCCTGGAGATTGGGGGAATACGTTTGCATGCCTTTCTGGTCCAAGCTTTGCTCGGGAGGTCTGTCATAAACACCCAACAGCTGTAACCCTTGCCTCCAGAAACAAAGAACTATCTATTTATTTACAAGAGCTATTTTCTACTGACTATTTCAGGGTTTATACAACACAAGATGTGATAGGTGTAGAACTTGGAGGGGCACTCAAGAATGTAATAGCGATCGCTGCAGGCATATCAGATGGCCTCGGCTTTGGCTTTAATGCAAGAGCAGCGTTATTAACGAGAGGCTTGGCTGAAATAACAAGACTCGGCATTTCTATGGGTGCGCAACCATTAACCTTTGCAGGACTGGCAGGTATAGGTGATCTCATTTTGACCTGTACAGGAGATTTGAGCAGAAACAGAATGGTTGGATTAAAGATCGCTGAAGGTATTTCTGCTAAGGAGATTGTTTCTGGCATGAAGATGGTTGCTGAGGGAATAAAGACATCACTGTCTGCCTATAATTTAGCAAAAAAGATGGGCGTAGAGATGCCGATCATAACAGAAGTTTACAATGTTATTTACAGAGGAAAGGAGCCGAGGAAGGCGGTTAAGGATTTAATGACACGAGAGCTCAAGGTAGAGATTGAGGATTAAAATAAATATATCTGGTGACTGTCCGGGTTTTTGCCAAAGAAGGTAACATCATCAATTTTGTTCACCTTTGGCCCACGCAAGAGTGCATAAAGCGTCCGCTCTATTCCTATGCCTCCGCCATAGGTATCCGGAAAGGTTGATCTTCCCGTATCATCTTTCATGCTCGCTGCTAACAGGAATGGCCCATATCCACCGAGGTGATTGATATTTTCAATATTCCCCTCCACTATAATAGGTTTCACAGGGATTACCTTATTATCCAGGAGCCGTTCTACAATCGTCTCATAGAGCCATTCCCTTATGCCACCGGAAAGCAGCTCCCGTGCTTCAGTCTGCTCACCGGTGTCCCTGATAATGCTTTTGGCACAGATGTCATAGTTATATACCATATCAGAAGTTACCTCACCTGCTGTTATCTTTCCACCAGGCTTCAGGTAAGGGTATATAAGATCATAATTTTCTCTTGGTATGCCGGTAATCCAAAAGAACTGTGATGATGTCTCTTTCCCTAACCCTACCTCATATTCTTTGAGACTGTATTTCTTTCTCGATTGGTCATAGGCAAATGTAGGAAAGGGCTGCTTTGGGGTTTTTAGAGCAACCCCGAGCTCCTTGAGCTCTTCTCTGTTTTTCTCCGCTATCTTTGTCATGCTGTGGATGAGCATTCGTTCAAAGAGATCCTTGGCAGCGGCCATATCCTCTTTGAGAATCTCTTTTACCTCGTCTGGCTTGGAGAGATAGGTCTCAAGATCAATGCCCCGATTTCTCCTCATTTCTATATCCATCTGGCTAAAGTCAATAATATATTTCCCCCTCTGGATCCTATCAGGGCTCTCAACCTCAAGCCTGATATTGGGGGAGTCAACGAATATACCCTTTATTCTGGGATGGTGGCAGGCCAGAAGTTTGGAATAGATCATGCTATGGGTCATAACATATTGAAGGCCTTTGTACGAAATTGATGGAACATGCTCTACATCATGGGCCAGGGGATCTGTCAGGGGGCTCAGCTGTACCCTTTCAAGATTACAAAGACCCTTATCAGCCAGGAATTGGTGCATGGCTGTCACGAATGTGGCTCGTATGGATACGGCAGCAAGGAGGGTGTCTCCCATCCACTTCTTATAGTAATATTTTTCCAGATATTCCTGAAGGCTTGAGCCACCTTCTTTGAGTGCTGCCTGAAAACCAAACAGGGCATCACCAATTTCTGTTATTGTATCATCTTTCATGGTGTTGCTCTCTTAAAGAATCGGAAGATATTTTTCAATCTCAAACTGGCTTACGTGAGTCCTGTATCTGTCCCATTCTATCTTTTTGTTGGCCACAAACTTATTAAAGATATGATCACCCAGGGTTTCCCTTACAAGCTCGCTCTTTTCTACCTCCTGAATTGCTTCAAAAAGGTTTCCTGGCAAAGAGCTGATTCCAGCATCTTTCCGGGCTGTCTCATCCATCTCATAAATATCCTCCTCTATTGGCTCCGGGAGCGGGTAGTTTTCCTCAATCCCCTTTAGTCCCGCAGCAAGCATAACTGCGAATGCCAAATAGGGATTACAGGCCGGATCAGGAGACCTGAACTCGATCCTCGTGGCCTGCTCCTTTCCTGGTTTGTACATGGGGACGCGAACCATTGTCGAGCGATTGCGCCTGGCCCATGAAATATAGACAGGCGCCTCATAGCCGGGGACCAATCTTTTATAGGAGTTTACCCACTGGTTGGTTATTGCTGCAAGCTCTCGTGCGTGTCTTATAATACCGGCAATGTATAACTTTGCTAATTGAGAAAGATTATACTGATCCTGGGGATCATAAAAGGCATTAATGTCTCCCCTAAACAGAGATTGATGCACATGCATGCCACTGCCATTTTCGCCGAAGAGTGGTTTGGGCATAAAAGTGGCATAATAACCCATCTTCCTCGCAATCTCTTTTGCTACTATCCTGTAAGACATGGTCTTGTCGGCCATGGTCAATGCTTCGTCATACTTGAGGTCAATTTCATGCTGACTGGGGGCGACCTCATGGTGGCTGTATTCTACACGGATATCCATATCCTGGAGGGCAAAGATTATTTCTCTTCTCAAATCACTGCCCATGTCTAAGGGTCTATTGTCAAAATATCCTCCCTTATCAATAGGCTTGGGATTATCCTGGCTCTCAAAACAGAAGAACTCCAGCTCCGGCCCCATGTAAGCTGTGTATCCCATTTCAGCCAGTTTTTTTGTCATCCTCTTTAAGACATATCGGGAATCCCCTTCATAGGGGCTTCCATCTGGCTGAAGGATATCGCAAAATATGCTGCCTACTGGTCTGTCTTGGGGTCGCCAGGGGAGGAACTGAAAGGTGCTCGGATCAGGCATGGCAATCATATCACTCTCCTCAATCCTGGCGAAGCCTTCGATAGAGGAGCCATCAAAGCCCATTCCCTCTTCTAATCCTTCTTCCAGCTCAGACGGGGTAACAGCAAAACTCTTTAATATCCCCAACACATCTGTAAACCAGAACTGGATAAAGCTGATATTTTTCTCCTTAACCAATTTTAACACATCATTTTTTGTTTCACAAAGCATGTAATCCTCCAGTTTATATACAATCTTTTTCTAATCTTTCAATGAGCGTTACCATTCGCGCAATAAGGATTGCTAACCCTCATGCAATAACTTTTTGTAGGGTTAACATAATAGGGTCTATTTGGTAAAGTTCTTTTATCTAATTGCCTTTCTGTCTCTCCCCGTTTCTCTAATTTCGATCATCATCCAATAGTTATCTATTACATGTAAGATGGGTATGTTTACAGAAATTTTGGATAACAACTCAAGACAGTACAGAGTATTGCCATGCGAACATAGAGCCCATAACGGTTTTGAAGAAAATAAATTGCCCTGGGATCACTGTCTGATTCATCAGGCAATTCATCGGCACGCGGAAGTGGATGCATAATCACAGCAGATCTCTTCATAGCGCGTAGCGCCTTTGCGCTGAGTGCATAATTGCGTATAGTTTGCTTGTAATCCTCGAGGTGATCTGTAAAATATTCTTTTGAGAGTTGAGTGATGTGCACGACATCAACCTCTTTGACCAGATCTACTAATCCGTCTTTTGGGTTCGTAATCTCTGTGAACCGAACTTTATGTCGCTGGAGATACTCCTTTATGTCGTCTTTGACCTCTGTTAAATCGGGGGAGATAAAGGATATGGAAATTCCATGGAATTTGGCTAAGAAATAGCACAGAGAACGGACAGTGCGTCCACTCAGATCCCCAACCATAGCGATGGAACAGCCGTCCACACCTCCTAAATGACGATCGATAGTATAGAGGTCGAGTAATGCTTGGGTTGGATGCTGTGCCGGACCGTCTCCGGCATTGATTATTGGGACACACGAAACTGCAGCTGCTCTTTTGGCAAACCCGCTTTCATAATGTCGCAGTACTATGACATCGGACATTTCGGATACTACCTGGATAGTGTCTTCGAATCGACCTTTGAGCTCTGATGAAAAAATGTCGGCTGCTTCTGTAGATAGGATGCTCCCCCCTAAACGGAGCATGGCAGCCTCAAAAGAAAAACGTGTCCTCAAGCTCGGAGTGAAATAAAGGCTGGCTAAAATCTTACCCTTTAAACATTCGTCACCCCCCTGGGCTAAAATTGTCTCGAGACGACTGCTGAGATCAAAAAGCTCTCTAAGATTCCTCTTGGTGAATTGCTGGGCCTCGAGTAAATGAAACATTACTATTTCTCCTTTTGGGGATTGCCTTAGGGGATAAAATGAGTACCTGTTTTGCCCTCAAGCGCAGAGGATGCCTTATCCAGGGACGTGATAATTGCCTCTTGCCCTCCAAACTCCAAAAACCGTAAACAGGCCTCAACCTTGGGGCCCATGCTCCCGGGAGAAAAGTGTCCCTCTTTCTGATACATCTTTGCTTTTTCTAATTGAACGATATCTAAGGCAATTTGTGTCGGTTTGCCAAAATTGAGGAAAACCTTCTCCACATCTGTAAGAATGATGAGTAAATCAGCAATAACAGCCTCAGCCAGCTTTTCCCCTGCCAAATCTTTATCAATGACTGCATTCACCCCGTGATAATTTCCCTTGGAATCCATTGTCACTGGAATACCACCACCACCGGCAGCAATGATAATGATGCCAGTATCTACCAAATGTTTAAGGGCTCTGGCCTCTATAATTCTTAAAGGATTCGGAGATGGAACCACCCTTCGGAAGGGACGATGATTCCCTGGTTTTACTTCCTTAATGATGTAGGCCTTTTCCTTCTCGTAGCGTTCTTTTGTTTCCGCATTGTAGAATGGACCTATAGGTTTTGTAGGATTCTTAAAGGCAGACTCATCGCTATCCACCATAACTTGAGTAATTACTGTCAGGATATCTTTGTTTATTCCATTGGCTCGGAGCAAATCGTGTAAAACCTGTTCAAGCATGTATCCGATTTGCCCCTGGCTCATAGCCCCGCAAACATCCATTGGCATCGCTGGGACTGTTGAATGAACCTCTTCCTGCTGTATGAGAAGATTGCCGATCTGTGGCCCATTGCCGTGAGTAATAATAATCTTATGTCCCTTCATTATCATTTGGAGGAGTTGCTCCCATGTGATGCGAATATTTTCTAATTGCTCTTCCACAATTCCTATCTGATGAGCTTTTAGTATTGCGTTTCCCCCCAATGCGATAACAATGAGTTTGCCAGGCTGTGACATGTGAGATTCTTTTTCTGTCAATTATACTCCCCATGAGAAGTTATTTGGCAAAGGAATATTTTTTTATATTACCATAATATACACAATTTTAATAAGCCTTATAGTGACTAAAACCCTAAAGTTGCAACCATAACTGCTTTTATAGTATGCACCCTGTTTTCAGCTTCATCAAAAACGATAGATGCTTCTGATTCAAACACTTCTTCGGTTACCTCCATTCCATCTAAGCCGAATTTTTTATAAATATTCTCTCCAATAATTGTCTCACGATTATGGAGGGAAGGCAAACAGTGCATAAATTTTACATGAGGATTGCCTGTTATTTTCATAGTATCATTGTTGATCTGATAGGGTTTTAATAATTCTATTCTTTCTTTCCATACCTTTTCTGGCTCACCCATTGAAACCCAGACATCTGAATAGAGAAAATCACAATCCTTTACACCTTCTCGCAAAACATGGGTTACTAATAGTTTTGCCCCGGTTTCCTTAGCTATCGTTTTTGCCTCTTTGACTAATTCTTTGTTGGGCTGAACCTTTTTAGGCGCAACAGAGCGAAAATCCATTCCCATTTTTGCAGCACCAATCAATAATGAATTACCCATATTGTTTTTTGCATCACCCACATACGCAAACTTTACCTTGCTTAAGGGCTTGTCAGAATATTCCATCATTGTCAAAAAATCTGCAAGAACCTGAGTCGGATGGTATTCATTTGTGAGGCCATTCCATACAGGGATACCTGTATATTTTCCCAACTCCTCGACTATTTTTTGCCCAAAACCACGATACCCAATGCCGTCATACATTCTACCAAGCACTCTCGCAGTATCTTTGATTGATTCTTTCTTGCCAATTTGAGAGCCTGACGGATCAAGGTACGTTACCCTTGCTCCCTGGTCATAGGAAGCCACCTCAAAAGCACACCTGGTCCTGGTTGATGCTTTTTCGAAAATTAAGGCTATATTTTTTCCTGTTAATGTGGGCTGCTCTTTTCCTGCGTATTTTGCTTTTTTCAAATCGGCAGAAAGATCCAGTAAAAATTGAATTTCTTCAGGTGTAAAATCCAGTAACTTCAAAAAATTTCTATTTTTTAAATGATACGTCACCCTTTGCTCCTTTCTTTATATAATCGAGAGTCAAGCACATGATAATTTGTAACATTTTAGCTCTTTGAAAACTCCCCCTGGCCTTTATTAAAGGCCACATAGTTATCCTTGGTGAGACGCATGAGCATGGGGATGTCTTTTTTTACATCATGCCCTCTAACATGGGGCCTCAGCGTGCCGCTTCAAAACCATGTGCACGAGCAACTCGTCATTGTCTTCTAGGAACTTTGTCCGTGTGCACTGGTTTGAAGCGGCCTACCGGCTTGTCATTGTGAGGGCATGGTTAAAAAAAGACATTCCCATGCTCATTCACCAGGTAATTTCAAAGAGCTAAAATGTTACGATAATTTAATAAAGATTTTGTCTTTTCACAAAATCGCTTAAGATTTCTTCAAGGTTTGGGCTTCCGATCTCCACTAAATCATAATAGACTCTCGTGCTCGGTCTCTTGATGTTGATAATCCTGTTCAAATCTATTGGAGTACCGATAATAACTGCCTCACATGCTGTATTGTTGATCGTGGTTTCGAGGTCCTTTAATTGCTGTTGATCATACCCCATTGCCGGCAGCAAGGTTCCTATTTCAGGATAGATTTTGAAGGTTTCAGAAAGCCTACCAACCGTGTAAGATCGTGGGTCCACTAATGCGGCTGCACCAAATTTATTAGCAGCAATTGTACCTGCACCAAACTTCATTCCACCATGAGTCAGTGTTGGCCCATCCTCAACGACTAATACTTTTTTGCCTTTGATAACTTCAGGATTATCAACCCGAATAGGCGAGGTAGCATCAACGACAATTGCATCAGGGTTAACCTTTGCGATACTTTCTCTTACCGTTTGAATGCCAGCGGCATCAGCAGTATCCATTTTATTGATAATAACCACATCAGCAATTTTTAAGGTAACTTCACTGGGATAATATGACAATTCATGTCCCGGACGATGCGGGTCAACAACAGTTATCATTAAATCAGGCACATAGAACGGGAAGTCATTGTTTCCACCATCCCAGAGCACAACGTCACATCCATCAGGATCTTGTTCTGCCGCCTTTAGCACAGCTTCATAATCAACACCGGCATAAATTACATTTCCTCGTATTAGGTCTGGTTCGTACTCTTCCATTTCTTCAATAGTGCAATTATGTTTTTTTAAATCTGCAATGTGAGCAAAACGTTGAACCCTTTGAGCAGCTAAGTCACCATAAGACATTGGATGACGCACCGTAACTACTTTCAAACCTTTTTTAATCAATAATTCAATAATTTTTCTTGAAGTCTGGCTTTTACCGCAACCGGTTCTCACAGCACACACTGCAACCATCGGCTTGCTGCTTTTTATCATAGTATCCTTCGTGCCTAACAATATAAAGTTCGCACCGGCAGCATTAATGAGCGCGCTTACTCCCATTACGTATGTGTAAGGAACGTCGGTATATGAGAAAACACAATCATCAACATTATACTCTTTAATTAATTGTGGCAGTTTTTCTTCTGAAAAAATTGGAATACCATCTGGATATAAATTACCTGCCAATTCAGCGGGGTATTTTCTGCCCTCAATGTTTGGGATTTGTGTGGCGGTAAAGGCAACCACATTATACTCTTCATTGTCCCTATAATAGGTGTTAAAATTGTGAAAATCTCTTCCAGCAGCGCCTAAAATAATGACATTTTTCCTTGCCATTGTTTCATCACCTTTTCAATGTAAACAGAGGTTCTTTCAATAGAACGTCCAGGCCAGGACCAGCAATAATTTTGTTTTCAGTGCATGGATCAGAAATAACATGAGGACACAAGGGCCTAAGTGGAATTTCCCTCACCTCAGGAAACAGGGTAAACTCGGTTGATTGAATTGAATGAAATGCCTCTTTCGATTAGTAAGTGTAGGAGTAAATAACTTTGGGAGTCAAGGAAAAAGATGTCAATGTTATTCCTATGATCTGTCCCACAGAGAAATCTATCACTGGTCTTTTTCTTTCTAAAGGCATATAATTACCCAAATTTTAATTGGAGGATTACATGAATATCTTGGACGAAAGATTCGCTGAATTTCAAAAGCTTCCAACAGAGGAAAAGGCTAAGTGTTTTGAGAAAAATGGGCGCCTTTTTGACATGATAATCTCGCAGCAGTTGAATCGCGAAATTATAGACAATATCTATGAAATTACAAATCATCTTCGACATATATCAGATAGTAAGGCTGGCTCACTTTTCATGCAAAATATCCTCTGCCACAAACGAGCCATGCTCTATTTTACCCAGCCTTCATCCAGGACTTTCCTCTCTTTTGATAGTGCGTGTCACATCCTCGGCATAAAAACCTCCGAGATTCGCGATGTCAGTGTTTCATCAGAGGTTAAGGGTGAAAGCTATGATGATAGCTTACGGACATTTTCGTCGTATACTGATTTAATCATTATGAGGCATACGGGGGAAGCCCCTGCTGAACGTGCTGCCTGGCTGCTGAATACTTATTCCAACCGCCCAGTCCCAATTATTAACGGTGGTTCAGGCAGCGATCAGCATCCCACCCAGGCGATACTCGATGTATATACCCTGCAAAGATCTTTCGCAAACCAGGGTGGACTCGATGGGAAAACAATTTTGATGTGCGGGGATCTTAAAAGGGGCAGAACAGTACGATCGTTAAGCTACTTGATGAAAAACTTTGAAGATATCGAGATCATCTTTGCTTCTCCCAAGCCCTTTCAGATGAAAGAGGATGTGTGCAGTTTCCTGGAACGATATAAGATCCCGTATCATGTTGAAACTGAGGCTCTCAAAAACGTTCTTTCTAAAGCCGATGCGATTTACATGACCAGGATTCAGGATGAGCACGATACGAGTGCTGGTGATTCAAACAGGGTTGATATTTCCAGGTTTAAGCTTCGACCCTCTGACATGTCTCAAGTAAGAGCAAACACAGTTATTATGCATCCTTTTCCGCGAAGAGATGAAATTGATGTGGCTATCGATTCTGATCCAAGAGCCATGTACTGGCGGCAGGAGCGAAACGGTATGTGGACAAGGGCTGCTTTGATTGCGTATATATTTAACGTTCACGAGGAAATACTACGGTATTAAAGGAGTGGATGAGGATGTTTGTCTCCATTAGATTGTTCTACGCCCAATAGGCATAAAATGTGGACTGCCCACCCAGATTATAACGGGGTAGGCAGGCTTCAGTCTTTTCCGTCATTTGTCATTATGTGTCATCTAATGCGGGGTCTCTCCATTGATAGGGCTTTCTTTTTCGTAAAATAAGATTATGCGCCTTTAGTCTCATGGCGGTGATATTAATAAACCCTGAAGTGTCTATGGCATTAAATCCGCCTTCGATTTCCATGCTTGAGAGAGTTTTATCATACAGGGAAAAAGGTGAATCTCTTCCGATAATGGTAACGTTTCCCTTATAGAGGCAGACGGAGACCTTGCCGTCAATGGCTTGCTGGCTCTGATTAAAGGCGGCCATCAAAAAATCAACTTCCGGGGAAAACCAAAATCCATAATATAATAACTCTGAAAATTTGGGAATGAGACTGTCTCTTAGATGCATTACCTCCTTATCCATTGCTATGCCTTCAAGATCCCTGTGGGCCTTCCAGAGTATGGTGCCTCCAGGTGTTTCATACACACCTCTTGATTTTATGCCGAGGTGTCGATTCTCAACCATATCAAGACGTCCGATCCCGTTTTGACTACCCAATTCATTCAAATAAAGAAAGAGGTCTAAGGGTTTTTCCTTTACTGTGCCGTCATCCTTATTAACCACCTTGATCGGGTTGCCGCCTTTAAAATAAATATCAATGATTGTCTCCCTATCCGGGGCATTTTTAGGCGAGAGTGACATCGAAAAGATATCTTCAGACGGCCTATAAGCCGGATCTTCGAGTACTCCGGCCTCATGGCTGATGTGCAATAGATTTTCATCCTCGCTATACGATTTTGCTTTGGAGGCCTTTACAGGGATGCCCCATTTTTGGGCATAATTGATTAAATCCGTCCTGCCTTTAAACTCAGAAATAAACTCCGGGTCTCTCCAGGGCGTAATACACCGAATATTCGGGTCCAAGGCATAGAAAGATAGTTCAAAGCGCACCTGGTCGTTGCCTTTCCCTGTTGCGCCATGCGAAACGATTGCGGTTTTCTCTTTCATTGCTATTTCGACTTGTCTTTTTGCAAGAAGGGGACGGGATAGGGCTGTACCCAACAAGTATCTTCCTTCATAGGCCGCATTTGCCCTCAGCGCAGGATAGATATAGTTTACAATAAACTCTTCTCTCAAATCTTCAACATATACCTTCGAGGCGCCAGTCTGGAGAGCTTTTTTTTCGATCGCCTCAAAATCTTCTTTTTGACCTACGTTTCCAACAAAACAGATTACCTGGTAACCCTTGTTCATTAGCCATTTTAAAATAACAGAGGTATCCAGCCCACCGCTATAGGCTAAAATCACCTTTTCTTTTTCCATATCAATTTCCTTTCTTTATTAATAAAACTGTAACAGCTCAATAAATAGGGGTAATGAGATCTTCCAGCTTTATTTTCACCGCAGAGACGCCGAGAACGCAAAGGACGGCCTGTTTTTTTTCGCTGACCGCAGTTAAATAAACTTCGTATTTAACGGGGCAGGGAGGGCGAAAAACAAAAAAACCTATCCTGCTGGAAAGACATTGATTTTTCTTTGCCGTCCTCTCAACGGCAAAGGAAAAAGTATTTTACTCTGCGTCCTTTGCGTCTCTGCGGTGCCTTTTTCATTCAGCTGCCCCAGTTTATTGAGCAGATACTATTTACCGTTGAATCAGCAGCCCAGGAGTCTGGTGATGGCAGAAGAACAGCCTGAAGGGAAGGGCAGAGAAGGAAGAAAGCACTCTTTCTGCCATTGCCAGACAACTCACACTAAAATAAATATATCTGGTGACTGTCCGGGTTTTTGCCAAAGAAGGTAACATCATCAATCTTATCCACTTTTGGTCCCCGCAAGAGGGCATAAAGCGTCCGCTCTATTCCTATACCACCGCCATAGGTATCTGGAAAGGTTGATCTTCCTTTATCATCTTTCATGCTCACTGCTAACAGGAATGGCCCGTATCCACCAAGTTGATCTATGTTTTCAATATTCCCTTCTGCTATAATAGGTTTTACAGGGATGACCTTATTATCTACGAGCCGTTCTACAATCGTCTCATAGAGCCATTCCCTTATGGCCCCTGAAAGGAGCTCCCGTGCCTCGGTCTGCTCACCGGTATCCCTGATAATGCTTTTAGCGCAGATGTCATAGTTATACACCATATCAGAAGTCACCTCACTTGATGTTATCTTTCCATCAGGCTTCAGGTAAGGATATATAAGATCATAATTTTCTCTTGGTATGCCAGTAATCCAGAAAAACTGTGATGATGTCTCTTTTCCTACCTCTACTTCATATTCTTTGGGCCCATATTTCTTTTTCGATTGATCATAGGCAAATGCAGGAAAGGGCTGTTGTGGGATTTCTATGGCAACCCCGAGCTCGGTAAGCTCTTCTCTGTTTTTTTCCACTACCTTTGCCATACTGTGAATAAGCATTCGTTCAAAGAGATCTTTGGCAGTGGCCATATCCTCTTTGAGAATCTCTTTTACTTCGGCTGGCTTGGAGAGATAGGTCTCAAAATCAATACCCCGATTTCTCCTCACTTCTATATCCATTTGGCTGAAATCAATGATGTACTTTCCCCTCTGGATTCTGTCAGGGCTCTCTACCTCTAGTCTTATATTAGGGGAGTCAACGAATATACCCTTTATTCTGGGATGGTGGCAGGCCAGGAACTTGGAATAGATCATGCTGTGGGTCATAACATATTGAAGGCCTTTGTAAGATATAGATGGAACATGCTCTACATCATGGGCCAGCGGGTCTGTCAGGGGACTCAGTTGCACCCTTTCAAGATTACAAAGACCCTCATCAGCGAGGAATTCATGCATGGCAGTAACGAATGTGGCTCGTATGGATACGGCAGCAAGGAGGGTGTCTCCCATCCACTTCTTATAGTAATATTTTTCCAGATATTCCTTAAGGCTTGAACCACCTTCTTTGAGTGCTGCCTGAAAACCAAACAGGGCATCACCAATGTCTGTTATTATATCGTCTTTCATGGTGTTCCTCTCTTAAAGTATTGGTAGGTATTTGTTAATCTCAAACTGGCTTACATGAATCCGGTACCTATCCCATTCGATCCTTTTATTGGCTACAAATTTATTAAAGATATGATCACCCAGGGTTTCCCTTACAAGCTCGCTCTTCTCTACCTCTTGAAGTGCTTCAAAAAGGTTTCCTGGCAAAGAGATGATTCCAGCATCTTTCCGGGCTGTCTCATCCATCTCATAAATATCCTCCTCTATTGGCTCCGGGAGCGGGTAGTTTTCCTCAATCCCCTTTAGTCCCGCAGCAAGCATAACTGCGAATGCCAGATACGGATTACAGGCTGGATCAGGTGATCTGAACTCAATCCTCGTAGCCTGTTCCTTGCCCGGTTTATACATAGGCACCCGAACCATTGTCGAGCGGTTGCGTCTGGCCCATGAAATATAGACAGGAGCCTCATAGCCGGGGACTAATCTTTTATAGGAGTTTACCCACTGGTTTGTTACTACAGCAATCTCTCTTGCATGCCTCATAATGCCGGCAATGTATGATTTTGCTGATTGTGAAAGATGATACTGGTCATGAGGGTCGTGAAAGGCGTTTATATCACCCTTAAAAAGAGATTGATGGACATGCATACCACTCCCATTTTCACCAAAAATGGGCTTTGGCATGAATGTGGCATAACAGCCCTTGTTACGGGCAATTTCCTTCACGGTTATCCTATAGGTCATGGTCTTGTCTGCCATTGCTAGGGCCTCATCAAACTTGAGGTCAATTTCGTGCTGACTGGGGGCGACCTCATGGTGGCTGTATTCCACCTGGATATCCATATCCTGGAGTGCAAAGATCATCTCCCTTCTTAAATCCACGCCCATGTCTAAGGGTCTGTTGTCAAAATATCCACCTTTATCAAGGGGCTTCAGGGAATCCTGTCCCTCAAAAAGGAAAAACTCCAGTTCTGGCCCCATGTAAGGTATATATCCTCTTTCGGCCAGTTTTTTTGTCATTCTCTTCAAGACATATCTAGAGTCTCCTTCGTAATGGCTTCCATCAGGCTGAAGGATATCACAAAACATTCTGGCCACTGGCCTGTCCTGGGGCCGCCAGGGGAGGAACTGAAAGGTGCTTGGATCAGGCATGGCTATCATATCGCTCTCCTCAATCCTGGCAAACCCTTCGATAGAGGAGCCATCAAAGCCCATTCCCTCTTCCAACCCCTCCTCCAACTCTGATGAGGTAACAGCAAAACTCTTCAGGATACCCAAAACATCCGTAAACCAGAACTGGATGAAACTGATATTTTTCTCCTTAACTATTTTCATGACATCTTCTTTTGATTTACAAAGCATGCACCCCTCCCCTTTATATACAATCTTTTTTTAATCTTTCAGTGAGCGTTACCATATGGCCAATAAGGATGACTAGTCCTCATGCAAAACTTTTTGTAGGATTAACATAATAGAGCCTATTTGGTAAAGCTCTTTTATCTAATAGCCTTTCCGGTCCTCCCCGTTTCTCTAATTTCGATCATTATATCTCGCTGATCACTTAATGCTGTACTATCAGAAAAGACGATCTCATCTGTCCTCTCTTTATTAAAGCATCTCGCTATTTGTGGAGAATCACCAATATTTATGTTCTCTTTGAACCTGATGCCCTCGGTTACTTTGCCATCTATTACAGTGAGAAATACATTGCGGTATGTATAGCGACAGAGATTTTCTGGCGATTATTATCCAATAGTTATCTATTACATGCAAGATATGTATGTTTACAGAAACCTTGGGTAACAACTCAAGGCAGTGCAGAGGATTGCCATGCGAACATAGAGCCCGTAACGGTTTTGACGAAAATAAACTGCCCTGGGATCACTGTCTGATTCATCAGGTAATTCATCGGCACGGGGAAGTGGGTGCATAATCACAGCAGATTTCTTCATAGCGCGTAACGCCTTTGCGCTCAATGCTTTGAGCATCGCTCTCTGCCCCTATATTCCTTGACAAATCCCAACCACAGGCATAAGCTTGCCGCAATGTAATTCAGCCCTTTAAGGCAAGGGGGGATCTTGATCTGCAATTCCAACATGAGGTTTTTCCAAAAAGCTCCACAAACGCAGTGTTCGTGGAGCTTTTTTACGTCTATTCTTGTGAATGATACGTGCTGTTAAACAAGAAAAACGGAACGTGAGTCAAACGAAGATTTGACCCGTTGACGTTGATTGGATAATTAAAATCTGAAATTTGTGTTGCAATAGTATAAAATGCATACAGGCAGTACAATCTAAGGTTGGGCAGTTTATCAAGGAGGGAAATCATGAAACTTGTTTTTCAGTCATCCCCAAGCATAACCGTCGCAACGAATACGTTTATCAATGTTCCCGTCATTCTGAAGTATGAGGACACACCACTTATAGAGGTTATTAAAGAAAAAGGCATTGGTTTCACGACACAAATACCAATTTATCACTCGGACGGAACATATCTGGCGAAGGTTAAAGGCAACCGAGTCTATCCTACCGAAGCGGGGAAAAAAGCGAACATCGACATAAGAGACCAGCAAGGCAAGTTCATATGCAGTCTTGACAATAAAGTGATGTTCGAACTAACCCACGGTGTTGGCGACGCTTTCAAGGCGAACGCAGAATTATATGCGCCAGACGGGTACTTTGTTAAATGTACGGATGCTCCTAAGCCGGAACTCTTCGATTTAACGGGAAGTGCGATCCAAGTCGGTGGAGTTACGATGATCGGAAACGTCTTCCAGAATCTGTCCATCGGCATTTGGCTGCGCAAGAATGGTTCCTGTGTGATAGGGGTAATATAGACCGTATCTTCAAAGGGATTGCCCAACAAGGGCATCGAGATGGATTGGAAAAAGCTGCCGCTTTTCCCAACCACTCATGCCCGCCATTAGACCAAATAATGTAATATATAAATTCCAATAGTAATGATAGATGTTGAGACAACATGATCAATCGGAATCTACTAAGAGACTTAAAAAATCAGCCTGCCTTAACTGAAAAAAATCTTCAAATCATCGCCTGTGCCGGTTCCGGAAAAACGGAATTCATTTCCCATCGAATAGCCTATATTATTGCCAAAGAAATAGCCAAACCAGAAAATATTGTTGCCTTTACTTTTACGGAAAAGGCTGCCGAAGAATTAAAACTTAGGATTAGAGGTAAGATAAGAGTTCTATTAGGGCATCAGCCGGATATTGGTGATATATATGTGGGGACAATCCACGGTTTCTGTTATGAATTACTAAAAGAGTTTATTCCTGAGTACAGGGCCTTTGATGTGCTTGACGAAGGCAAGCGATTTTCATTTGTGAGCTCCATTCGGACTGACCTTGGCTTGCCTAATTTAGAAAATTGGTTGGTATCAATCGGAATGAGAAAGCCATATGGCACAACCAAACAGGCCTGGATTATCAATACTTTTATTCGTGGTGTTGATATCGTTCGGGAAGAAATGCTGGACCCGGAAGTTGTGTCTGATTCGGAAGCATTTATAAACGCTTATCATTTGTATGATAAAAAATTGCATGAAAGAAGGTTCCTGGATTTCAGCAGCCTGATGGCTCTTGCAGTGGGCTTTCTTCAGAAAGACAAAAATATTCTTTCAGAAGTTCGCAAAAGATTTACCTATATTACCGTTGATGAATACCAGGATGTAAACCTGATACAGGAAAGACTGGTAAAACTGATGGCGGGGCGGAAGAATAATATCTGCGTGGTAGGCGATGACGACCAATCCGTTTATCAATGGCGGGGTTCTACTGTAGATAATATTATCAACTTCAAAAAACGATACCCGAAGGTATTTACCCATCATTTGCCCACCAACTTTCGTTCTACAGATGGAATCATAAGCCTTGCAAATAAACTGATTCAAAACAACAATCCCGGGCGTCTTAAAAAATCAATGAAGTCGTCAGGAAAGAAATATCAGACAGGGGATATCTATAAAGTAGAATTTCAATATCAGGCTGATGAAATAGAATTTATCGTTGACCGAATTCAAAGGCTGATTGGGACTGAATGGACCGACAACGATGGTTCAAAGCGTGGTTTGGCCTATGCAGATATCGCTCTTTTTTTTCGCTCTGTAAAATATGGGGCGCAGCCATATCTTGATGCATTGGATGAGGCCGGAATACCTTTTGCTGTTACCAATATCGGAGGCCTATTTGAAGCGGATGAAGTGGATACTATTTTTAACATCTTTTCATATCTTGGCGATTTCGAAAAGATTTGGGACGGGCTATCAGGAACGGGCTTTGTGCCAACAGAGGATGATATTTACTCCTCTGCTAAGCCAATCTTTTCATTGCCAAATAAAAAAGCGTTTAAAAACCAGCTACAGGGATTAAAGGAATCCATTTCAGGCAGAATATCTTTACAGGGCATCTATGGTGAAATCCTTGCAACCCTTGGTGTTGCCAGGGATGATATTCATAATAATGAAAACGAAGTGGCGCTTTACAATCTGGGGCGGTTAAGCCAGGCCATTTCCGATTATGAAGGCACGCGATCATACTGCACGCCCCGTGATATCAGGCGTTTCTGCTGGTTTATAAGAAATTTTGCGCAAAACTCCTATGATGCGGGAACCGGAGATGACAGGACACTTTCCATTAACGCAGTTCAGGTGATGACACTTCACGGCACAAAGGGATTGGGCTTTGCTGTTGTGTTTATGCCTTACAGCGTGGAAAAGCCTTTCCGGCAATCATATCCCGGTTTTTTAGATGCCACAAGGTTCAATTTTACCCGTTACCAGGGAAATGTTGAAGACGAGAGGCGATTATTTTATGTGGGCATGACACGGTCGAAAAAGTATCTCTATATTACGTCCTGCGTGGATCCTGGTCCACATAAAAGAAAGAAAAAGCCCAGCCAATTCCCGAACGAATTAAACGGGAATTACTTTATTGATAAGCCAGTTAAGGACCCTAAAAAACGAAAAAAACTAAAGCCGCAACCATCAAACGAAGATTATCGCTTTCCGACCAATTATTCTGAAATGAGCGATTATCTGCGCTGCGAATACGACTACAAAATGCGCTACATTTATGGTTTTAATCCCATTATTGTGCAGGCCCTCGGATATGGCAATCAGGTGCACAACATATTAAATATACTTCATAAGGTTGCGCAGGAAACCGGTAAACTGCCAACCGATGAAGAGGCCGCTGAAATATTGAAAGAACAATTTTACCTTCGTTATGCGGCAGAAAGCCAGCAGGATACCTTAAAACGCAGCGCTCTTCGAAGCGTGTTAAGGTACATCGGAATGTGGCGTGAAGATTTTACCCTTTCGGTGAGCACGGAACGTAATTTTGAAATGGATGTGGACAATGCCCTTATTTCCGGCAGCATTGACCTGCTGAAAAGAGAAAATGCCGATGAAAGCATTCTGGAAGTAGTGGATTTTAAGACCGGCAATGAAAAGCGGATGGATGAAGAACTAACCTTACAGGTGCAGCTTTATACCATTGCCGCCAGAGAAGCCCTTAATCTTAAAGTGAACAAGGCCTACGTTCACTTTTTAGATGCCAAAAAACAGGCGCGGATTGAGGTGTTGATCACGCCTAAGCAGTTGGACCTGGCTAACAAAACTATATCGGATACAATAAATGGAATAACCACCCGGCGGTTCAGGCTGAATCCGAGAAATAAGAAAGTCTGCAACAAGTGCGATTGGAGGAAATTTTGTCCACAGAAGCAGTAAAAAATAAGCCCTATCTTGGCCACCATAAACGGCTTCGAGAACGGTTTATCAAATCGGGCCTGGATAGTTTTCACGATTACGAGGTCCTGGAATTATTATTGACTTATGTATTTCCGAATAGAGATACCAAGCCGATTGCCAAGGATTTGCTGGCTAAATTCAAGTCACTTGCCGGTGTATTCAGCGCGGACTCACAAGAATTGCAGGAAATAAAGTGGGTTGGTGAACGAACAGCGGTCTATCTGAGACTGCTGAATGATACGCTTGGTTTTGTATTCGAGGAGCGAGCCAGAAATGAGGAGATACAGTTTACCAAAACAACTCAGGTATTTGAATACTTTAGAGCCACCATCGGAAATAAGAAAAATGAGGTAATGCGGGCGGTGTATCTGAACAGCCAAAACAGGCGGATCCATGCAGAAAATCTGAGCGAGGGCACGGTTGCAGAAGCCGTGGCTTTCCCGCGCAAGATTGTGGAAGGCGCCTTAAAACACCGTGCTGTAAGTGTCATTATTGCACATAATCACCCCGGAGGCGTGGCGGAACCATCGGATAATGACGATAAAATTACAGAGCAGATTAAAAAGGCGCTGGAAACAGTAGGAATAAGTTTGCAGGATCATCTGGTAATTGCCGGGGATGAATACTTCAGTTACCGGCAGATCGGGTATTTGGAATAGGAGGATTTGTAACGTATATTATGGTTGATATTGGTTGACTTTTGAATTTTGGAGAAGGTAAAATAAAAGAGCGGATATCAGTTGTTAGGCGACATTGCAAAGATTAAAAAGAGGACATAGAGATGAGTTTATTGGATGAGTATATCGGGAAAATCAAAAAGGGTTGGAGTAGTATTGAACTGGAATCTGAACTGTTGAAGTTAATATCGGAATACAATAAATTAAGGGATACATATTTATTTGTATACTCCACTGCTATTGGGAAGCCAATCCCAGCGGTTGCGTTAGAACAAGCAGACTTTTATGTAATTCGTGATTTATTGACGGGTAAAAAAGATCTTAAGCAAGTTGATATGTATATCGAAACACCGGGGGGCAGTGGCGAAACAGCAGAAGAAATAGTCAAGTTCTTACACAATAATTTTGAAACAGTTTCATTTGTGATATCTGGAGAAGCTAAAAGTGCTGGTACAATTATGGTTTTATCGGGTGATGAAATTTTAATGACTGAAACTGGAAGCTTAGGTCCAATTGATGCGCAAATGAAAATTGGACGTTCTGTAGTATCAGCATATGATTATATGGATTGGGTTGATAATAAAAGGAAAGAAGCGGAAAAGCAGGGGGCGCTAAATCCATTTGATGCAACAATGATAGCACAAATCTCACCAGGTGAATTAGGCAGTGTTTTTAATGCGCTAAAATTTGCTGAAGATTTAGTTGTTGAATGGTTGAAAAATTACAAATTCAAAAACTGGACTTTTACCGAGATCCATAAAACACCTGTAACTGAAGAAATGAAAAAGAAACGTGCAGAGGAGATTGCAAAGGAATTAATCGACCACTCTAAATGGAGGTCACATGGAAGGTCAATAAAAATTGATGATTTAGCGGGAATTGGATTGAAGATAACAAGGGTAGATAGTGCCCCAAAGCTGGCTAATATTGTGTATAGAATTCAAACAGTTTGCAGACTGCTTTTTGAGTCTACCGCCACCTTTAAGATATTTGCAACTCAAGATAACAAAATATTTAGACAAGCTGTTCCTGTTGGATCTCCGATAAGAGTTCCGCAAATGCAAGTACCTGAGGCAGTTAAGATTGAACAAAAATGTCCAAAATGTGGCATTGTTCATAAGATATACGCAAAATTTGTTCCTAATCCCCAGATTGATTTAGATTTCAAAAATAAAGGATTTATACCTTTTCCAAAAGATGCTAAAATTATTTGTAGTTGTGCTTTTGAAATAGATTTATTGGGCATTAAGAACCAAATTGAAATGCAAGCAGGAAGAAAAATTATTGTTGAATAAGGAGGAAAAATCATGGAAGCAAAGAGGAAAGAATTAAGACAGAAAGAAGAGAAGGCGTTGTTGACCTTTTTGAAACGAACCCGAGAAGGAAAATATGCGAAGATAGATGAAAGTTCGCTGCCATACGTGAGGATTAAAGAACAAAAAGAAGAAATTTATGAAGATGAATATTACTACAGTGTTAGATAGAAGACCTGTCAATAAAGCTGCAACGTCGCATAGCACAGCATAAAAGGTCAGTGCCTAAGGACACTTGTCCAAATTTTAGGTGCAGAAAAAGTTCCTTTATGCTGGGAACCTTATCCTGTCTAAAAATTAGGAGAGACTATGCCTGAAGAAAAATTTAAAGACTTGCCCACAGGGCTTTACTGGAAAGGCAAAAAGACCGAAGTGGATCGGGTAGTTTTGCCTTTTCAGACCATTGAAACCATAAATGAAAGCAGGGCGACACGGGAGCGGGAGAGAAAAGTATCAATAGGTCTTTTTAAAGATAAGAGTAACGGCGACTGGTATAACCGCCTGATCTGGGGCGATAACAAATACATTATGGCGTCGTTGCTAGAAGAGTTTGCCAGGACGATTGATTTGATCTATATAGACCCGCCATTTGCCACCGGAGCAGATTTTAGTGTGAAGATGACCTTGGGCGATGCTGAATGGACAAAAGAGCCTTCTGCCATTGAAGACAAGGCTTATAGGGATACCTGGGGGCGGGGGTTGGATAGTTATCTGCAGATGATGTATGAGGGGTTGGTTTTAATGAGAGAGTTGCTGTCAGATACTGGTTCTATATATGTACATTTGGATTGGCATGTATCTCATTATATTAAAATTATAATGGATGATATTTTTGGATACGATAATTTTAGGAATGAAATTATTTGGTGTTATACCGGACCTAGCAAACCAAGATTAGATTTTCCAGATAAACATGATGTAATCTTACGATCTTCAAAATCAGATAAAAGATTTCTAAATATTGACCAAGTAAGAATACCCTATAGTGAAAGTTTTTTAAATAGAAGAAAGTATAGTGAAGGAAGCGGGGGGATAATGGGTGGTAGGGACTACGATGAAGTTAAAAAGAAGGAAGGTTATGAAGAAGGGAAATTACCTGAAGATTGGTGGAATGATATACCTACAGGTGGGCAAATGTCAGTAAATGAGCTACTAGGCTATAAAACGCAAAAACCGGAAAAGCTATTAGAAAGAATCATCAAAGCCTCCTCCAAAGGAGGTGATTTGGTGGCTGACTTTTTCTGTGGTTCCGGCACCACCGGGGCTGTGGCGGAAAAATTGGGCCGGCGGTGGATTATGGCAGACCTGGGCAGGTATGCTATCCACACCAGCCGCAAGCGTCTTTTAGGGATAGACAACTGCAAGCCGTTTGTTGTTCAGAACCTGGGCAAATACGAGCGGCAATACTGGCAGGGCGTTACTTTTAAAAAGCGTAGTGATGAGCAGATGCCTATCTACGAATATATCCGGTTCATTCTCAAACTCTACAATGCCGAAGCCTTGACGGGTATGTTGCACATTCACGGCAAGAAAGGAAAACATTTTGTTCATGTGGGCGCGGTGGATGCGCCGGTTACGCTTACTGAAATAAAAGAGGCAATGGATGAGGTAAAACAGGCCGGTCAGAAGGCGCTGGATATCCTGGGCTGGGAATGGGAGATGGGCCTGCACGATGTGGTGGAAAAGACCGCAAAAGAGAGCGGCATCCATCTTCGCCTGCTTTCCATTCCAAGAGATGTTATGGATCCCAGGGCAGCGGAAAAAGGCGATGTCACTTTTTATGAATTAGCGTATCTTGAAGTGGAAACGAACCAAACAAGACCGGTCGCATTTGAGGTGAAACTAAAAGACTTTGCCATCCCAAATCTGGATTTAATCCCGCAGGAGGTGCGGGACAAGATAAAAAAATGGTCGGATTATATTGATTACTGGTCTGTGGATTGGGACTGGAACGAGGATACGTTTCACAATATGTGGCAGTCCTACCGCACCCGCAAGGAACGGAAATTAGAATTAACATCTGATGCGCATAAATATGAAAATAGCGGCGATCATAAAATCATGGTCAAGGTGATTGATATCTTTGGCAATGATACCACCCATGTCATTGAGGTAAAATCATAATGGCACGCAAACGGAAAGCAAAGCGAACTCAAAAAGAGACAATCATCCATTTGGATCACCGGCTTCCCGAGGTGACGGGTAGAGATCCTTATTCCATTCCGGTGAAACACTTGTTGCCCGACAAGAAAGGCGGCTACATCGAAAAGGATGAACGCCGCCCCAGCAAGACCCTGCTGGTGAATCAGATCCGCGAAGAAGTAGATAGATGGAGGGAAAACGGCTATGAACGCCCGCGAGGGATTTCTGATACTTCCAGACGGCTGATGGAATGGTGGTTTGATGAAACCCATTTCTTCCCGGATGGAGAACCTTTCAGTTACTATTTTGCCCAGCAGGAAGCTATTGAGACCATCGTTTACCTGTATGAAGTCATCAAGAAGCAGGAGGCCGCTGATCTTATTTTTAAATATATGGATCCAAAGGCGTATAAGGATGATTTATTTACTACCCGCAAAAAAATAGAAGAAACAACCCGTCAAAGGCGGATGCTTACAAGAATTGTGCCTGAAACAGGGCTGATTGCCCATCAGGAGATTCCCGCGCCGGATCATTATCGCTATGCAATTAAGATGGCAACAGGTTCGGGCAAGACGCTGGTCATGGCAATGGCAGTTGCCTGGTCATACTTTCATAAGAAATTTGAACCTGATTCGAATCTAAGCAAAGCGTTTCTGATTATTGCGCCGAATATAATTGTATTTGAACGTTTAAAAGAAGATTTTGAGAGCGGTAAAATTTTTCAGGAATGGGACTTGATACCAAATGAATGGAAACACGACTGGCAGATGACCTATATCCTCCGGGGTGAAAGCAGAAAAACTTCCACGGAAGGCACGCTGTACCTTACCAATATTCATCAATTGTATGAGCCAAGGAACAACAGCGGTGGTGATGATCCGGTAACTCGCCTGCTGGGACCAAAACCTAAAGAGGCCACCGGCTCATGGGAAGAGGATCTGTTAGACAGGATTAAAGCGCATGATGATCTGCTGATTATCAATGACGAAGCCCATCACGTCCATGACGAAGACCTGGAGTGGATGCAGGTTATTTTACGTCTGCATAATCACCTGAAAGGCAGGGGAAGCAAAGGTTTATCCATACAACTCGACTTTACCGCCACGCCCAAGGATCAGAACGGCACCTTTTTTCCTTGGATTATTTGTGATTATCCATTGGCGCAGGCTATTGAAGACCGCATAGTCAAGGCACCCTTGATTGTTCACCAGACAGATAAAGCCGACCCGGAGAAGTACGACCGTGCCAGTGTTGCTTATGCAGAGTGGATCAGCATCGCTATTTCCCGCTGGAAAGACCACCATAAGGCATATGGCAAGGTCAAAAAGAAACCGGTGCTTTTCATTATGGCCGAAAACACACGGGATGCCGATGATATTAATGCATCATTAAAATCCAAAGCAGAATTTAAGGGAGACGGTCAACTCCTTTTAATCCATACGGATAAAAAGGGTGAAATTCAGAAGCGGGACCTGGAAAAAGCCAGGGAAGCGGCACGGCTAATTGACAAAGCGGAGAATAAGATAAGGGCCATTGTTAGTGTTATGATGTTGCGGGAAGGCTGGGATGTGCGCGGTGTTTCGGTTATATTGGGCGTAAGGCCTTTTACCGCCAAGGCAAATATTCTTCCTGAACAGGCTGTGGGCCGCGGGCTTCGTTTGATGAAAGAAGTTGGCCCGGATTATATTCAAATTGTTGAAATTGTCGGCACCCAGAAATTTGAGGAATTTGTCAAACAACTGGAAGTGGAAGGCGTCGGGGTTGGATATACACGGCAAACGCCGGACATGGGGCAATATGTCTTTCCGCATAAAGCGAAAATGGAATTTGATATTGAAATTCCGTTGTTAACGCCGTCTTACTCCCGCCAGGTAAACGGGCTGGATGCTTCGTTTATTGATGAATTGCCAGCGAATCCAAGAGGATTGAAAGTAACCGAAGGAGTGATAAACAAGGTAGAATTGGTTGAAACGGTTACGCAAAAAACAGTGGCACAGAAAAAGGTAACTATTGATGAAGCCGTTCCTGAAATCAATGAAATATTAATAAATTTAACTAATCGTATTTGCAAGGAAGCACGTTTAGACGGGCATTTTGCGGTAATTTATCCATTGTTGCGAAAATATTTGAAATATGTGTTTTTTGGTCAGGAAGTAGATCTGGACAATAATAAGATCAGAAGATTGTTAACAGATCCCCGGAACACGGCAGAAATTATAAAAACTCTGGCAAAAGCAATTGGTGATAAAAGCATTACTACAACAACGGTAAAAATGAAAAGCGATCCGTTACGCTTGTCTGAACTGGATGGATTTTACTGGAAACGGATGTGGGTCGAATTGGACAACACCATCTTCAATATCACCCCCTGCTTTAATGATTTTGAAAAACACTTTGCGCAATTTCTGGATCAGGCACACGATATTAGCAAATTTGCAAAACTGGCAGAGACCTATACAAAGTTTTCAATTGAATACATCAATCACAAGGGCGCCATTGCCTATTACTATCCTGATTTCGTAGCGGAGCAGAAAAATGGTGAAGAAATTATTATGTGGTTGATCGAAACTAAGGGCTGGGAACAGGAAGACGTTCCACTAAAGGATGCCAGAGCAGAAAGATGGTGTAAGGATGCAACCAAACTAACCGGTGTTGATTGGCGTTACTTGAAAGTGCCGTATAGTCCATATATCAGCATTACAAAGAGTTTAACTTCGATGCCTTCGGCAACCTTTGAGGAATTCATAGAAATTTTCAACAGGATATTAACTGACGATCAGCTTGGCCTGAAGATGTAATATTTTGAGCAGTCGCGGACGCAGTTGACTGTGTTGACTTATTTATCAAGCAGCATATTGGCATCACCGGTGCAGGCACTGGACAATACGGTCAATGTAGTGGAATGGCGTTATCCATCAAAGCTTGAGTATAAGGTTAAAGATAAGTGGGGCAGGTCCCAACAATTTACATGTTTAGATTGAAGCACCTTGCAGCAATAAAGGGGTCAGCCGATGATTTGTGCAGATAGGCTAATGGAACTCCAGGGAAAAACCTTGATGTTTTAGTTGGTGTATGCAGTCTACAGACAAATCAATCTTAAAGGAGATTTTTTAATGAAGAATGTAGAAATGACCGTTGAAGGGAAGACCCTTATAATTAAAGTAGATTTGTCCAAGGACTTCGGTCCATCTAAGTCAGGTAAGACCATCATAATAGCTTCCACGGAAGGAAATGTGTCTGTCCCGGAAAGGGATGAAAAGATAGGGTTGAATGTTTATCGTTATCCTGATTGAGCATTAAAGAGGGACATCCTATATTGTCCTTGTCAAGAAGAAAAAGTGTTTTTCAAGATAGTTAATTAATTTTTTCTATGCTATATAAAAAAATTTTTGTTTAGCTGTTTTAATATATAACGTTGGTTCTAAAACAACCTGACAAAGTGAAGTAGGGGACATCCTATATTCCCCCTGTCAAGAGAAAAAATGAATAAGCTATAATTGCTGTAATATCAATAGGATATAAAGCTCCACTTATTTTAAGCATACCTCCCCTTTAGCCCATTAAAGGACTTTT
>Ga0315543_1000152_pt1 | contig 86032 bp, 68 predicted proteins | sample SalMarSW160210MG_2_FD_203098 | JGI IMG/M metagenome (GOLD analysis project Ga0315543, IMG submission 203098) | Salt marsh sediment microbial communities from the Plum Island Ecosystem LTER, Massachusetts, United States - Salt Marsh Sediment SW1601-210 ... | reverse complement strand
CAGCTTGTCCACCTGGGCAAAGTGGAATCTCACCTGTGGGTCATTAAAGGTGGTTTCGGTGCTGTAATCCATATCTTCAAGCAAGCCAGCCATCTGCCAGAGGTATTCTCTTTTTACGCCAAGATAGTCCGCCAGCGCATTCAGCGAAGAAACATTGGGCCTGTATTTTCTCCTGATGATATTGTGGACCGTGCCCGGGCTGAGCCCGGCATTAACAGACAGGCCGCGAAAAGACAGCCCCCTCTCTTTACACTGCTGAGTTAAAAACTCACCCAATTCTTTGTTTAGCATTTTACCCTACCTCAGTCGCATGATGCCAGGGACTTCGAGTTTGTATAATTGTCCACTATATTTATCTAAATGGCTTGACAATTATTGTTTTATGTGATATAAAAATATCAAAGCAGGGATACATATATATCTAATGGCTTATATATCTGGAAGGTCTTGAAACACTGCTTCACAGAGGGGTCCGGCGTATCCTGTACGCGATAAGTCAGCGGGAAACGCCAGCTGTCGTGAGGTTATCCTTGAAAGATGGTGTTTATTGTTTGTATGCATCAGTTAATCAATCAGATATCCATAAAATGGGCGCCTAGCAGCGGAGGGCATAATCAGCCCGCTGAGTCTATATTATGCACCAACGGCTTTAAACGGACCACGTTTAAAAAACCTGATGCTGCTAGGTTGCCTAATTAAATTATAACATTTTGTAATGCAGATTTCATCAATTCTGCAAATCGGGAAAAGAGGTAATTAAAAAATGAGGCTCTGCCTTTATGAGGAATGCGAGCACTATTTAAAGGCTACCAAGTACCGCGCAAATGCTACTACGAGCCTCAATGCTGGAGAGGATATCTAGATATTGTCATAGAAATGATAGAACTCAAATTACCAGAAAAGTTTAAGAGGAAAAAGGTGTGAGTCAATACAGGACTATGAGCGGTTACAATCCCGAGGCCAACGGGGGTTTGACCATTGTTCCTCCGTCCCGGGTAGGGGTTGTGTAAAAGGCGGGTTCCGGCAGTTCCTACCTTCCCGCTACTACATTTTTTAATTGTGGGTAGCTGAATGGCCACAAAACCCTTAACCGTCGAGTTACCAGAGGACCTTTTCACTAGGTTCATAGAAACGCAGAGCATATTAAGCGATTAAGCAGGTTGGCCAACTTTTAGTAGGGTCTAATATAACTAAAGGTGTGAAGGTATGGCACTCACGAAGCGACGGCTGGAGATATTGAGGCTCATCGCCCAGGGATACCCTAATAAGGTAATCGCTGCCGACTTAGGTATATCTGAGCAGACAGTGAAGAACCATGTCAGCTCAATCCTGAGTATACTGGGTGCAGGCAATCGAGCCCATGCTGTATTATTAGTCTTTGGGGTAAGTAAGTTCATAGTCCCTCTAAAGGCAAAGAGAAAAGGGGAGATATAAAATGCCGGATTGTGAATACCTAGCTACATGCCCCTTTTTCAACGACAGTACGTACGGTATGCCAGAAATGTATAAGGAACGATACTGCAAGGGAGACTATTGTTGGTGCGGTAAGTATCTGGCTTTTAAGGCGTTAGAGAGAGAATTAAAGAGAGAAAGAGTCGGATAGAGTAGGTGTCTACAACAACGATTAGTATGTGCTGATACCGCCAGATATTTCGTAATAAAGCGATGTGTCGGCATTCCAGGTATTTCCCAAAGTGCCGGTATCCCGGAAATTCGCCATCATCGAAATGCATAGTCTTCCGGTGCCATCAATGGCCGAAAGGGGTAGCACAGGATGAAACCTGAAGATTGGGAACCTTGGCGGTGGTGAGACATAAAAAAGAGGTAGTTAAGTTAAGAGAGACCGGCTTAAGTTATGCCGAAATCGGACGCAGATTGGGCATAAGTCGGGAGCGGGTGAGGCAAATTGTCACGGGGAAGCCTAAGCGTGTCCCCCAGCCTAAGGTTATGCTCACGATAGGCGATGTAGCTCAGTGCCTCGGAGTGCATCCTAATACCGTGAGGACCTGGAGCGAAAAGGGCATACTAAAATCATACCGTATTGGCCCACGGCGCGATAGGAGGTTCCGGCGGGAGGACATTGATGACTTTCTCAAAGAGTAGGAATTTGCGAGGACAACAACATAGCGTTTTGGTCAGCTCATTTGAGAAGGCTAATGGATTCAAAGTCATTCGGACTTAGACGGTGCGAATTTCTTACTACCCCCTACGCTTAAATCAAAGGTTTTGTCAATAAGTTGTCAATAAACTGCTTAAAACTTATTGGGACACAAAGGTATTTTACGCTTACCCCTGCTAGCACGTAGGTTCTATTTCAAACGTAAAGTAACCTTTTGGGACACTCAACGCCAAATCCGAAGACCGGTGCTCTGGTCCGCTGAGCTACAGGCGCACGTTATGCTCAATTATACCCCATAACCCCAACAATCACCATGCTTAAAAGGGGAGTGCGTAGCTAGAGGGGACTCCAGCATCCCCACAAGAGGGGATTTTAAGAGGGGCGCAGCCCCTCTTTCTTTTCTTCCCCCTTCCCTTCATCAATCCCCAAGGGAAGGGGGACACAGGGAGATAGGTTCACCTCAAAGCAGGGGGTGAGGTAGACAATTGATTTCACGGCTGTAGAATATCTATAATTAAGGCAGATTTCATAAATATTGGAGGTTCCCCATGAATTACGCCAGCTTTCTGGATTTAGTCAAACACCGCCGCACCATCCGCCGCTTCAAACCCGACCCCCTCCCCGACGACTATGTGGACAAAATCATCGAGGCCGCCCGCTGGGCCCCCTCCGGCTATAACATGCAGCCGTGGGAGTTCGTCGTCATTAAGGATAAAAAATTAAAGGATGCCATCGTCCAGTGGGTGCGGGACTACCATAAACTCATCATGAAAACGGAAGTCGCCCGCGAGCCCTGGCAGCGCGTGCCGCAGCGTCCCTCCCACGACCCCGAAATGGACTACCGCGCCGCCCCGGTCTTTATCCTCGTCCTCGGCGATACCCGCACGCTCAAAGGCCTGCCCACCGCCATGCGCTACGACGCCGAACGCCTCCGCACCATTCACGTCTCCGGTCTGGCCAACGCCTATCTCTACATGAGCCTCGCCGCCACCACACTCGGCCTGGCCAACGAATGGGTCTCCTCCGTGGCAACCGCCTATCCGCACTGTATGGTGAAAGACCTCCTCGGCATTCCGCCGGAGCTGGAAATCTACGACATGATGGCGTTGGGCTATCCCGCCTACAAACTTTCCTCCAGGAAATTGCTGCGTGATAAAGAAAAAATGTTCCATTACGACTACTGCGGCCCGGACGACTTCCGCACGGACGCTGAGGTCAACGACTTTATTAAGAGGGCCCGCATCTGGACGACCGCCAACCATCGGCGTGGGGTGGATAAAAAATTGGTGGGGTGAGTGGAGGGATTTGATCACTCTACGGATAAGGGACAAATCAGGTGGTGCTGGGGTGAGTGGAGGGATTTGAACCCTCGATCTCCAGGGCCACAACCTGGCGCCTTAGACCACTGGGCTACACTCACCGCGAATGACTCTCTAATTATAGCGGAAAGCCCGCCTGCCTTCAATTAATATTATCGTCATTCCAGCGAAAGCGGGAATCCAGCCTCGGTTTTACCCGTCGTTTTAACCCTCTTACCCCCCACCATTTCTTAATCCCCACCCAAAGATGTTAAAATATCAATAAATCCGCCACACCATCAAATACAACGCAACAGGAGATTATTTAAAATGGCTGAATCCAGATACGGCAAGTACATCGTCACGGAGCTCAAGACCCCCAATTTCCCCCAGGAATTCGTCGCCGCGTACGCCAGATTCGCCACCCGCATCCTCTGGATGGACTCCAGCGTGGTCGAGGGTGCCTTCCAGATGAATTGCTCCTGGTATTTAAAGCCCTCGACACACGGGGCCGAAGCGCACCAGCATGACGTCGACGAGATTATTGGCTTCTTCGGCAGCGACCCTCAGCACCCCTACGACCTCGGCGGCGAGATAGAAATCTGGTTGGAAGATGAAAAGCACGTCATTACCCGTACCGCCATGCTCTTCGTCCCTGCCGGCATGAAGCACTGCCCCCTTTTCATCAGGCGCGTCGATAGGCCTATCTTCCACTTTTCCACCGTCACCGGCGGTCGTTATATACAGAAGAAATAAAGGAGATTATATAAATGTCCGATTCTCAATACGGCAAGTACATCGTCACGGAGCTAAAAATACCGGAGGAAAAACAGAAAATCGCCGCCGCATATTCAGAATATGCCACCCGTATCCTCTGGATGGACGAGAATGTGGTCGAGGGCGCCTTCCACATGAACACCGCCTGGTATCTCCAGGCCGCCGCCACGCTGGAAGACGTTCCCCACGCCCATGATACCGACGAGATTATTGGCTTCTTTGGTAGTGACCCCCGGCACCCCTACGACCTCGGCGGCGAGGTAGAAATCTGGCTGGAAGACGAAAAACACATCATCACCCGCACCGCCATGCTCTTCGTCCCGGCGGGAATGAAACACTGCCCTTTGATAATCAGGCGTCTCGACCGCCCCATCTTCCACTTCACTACCATCACCGGCGGCCGGTATCTCAAGGACGAAAAATACTAATTAGTAACAACAACACCGGGGAATGCAACCTTTTTACCCTCCCTCTACGGTATTATCTATTCCCACCCTTACCACCCTCGCACCATCCGCTGATTATCCCTATGATATATCCCCACCCCAGCCCTGTCATTGCGAGAAGACGCAGGCGACGAAGCAATCTCAAATTATAGATATTCAGCCTTCATTATTTTGTCACTCTCGCTTTATTCTGTCATTCCAGCGTAGGCTGGAATCCACCCCCTGCCCCTCGTTTCTTATCTTTTCCCACCCTAGCCTCCCTCGCACCATCCTCAGCTTAGCCCGTAGCCTTTATGGCGAAGGCGGGGGGACACAGAGAGTGGATTTCCAAACAAATCTGTTATGCTATAATAATTCGTAGAGATGTTGAAAGCAGAAATTATCACCAGCGGCACGGAATTACTTCTCGGCGAGATAACCGATTCGAATACACCCTACATCGCCAGCCAACTGGCGGTACTGGGGATAGACCTTTATTATTCCTCGACGGTCGGTGATAATTACCAGAGATATTTCGAGGTCCTCAAGCAGGCCTGGGACAGGTCGGAGATGATTATCACTACCGGCGGTCTCGGCCCCACTCAGGGCGATATCACTCGTAACGTCATCGCCGGGCTATTAGGGGAAGAACTGACCCTGGACCCGGATTTAAAGAAAGAGCTTATCGGGTTCTTTTCCAGGCGAGGCGTGGAAATGCCGGAGAACAATTTCCGGCAGGCAACCATCATTCCCTCCGCCGTTCCCCTGCGTAACACCTCGGGCACGGCTCCGGGCTGGTGGGTGGAAAAAGACGGCCGCATTATCGTAACTCTGCCCGGCCCCCCCGCCGAGTTGCAGACCATGTGGAATTACCAGGTGCTGCCGCGACTTAAAAAGAAGAGCGAGGCCGTTATCTTATCGCGGACGATTAAGACGTGGGGACTTTCCGAAGCCAAAGTGGACGAGATGGTATCTCCCTTTTTAAATACGGCAAATCCGACACTGGCGATGTACGCCGGCACCGGGGGTATACGCCTGCGTATCACGGCTAAGGCAGACACGGAGGAGACGGCCCGGGAGCTGATTACGGAACGTGAAAAAGAGATAAGGAGTATTCTGGACAAATATATCTGGGGCGTTGACGACGAAACCCTGGAAGGTATAATCGGCCGGTTGCTGTGTTCCAGGCATATGACCCTCGCCACTGCCGAAACTTTCACCGGCGGTCTGCTGTCACACGCTTTATCGGGAATCCCGGAAAGCCGGAATTTCTACCGGGGCGGTATCATCGTACCGGCTGATGACGCCGAAGGCAGCGCCGAATCGGCAGCAAGAATGGCAACCTGGGCACGCCTTGATTTCGCTGCGGATATCGGTCTTGCTATTCACGGAAATACTGAAGTTGATGATGTTGTAGCGGGAAATGCTGCCTATATAGCTGTAGATTCAGCGGTTAACAGTGGTACCGTTAAAGCAAACTACCCCGCCAGGCTGCCGTATATGAACAGGAGAATAATCACCCACGCACTTATTTATCTCAGGAATTTTCTACATTCGTGATTAACGTCATTGCGAGCGTAGCGAAGCAATCTATATTTGCCTCACCCTCAAACCCGCGACAAAATCCCGATTTTTTCAATGTTTGTTTTCCCAAATCAATTCACCCTTTGAAAAGTCAACCCTTCGTTGTCGCCATTTTACACTCGCTTAAAACCCCGTCAGCAGCTATAATCACCCCGCTTACCATAACTCTAAAAACAATTCAAACCTGTTCCTCCCCCATCCCCCCTCGAATTGTTTCCCCTTTAAGAATTTTCATTGTCTGTTAGCATCGGTTGATTGTTGCTTTCCCGTGTTGTATATTTACCTAAGGGAGAGGTAAATGAATCGACAGGAAGCCATCGAGTCGGTTCGGGCTAACGTGGAGAACGAAAACCTGATTAAACACATGTTAGCCACGGAAGCCATCATGCGTGCCCTGGCCCGGCGCATGGACGGAAACGAAGAGGAGTGGGGGCTGGCTGGACTGCTCCATGATATCGATGTCGAGCTTACCGAGGGTGACATGAGCAGTCACAGCAAGCTGGGAGCCGACCTTGCGCGGGATATGGGGGCCGGCGAAGCTGTTGCCAGTGCTATCCTCTGCCACAACGAGACCCACGGCATTCTCCCGGAAAGCCCCATGGAGAAAGCGCTTTTCTGCGCCGACCCTCTGACCGGCCTGATTACAGCCGCCGTGCTGGTGCGACCCGACAAGAAGATAGAGAACCTCGAAGCAAAATCGGTGCGGAAGAGGTTTAAAGAGAAGAGTTTCGCGGCCGGGGCCAAGCGTGAGCAAATCGCCCAATGTACTGACATCGGCCTTGAGCTTGATGAATTCATCACCATCGGCGTGGAAGCGATGAAGGGTATTGCCCCGCAACTGGGACTTTAGCCAGCTAGTTCACCGATATCATCGAGCCTTCCGCCGTCTTGGTAACATCGATTCGCGTCGGGAAGGCATCTTTCAATTCGTCCATGTGGGTTATGACCAGTATCTTCTCAAAGTCGTCCTGTATAGATCTAATCGCTTCCTGAAGTTTTTCCAGTCCGGTATTGTCCTGGGTGCCGAATCCCTCGTCGATAATTAACGTAGGCAACGGTGCCCCTGCCCTTTTGGTGAGTAGCCGCGACAGGGCGATGCGGATAGCGAAGTTGATACGGAAGGCCTCCCCACCACTGAACATCTCGTAGCTCCGGGTACCCAGTTCGTCGGATATAGTAATGTCCAGCGTTTCCTGCACGGTGCCCTTCCTGGTCTCCCGCTGGGTCTCAAATTTTACGTGCATCCGGTTATCCGTCATACGGGCGAGCAGGCGGTTGGCTTCCGTCTCAATTTCAGGAAGTGCCGTTTCGATAATCAGTGCCTGTACACCCCCCTTGCCGAAAGCCCTGGCCAGTTCCCGGTAAATGCTCTCGTCTTTAGAAACCTGCGCCCGCTGTCTTTCCTTCTCCTGCTTCTTTAGTTCAAGGTCGGCGCAGTACTGAAGCTTTGCCTTGACGCTCCCCACCACCTCCTGAGCCTGGTTACGCTGAAGGGAGAGTTCTCTATACTCAGCCTCGGCGATAGCCAGCTCATCGCGTAAGGCGGGCAGTCGGGTTAGCTCTGCTGTCAGGGCTTCTTTTTTATCGGCATCGAGCTTCAAGCTGTCGCGGAGTCCCCGGGAAGCTTCCACGGCGCGTGCCTCTGCCTCTTTTTCCTGATTAATAAGCCTCTCCGCTTCGTCCAGTGTATTCTTATCATGTTCGTAGTGTTCCAATTGCTTTAACTGCTGCCGCGCCTGTTCATGCCGCGCTGAATCGTAGTCGACCTGGGTGAGTTCAGACTCAATATCCGCCAGAGCCTGCTGCTCGGCGATAGCAAAATCCCTTTTGGCCAGGCCCTGTTCGATATCGTTCAGGGTTTCACGTAGTCCGGTCAGCTTTCTTCCCTCTTCCTCGATTTCACCTATGTCTCTGGTAATGACGCTTATCTGTCCCTGCATTCCGGATTTTTCCTGGTTCAATTGCGATTCGTTTTGTGCCCTCTCTTTCTGAAGCTCCTCATATTCGGACCGCTTCTGTATGAGATTGTCCCGACTCATCCTTAAAGCACCCGACTTTTCCAGTTTTTCTTGAGTATACTTGGACTCGATGAGGGCAAGGCCTTCCTGTGTCAACTCGGTCTCGCAGAGGGGGCATTTTGCCTCCTCATGCGACTCCGTATGCGACGTTATGAGGTCTAGTTTTTCGGTTACCTCTCCGATTTCCCGTTCCAGTCGGGATATCCCGGATTCCAGATAGCTGATTTGTTTATGTACCTCCTGAGCAGTTTGCTCTTTATGGCGTAGTTCTGCTTCCGACTCTTCCAGCTTACGCATCTGTACCTGCGCCCGATTAAGCTGCTCTTTTAGTTCGGGCAGTTTCTTTGCTTTTTCCTCCAGTCGACTGATTTCCTGCTGTACCAGAGCGTGCCTGCTGATTAGTTCGTTCCTCGCTGCATCTATCTTCCGTTCGAGCTGTTCTTTCTGTTTGTCAAGGCTGACCGACTGCCGAAACTTCCGTTCGAATTCGTCGTTGACTTTTTTGGCCTGGATAAATTGAGCATAGCCCGTTTCTACGGCCTCCCGCCGACTGATTACCTCCTCATAAGTTTTTATCCGGGAAGCATGCTGGGCAGCCTGCTCTTCCCAACGCCGGAGGTCACGAGTGCTGGTATCGATGCGTATCTCCAGTTCATCAAGCTGCGTCTTCCTGTTCTCCAGGGCTTCTTTTTTCTGTCTTAACCCGTTTAATACCGTCTCTTTTTCACCGACTATCGCATTAATGCGGGAGAGGTTGCCCTGTGCTTCTTCCAACCCTAACTCATAGTCCGGTTTGCGCGTTAGCTCGTTATTGATTTCGTTGATGGTATTTTCCAGCTGAGCGCTGTCCGATTCGTGCTGCCTGGCGAGTACCTTTGCCTTGTCTTCAAGGTCATCATAGATGGAAAGCCCGAGGATATTGCCCAGTACCTCCTTTCGTTTCGAAGGGGCCTGACGGGTAAAATCGTCGGCGTGTCCCTGACGCAGGTAGGCGCTATTGATAAAGGTATCGTAGTCCATATGAAGGATTTCTATAATTTTCCCCTGTGTCTGGGAGATGGTATTACCGGTGATGGGGCGGAAGCCGTTGCCGGTGCTTATCTGGAATTCAAGGGAAGGCTGTCCGGCGCCGGTCTTCTTCTTGGGGCGGGAGCGCTTGCGGATGATGCGGTAAAGCTGTCCCCCAACGGAGAAATCGTACTCTACCTCCATTTCCATCTGGGTGGCATGGATAAGGTCGTCGTCACTGCTGGCGCGGGCTTTCCCCCATAGCGCCCAGGTCACGGCATCGATGATGGCCGATTTACCGTTGCCGTTGTCGCCGGAGAGGCAGGCGAGGTGAATACCGGTAAAGTCCAGCGGCGGAACGTTATCACGGTAGCACATGAAGTTGCGCATTTTCAGCTTGACGGGAATCATCTCGACATTATTTTATCACAGTTGGTCATCTACCTCACATCCGGGAAAAAGGACAACGCAAAATTTTTAAAGGGAAACAATTCGAGGGGGGACGGGGGAGGAACGGCTTTGAATTGTTTTCAGAGTTATGGTAAATGCAATTGTTTTATTTGCTACAGTGGGGAAAGTTGAGTGTAAAATTGTGACAATGAAGGGTTGACTTTTTAAGTGTGAATTGATTTGGAAAAACAATTATTGATAAAAGCGGGGTTTTATCGCGGGTGCGAGCGTGGGCGGAGATTTTTAGTTAACTCACCCCCTGACCCCCTCACCAAACTGTTAGTGTTCTCACCTCCGTCGCGTCCCGTGGAAACGATGAAAACCATGCCGAATATCAAGGGTAATCTCAGGACTCTCCCATAAGCTGAAGCACGTGCTTCCGGAACCTTTTTAAAATGGTTTGAAATGCCTCTGCCTCTTCCTGGTCAAGGCACTGCATGGCCTGGGAACCTATCTGGTGCCTGAGAGTCATGGTCTGCTCCACCAGGTCCAGGCCCTTTTCGGTAATGGTAACTCTCCTGAGCCGGCGGTCACGTTTGGTCCGGGTGCTCCTGGTCAGCCCCAGCGTCTCAAGACCATCGACGGCTCTGGTAGTGGCATGTTTGGAGCGCGTAATCCGGCGACTTAGTTCGGTCGGTATGAGAGTGCCGCCACGTGCTATCAGGATATGCAGGATACTCATCTGTGTCCGGTTAAGACCGGATTTCCTCAGTTCGTTGTCCAGATACTTATTAACTATTTCAAAGGTGTATATAAAAGAAAGGAAGTTATCAAATCTCAGGTCATTTGCCTGAACCCTGAGACGCCTGGCCAGGGAGTCCAGCCTTTCCGAACGAGCGCTCACAATATCTCCTTAACTGAACCAACCGACAAATTTCTGCAATATTCTAACAAACAGCTAACGCGTGTTCAATGAAAATAATATTTGATAGCGTAAAATTTGAGATTGTTACACTTGACACTACTTTTCATTATATGATATATATGTTTATCAAGCAATTGAAGGTCTTTAAGATTCACGATAGCGGGAGGATTTGAAATGGCATTCATGATTGGGGTCGATACCGGGGGTACGTTCACAGACGGGTTTTTCACCCATAACGGAGACCTGAGAACAGTTAAAGTTTTGACAACACCCCACGACCTGACGGTCTGTCTGGCAGATTGTATAGGAGAAGGTGCCCGGCAATTTGGAGTATCGGTACAGGAAATGCTGGCCGATACCGATATCGTCAGGTATTCGACAACGGTCAGTGTCAACACCATAATTCAGAGAGTGGGGGCGAAAATCGGGCTGCTGGTCAGTCAGGGATTCAAAGACTCGTTATATGCCGATAATGCAAATCTCGTAGAGCCGATATATTCTTTCGTTGCCAGGGACATGATTGACGAGGTAAATGAAAAAATCGATGATAAAGGCAAAGTAGTAAAGCCTGTGGATACCGAAGACCTGATTATCAAAATGCAAAATCTGATTGATGCGGGAGCCCGTGCCATTGTCATCAGTCTTAACAACTCACACATTAATCCCGAACATGAAAAACGGATAAGGACTATTATCAAGGAACAATCTCCCAGCTATTTCTTAGGGAGCATCAGGGTGCTTTTGTCTTCTGACATCTCCGACCAGCCGAATGCTTTTTACCGTACCAATGCGGCGGTAATCAACGGGTATATCCACGATGCTATGGTCAGGTATCTGTACCGGGCGGAGGATGACCTGAGGACGAATCTCTATGTAAGGCCCCTGATGGTTGGGCATTCGCACGGCGGTACCGCCCGGGTTGCTAAAACAAGGGCTATCGATACTTATTCTTCCGGCCCCGTTTTAGGCGTGTTTGGAGCCGAGCTGGTGGGAAAGGCTCACGGCTTTACCGAGGTAATCGCCGCCGACGTGGGGGGCACCAGCCTGGACATCGGCATAATCCGCGGCGGCAGCCATAACTACATGCTGACACCCGTTATTGCCGACCTCCCGGTAAGTGTCCCCATGATTGTTACCCGTTCGGTAGGGATAGGCGGCTGTTCCATCGTAAAGCTGGATAGTACCGGAAGCATCCAGGTCGGACCCCGGAGCGCCGGCGCCAGCCCCGGCCCGGCCTGCTTTAACCGCGGTGGTACGGAGCCGACCGTCACCGATGCCGACGTTGCTCTGGGCTTTATCGACCCCGATAATTTCCTCGGCGGTAAGGTTAAGCTGAACAAGGATAAGGCGATTTCCTCAATCAAGAGAAGAATAGCCGACCCTCTGAAAATTAACGTGGAGGAAGCGGCCTGCCTGGTAAAAGAAACCACGGAAAAAAATATCCAAAAAGAGATATTGGCGTTTCTGAAAGAGAAAGGCATCGAGAGGGATAATCTGAGCGATTTTGCCCTGGTGGCATACGGGGGCGGCGGCCCGACCCGCTATGCCGGCTTTACCAGCGGTTTGAAATTCGGCCGGATTCTAACCAGTCCCTACGCTTCAACTTTCTGCGCCTTTGGTTTTTCGACAACGGATCTGCTGCATCGCTATTCGAAATATTTACCGCTCACTCTCTTCGACGGGGTCAATTATTTAACGGACTTCAAGAAGATTAATGAGGTTGTGGCACAGTTGATGAGTGCAGCCAGAAGAGACATCGAGGGGGAGGGTTTCTCGGCGGACAACGCCGGCTGTTATCTCGAGTTCATCGGGGATGGTGACCTATCGGAATACAATGTGAGGCTGGAAAAGACACGGCTCGACTCCGAGGAAGATGTAAAACAACTGTGCGCCGGATTCACAAACCCCGGTGGAAAGGGGCCAGCTAAAGTTACCATTTCCACCATTATCCTCAATGCCGTTGTATCCATGCCTCACTACGAACTAACAGCCAGCCCCCTGGCCGGTGAAGACCCCGGTGGTGCTCTAAAGGGGCAGCGGGAAGTCTTCTGGTCGCCGGGGGCAGGTTACCGCAAGACCCTTATTTATGATAGGGAGCTACTGGTGCCGGGCAATAAGGTCGTCGGGCCGGCAGTTGTCGAGGCTAAAGATACCACGTATATTATTCCGGCCGATAAGTCGTATTATATCGGCGAATACTCGCACGGCGTTCTAGGGGAGGCTTAATCATGACAAAGATGAAAATAACCGAAACGGTAGAAATCGACCTGGACAAGGAGATGTGGTGCTGCAGCCGCTGCCACGCAGAAATACATCCGGCCCGGGAATCCTACCTCAAGGGCTGCCTGGTCTACGAAAGACCGGCCGACGAGATCTACGGACCGCCGATTCCTATCAAAGGGGATTCCGCCGCAATCTCTTACGCCCCTGACCCGGACTTCATGAGAGTGGTTGAATTTTATTGTCCGGAATGCGGAGCCATGATAACGGCGCAATATCTGCCGCCAGGCCACCCTATCGTTACCGATATAGAACTCGATATCGATAAATTGAAGGAAAGAACTGCCGAACAAAAGAAATGAATTCAAAAACCGCCTTCAGAAATACCTTTAAATTGCTGAACAGCGAAAGACCGGTGTTTGTTCCTTTCGTTTACGGTCTTACCGCCAAACTGGCGCAAATGCCCCTGGAGGAAATGACGTCGGACGCCAGCTACTATACCCATTCGCTGGAAGATGCCGGTGAGCTTTTCAGTTATGACGGAATTATCAACAACTTCGATACTACCATCGAAGCCGGGTTATGCGGCTGCGAACTGGAATGGCCCGATGACTACGCTTCTCCGAGAGTCACGGGCGGCAGTCAACTGGAACCGGATAAAGTAAATCCGGAAGAAAGCAGCCGTATCCAGGTATTGCTGGAAACCACCAAACGCATCGCCATGTCCAAGGGCAAAGACGTTGCCGTCATCGGTATTCTTACCGGGCCCTGTACGCTGGTGAAGACCCTGACGGGCGACAGCAACAATGAGATCGAGAGTGTAATACCTCAGGTCGGCAGCCTGCTTACAAAACTGGTGAAAAGTGTATGTGAGACGAGGGTTGACGCGGTGTTTTTCCGGGAAGACCTTCTTGATAACAGCTACCGTGATGCACTGCTGGCCCACCGCAAGCCATATACCGACGTCTACGGAACGCTATTCAACCTTATCAAGTACTATAACTGCCCTCCGGCACTTATTATGAAGAACATCGAGCTGGACTTTATCAGCGAATTATCCGGCATGATACGACCGGGCGGACTCATACTGCTGGGCAGAAAAGTCAGTCCCGATGACATGACACATTTGCACGAATTATCCAGTTCTCTGAAAATTGCATTCGGCCTGCCGCTCCGGGTAGAGAATCCGGACGAATCAGAGAGCCAGTTTGCCGTCATCAGTCAGTTCGTGAGGAGCCATAAGCCAACCGGGTTTTTCTATGTCAGCGAAGGGGAAATCCCGTACGATATGCCTTTAGAGCCCTTCCACAATTTAATAACCAGGATGCAAAATGACTGGAATGTAACGCAGGAGGAGAAGAATGGAATATATCGTCAACGTTGATGTCGGCGGCACGTTTATGGACTTCTTTGTGGCTAAAGGGGATAAATACGTTACCACCAAGGTGCCGACAACAGCTTATGAACTTGGTGTAGGATTCGTCAGGGGGCTTGAAGAGTGCGCGGAGAAAGACGGTCAAACGCTTGAGCAATTCCTCATCGATACGGATGTCATCAAATACTGCACTACCATCGGCACCAATATACTTATCGAGCATACCGGACCCAAACTGGGATTGATTACCACGCGCGGCTTTGAAGATACCATCTTCATCGGGAGGGGACGCCAATGGGCGGACGGCCTGCCCGCTTCAGATGTTCAGGACGTTACCTCGATTGAAAAGCCGGTGCCGCTCATCCCGAGGAACCTGGTGGTAGGTGTCAAGGAGCGAATCGATTACGCCGGCAATATCGTCATGCCGCTGGTAAAAGAGGATATCCTGGAACAGCTCAGATATCTGGTCGACCAGGGCGTACGCGGTTTTGTAGTCAGCCTGCTGTGGTCATTTATAAATCCGGAGCACGAAAGACAGATAAGGGCCATCATCGAAGAGGAATTCCCCGAAGTTTACCTGGGCAATATGCCTATTATACTATCGTCTGAAATTTCACCCAAGGAAGGCGAATACGTCCGGACGATGACGGCCATAGTCAACGCCTATATCCACATCGGCTTCGTAGAGCAGATATCGGCTTTATGCAGCGACCTCCTGGACAAGGGATATAAAAAACCCCTGCTTCTCTGCGACAACGTCGGCGGCTGTGCCAAGGTAGCCCGGACGAAGGCAATCGCCACCTACGGGGCCAGTCCGGTCAGCGGGCTGTGCGGGGCCGCCCATTTATGCAGCGGCATCGGACTGCCGAACGTGGTCTTTTGCGATACCGGCGGCACCAGCTTCGACATCGGACTCATTACCGACGGCAGTATCACTCATTATGACCTCTACCCCACCGTTGACCGGTGGCGGACTCAACTAACCGCCATAAAAATTGCGTCAATCGGCGCCGGCGGCGGTTCCATAGCCTGGATAAACCCTTTACTCGGCAACCGCCTCGAGGTCGGACCGGCCAGCGCCCGCTCCATGCCCGGCCCGGCCTGCTATGACCTCGGCGGCGAACACCCCACCGTTACCGATGCCGATGTTGTTCTGGGCTATGTCAATCCGGATTACTTCCTTGGCGGTAAATTCAAACTGAATAAAGAAAAGGCAGTAAATGCCATGAAAGAGCTGGGCGATAAATTCGGGTGGGATGAAGTTACCACGGCCATGACGATTAAGAAAGTCGTCGATGCCAGGATGGGCAACGAGATATTCAAGGAGGTGGCCCTTAAAGGGTACGAACCTTCGGAATTCACGGTATTCGCCGGAGGCGGTGCCGGCCCGGGACACTGCTGCGGGGTAGCCATCGGCGGAGAAATGAAAAAAATTATTGTCCCGCCGATATCCTCGGTGGCGGGGGCCTACGGCGCCTCCACGCTGGATGTTGTCCACAGCTATGAAAAATCGAGGAATACCCGACTGTTCGACTATGCCAAGGGCACCTACTTTTCCGATTTCGACATGTTCAACTCTATCGTCAACGAACTAAGAGAACTGGCCGTCAGGGATATCATCCTCGAGGGATTCAAAGAGGAACAGGCAGCCTTCCGGCTGGAGCTTGAGATGAGATACGGCATGCAGTGGCGCTACACCCCGGTAGAATCACCGCTCCTGTTTATAGAAAGCACCGAAGACGTGAGAAAGATATGCGACCGCTTCACGGAAGAGTTCAGCCGGCTGTACAGCGCCGAGGCAGCTTTCCCCCAGGGCGGCGTGGAAGTTGAGACATACCGCCTCTTCGTCTATTTGACGCTGCCACACTTCATGCTGAGCGAGCACGATGTCTTGGGAGCAAAAACGCCTAAAGACGCCCTCAAGGGACAGAGAGAAGCCTACTGGGAGAAACTCGGCGGATTCAAGCAAACGAACATCTACCAGTGGGACTTGCTGCGGGCGGGTAACGTAATCGAAGGCCCGGCGGTAATAGAATCGGAAAACACCACGGTTGTCATCGAGCCCGATTGGACGTTCACGATGGCCCCGGAACTCTACGGGATGATTGCCTATAATCATTAGTTTTCACGACGTTTGAATAACACAGAGGAGGACGGAAATGCCAGGCGCTATCGACTATGAAATAAGCAAACGATTACATCCAGAGCCTCCAACCGAGGAAGAACTCGAAAATATGAAGGATATCGAGCCCACTTCGGCAGGAATATTTCTTCATAAGCTGCATACAATAACGTCCGAGGGTAATGAAACCCTCGTCAAACTCGGCGCCAGTACGGGATGCCGCTGGGGGGATACGGCCTGTGCTATTTATACCAGGACCGGGGACAGCGCCGTCTGCGCCTCCGGCCTGTATTTTCATTCCGTGCTGGGTTCTACGGACGTCAAGTATATCATGAAGTACTGGCTGAACGACCCGAGCGTCGGCGTCAAGCCGGGGGACGCCTTCTTTTGCAACTCGCCCTATATCCGCGGCACCCATCCTCCGGATATGGGAATATACGCGCCGATATTCTACAAAGATAAGCTCATCTGCTGGGTTGGCGCCGTCGTCCATACCGGGGAATGCGGCGCCTGCGAACCCGGCGGTATGCCTACCGGCTCAAGGAGCATGTATGACGAGGGACTCCAGGTTCCCGCCCTGAAGATTGCCGAGAATTACCGACTGAAGGAGGACGTCCTCAATTACTTTAATCACATGGTGCGGGACCCGCGTGCCATGACCCTGGATATTAAGGCAAGGATGGCCTGTTTGAGGATAGCCGAGAAGCGCTTACTACCCGTTATCGAGAAGGTATCACCGGAGTACATGATTGGTATTCTCCGGTATGTCATTAAAATTACCGGCGAAGCTACCCGGATGCGTATCAGCACCTGGAACGATGGTAAATACAGCTTTGTTCAGTTCATCGACGCCGTCGGTATATTCCAGCGACTGACGAAAGTTGCCGTTACACTGGAGAAGAAAGGCGACCACCTGTACTTCGATTACGAGGGTACTTCACCTGAAGTTACGGACCGCGTGGCCAATTCTCCGGGAATAGGGGTCATCGGGGTAAACACGGTGTACTTACTGGGCCACCTGTTCTATGATTTACCCCACAATTCGGGTATTCTGGAACCCATGTCGTTTAAGATGCCGAAAGGCACCATCGTTAATGCCAGCCGCGAGTCTCCTAAAGCCGGCTGCGCTTATGTCCATGAAGCCGGTTCTCTGGCCGTGCAATACGTGCTCCAGAATGTAATCTACGCCGCCAGCCCGGAGAGAACCGAATGCGCCGGTAACCGTGGTTTCGATACCCTGTCTTACGGAGGGGTCAACCAGTACGGAGAGGCATTCGCCGATGCGGGGGCCGAGATGAACGGCATCGGATTCGGCGCTCGAAGCTATAAAGACGGCGTGGACGTGGCCGGGGCATACTTCGCTCCAATGACCTCGGAACCGGGCGAAGTCGAAAGCCTGGAATCGCACCTGCCGTTTCTCTACCTGTATCGCGGCTTCCACCAGGATACCTGCGGCCATGGCAAATACCGGGGAGGTGTCGGCATGGATTATGCCGTTAAAATCCACGCCGTACCCAATGCCGCCCTGGGCACCTGGGGCTTCGGCTCTAAAATAACTTTATCCCAGGGAATCTTCGGCGGCTACGGCGTCCCCGCATTACCCTTCCTGGCGATTTCCGGTTCCAATTTGAATGAGATGCTGCGAAATTCAGACCCGAGTATACCGAGTTCGGCCAGAATGCTCTACCACGAACAGGCAATCAAGGGCCGTTATGTTATGAGGGGATACCCCTGTGTGGCCGAGCCTACCAAAGAAGGCGACCTGGTCGCCGGCGGCACCGGCGGCGGCGGCGGTTATGGAGACCCGATTGAACGCGACCCGTCGCTCGTCATGAAAGACCTGGAGAAAGGGGCCGTATCACACTGGGCCGCCAGGAATGTGTATAAAGTTATCTATGATGAGATAAGATTCTCGCCAGATGAGGAAAAAACTAACTCTTTACGCGAGCAAGAAAGAAAGGATAGAAAGAAAAGGGGCAAGCGATACGCCGAGTTTGAGAAGGAATGGGCGAAAAAGAAACCCAGTGATGAGACTCTAGAGTTTTACGGCACGTGGCCGACAGCCAGTTACGAGACGTTTGACTATTTCGGTCACTGGCCGGGAGTATCGGTGAATGGATAAAATCGCTGCCAGCGCCCGGGAGGCCTTAGCCGATGTTTTCGACGGCGCCGTCATCATGTGCGGGGGCTTCGGCTGCGTCGGCGGCATGCCGTCCACGCTATTCCGGGCTTTATCCAAGCTGCCGGTTAAAAACCTGACCCTCATCGGTAATGCCCCGGCTCTCGGTATCCTGGCTCAGAAGACGGCAGCCAGAACGATGCAGGTGCCGGATTCCTATGCCGACGGCTCGCTATTATTGAAAAACGGCCAGGTGCGCAAACTGGTGGCTTCCGTCCCGGCCATGGCTATTTATCGCATGGAAGAGCCTTTCCCTATTGTCAGCGCCCTGCAGGAGGGGCAGGATATTGAAATAGAACTCGTACCACAGGGAACGCTGGCGGCAAGGATAAAGGCGGCCAAATCAGGTATTCCCGCCTTCTACACGCGCACCGGCACGGGAACATACCTCGAAAAGGGGAGAGAAGTCAGGCAATTCGACGGTCAGGACTATCTGCTGGAACACGCCCTCAAGGCTGATTTCGGTATTATCCGGGCGTATAAGGCCGACCGGTACGGTAATCTTGTCTACCGGGGTACATCACGCACCTTTAATGCGACCATGGCCGGGGCCGCAACTGTAACCGTGGCCGAAGTAGAGGAAATTGTAAATCTGGGAGACCTTGAACCTGAAACGATAGTCACCCCCGGGATATATGTCGACCGGGTTGTGAAAAGATAGCCGAGGAGTAGCATGAGTAAGTCGCAGAACCGGATGGACGAGCAAACGATAGCCATACGCGTTGCCAGGGAGTTCGAGGACGGGATGGTGGTGAATCTGGGCGGCGGCATACCAAGTCTGGCCTGCAACTTCGTGGCCGAAGGTAGAGAGGTATTATTCCATACCGAAAACGGCGGACTGGGATACGGCGCCACGGCTTCGCTGGAGGAAGCGGATTGGGACCTGTTCAATGCGAGCTTCCAACCGGTCACACCCGCACCGGGGATGAGCTTTTTCAGTCATGACGAGGCCTTCGACATGATACGGGGCGGCCATATCGACCTGAGTGTGCTCGGAGCCATGCAGGTATCCGAGCAGGGCGACCTGGCTAACTGGGCGATAGGGAACCTGGCCGATTACGATGGAGACGTCGTCGCCTGGATAAGGACCGGAAGGTTTCCGCCGGGCATCGGCGGTGCCATGGACCTGGCGGTGGGTGCGAAAAAAGTCATCGTTGCCATGACGCATACGACGAGGGACGGCAGCCCTAAAGTCGTCAATAAATGCACGTACGAGATAACCGCATGCAGGTGCGTATCTCTCATCGTCACCGACATGGCCGTTATTGAGGTCACGCCTGCCGGCCTGGTTCTCAAAGAGACAGCCCCCGGATTAACGCCCGATGATATTCAGACCGTAACCGAACCCGTGCTGATAATAGCCGACGACCTCAAGGAGGTAGAGCTATAGTTCTGAAATTACCATCCAAGAAACGGACGAGGAGAATTGCATGAAAACCAGAGTTCCATTCCGGGAGGGATTGTTTGAAGAGAATTCCGGGAAGGGTGTCCTGCTGGGAGCCAGGTGCCAGCAGTGCGGGCAGATAATTTTCCCCAGGAGAGAAGCCTGCCTGAACTGCCTGGGAAACGACCTGGAGACAGTGCAACTGAGCCGCGAGGGTAAACTCTACAGCTATACCATAGTACATATGCCGAGCGAGCACTTCGAGCCTCCTTATACCATCGGCTGGATAGAACTTCCTGAGGGAGTGAAGATATTCAGCCAGATTAGAGGCTGGCAGGAGTATCCCCTGGAAACAGGGATGAACATGGTTTTACACTTTGAAAAGCTCTGGGAAGAAGAAGAAAAGGAAGTAACAGGGTACGTTTTCAGACCTTCTGGAAAAGGCAAAGGAATTTGAAAATATGAGAGAAGTTGCTATTATCGGGGCAGGCAGCACCGTATTCGGGAAGCTGCCGGATAAATTGCCCTACCAGCTCGGGGGTGAAGCCGCCCGGGCGGCCGTTAAAGATGCGGGCATCAATCCCCGGGATATACAATTCGCTTATTGCGCCAACCTCTACGGGGGCATGGTTATCGGGCAGGCTGTTCTGGGTGAGATAGGCGTTACCGACATCGAACTGACCAATATCGAGAATGCCTGCGCCGGCGGAGCTACGGCTTTGAGGAAAGCCTGGTGGGATATCGCTTCCGGACTATACGATACAGGCATAGTCATCGGCGTTGAATCCATGACGACCAGTCCGATAGCCGGCAAGCTGATACCGCCGGCCAAGGGTGACATCACCGGAGAACTGGGCATGAACATGGTAGCCAGATTCGCTCTATCGCAGAGAAGATATATGGATATGTTCGATGTTTCTCTGGAACAGATTGCCCGGGTCTCCGTAAAGAACCACCGCAACGGATGCCTGAACCCGTACTCGCAGTACCGGAAAGAGCTTACCATTGAAGAAATCGTCAATTCCCGCCCCATCTGTGAGCCGATTACCCTGCTCCAGTGCTGTCCGGCCACCGACGGAGCCGCCGCGGTTATACTCGTTTCCGAAAACCTGGTAAAGCGTTATACTAATAAGCCAGTATTTATAGCTGCTTCGGTATTGAAAAGCGGGGATTATTCGTTCCGCTGGGAAGACATGACTTTCTCAGACATGACCTATAAGTGCGTCAACAACGCTTATGAAATGGCCGGCCTCGGTCCCGAGGATATCGATGTCTGTGAACTCCACGATGCTTTTGCGGTCAACGAACTTCAGCATTACGTAGAACTGGGTTTCTGCCAGCGCGGCGAAGAAGTGCGTCTGCTTGAAGATGGAGCTACCGAAATTGGAGGGAGAATCCCGGTGAACGTAAGCGGGGGCCTGCTATCGAAAGGGCATCCCGTAAGTGCCTCGGGCGCGGCCCAAATAGCCGAACTCGTCTGGCAGCTGAGGGGCGAGGCCGGCGACCGTCAGGTAGCCGGTGCTAAAGTCGCCCTGGCCCACGTTATCGGTGGGGAAGTTACCGGCCTGGAGTCCGGGGCAGTCTCCATACATATACTCAAGAGGTGATATCTGCGAAGTTACATCGCCAAGGAAGGTAAAACGGAAATTTCGAGTCTCTCTAGAGATAGAGCAGGCGTTAAACAGATAATACTATATCGAAGGGGGTGATTGGGATGGCATGAGGAAAAACGTGTAATATATCAGGAAAGAGGAAACTAAGTAACAAGGAGGTTTCCAATGAAAGGGAAAAAAGTCCTGACACTGCTGGTCGTCACCTGTATGGTCTTGTTGCTGGCAAGTTTATCCTTCGTAGCCTCCTGTGCCGAAGAAGAACCGGCACCCAGTCCCGAGCCAGCGCCAGCGCCGAGTCCAGAACCAGCGCCACCACCAGAAAAAGATAAAATCGTCCTTGGTGCGGCAAGGTCTCTCTCCGGTCCGCTTGCCGTTATCGGACAAACATCATTCGACCCGGCCTTTAGCATGTGGATTGACGAGGTCAACAGCGAGGGCGGCATATACGTGGAAGAGTACGGAAAGAAATTACCCGTAAAGCCGCTTATATATGATGATAAAAGTGACCGCGGCACGATGGTCAAACTGCTGGAGAAGCTGATAACGGAGGACAAGGTTGACTTTGTCATGGGGCCTGTCGGTACGGGACAGCTTTTTGCGGCCGCCCCTATAGCCAACAAATACGAGTATATACTCATCGGGGCTGAGGGTGGTTCGATAACACTCCGGGAATTCCTGCCCAGCATGCCTTACGTCTTCCCCACGATACAGGACGCCCAGCATCAGCTACCTCCACTGATTGAAATTATGCTGGAAAAGGGAGTGAAGACAGCGGCGGTAATCTACTTTGAAGACCTGCACGGCGTAGAAAATGCGTCCACGACGGTCACGGAATGCCGCAAGGCGGGAATTGACATCGTTATGTACAAGAGCTTCCCGCCCGGGACCAAGGACCTGTCTCCCCTGTTGAGAGAAGCCAAGGCACTTGACGTGGATGCTTTTCTTTCCATGTCCTATCCCGATGAGAGCTTCCTGGGTATTAAACAGTCAATGGAAATTGACTTCAATCCCAAGGTCTGGTTCGCCACCGTTGGTATCTACATCGGTGTGATTAAGGGTATATTCGGTGATGAGGTAATCGAAGGAGTCATCGGCGGTGGAGCCTGGAACGGAAAACAGAGTCCGCGAGCAGCGGAACTGGAGGAAAAACGGCTCGCCATCACGGGTATGGATGGTATGGAGTACTGGGGGCTCCCGGTTTACTGGTCTTCGCTGCAGGCCCTGGAGCAGTCTATCGAGAAGGCCGGAACCCTCGACCAGAGCAAGATAAGGGATATACTGGCCACGGAGAAGTTCGAAACTGATTTCGGGCTATGGTGGTGGGAGAACAACGTACCGGCAACCGAGGCTTATGCCGGACTGGTTGGTCAGTGGCAAGATGGCTACTTTGAAGTCATCTGCCCGAAGGATAAATCTACCGCGGAAATCATATATCCGAAGCCAGCGTGGCCGACACAGTAAAATATAAAGACGCAGTAATAATATAAAGCTAATATTGTAAGCAGGCTGCCTGGGAGGTGTATTAAAGCATCTTCTAGGAGGGATCGCCTCGGACAGCGAACTCATCCTGAGCCTTTCAGGCAGCCTGCGCACGTTATTGCCAAGGGCAGAAAGTCAATATCGTTATGGTGACACTGCTAAACATCGTAGTTGACGGTTTACTAACGGGCAGTATTTATTCCGTAATCGCCATGGGATTCTGTCTGCAGTACGGCGTCGCCCGCGTGCTGAACGTATCTCACGGCGAATTTATCATGCTCGGGGCTTTCGCCACCTGGTCGCTTCACACGATATTCGGCATCAATCCCCTGGTTTCGCTGGTTATCTGCGGTCCGGTACTGCTCATCATAGGTTTCTTTCTCCACAGGACCATGTTTACCCGTATCAGGGTCTCGGCAGAATCGCCGTCCGAAGCCGAGGGTAATTCGCTGCTGGCCTCTTTCGGCCTTCTGTTTATCATTCAAAATCTAGCTCTACTGATATGGGGTCCTTTTGTAAGGGGGCTGGAGTTTCTATCTTTTCCCGTCCATTTTGCCGGAACAACGTTTGGTGCCAACCGGTTGTTAACCCCGGCATTTGCGGTAGTTATCAGTTTAGCCTTTTATTTCTTTGTCGCCCGTACCCGTATCGGCAAAGCAATCAGGTCGTCGGCTCAAGACACGATGGCCGCCAGACTCATGGGGGTAAACATAAATAGCATGCTGGCGATATGCTTCGGTCTCGGTGCCTTGATGGCCGGCTTCGCCGGCTCACTGGTCAGCATCACCTATACGATTTCACCAACCATGGGCCTGGAATATACGGCCATCGCCTTTATAGTGGTTGTGCTGGGTGGACTGGGCAGTATCTCCGGCAGTTTCATCGGGGGCTTTGTACTCGGTCTTATTGGCAGCATAGTAACCTATTTCGAGCCGGGCCTGGGGTTAATCGCCTATTACATTATCTTTATGCTGCTACTCATGGTAAAGCCGACCGGTATTATGGGGAAATAGACGCATGAATATTGCTATGTTTAAATCTAAAAAGTCACTTCTCATAGGGCTAGTTTTCTTACCCCTTATCCTGTTAGCTACCCTGCCGCTCTATAGCTCGGACTATAGCGTCGTAATGATAACCAGCATCCTTGTGTATGTTATCCTTACTTTAAGCTGGTCTATTTTCTCCGGACCTACCGGTTATATCTCACTGGCATCGGCGGCTTTCTTCGGGGTTGGCATGTATACCGCCGCCATACTCGGGGAAGTACTACCCCTGGTCGTCATCGTTATCGCCGGTGGTATCATCAGTTTAATGCTTGCCATTCTGGCCGGAGCTTTAACTCTAAGGCTAAAGGGCATGTACTTTATCATGTTTACGTTCGGACTATCCCAGCTTATCAAGCATGTTGTCCTGTGGTGGGAAGCCCATGTATGCGGTACCATAGGCAGGTTTGTTATCAGCAAAGACTTTTTAACTGTTTACTGGTTCATTCTGGTCATTTTTGCGGCGGGATTGCTTACAGCCTACCTCGTTAGCCGCTCCAGGCTGGGGCTGGCGCTGCGGAGTATCGGTGCCAATGAGGAGGCGGCGGCTCACACCGGTGTTAACGTAACACTGATGAAGGTTACCACCTTTGCCATTAGCGCCTTCTTCATGGGGGCTGCCGGAGCAATCATGGCAACGCGATGGACATATATTGACCCGTCCATCGCTTTTGACCCGCTGATTTCTTTTATGCCAGTTTTGATGGCTATCTTCGGCGGTCTGGGGCAACTTTACGGTCCCATTATAGGAGCGGGTATTCTTGGCTACCTGGAAGAAATATTGATAACCAGGTTTCCCTATTACTACATGCTCCTTTTCGGCATCATCCTGATAGTCGTTATCCTGTATCTGCCCAAAGGATTTGTAGGATTGATACAGAAGTGGCGGGGGAGAAAGCCTGCGGGGGCAACGTGATAATAATAAACGGGAAGCCTATAAACTAAAAACGCTAACCTGACGCGTCTGTCTATCCGAAACGAAGCTATTTACACTTTTACACAAGATTTTCTTTAGTTATAAGCTCTACCGCCCAGCGAGCTGCTTTTCCTACTACCTCCGGGCAGTGGGCGGGGTCGTGGCCACCGGCTTCCTCAAACCTATCCAGGTCATGCATGTCAGCGAGGTAATAAGGCCTGCCTAAAACTTTAGTCTGAATACTGTAGCATAGTACGGAGCCATATTCCCGGATAAACTTATCCCTCAGTTTCTGTACCAGTTCGAAATTTTTAAATAGAACCTCGGCAACGTCAGCGAAATCATCTCTTTCTCTACCCAGCAGCGAACTCAGCACCAGGGATGCTCCGGAATAAGCGCCACAGCTACCATCAATGCACATACCGCCCCCCGCAGCCAGCCCGGTTGCGGCCTTGAAAATATCGTCATTCTTTATGTCAAGTGCATCCTGGATAGCTGCAACCGTGGATTGGCTGCAACCTTTATAAGTCTGCTCGTAATACACCCCCAGTTGATAAGCCTTGTCCGCTGCATTCTCTGACATTGAAAGTCTCCTTCCTTCCGGCAACGCTTCTTTTCATATCCCGACTGATGAGAAAATCATAGATGTAGCTATAATACCACTTTATCATCCTTTTCACCTTCACTAATTACCTACCCGCCTTCCTTAACGCCCATTCGGCAGCCCGGTATCAAAGCGGCACTCAGAGGGGACAACGGCCGGTCAGGAAATTCCCGGGATGATACCGTCTTTGACATACTTGCCGGTCAGGGAAAAGGCGAGGAACAGAAAGGGCCTTTCGACCCTGGTTACGCGCAGGGGGCAGTGCCTCAGTCCCGCTGGCACGAAGATAAGGCAGCTCCGGGTGAGGAGGTATTTTTCGTCCTCTATCCAGAATTCAACTTCGCCTCCCAAATCGTGGGGGTTTTGCGGGTCATTACCGATGAAGCCGAGGACCTCGTCGAAATCATGGACGTGAGAGGGGGAGCCCTCTTCCTCCGTGGCTTTCCAGTACCATGAGCAAATGACACTGGAGGCTCCTTTTATTATCTCATCTTCCAGCCAGAGTACACGCGTGGCCCTTTCGGCATAGGCCATCTCTTTGTCTTTCTGCTGCGTGTCCAGCGGAGTTATTAGTTTATCAAGGATGTATTTTTGGTACTTACGTTCTGCCATTTTGAGTTACCTCCTCGTGGAAATACTCGATGTAAGAGTATGTTAGCATATTTTAAGGGTAACTAATAAATATGGGGGTGGGGAGGGCATGGATTCTCGCAATTGCTGCGCTCACTCAGAATGACGGAGGGGTTAAATCCCCTTTTAATTCCCCCTTTACGAAAGGGGGAAGATGATGCTTTTCAGGGGCGGGGCTAATTTACGGGATAAGCAGAGAATGGTACGAGGGCGGTTTGGGTGGGAATAGATAAGAAATGGGGGAGGTGGATATTTTTTAGAGTGGTGAACCTATCCCCCTGTGTCCCCCTTCCCTTGAGGATTGATGAAGGGAAGGGGGAATAATTTGAAAGAGGGGCTGCGCCCCTCTTAGACGCCCCGTTTTGGGGGGGCGAAAATCCCCCTTAGTCCCCCTTTTTCAAAGGGGGACAATACTTCTTGAACAATGGGTCGTCTCCCTTTTGTAAAGGGAGAGTGAGAGGGATTTCTCAGCGGGATAAGCCGAGAATGGTGCGAGGGCGGCCTGGGTGGGAAAAGATAACACTGAACTCAATAATTAAATATTATGCTGAATAAAGAAGCTTTGCCAAAAGTCTATTATCCGCTGACCGAGTTCTAGTACCCCCACTTGTTCATTATCATCGATTATAAAATACGCTAGTTTACTATTAAACGGGACTTCATTAAATATAACTTGTCCAAATATAGCAGCTGGGCGGCGATACGTTTCGAATTCATCATCCGGACTTTTCGTAAGGACTGGATGTTTACATTTATTACATATATATTTGCATTTCAAGAAATCAGGGTTTGAATATAGGTTTTCAACGTCTTTAGCTGAAACAGTACCAATTACTTTTACACTGTCAATAATATGATATGCAGCCACAAAGAAGTGCTCTATATTATCGCTGGTCAAATCATTTTGAAGTCTCTGGAATTCACGTTTTGCTTGCTCCAGCTTCTGTCTCGGATTTTTATTCTCAAAGAATTCAGCCATTTATCCCTCCACCCCCACTTTACTCTCCCCTTTAAGCACCCTCCTCAAATATTGCCCCGTTGCGGAGGCGTCTACCTGGGCGATTTCCTCCGGGGTGCCGACGGCGACGATACGGCCGCCCTTATCGCCGGCACCGGGGCCTAAATCTATGATATGGTCGGCGTTTTTCATCACGTCCAGGTGGTGCTCGATGATAATCACCGTGTTACCGGCATCCACAAGACGCTGGAGCACCTCTAGAAGAGCCGCCACATCCTCGAAAGAAAGACCGGTGGTGGGCTCGTCTAAAATATATAGTGTACTGCCGGTGGAACGCTTGGAAAGCTCGGTGGCGAGTTTTACTCTTTGCGCCTCGCCGCCCGACAGCGTGGGGGCCGGCTGGCCGAGGTGAATATAGCCGAGGCCGACATCGACGAGCGTTGCCAGCTTATTTTTCAACCTGGGGAAATGCTCAAAGTATTCCAGCGCCTGGTCCACCGTCATGTCCAGCACCTCGGCGATGTTCTTGCCTTTGAATCTGATTTCCAGGGCTTCGCGGTTATAACGCTGGCCGTGGCAGACCTCACAGGGGACGGTAACATCCGGCAGGAACTGCATTTCGATTTCGATAAAGCCCTCGCCGCGGCAGGCCTCGCAACGTCCGCCCCGGACATTAAAGGAGAACCGACCCGGCCCGTAGCCGCGGAGTCGCGCCTCGGGGACGGTGGCAAAAAGCTCGCGGACGGGGGTGAAGGTGCCGGTATAGGTGGCGGGGTTGCTGCGGGGGGTACGCCCGATGGGCGACTGGTCGATATTGATGACCTTATCGATATTTTCGATGCCGAGAATATCATCGCAGTCGCCGGCCCTGTCCTTAGCCCGATAGAATACCTGGGCGAGTTTGCGGTAGAGAATCTCGTCCACCAGGGTGCTCTTGCCGCTGCCGGAAACCCCGGTGATGCAGATGAATTTACCCAGCGGCAGATACACATCGATATTTTTGAGGTTGTTCTGGCGGGCGCCCTCAATAACCAGTTGCTTACCGTTGCCGGGGCGGCGGGTATCGGGGAGGGAAATTTTTTTAGCGCCGCTGAGGTACTGACCGGTGGAAGACTCTTTACAGTTTATAATATCGGGCAGGGGGCCCGTGGCGACAATCCAGCCGCCGTTTTCGCCGGCGCCGGGGCCCATATCGATAATATGGTCGGCGGCACGCATCATAGCCTCGTCGTGCTCGACGACCAGTATGGTGTTACCTAAATCGCGCAGACGCTGCATCGTTTGAATGAGGCGATAGTCATCGGCGGGGTGAAGTCCCACGGTAGGCTCGTCGCAGACATAGAGGACGCCCATCAAACCACTGCCAATCTGGGTGGCGAGGCGGATACGCTGCGCCTCACCGCCGCTCAGGGTCATCGAAGCGCGGTCGGTACTGAGATAGTCCAGACCGACATCCTCGAGGAAGCCCAGGCGCGTCTTAATCTCCTTGAGAATCTGATGGGCAATCAGCTTCTCGCGCTCGTTAAGAACCTTACGGTCGATTTCTTCCACCCACTCCAGCGATTGCGTGACCGACATGGCGGTGATATCCATAATATTACGGCCACCGATGGTGACGGCCAACGATTCCGGCTTCAGGCGCCTGCCCTGGCATTCCAGGCAGGGTTTATTGACCATGAAGCGCTCGATATTAGCCCGGCTGTATTCCGACTCCGTATCGTGGTACAGTCGCTCCAGGGTAGGGATGACGCCCTCATAGCCGTCGAAGCGGCGTACTATCCTGCCGAAACGATTGCGATAGGAGTGCACCTCCCCGCCTTCCCCGTAGAGTAGAATGTCTACGTGCTCTTTCTTGAGGTCTTTGATGGGAATAGTCAACGAGAAGCTGTGAGACCGTGCCAGCGGTCTTACGCGGTAGAGGTACCAGTTGTGGGACTGCCAGGGGCGGATGGCGCCTTCCATGACGGAGAGTTCTTTGTTTAAAACGAGGTCGGGGTCAATTTCGTGTTTGAAGCCCAGTCCGGTACAGGCGGGGCAGGCACCGTAAGGAGTATTAAAGCTGAAAGTGCGGGGGGCGATTTCTCCCAGGCTGATACCGCAGCGGACGCAGGCGAAGTGCTCCGAGAAGAGCAATTCCTCGCCATCGATGATAGATACCAGCACCACCCCGGCACCAATCTTGAGAGCGGTCTCGACGGAATCTGCGATACGGCTCTGGTCGCCGCTCTGCCCGATAACCAGCCTATCGATAATAACCTCAATGGAGTGCTTCTTGAACTTATCGAGCGGCTGGATATCCTCAGAAAGGTCATGGATTTCCCCGTCAACCCGGACACGGGCATAGCCCGATTTACGCAGGTCTTCAAAAACGGTCTGATACTCGCCCTTACGGTCTCGAATCAAAGGGGCTAGAATCATAATACGGCTTTTTTCCGGCAGCTTCTGGACGGCATCCACAATCTGCTGGACGGTCTGCATGGTAATCTCGCGTCCGCAATTGGGACAGTGGGGATGGCCCACACGGGCAAAGAGAAGGCGGAGGTAATCGTAAATCTCGGTGACAGTGCCGACCGTCGAGCGGGGGTTCTTGCTCGGCCCTTTCTGGTCGATAGAGACCGCCGGACTCAGCCCTTCGATATAATCGACCTCCGGCTTTTCCATCCGACCGAGAAACTGCCGGGCGTAGGCGGAGAGTGACTCCACATAGCGGCGCTGTCCTTCGGCGTAGATAGTATCGAAAGCCAGGGAACTCTTGCCGGAGCCGGAAACACCGGTGATGACTACCAGCTTATCGCGGGGAATGGTGACATCTATGTTTTTCAGGTTGTGCTCACGGGCACCTTTGACGATGATGGCATCTGAAGGCATGGCGGTTATACCTCTTCTTTATATTATACCACTTTCAGTATTTTATCACTCCCAACAATGGAACACGAGTTCTAATTAAGAGGGGAAAATGGGTAAATACTAAACTCTAAATTCTAAACACCAAATAGTAAGAGTCAAGTTAATAATGAAACTGCGAGATAAGCCAATGAAAAAACCCCCTTAATCCCCCTTTATTAAAGGGGGAAACTGGCGGGGGTATCCTTCGGGATAAGCGGTTGATGATGCGAGGGCGGCCTGGGTGGGAAAAGATAAGAAACGAGGGGGCGGAGGGGAAAACTAACGGCATACTTTTAAAAGCAGCAAACTGTAACGAAATATTTATATAGAGGGCGGGTATATTTATGTTTTAGTTACCGCGTTATTGATATCCTGAATAAGCTAAATGATAAACGGTTTTATCCAGGTAATAACCAACAGGAAAATAATGAATAAGATAACGCTGTGAGGCAGCGTCATTATTTTTTAGCTGAAACAGGAGGGATTCGCAATGCAACGATTTGTTAAGATGGTAATGAAAAGAATACGTAACAAAGAGGAAGGCATTACCGGCCTGGAAACGGCTATCATCCTAATCGCCTTCGTCATCGTGGCTTCGGTGTTCGCTTACGTGGTCCTCTCCGCCGGTTTATTCTCCTCGCAGAAGGTGAAAGAAGCCGTCAACGCCGGCCTGCAATCGACCATGGCCACGGTGGAAATCCGGGGCAACATAGTCGTAAAGATGGTAGATAGCGAAGTAACCGAAATTTACTTCTGCGTGGGTATTCCCCAGGCTGGCAGCGCGGTTGATTTCAGCCCGTCATCGGAAAATATAAGCCCGCTGGTTATCTCTTACAGCGATGCCGACAACCTGGTTCCGACGGTAAACTGGACAATCGAGAAGCTGAGTACGATTAATACCGACAACCTTCTCGACCCGAACGAGCTGTTCCGGATTATCGTAACCATACCGTCTTCGGGTAATGTCAGCATCGGGCCTTATGATAGCTTCGCTCTGGAGGTTAAGCCGGCCGACGGCCCCGTACTGCCCATCGAACGGACTATTCCGGGGAGGGTAAGCCAGTACGTGAACCTGCACTAAGGTAGACCGGTGAAGATAAAGATACCGAATCAGCATGGATAAATAGCGGTAAGCAGAAAAAGACACATAAAAAAACCGGCTGCCTGAACGGCATCCAGCTAGAGAATAAAAACAGGAAGTGACGTAATATGCGTCACTTCCTGACTTTTTTGGCCCATAGTTCCTTCAGGATTCTACGCCGGCTGTCCAGCGGCAGAGGCAAATCATGTTCGAATAAGTCCACCTGCTCTAGGGGAACACCGGCCAGGTCAGCCAGCTCCTGCTGAGATAGACGGCAACGGACGCGGAGTCGACGGACTCTGGAGCCGGGCGTGGGCTTTCGTGTCGTGGTAAGCACTGTCTTCATGAGTTACGCCTCTACCGGCAAGAGTACCTTCTACGAACCAGGCACACAACCAAGCGCATACCTTGTTGACATAGGTGTTCACACCCATTTCCCGGCTTACCGCAATCACGGCTGCCGGTGAAAGTTAATACCGCAGAGAACTCCAATTTGCATCAACAGTGCCGGGTCTGGTAAGCTTTCAGCCAGAAGCTAAACCAGGCGGGTGAATAAAGTGACTCCAGACCTATCGATCCAGTTAGCTCCCAGGAACGGGCGAGGCCTGCTCCTGGCCAATCCGGTAATGACGGCCTCCGGCACCTTCGGTTACGGGACGGAATACAGCCAGGTATTCGATATTCAAAGACTGGGGGCTATTGTCTGCAAAGGCACCACCCTGGCACCGAGGGAGGGAAACCCGCAGCCACGCCTTTTCGAGACTACCTCCGGCCTGCTTAACTCAATCGGATGGCAGAATATCGGCGTTAAGGCCCTCATCAAAGAAAAGGCGCCTGTCTGGGCGGGCTGGCGGGTGCCGATTATCGTGAATATCGGCGGCGATACCATTGATGATTACGTCCGACTCGCCAAAGAGCTGGACGGCGCGGCCGGAGTCAGCGGCATCGAGGTAAACATAAGCTGCCCTAACGTGAAGGTAGGCGGCGCCGCCTTCGGGGTCAATCCGGACTCCGCCGCCGCCGTAACCGCCGCCGTCAGAGCGGCCACCTCCCTGCCGGTAATCGTCAAGCTGACCCCCAACACTTCCGATATCGCTATTGTGGCCGCCGCCGTGGCAGAAGCCGGCGCCGATGCCGTATCACTTATCAATACTTTGAAGGGAACGGCCATCGATATTAACAAAAGGCGACCGGCGATAGGCAACATCATCTGCGGGCTGTCCGGCCCGGCGATAAAGCCGGTGGCGTTAGCCATGGTCTACGAGGTAGCCGGAGCCGTGAGTGTGCCAGTTATCGGCTGCGGGGGCATCAGCGGCGCCGAAGATGCGCTGGAGTTCATCATGGCGGGGGCCAGCGCCGTGCAGGTGGGCTCGGCGACATTCAGCAATCCGCGGGCTTCCCTGGACGTGCTGGAGGGAATCGAGCGGTTCACGGAGGAGGAGGGGATTCAAAACTTGAGCGAGATAATCGGGGCGGGGCGGGGGGATACTACGGGATAAGCCAAGGATGATACGAGGGCGAACGGGTGGGAATAGATAACAGCGAGGGGCGGCGCGGGGATAGCAGTTTTCAGATTTATCATCAATCAAACTGGCCAAAAGTCATTGAGCATCTTCCTCTATTGTAATATAATTAGTATGTTGGAATTGCGCCTGTCTATATGTAATTGCGGAGGGGTCGCATAGTGGTCTAGTGCGGGCGCCTGCTAAGTGCTTACCCTGGGTAACTGGGGTCGAGGGTTCGAATCCCTCCCCCTCCGCCAGCCTGTGCTAAGGATAAAAATGAAAACGTCATATTATGAAGTACCTCGCTTCAAGCTCTATCTGGACGATTGTCTTAATATTCTGGATGAAATCCCAGAAGATTCTATTGATATGATTTTTGCTGATCCTCCCTATTTTCTCTCCAATGGAACATTTACTTGCCACAATGGTAAAAGGGTAAGTGTTAAAAAAGGAGAGTGGGATTTAAGCAACGGTTTAAAAAGTAATTTCAATTTTCATATTGAGTGGATAAAAGCCTGTAAACGGGTATTAAAACCAAACGGAACTATATGGATAAGCGGCACTTATCATTCAATTTACCAGTGCGGCTTTGCTTTACAAATAAATAAATTCCATATCCTTAATGATATTTCATGGTTTAAACCTAATGCATCCCCCAATTTGAGTTGCCGTTACTTCACAGCCAGTCACGAAACGCTAATATGGGCTATTAAAGACAAAAAGTATAAGCACACTTTTAATTATGAGCTTATGAAAAACGGCATGTGGAAAAAAGATTTTATCAAAAAAAGCGGTAACCAAATGAGATCGGTTTGGGCAATTAACACGCCTAAAAAAGAAGAAAAGAAATACGGGAAGCATCCCACACAAAAACCAGCCGATTTATTAAAGCGTGTTGTCTTGGCAAGTACGAATAAAGGGGATACTGTATTAGATCCCTTTACTGGGAGTTCAACAACGGGCTTGGTTGCATATTATTACGAGAGAGATTTTATTGGGATTGATAACTCGAAAGATTATTTAGATCTTTCAATTAAACGATTTGAAGATATGAAAGATAAAACGGGGAATAGAATGGCATTGTAATAAAATGAAATACATTGGATTTTACGATAAAGTTTTAAAATGTAATAGTGACGATGGGGTTTTTGATTATTTACTAGATAATTTAAAACCTAGTGTATTGTTATGGTCCTACTTTGTAAACTGGGAAAAGGTATTCAAAAACACAAGAAATATAGAGATAGCTCTTAATAAGCTGAATTATCTAATTGGCAAAAATAATTTTGATGATGAATTTAGGTATTTACTAACAAATGAACCAGAATTAGCTAAAATCATCCCTTCTCTAGTTGTTAGGGATGGAAAAAATACCTCCAAGTTTAAAGTCCTTGTTGATTATGAACAAAAAAAATTAGTTTACGAGGACTATGACTTCAGCAAAGTAAAACCAAATAAAGCTGATATTGAGAAGTATCTAATCTTTGTTAAAGAAACAGGATTCAAAGAATTAATCGTTTCACAAAAGATTAAAAACCTCGTTGATTATATGATCGGTGTTGAAGCAGGCCTTGATAGTAATGGAAGAAAAAACCGTAATGGACATAGCATGGAAAACATTGTTGAATTTTTTATACAAGATTTATGTAAAAGAAATAAAATCCGATATTTAAAGGAAGCAAACTCAAGTAAAATTAAGAAAGAACTTGGCTATGATGTTCCAGTCGATAAATCTTCAAGAAGGTACGACTTTGTTGTATCAAACGGAGAGGAATTAATGATATTCGAAACGAATTATTTTAGTGCAAGTGGTTCAAAATTAAAGTCAACTGCTGGCGAATATAGGAATCTCTTTGATGTTTTAAAAGGAAAATATCATTTTATATGGATTACAGATGGTTTTGGATGGAAGTCGACTGTAAGACCTTTAAGAGAAACTTTCAATAATAATGAATACATTTTCAACCTAGCAATGCTTGAAAAAGGGATTCTGGATTTCATAGTGCCATGTAGAGAAAACAAGGCACTGTAATATTATGCCACTTTACTATATCTGGACTATCGGCTGCCAGATGAACAAAGCGGAGTCGGAGAGACTGGCGAGTCGATTCGAGGAACTGGGCTATCAGCCCACGGGCAGGGCCGAAGAGGCCGACCTCATCGTGCTGAACAGCTGCGTGGTGCGGCAGAGCGCCGAGAACCGTGTCGTCAACAAGCTTTACGCCCTGAGGTCGGTAAAAAAAACCAGGCCGGACATTACTCTGGCGCTGACCGGCTGCATGGTCGACGCCGATACCGACCATCTTAAGAAGACCTACCCGCACGTTGACCACTTTTTCCAAGCGGGGGGCTACCCGCCCTGGCTGGAAAAGGCCGAGGCGCTATCGCTGCCCCATTACCCCTCCCCAACCGAGTTTGTGACGATAATTCAGGGTTGTAACAATTTCTGCTCCTACTGCATCGTCCCCTACCGGCGCGGACGGGAGAGAAGCCGCCCGGTAGCGGAAATAGCCGGCGAGGTGAGGGAGCTGGTGCGGCGGGGGGCTAAAGAAATCACTTTACTGGGGCAGAACGTGGACTCGTACGGGCACGACCTGCCCGAGAGGCCGGATCTGGCCGACCTGCTCACCGAGCTGAATGAAATCGACGGACTGCGGCGGCTACGCTTCCTGACCAACCACCCCAAGGACATGAGCCTGAAACTCATCGAAGCTATAGCCACACTAGATAAAGTCTGCGAGCAGCTAAGCCTGCCCGTACAGGCGGGGAGCAACGATATTTTGAAGGCGATGAAACGCGGCTACACGGCAGCGCAATACCGCGAACTCGCCGGGCGGATACGCGAGAAAGTCCCCGGCGTCGCCCTCAGCACCGATGTAATCGTCGGCTTTCCCGCGGAAACGGAAAACCAGTTCCGGCAGACCCTGGACTTGCTCTCCGAGATAAAGTTTGATACAGTGCATATAGCCGCCTATTCACCGAGGACGGGAACAGCGGCGGCCAGGGAGCTTGAGGACGATATACAGTCCACCGAGAAAAAAGAACGGCTCAATAAAGTCGAACAGCTCCAGGAGAAAATACAGACCGAAATCAACGCCCGTTTAACGGGCAGGACTCTGGAAATACTGGTGGAGGGCAGGAAAAAAGGGAAATGGTACGGACGCACCCGTACTGACAAGCTGGTATTTTTCAGCAGCAGCGACAATTACCTCGGGCAGTTAATAAACGTAAAAATCAGTAAGACAAGCCCGTGGTCGCTGCAGGGTAAAATCGAACCAGGTGAAATCAATCGGGAGGGGAAATGACTAAAATATTGAAAACCGGACTCATCGCCGGACTGCTTATCGCGGTCCTGGTGTTTATCGGGGGCTGTTTCCCGGCGGCAGCCGACGGGGAAGAAGGCAGCGGCAGCATCTGGCCCATGATTCTCTTTCTGGTGGTCATCTTCGCACTGTTCTACTTCGTGATGATAAGGCCGCAGCGCAAACGCCAGAAAGAACACCAGACGTTGATGGAGGGGCTGCAAAAGGGCGATAGGGTCGTCACCGCCGGCGGCATATACGGGACAATCGAAAGCCTCAGCGAGGACAGCGTCGTTATCAAAGTCGAAGGGGGGACCACCATGAGAGTCGCCCGGGGCAGCGTCGCCATACGCCGAGAGAAGTAGAGATTATTGAAACTCACCCCCTTTGTCCCCCTCTCCTTGGGAAGGAGAGGGGGAAGAATTATTTTTGAAGGGCTTCGCCCTTCAAGCTACTCGGATAAGCAATATATCAGTAGACGAGACATTATAAGGATCTAATCATGGAAGAACTCTATGAGACATTGGGCTACGCAAAATGTGTTGAACTAAGTAAAAAGAGCCGCACCTTTTGGGATATGCTTAAGCTCGCGGAAAGCAAAAAAAATGCTCCGGTTGGTGGTGCCGTGCGAGAAGGCATAGCTAAAGATTTTATTAGGGAGTTTCTGCCACCAGGATTTGGATTAAAAAGCGGTTTAATATTTGACGCCGAAAATAAAAAGGTAAGTCCACAATGCGATGCTATTATTTATAAAGGAGCTCCACTGCTAGAGTTTACTGATATAGCGGTCGTTGAAAAAGAGCAAGCAAAGGCAATATTCGAAATAAAAGCTTGGATAGACCAAGGCACTATATTTGGAAAGAAAGGCCAAAACATCAGAAACCCAGACAGCGGCTTAATTCTTGTTTTTAATAATGGGAAAAAATTCTTACCGCCAGATGCCAGATATATCTTATTCGCTTTCTCTCTGTCTTCCAGTTCGCCTGATTCCGAATTACTCAACAGACTCAAGGAGATCTGTGATTCCTATGCCATTGTACTTCGATGGTACACCAAGAGTGAACAGAAAAGGGGAAAAGAAGCTACAGTTTATAATTATAACAACTCTGTCTCACGGCTAATTGAATGGTTAAGAAATCTCGAATAACCTCTGAGGCAAATAGATGAATTACCATGATTATCTCTCTGAGAAACAACTCGATGCCATTATCGACATCGCCCTGGGCGAGGACACCGGTCACGGCGATATTACCAGCGAGGCGCTGATACCACCCGACCTCTCCGGCAAGGCGTCTTTGCTGGTGAAAGAAAAGGGCATCCTGGCCGGTATCGGGGCGGCGGGGCGCGTCTTCCAGCGCGTCGACCCGTCGCTGGAAATAGACGTACTGATTAAAGACGGTACGTCAATAAAGCCGGGAGACATCGCCGCGACGATAACCGGCAGCGTGAGCAGCATCCTCAAAGCGGAGCGGGTGGCCCTGAATTTCCTGCAAAGGCTGAGCGGTATCGCCTCGCTGACGGCGCAGTACGTGGCAGAGACCGACGGACTTCCGGTAAAAATAGTCGACACGCGCAAGACCACCCCCGGCATGCGCCTGCTGGAGAAATACGCCGTACGCATGGGCGGGGGTCACAACCACCGCATGCACCTCGGCGAGGCCGTGCTGATTAAAGACAACCATATCGCGGCGCTGCGCGCCATGGGCATGAACCTGAAAGACATCGTGGCCAAGGCACGGCAGAATACGCCGGCGGGGATAACCATCGAGGTGGAGGTCACCAACGCCAAAGAGGCGCTGGACGCGCTGAAAGCCGGCGTCGATATCATCATGCTGGATAACATGAGCGCCAATGAAATGAAACAGGTGGTGAACCTGGTGTCGGGGCAGGCCGAACTGGAGGCATCGGGGGGGATAACGCTGGACAGTGTTCATCAGGTGGCGATGACAGGGGTGGATATAATATCCATCGGGGCGCTCACGCATTCCTTCAAAGCGCTGGACATCAGCCTAGAACTGGAGTCGCAGACCCTGAAGCTGCTCTAAACAGTTCCGGGTAAAGGCTTTCCGGCGCAGGAGAGATAGTCATCTTCACCATCTTCTATCCTGATATCGATAAATCCCGCCGCCGCGAGTAACCTGTACATTTCATCGCTGTCAGGAAGGATATCATTTCGCACGACCGGTATCTGGCGATGAATCTCGTTGATATGATGGCGACTCGACGTGTGACAGATAAAAAGCCTGCCGCCGCTTCCGGTCACCCGGAAAATCTCAGCCAGCGCCCGCGCCTTATCCTGGAAGTGAGGAAAGCTGGAATAGCACACCACGCAATCGAAGCTCCCATCGTCGCGGGGAATATCAGCGACATCGGCGTAGAGATAACAGACGTTACCGTCGACCCGCTTGGACACGGCGATTTTCAGCATCTCCTCGGCAAAGTCCATGGCGGTTATCTGGCCGCTATCGCCGACACTGCTCAAGAGAAAGGGAAGGAATACGCCGGTCCCCGTCCCGACCTCCAGCACCCTAGAGCCTGTCTTTATGTCAAGTCGTCGCGCCATGCACTCAAGTTTGGCCGCGTCATTCTCCGAGACCTGCTCATCCCATATAGCCGCTCGCTGGTTAAAAAATTCTTTAATCACGGTTCCTGCTCCGAAAGAGGCTGGCTCTGCCAGCCTTTGACTTTCCTCTTGGGGGAGAAAATGGCGGCAATCATGAATATTACCGACGAGGTAACGACGATGGTGGCACCGCTGGGAAGGTTAAAGAAGTAAGAAAACAGTAGCCCTACCCACCCGGAAAGCACGCCGAAAGCCGCCGCAAGCAGAAACATCTTTTTCATACTGTAAGTAAGCTGATAGGCCGCCGCCGCCGGGTTAAGAATAAGGCTGAAGATAAGCAGTCCCCCTATAGAGCGGAGCGACGCGGTAATGGTGGCGCCGGTTAAAAACAGGATTCCGTACAGGAATATGGCCGCCGGTATGCCCACCGCCAGCGCGGTATCGCGATTAAACACCGTGGCCTGAATCTCTTTAAAGAAGAAAAAGACCAGCGCCACCACGACAACGGCAACGATTCCAAGCAAGATAATATCGCTGCGGGTATTGGTAAGGATGCTGCCCCAGAGCAGTTCCAGGGCGCCCGATTTGGTGCCGGGCATCAGCCCCATGAACAGGAAAGCCAGTCCCAGCATCAGCGAGAATATAACGCCTATCGAGGTTTCCGGGCTGAGTTCGCCGCGGTCGGCCAGCGGCCCGATAATGGCCGCGGAAAGCAGCGAAACGCCGAAGGCGCCCACCAGGGGATTGAATCCCAGCCAGAGCCCGAGCAAAGCCCCGGCGAAAGCGGCGTGCGACATGCAGACGCCGATAAAGGGCATGTGCATCAGCACCACGAAGACGCCGATAGTAGCGCAGGCTATGCCACCCAGAAAGGCGGAGAGAATGGCATTCTGCATGAACTGATAGCCGAATATGGAAAAATCCAAGCCAATGTCTCCTTATCAGTTAACCGTGACGGCTTTTTTACGGCGGCTCTCCACTACAGCTACAGGCATATCATACAAGCGGCTGAGGTTGTTATCGGTGAGCAGTTCGGCGGGGGAGCCTTCAGCCCAGATAAGACCTTCTTTCATGAGCACCACGCGGTCACAGGTTACCGGCAGACAACTAAGGTCGTGGGTCACGAACAGGGTCGTCAGGGACCTGGTATCATGAATCATTTTCACCAGTTCCAGGATATCACTCTGCGCCTTCCAGTCCAGCGAGGCAGTCGGCTCGTCCAGCAGAAATAACTCCGGCTGCTGCGCCAGGGCGCGGGCCACGGACACCCGCTGCAGCTCGCCGCCGGAAAGGTGGCCGATAGGACGCTGCGAAAGGTGGCTCATCCCGACCAGCTCCAGTGCCTCGTCCACGATTTCATAGTCGGCCTTACGCGGCCTCTTGAACATACCCAGAATCCCGTAACGGCCTATCATCACCACTTCACGAACGCATATCGGCATACGCGGGTCGATATTCTGCACCTGAGGCACGTAACCAACCTTCTTTCTCAGTGAGTTCCCGTTTCCCGGGGTGAGGTAGTGTCCCAGAACCCGCACCTTTCCATCGAGCAGTTTACCCATGCCATTGACCACGGTAAGCAGCGTGGTCTTGCCGGCGCCGTTAGGGCCGATGATACCGACGAACTCCCCCTTCGATACTTTCAGGGAAACGCCCCGGAGGGCGATATCCTCCCGGTAAGAAACCACGGCTTTGTCAATTACTATCAGTTCATCATCCATAAATTCGCCACCCTTTGCTTCACTAAAAGAATTACCTGCTTACCGCTTCCAGTATAAGATCGATATTCCTATCAATGGCTTTTTCCCAGGTCTCCGTATCATCGAATCCCCCCGGGAAATTGGAGAGGATTATCCTGGTACATCCCAGTTCCTCGGCCAGGCCGGCCCCGGCATCCTGGCCGCTCTGGAGGTTGTCGATAATCAGGCTCACGTTCTCCTGCCTGCCCGTGTCCACCAGCTCTTTGACCACCTGTGGGGTAAGTGAGTCGGGTCTGCCGTAGAAGGTGACAACATTAAGTCCCGTCCATCTGACAAATCCCATCTGCTGGTCGGCGCACATCACGTTGACCGCGGCGAGGTTTTTATCAGCCAGCCTGGCTTCTATCCCGGCGCCTTTGTCAGCAATAATCTTTTTAAGTCCCGATGCCGATTTTTCATAGGTCGAGGCGTTGGCCGCATCCACCTGGACAAGAGCATCGGTGATAGTACCCACGGCTTTTTGATACACTGCCGGCGTCATCCAGTTGCCTTCGATATTAATGCCGACTACAGTGAGGTCCGGGTTATCCGCCGAGGCAATCAGCTCTTCGGAAAATTTTTCGCCCTGCCAGCCGTGCAGAAGAAATAGCTCGGCGGCGGCGAGTTTCTGAACGTCTCCGGGCGAAACATCGAAGTGTCCGGGGCACTGCGCCGGGGGAATAATGTTGACCACATCGACACTATCATCGCCTATCCTCTCCACTATAGACGATATCAGGGACGTGCTGGTGACAACCTTAAGCTTGTCCTGGTCTTCGCCGGTGCACCCGCCCAGCACGTAAGAAGCCATAAGCAGTATCACCAGTAAAAAAGCGCCGATAACGTATCCTCTATTCATCGATAATGCCCCCTTTCTATACAGCACTCGACATGGTTATTACAATTCTATGCAATTGCAACTGTTTGCATTAATAGCGTAAAAAAATTTATATCCCCTGCCCCACCCCACAACCACTATCATATAATCCTTACCTGTTAAAAATCAACTACTTGCAACTGCAATTATTTGTAATAATACAGGAACAACCGGCTACTGTCAATCCTCCGTTTTTTCAAGGATAACATCACTGGATTTAAAGTCGATTTCCCTGATACGAGCGGCTATCTCCTTTTTCTCACCGAAAAGGGACATCACCACCAGCTTGCCGTCTTCCGCCTTAATCGAGGCGATTTCCTCCATCAATGGCTCGTTTTCGCCTTTCCCGCCGATGTATACCTTCGCTAAACACATCGCCTTATGCCTCCTCAAGTTTCCTCAGAGTCTTCGAGAGTATCTCGGTAACTTTCTCCATATTCCCGACCGCCTGCAATATCTCCCCACCTACTTCCGCCTCTCCCATCTGTTCAGCCTTTTCCGCCCACTCTTTGAACTCCTGACTGTGTTCCTGATTATGTTCTATCCAGTACTTCAGGAGCGTTTTCAGTTTAGTCTTTTCATCACTGCTCATATTTACCCCCTTTAAATATTTACCCGAACTTGTCCCGACTATCCAGCATGATGGTCACCGGTCCATCGTTATGGATTTCCACCTGCATGTGCTGCTGGAATCGGCCGGTTGCCACTTTCAGACCGCTTTCACGGGCCAGCCCTACGGAATAATCAAATAACGCCTCCGCCTTATCCGGCGGCGCCGCCTCGATGAAGCTGGGACGCCGGCCTTTACGGGTGTCGGCCAGGAGCGTAAACTGGCTTATCAGCAGCAACTCACCGCCGATATCCAGCACCGAAAGGTTGAACCTACCTTCAGCGTCGGTAAAAATGCGCAGGTTGACGATTTTCTGCATTAAATACTGCGCATCCCTTTCCGTGTCCCCGTCAGCCACCCCGAGAAATACCACCAGCCCCCTGTCTATTCTCCCCACCTCTTCACCATCAATGCCGACGGAGGCTTTACCGACCCGCTGAAGCAGTGCTTTCACTTCGAACTCTTGCCGGGCTCCGATTCGCCCTGGCTTTTCTCCGGTTCCTTCCTGGTCTCCGATTCCCCCTGGCTCTTCTCCGAGTCCTTCCTGGAAGGGCGATGGTCCGTTACGTAGAAACCGCTTCCCTTGAATATAATCGGCGAGGGGTGAAAGACGCGCCGGGCTATCTCCTTACAATACGGGCACTCTGCTTCCGATTTATCATGAAAGCCCTGTTTCAACTCAAAACGCCGGTTGCATTTACCGCATTCGTACTCGTAAATAGGCATGGAATATCACCTCGCAAAACCGTCCACTATATATAATTTTACACGATAGGCGCTTCTCAGGCAAGCTGAGGAATGCGTGAAAACCTTTAACCCGATTCAGCGAGAAGCCGACCGGTTATTTTACCTCACCCCCTGTGTCCCCCTCTCGCTACGCACTCCCCTTTTGAGAACAAAATCCCCCTTAATCCCCCCTTCGGCAGGCTCAGGGCAGGCTCTTTTTCAAAGGGGGAAACTTGGGCGGGGGTACTACGGGATAAGCAGAGGATGGTACGAGGGAGGCATGGGTGGGAAAAGATAAGAAACGAGGGGGGCGGGGTGGAGCATGAGATTGCTTCGTCGCTACGCTCCTCGCAATGACAGTGCGGGGGCGGGGGCGGGGGTAAAACTGGTATGTACCCCACGAATAAAAACAGGGCTTTCTCACGAGGTCATATTGTCTGGCAGAGTCTGCTCTGGTATACTTAACAGGTACGCCCCCATCGTCTAGAGGCCTAGGACACCGGCCTTTCACGCCGGCAGCAGCGGTTCGAATCCGCTTGGGGGTACTTCTCATTCAAGGCTGTTAAAAAGCTATTTCAAGTTGTACTCGGATATATGAAGCTCCCACCAGGACTCCTCGCCGTTAAAGTCGGCGGTGAAAACCAGGGCGGGGTCGTCCGTCTCTACGACATTAGGCACGGGGCTACTGCCATTGATGCCCATGCCCCGCGGCACGTAAAAATTGAAAGGCAATGGGTCGGCGGCGCCAGCTACAGCCGCATGATAGCTCCCGATGACGTCTTCGTTCCGGGACATCGCCTGCGGGGTGCAATACCCTGAGTCGTTCCACTTCATATCAGCGTAGCGGAATGCCTGCCCGTAGGGCGCCATCATCACATCAAACCGCTGTGGGAACATCTGTCCGTACACCTGGCCGAACTGCGCCTGACGCATGATGAACTGAAGGCTTGGCCATTTTCCTTTCCCCCACACCCTACCGGGGAATAAGGGGTCGGGCGACTCCTCATCAGCGCGGGATATCCGGTAAGCCATTGCCACCGACTGAGCAATCATCATATGGGCGCCGAGGCTGTAACCGCTTACGTTCCATTCTTTCTGCCGCAGCTTCATACTTACGGTGGACATGAGGAAAGTGAGCTTCAGCAGCTGAGTCGGTGCCGGCAAAGACGAATCCCTCCGGCACCGCAACGCCACCGGGGCCGCTGTGGTTGATATTGGTAGCCTCGATAGCATCGACCAGGTGCAGCATCATGATGTCCTGGCCTCTAACCGCCTGGATGGCGTCGGCGATGTTGGCCTCCATACCGCCGGTCCTCTTCCAGACGGGGTTGCCGTTTTTATCAGGGATGGGGAGGGTGGTATCCTCATCGATTTCAAGGACCCAGCGGACGTGGGGCACGTTCAATTTGAATCGCGGCATACGCAGATTGGGAACGGCGTATTTCCAGGCGTATTTCCCCGGCTCCCTGCTGGCATTCGCCTCCATGGGGAAGAGTCCCATACCCAGGTTTTTCAGGGCGGCGGATAGAAGCTCGAGGTTGTGAATTTTCAGCCGGGCCGTATTGAGCAGGACACAACCGGGCCAGTCGCTAATGTCCTGCGGGTCGGACGGGTCGCCGCCGATTACAACCTTGTGAAGGGTGATAGATTTAAAATTAACGCCGCCGGCCACCGGCACGTCGCGGCCGTTGGAATAATCACCGGCGATTTTATTAATGTCGTAAACCAGCAGCTTATCGGTCGCCCGGCCCACCGGCAGGCAAACGCCGGAGACGCTTTCCTCATAACCACTCATAGAGTCGTCGGTATGGGCGGGGTCATGGCACTCGGCCAGGTATTTGCGGGCGAAGTAGAACCCCCACCCCCCGTAGTTATAGCCGCATTTGCCTTCCATCAGCGCCTGGGTGGTGTATTCCGTCCGATAAATCCTCGACGCCATGAGGGCGGCCGCATAAACGGCCGTACCCGCTTCTCCCACGGCCATCTGGTGATAGGTAACGCCCTGCCGGTCATGGAACCAGCGCATCACGGCGGCCACGAACTCCCACGGCGTGCACGACTCGGGCATGCTGGGGGCATGGGTCCTGAAACTTATGATAGGCTGGATAACGAGGTTGGGCTTCAAAAATAACTTCTTCCCGGACCCGACCTGCCTCTTTACTTCTCCAGAGAAAGGCGCCTCCGCATCGAGGGATTCCAGGGCGCTGCTCACGGCGGCATAGACACTATCGATTCTCCGGCGGATTTCCCGCCAGGCCTTCTCCGAACCACTATCGATGTATTCCTTTAACAACGCCGGCACGGGGCCATAGCCCTCAGCCGGGTTCATGCGGGCGGCGCCTATCACCGAGCCGTGGCTATCAAGTCGTTTTTTGCCAACCGGTGACTGAATCGTCATAATTTGTTTTGCACTCATCTCGATAGTCAATATCCTCCGGAGAAAATCTTATTTTTTCAGGTAACGGTAAAGGCTTTCGATATTCATGCGCAGAAAACCGGACATCGGCCCCTCTTTAGGCATCTGGGCGAACTGTTCAGCCTTGGGGACTTCTCCCATGGCTTCTTCCAGGCTCATCCCTTTAGCAATGACATCGCCGACTACGTCTATCCAGTCCCTGACGCTTTTACTCATCTTCGAAAAGCAGCTCTTATCGGTGACCTCGCCATGACCGGGGACCACCTTATCGACATCCAGCTCTTCGAGTCGTTTTAGAGTTTCCAGCCACTCATCGGGGATGGCGTCGCGGAAGATAGGCATACCAAGATTAATATTATCCGAGGTAAAGACGATTCTCTCCTCGGGGACATGCACCGCCAGGCTGTAGGGAGTATGACCGGGCATGTGAATGAGATGGAAGGTATGGTCGCCCAGATAGAGGGTGAGCCGCTCGGAGAAAGTGATATCCGAGGGGCGAAAGTGGAATTCTTTGTCAAGCGGGAGGCTTTCCGGCGACATCATCTGGAGCATGCCAGTGACATCCTCCGGCCTGGCAGCCAGCAGGGCTTTACGCGTACCGTCATGAGTGACGACCAATCCCTCGAAGTAACAGTTGCCGGCAATATGGTCGCCGTGGGGCTCGCTGTTTATCACGTAACGTACCGGGCCGAACCTGGCAATATCAGCGGCGACTTTCCTGGCATTCGGCGGCGCCATCGGGGTATCAATCACCACCACTCCATCCTTCGTGACCACGATGCTCGTGTTACACACGCTTATCTGACTTTCAACGTAGACATTATCGGTAACCTTTTGCATAATAATCCCCTTTCCATACCTGTAGTGAATTTCGCGGTGAATACGCGGAGACGCTATATTCTGATATATCGGCTATTCGTTACTTTAAGCGGCGGATACGGCAATGTCAAATTGAGGACTAAAGCGGTATTGGAATATACGACTTATCATTTATACCTCACCCCTGACCCCTCTCCAGCCAGTGTTTTGATAATAAGCCGGAGTTCAACTGGCTGGAGAGGGAATTAAAAGAGAGGGGTGGCTACGCCTTCTCTCATAATTCTCCCCTTAACTTAATACATCCGCATTGTCACGGTTACTTACCATACGTTACAATATTAATATGTACCGGCTCAAACCGATACATGGTAAACGAGTTTAAAGAGGAGAACCCCTGCTATGAAATCGCTGAACGTGTTAGTCATCGCCCCCGCATTCGACAGGTCGCTGCCACATGCCGACGAAGAAACCATGCGGAGGATTGCACTCGCCGGACCCGGCATAAATGTCAGGGACGCATCAGAGTTGGCGGTTACCGAATACCGGGGCGACACTACCGCTAAAAACAAGCTCGATACTTTGCTGGCCGAGACAGAAGTCATTTACGGGCTTATCATGCCCAGGAACCTGCTGAAGCGGGCACCCAAGCTGAAATGGGTACAGACGATGTCCGCCGGGGTAGACCGTTTCGCTAAAACGGACATCTGGGAGAGCCCGGTAATTATCACCGGCGTCAGCGGCATTCACGCTACCCCGATTGGTGAATTCGCCCTGGAGCTGATGCTGATGTTCGCCAAAGGGGCGCCGCAGTGCTTCCGGATGCAGCAAAAACACGAGTGGCAAAGGTTTATGCCGTCCGTGCTGCGCGATAAGACGGTGGGCATCGTGGGGCTGGGCAATATCGGGCGGGAGATAGCCCGACTGTCCAAGGCCTTCGGCATGAAGACCATCGCCACCCGCCGGTCGGTCAAGCAGCCGAAGCGGGCGAGATATGTGGACAGGCTGCTTCCGGCGGAACAGCTGCACCGATTACTAACGGAGAGCGACTACGTGGTGGTTGCCACGCCGCTAACCGCCGAAACCAGGGGGCTTATCGGCGAGGAGGAGTTGCGCTGTATGAAACCCACCGCTTACCTCATCAACATCGCCAGGGGCGGCATTATCGATGAAGAGGCGCTAATCCGCGCTCTGGACGAGAAACGGATAGGCGGGGTCGGCCTGGACGTGGTCGCGACCGAACCCCTCCCCCCCGAAAGCCGGCTCTGGGACTTCGATAACGTAATTTTGAGTCCCCATGTTGCCGGCGGCATGGAAGACTACATGACGCACGCTACCGACGTATTTTGCGAAAACCTGAGGCGTTACCTGAACGGCGAAAGACTGCTGAACGTTATAGATAAAAAGAGAGGCTACTAGAGACACAGCATCCAATAATCCGAACGCCCGCTAGTTATAAATGACTAGGGCAATATCTGCATCACCGTACCATCGGCGGTGAACACATAATGACGACCCGACTTTAAAGAACCGGCTTCGAGACCCAGCAAATAGTCGGATAAAACCAGCGGCGGGTCATCGCTGGTACGGACCTCGCTCATATCGGCGGTGGGGCCGACAGGCTCCAAAATACCCGTAACGCTATCATACAGCATTTCAACCACAGCCGTCTGGATATCCTGCAACTCCGATTCATAGGACACCGTTTTGGCTTTCCCTATCATCTGGGTGACATGCGGGATAGCCACGGCCGCAAGAGTACTTAGTATGGCCACAACAACGAAAATTTCCAAGAAAAATCCGGCTAATTGTTTTTGTTGCATTTTCCTCAAGTACCGCGCCCCGTTACCGAATTCATGTAACCGCGGCGCTATAGTACCAATATAGTACTATTATAGTACTAATGTAATAGGAATCCGCCGCTGCGTCATGAATAAAAATAATTAATTTGATTGAGGGGTATCCCCAATTCTTCATAATGGGAGTAAACCCTTAGAGAAAATAGGGGTTTTTTGCTTTCCAGATATGTACCGCGAGTATAAGATTAAATTTGTAACAATGAATAAAAAGGTATTACTGATAAATAACATTTCCTATCGCCCGGTTATTCCCGAGCTTTTGATAAAAGCCGGGTACAGGGTTGATGTGACGCACGACTCCGAAGAAGGACTGCGACGGCTGGACAACCAGGCCCATGATATTGTCATCGTGATGGAAAGTCCCGCCGTCGAAGTCTGGCAGCTCTGCGTAAAAATACGAAACCTGACTGCCATCCCCCTTATTATCATCAGTTCCAATGCCAGTACCGAAACCTGCGTTAAGGCGATAAATGCTGGCGCCGATTATTTCGTACGCAAGCCTTTCGGTCCGCTGGAGTTCCTGGCAAGAGTCAATTCCCTGCTACAACGCGCCCCATCCCGTCAACCTGTGTCCCTTGGCCTGTAGTCATAACAAAAGAGCAGCTTGAAAAAGCCGCGAAATGGAACACAGTTATGACAATGTATAAAAAAATAGTGGTACCACTGGACGGCTCTCCTCTGGCCGAGGTAGCCCTGCCATATGCCGAGGAGGTAGCCGGCAAGATGGGCTCCGATATAGTCGTGTTGACGGTCCTCCCATCAGAGGAGATAGATGTTTACCAGGCCCACCAGAATTATTCCAGTAAAATAGTGGATACCACCAAACGCCAGGTTGAAAAATACATTGGAAATACGGGTAATAAGGCGATTAAAGTAGGTGCAGCCACCCGTACCGGTAGTCCCGCCGAGGGCATTCTGGACTATGTCAATAAGGGGTATGTATGCCTGATTGTGATGGCAACGCACGGTCGTTCCGGCATCAGCCGCTGGGCGGTGGGCAGTGTCGCCGATAAGGTTGCCAGGGCAACCACCAGGCAGCCAATCATGCTCATAAGGGCGAAAGGCGCTCACCCGGATGTACGCGCTAAGAGAATTTTAAAGAAAGCGCTGCTACCGCTGGACGGCTCTACGGAAAGTGAGTACGTAATCCCCTATTTCTCCGAGGTTGCCCACAGTTTGCAGATGGAACTCACTTTATTAAGAGTAATTTCCAAGAACAACGGCGGTTTTACCGGCGCCGATACTTACCTCAATGATTGGTGCCAACGGCTCGAAGAGAAAGGCATCAACACAAGATACGAGGTAAGGGTGGGATTACCCGCGGACCAGATTATCGACCTTGCCGACGAACTCACCAGCGACCTTGTCGTTATGTCAACGCGCGGGCAGACGTCCGTTAATCTCTGGACCCTAGGGAGTGTCGCCCAGAAAGTCCTGCTGGGCGGTAACACACCGCTCCTGCTGATAAAGGCCTGATTTCCGTATTCACAAGAAATCAATTAAACATCATGCCCCAAACCACCTCATCCGAACACACTTGCTTAAATCATTAATCTCTGCTATGTTGGAAATGACCGGTCTGGCAGTATTTCCTTCCTGAAAAACCGGCCATTCCAGATTCAGCGCAACGTTTCAATAACATGGACGACAGGGTATTTATTCAAAGGCTGGTGGTGGGGTCACTATCGGCCAACTGCTGGATAGTGGGCTCGGAGACCACCGGCGAAGGCATGGTAATCGACCCCGGGGGCAATGCCGAGGTTATTCAAAAAGCGATTATCGATTCCGGACTTGATATCAAAATTATCGTATTAACTCACGGCCACTCCGACCATATCGCCGCCCTTTATGAAACCCAGGACAGAACCGACGCTCAGGTGGCTATCCACATCGAAGACGCCGATTTCCTGGAAGGCCGGGGGGCCTTCAGCTCACAATTCGGCATCTCTTATAAAACCCCGCCCGCGCCGGACAGGCTGCTCCGTGAAGGAGACGTCATCGAAATCGGCAGCTTGAGCTTCTCGATAGTCCACACGCCGGGTCATACCCCTGGTAGCATCTGCCTGCTCACCAACGACAAGGTATTTACGGGGGACACGCTTTTCCGCCGGGGTATCGGGACCACGTTGATGCCCGGCAGCAGCCGCAGCCAGCTGATAAACAGCATCCAAACCAGATTAATGGTACTGCCGGATGACACCATCGTGTACCCCGGGCACGGGCGGGAGACCACCATCGGCGCCGAGCGCCGGGACAACCCCTATGTAACCGGCAAGAAAACCGATTACGGTTACTGGTAATCCCGCATAATCAATCCACCTCCCATCTTTAAGCTTCTTTTCGTCTTCAGGAACACCTGTCTTCGTTAGCCGACTGATTCCCACCTAAAATCGGCAACGTCTCATTAACCCGAAAGCTATTTTGGCTATAGATGGGATGAATTTTGCCCCAGCCGGCAGGCGAATGTGATTTTTTTGTATTAAATGCAGCCTCTTTTGTGACCTGTCTGTTAGCGGGTGGAACTAAAGTAATCCCGACACTTTCGTCAATACAGTTAACGGTGTGAACAATGAAATCAACCCCGGTAAAGGAAATTTAATAAACCCAACATCACCCGGCTACCAAAGGCACCGCGCCATTGACCCTAAGGAGGCATAACTTGGAAGCAAACTTAGAAATAAAATACCCCCTGTATCTTACCACCGGCATCGTAGCCCGGCACTGCGGAGTAAGCAAGGTAACCGTCTTACGATGGATTGAAAAAGGCAATCTGGCAGCCTTCAGGCTTCCCGGAGGACAGAATCGGATACATAGAGATGACTTTTATGCTTTTGCGGCAAAACACAACATACCGCTCAGAGGTGGTTAACCGGAGATATCAGCCACCTCGATTTTTTTACCAAACCGTCAGGAGGTAAGTAACAATGTCTACACTCAGAAAGTTATCTATCTCATCATTCAGTCTACCCTTTCGCATCTTGATTATGGCTATTTTTCTCTTCGCGTTACTGCCCGTCCCGGCACAGGCAGCAGCTAACGGTACCTTTGCCGGGCAGGTTACCGACAGTTCCACGAGTAACCCTGTTTCCGGCGCTACAATTACCGTGCGTGCCTCGGGTTCCCAGATACCCGGCTGGTTCGGGAATAGCGACGGGAGCGGCAACTATACTATCGACGTGCTCGAGGGCAATAACTATCAACTGGCTGCTTTCAAGGAGGGATACATAACGGGGCAATCCGGCGGTCAGAACGTCACCGGTAACGCCACGACCACGGTAAATTTCTCACTGGTCCCCGGAGGTATTATCCAGGGCACAATCTCCGATAATAGTTCAAATCCCGTTCAAAATGCCAATGTACGTGCCTACCTCCCGGCATCGCAGGAAACCTTCTACAGTTCCCTACCGACCGACTCATCCGGGCACTTCAGCCTTACCGTACCCCCGGGAGCGGGATATACCATCGAGGCAGATAAGGTGGACTCCGGCAGCGCCAACCAGACCAATATCTCGGCGGCACTGGAGTCCCCGGCAACGGTAAATCTGACGTTGATGCCATCATCACAGGACAGCACGCCGCCGGCCGATATTACCGACCTTGCCACCGGCAACGTAACCCACGAGTCCATCGCTCTTACCTGGACGGCCCCCGGCGACGATGGCATGACCGGCCAGGCCACCGAGTACGACATCCGCTACGCTACCTCTATTATCAATGATACTTCCAGTTTCAATAGTGCCACCCAGGCTACCGACATTCCGATACCGCAGCCTCCCAACTCTCCGGAGAGCTTCACCGTTACCGGCTTGAGCTCCAATACCACCTACCACTTTGCTATCAAGACCAGGGACGACGCCAACATATGGTCGGGCCTGTCCAATCCGGTCTCGGCCAATACCTCACCGCCACCACTTACACCTTACTTCACCATAGCTCATAGCCAGAGCAAGTCCTCCTTCATGCTTCCCGCCGGGGCTAATATCACCGAGACAATCAATATAGCCTCGGTCAACGATTTTGAGGGAACCGTTAACCTTGGTTTCGGAGGCCCTCCCGAGATAGAAAATCATTCCAGCGTATCACCCAACCAGATTACATTGACTGCCAATGAAACGATTCAGGTCACGTTGAACCTTGGTACCGCTCCGACGGCGCCCTCCGGCACTTTCGATTGCGGAATCGGCGGCCAGACCTCCGCTTACGGCGGGCAGCAGAAAGGGTTTATGCTCAGGGTTACCATCGGCGTACCGGGGCAACCGATGCTATCGGCCTCGCCGCCGGTAATCGCTGCCGGCAGCCAGACAAGCTTCTTCGCCTCGCAATTTCCTACCAGCGCCAATATTATCCTGAAATGGGACTCCGGACCCAATGTGGGGCAGACCATAGCGGAAGGCCAGGTTTCCGGCGACGGCACCTGGAACGTATCGGTGACGATACCAGCCGATACGCCCAGCGGCAACTTCGACGTTATGGCTACCTCAGGACAGGCTACGGCCGTCTGCCAGATAACCGTAACCTCCAGTTCCGGGCCAGACTTTATCATATCCGCCTCGCCACAATTCATTTCCCTGCCGCCGGGGCAATCCGCCAATGTTACCATTTATATAAGCTCTATTAACGATTTTAACGCCCCGGTCCTGGCATCACTTGCCGCAGGTTCGGCATCGACGGGAATAGACTGCGTTTTTACCCCGTCCAGCATAACACCCCCGGCAAACGAGACCGTCTCGGTGAGCCTGACGATTACGGTGCACGATTGGGTAACCCCGGACATGTACCACATCGAAGCCGAGGGCCAGTGCGCCGAGCCGAATATAACCAAGTGGACAACCATCAATCTGAACGTGTCGGCGCTGGGCGAGTGGGGCCCCGGCATCTCCCTGTCGCAGTCATACGCACAGGCAGGCGATACCATTACGGTCAGCGGCTCCAACTTCCCACCCGAGTGTAACGGGGCCAACATTACGATTTTGGAAGCTTACTCCGGCACCACGTTACAGACGATACCGGCCAACATCACCGTTAATGGCGGCGTTTTTTCCGGAACACTTATCGTTCCGGCAGAAATTCCCTCCGGCAACTACCGCATTAAAGCCATCGTGTTAAACACCGGCGACTTTGCCGAGAGAGAGTTCCAGATTATGGGTACGGGAGAAACCTTTACCCTGGGTATCTCACCGGAGTCGGCAGCCGTAGCCACCGAGGAGGGGGGGAACTCTTCATCGGTTTCGGTAAATATTTACTCTATCGGAGGCAACAGCCCTACCGTTAACCTGGCTCTCGAAGGCGAGCCGAACTGGCTAACGTACCAGTTCGGCTCGCTCCCGGTTAACACCGCCGCCTCCGGTGTTAATGCTATCTCAGTACCGGCCGGCGGCTCGGCTTCGCGGAATCTGAACCTGACCGCCAACATGACGGCGCCAACGGGCACCTATTACATAACCGTCAGGGGCTGGATAACCGACGGCGCCGAGCAAAGCGTTTCCCTGGAACTGGTGGTACAGCCAGCGGCCGACTTTGGCATGGCACAGTTCAACCTGAGTCCCACATTCGGCCAGGTTAACCAGATAGTGAACTTCTCCGGCTCCGGTTTTATGGGCTGTACACCGAGCCAGGTTACCGAACTCAGATTCGGCCCGGTTGATTTACTTACCGAACAGAGTATAGGTACTATTAACGTACCCACCACAGGTGATTCCGAAGGCAGGCTCTCAGGGACTTTCCGGGTCCCGAACCTCCCCTCCGGCGCCTACTGGGTCGACCTCACAGTGGGGGAATATTCCCATGATACTATTGTCACAAAATCGTTTACGATAAACAGTAATGATGATTCGTTTGTGCTACAGGCATCCCCACCTTTCCTGTGGGCGGAGCAGGGCACCCAGATAAGCACTTTAATAAAGGTCCAGGCGGTAGGCAACTCGTCACCGACGGTCGTCTTCTCGTTAGAGGGTTGCCCATCCGATATTACCGCCAGCTTTGCTTCTGGCAATGTCACGGCACCTCCCGGCAGTATCGCCAGCACCGACCTGAATTTAAACATCAGCCAATGGATGCCCACCGGACACTTATCCTTTACGGTAAAAGGTCAGCGAGCGGGCAGTGCCGAAGTACATCGTATCCCCATTGAGGTTTACATAGCCCCACCCGCCGGTTTCGATATGGCGTCGATATACCTTAGTCCAACCGTAGGTTCAGCAGGGACCTGGATAACCATCAGCGGCAGCGGCTTCCTGGAGAACACCTCTCTGGCAAACCTGTTTTTCGGCCCGCCGAACGCACAGAACGACCAGATTGCCAACGAAACACTGCCGGCTATGGCCACAGATGGAAGCGGGGCCTTTTCGGCCGTGTTCCAGGTGCCGGCCGGCTTAACCCCCGGCACGTATCCGATAGAAGTAGTCGTGGGCACCTACCCCGAGGACAGAAGAGCCATGGCCTATTTTACATTTGTCAGCGACGATGAAACCTTTAATATCAACGTCTCGCCGATGATGATACAGACCGCACCGAATATCCCCGTCGGCACCACGGTAAACGTACAGTCGGTCGGCACGTCTTCAGCTAATGTTACCCTCAGCATCGAGGGGCCGCCGACAATCGAGTGGCGTTTCGACGGAGGTGCCTGGCAGGCATCCGCCAATGTATCGCCATCCATAGGCAGCACCTTGATGTCGTCTTTGGAAATCAAGCCCAAGGCATCTACGTCTATGGGGCACTACTCACTGGCTGTTAAAGCCGTATCAGGAAATCAGACAGAAATCCGCAACCTGGAGCTGGGCGTCGGGGCCTCTGCCGACTACGACATGCCGATATTCTCGCTGAATCCGAATACCGGCACGGCGGGCACCAATGTGTCCTTCAGCGGTTCCAACTTCCCCACCAGCGCCAATGTTACCGGAATCACCTTCGGCAGCGCCAACATCACCCTGGCGCAGACCATTACTACCTCGCCGGCAGGGTCATTTTCCGGCGGATTTACCGTGCCTGCCACACTGGGCGGGCAGCCCATCGCCGCGGGAACCTATCCCGTCAGGGCATATGTAGGAGGGGCACAGGCCGAGACGATGTTTAATGTTTACGGAGGCGATGATACCTTTATACTCAGCCTCTCGCCCAATTTCCTGCAGGGAGAACCCGGCGGCACGCCCGGGACTTCAGGCATACTCAACACGCTGGGCGGCGCCTCGCCAACGGTGAAAATGGCCGTGAAAGGCCTGCCGCCAGGCGTTAACACAGAATGGAACGGTGTCAGACAACCCGTTTTCAACCTCAGCGCACCTCCGGGAGGCCAGAATAACTTCGGACTGATGCTGGTCCTGCCCGGTATGATTCCGATGGGGCAGTACCAGGCTACACTCGAGGGCTGGGTCGATACCAATGATAATAATATCTGGGATAATAATGAAAAAATAACACGTGTCAACCTCGAGCTATCTATTATGCCGCCGATGGGCTACGGCATGGGTATGCTCTCACTCAGTCCTACGTACGGCCAGGTCGGCGATACGATTACCTTCAGCGGTTCCGGATTCCCCGGTAATACCGCCGTGGCGAGTCTGACCTTCGTCGAGACGGACGTACTGACAGCTAATATCACCACCGCCCTCGACGGTTCATTCTCAGGAGTATTTACCGTCCCCGATACCGCCTACGGTAATCCCACAGGACCCGGGCGATATCCGGTTGACGTTATCGTGGGCACCTACCCTGATGACCGCATGGGCGGATTCGATTTCCAGGTAGTTGCCTCCGACCAGAAATTCAACGTCAGCGCTTCACCGGGATGGCTGGCAAGACCGGCGGGTGATACCGCCAGCGTCAGCATCTCGGTACGGTCGCTGGTGACCAACCCTCCCAGCCCCAACGTAATCCTGCGGGTCGAGGGAATGCCCTACGGCGTTAGCGCCAGCTTTACCAGCGCTAACGTTACGCCGCCCGTCGGCGGTATGGAAGGCCGCGAACTGCGACTGAATATATCCAATTCCTGCCCGATGGGCAACTACCCCATATCCATCCGCGCCTATAACGCGGATAATCCCAACGAGGAAATGTGGACTGATTTCACGCTGGAAGTCACGCCCTCGTCAGGCTTCATGGACATGGGCATGGCCATGGTAACACTATCGCGTGATTACGGTTCTGCAGGTGAACAGATAACCGTCAGCGGTTATGGTTTCCCCAGCAATCAGAACCTTAGTTATATAGAACTTGGTCGTGACGATGTTACGCCCACCAGCGTAAATGCCACTACCGATGAAACCGGTGCCTTCTCCGCGGTAATTACGGTCCCGCCGATACCTCCGGGAACTCATCCGGTTGTGGTAAACGTACAGGAAACTGTCAGGATGACACCGTTCAATATCATGAGTGATGATGATGCCTTTTCTTTGAAGGTCAGCCCTAACTGGCTGGAACCCATCCCCGCCGGCGATTCTAACGGACGCCAGATCGCCATCACCGTTACAGCCTTACCCGGCAAGACACCAACGGTCACTCTGAGCACCGAGGGACTCTTTGCCGCTTACGGCACCATCACCCAAACATGGGACCCGGTATCCAGAACGGTCAACGTTACCAGTGCCGGTGGTACCGCCACGGCAACCCTGACATTAATACCTTCAGAGAATTTACCGCCCGGCCCCTACCCCTTTAACATTATCGCCGTTGATGTATATGAAAACCGGCGCGACTACCATATGGAATTCCAGGTAGGCCCGCCCGCAGGATTCATGGGCGGCATGATGGGTATGGACCAGGGTGCCTGGGACCAGCAGTGGCAGGGCACGGAGTGGGAGAGCGGGATATTCTTCCCGGACGTAATGCTTTCACCCAAGAGCGGCCCTGCCGGCTCACAGGTAAGCTATACCGGCACCAACCTGCCGGCAGGCGCCAATATTACCTCAATTAACCTTGCCGGATATGCGGTACCGTTACCATCCGGTGGCGTTATCGCCGATAGTAGCGGTGGATTCTCCGGCTCATTCATCGTAAGTGAATCATGGAACCTGCCACCCGGCGGCATGTACTGGGTAAACTTCCACATGGAGAAAGATACCTGGTGGCAGGATATCGGCAAAGACTTCAATCTGATGAGGAGTGATGCCGCCTTCAGCCTCGAGGCTACCCCGAACTGGATACCCCCGATACCGCCGGGAGACTACGGGCAGACCACGATTAACGTTAAAGCCCTCGGCTATACCAGCACCAACGTCACCCTGGCGGTAATGGAGATAATGAACGGATGGGGTGTACCGGGCGGTGCGCAGCCACACTGGAACACCACCGATGGCCTTGTTACAGCCAACGCTACTGTCCCCGGTGGAGGTCAGACCTCGAAGACCTTCTATATCGGTGGAGCCAGCCCCGGCCACTTCATGATAACTATTGTAGGCTGGGTAGATAGTAATGACAACCAGATACTTGATTACCACATACAGTCGGAGGCCGACTCTGAATTTTGCATACCTCTGGACTTCGACGTAGAGCCGCCTCAGGAGTATAAGAACTGGGATATGAACACCATGATGTATGACATGGGGATGGCCAACGACGACATGTACCTCTTCTACTTCCCGGAGATTATACTCAGTCCTAATATTGGGCAGGCCGGGACCAAGGTAAACATCAATGCTACAGATTTCCCGGCTAATGCCGCGGTTTCTCATCTCCGCTTCGCCGGCATGGAATTGCCGGTTCCCACCGGTACGGCTGCCGATGGAAACGGCGACTTTAACCTCGTCTTCAACGTACCCAAGACCATCTGGGACGGTAATACCGGCTCCGGCTGGTATGATATCGAGGTGGAGGCTTATGCAGATGGCCAACCGCCGGTTTTCATCATGAAGCCATTCCAGGTTACGGCAGCGGATGTCGCTTTTACCCTCAGGGCCGACCCCGACTGGCTGCCGCCTATCCCACCCGGCGGTAATGCCTCAACACTGATTCGCGTTAAGTCCATAGGTAGTGCCGCTAACGTAACCCTGTCCGTGGATAGAATTCCAGCGGGTATCACCACCAGTTTCTCCAGTAATTCGGTGAACGTCACACCCGGCGGCTCCGGCACCGCTACCCTTACCCTGACGCCGAACAACATAGGCCCGGGGCACTACTTCGCTGAAATCAAAGGCACGGCTATCATTGACAGTGTCCAGAAAACCTTCTTCACCCATATCGAGTTCGACGTTCAGCCCTCGGACGATTTCATGAACTGGGATATGAACACCATGATATACGACATGGGGATGACCGTCAACGATATGTACCTGTTCTACTTCCCCGAAATAATGCTTAATCCCAACATGGGACAGGCAGGGAAAAAGGTCACTATCACCGCCACCGACTTCCCGGCCGGCGCTAACGTCACCAGCCTGAGATTCGCCGGTATGAACCTGCCCGTGCCCGCCGACACCGTGGCCGATAACGTCACCGGCAGCTTCACCCTGTTCTTTAACGTACCCAAGACCATCTGGAACGCTCCTATCGGCCCCGGCTGGTACGATGTCGAGGTAGGAGCTCAGAAAACCGACGAACCCCCGGTCTTCATTATGAAACCCTTCCAGTTAACGTCGGTGGATGCCGCCTTTACCATGAGGGCCGAGCCTAACTGGCTGCCGCCGATTTCATCCAGTAATAACGGCACGACAAATATAATGGTCAACTCCACCGGCGCCGGCGCCAATGTCACCCTCAGCGTGGACAGGATTCCACCGGGCATAACCACCTCTTTCTCCAGCAGCCTGGTGAACGTTCCGCCCGGCGGCTCCAGCACCGCTACCCTTACCCTGACGCCGACCACTATTCCTCCGGGACATTACGGCGCCGAGATTAAGGGCACCGCCATCGTCAGCGGCGTCCAGAAGACATTCTATACACACATCGAGTTCGACGTTCAGCCTTCGGACGATTTCATGAACTGGGATATGGACACCATGATGTACGACATGGGGATGACCAACGACGACATGTACCTCTTCTACTTCCCGGAGATTGTACTCAGTCCCAATGTGGGACCGGCAGGGAAAAATGTCACTATCACCGCCAACGACTTCCCGGCCGGCGCTAACGTCACCCACCTGAGGTTCGCCGGTATGAACCTGCCCGTGCCCGCCGGCACCATGGCCGATAATGTCACCGGCGATTTTACCCTGGTCTTTAACGTACCCAAGACCATCTGGAACGCTCCCATCGGCCCCGGCTGGTACGATGTCGAAGTCGTAGCTCAAAATGACGACCAACCGGAAGTCTTCATCATGAAGCCTTTCCAGGTAACGTCGGCGGATGCCGCCTTTACCGTCAAAGCCGAGCCCGACTGGCTGCCGCCTATCCCGCCCGAGGGCAGCACCACCACCATCCGTGTTACTTCGACGGGCGCCGGCGCTAACGTCACCCTCAGCGTGGATAAGATTCCACCGGGTATAGCCACCTCTTTCTCCAGCAGCCTGGTGAACGTCACACCCGGCGGCTCCGGCACCGCCACCCTTACCCTGACGCCGACCATCCTAGCCCCGGGACATTACTGCGCCGAGATTAAAGGCACGGCTATCATTGACAGTGTCCAGAAAACTTTCTATACACACATCGAGTTCGACGTTCAGACCCCGGACGATTTCATGAACTGGGATATGGACATGATGATGTACGACATGGGGATGACCGTCAACGATATGTACCTGTTCTACTTCCCCGAAATAACGCTTAATCCCAACATGGGACCGGCAGGGAAAAATGTCACTATCACCGCCAACGACTTCCCGGCCGGTGCTAACGTCACCCACCTGAGATTCGCCGGTATGAACCTGCCCGTGCCCGCCGGCACCATGGCCGATAATGTCACCGGCGATTTTACCCTGGTCTTCAACGTACCCAAGACTTTATGGAGCGCCAATATAACCTCCGGCTGGTACGATGTCGAAGTCGCAGCTCAAAATGACGACCAACCGGAAGTCTTCATCATGAAGCCTTTCCAGGTAACATCGACAGAAGCCGCCTTTACCATTAAAGCCGAGCCCGACTGGCTACCGCCTATCCCGCCCGATGGCAGCACCACCACCATCCGGGTTACCTCGACGGGTGCCGGCGCTAACGTCACCCTCAGCGTGGTCAGGATTCCACCGGGCATAACCACGTCTTTCTCCAGCAGCCTGGTGAACGTCACACCCGGCGGTTCCAGTACCGCCACCCTTACCCTGACGCCGACCACTATTCCTCCGGGACATTACGGCGCCGAGATTAAGGGCACCGCTATCGTCAGCAGCGTCCAGAAGACATTCTATACCCGCGTCGAGTTCGACGTACAACCATCGCAGGAGTTCAAGGATATCAACTGGATGGAGGAGCAGGGCATCTGGTTCCCTGAAATCACCCTCAACCCGACCGCCGGACCGGCAAAAATCAAGGTTACGATAAAAGCGACAGACTTCCCCTCGGGAGCCAACATCACCAGTCTGCGCTTCGCCGGCAGGCCACTGCCGGTACCGCCCAATACCCTGGCTGATGAAAATGGTAACCTTACTCTTGTCTTTAACGTCCCGAGCGATTACGGCGTCGGGCAGTACATGGTCGAGGTAGAGGCGAGTAAAACAGGAATAAATCCGGTATTCATCGCCAAGCCGTTCTTCATCCAGAATGACGACGTAACCTTCAAGCTTGACATCGTTCCAGGCTATATCTCCGGCGTGCCGCAGGGGGCCTCCGGCAATACGACCATCTTTGTGAAATCGACCGGCCAGGCCGCTACGGTACAGCTATACGTGGAAGGGCTGCCGCCGGGAATTACCGGCTCCTTTGAAAATCCCACGGTTACCGTATCGCCGGGCGGCTCCAGCAGTACCAAGCTGACCATCACCACCAGAGCCTCGACCGGTCCAGGTATGTACCCGCTGACCATACGCGGCGTCAATGGCGATGATGCCAGGATGATGCCCTTCAGTTTCAGCGTGATACCACCAGCCGCTTTCCAGTTACCCGAGTTTAACCTCGAACCGGACTATGCCCCGGCAGGCTATACCGACAAGCAGTACAAGATAACCTTCTCCGGGACGGGATTCCCGGCCAACAAGAGCGTTACCAGCCTTATCTTCGGCTCGCAATCGGTAGCCATTCCGGCTAACCTGACTACCGACGCTAACGGGAACTTCAACGGCGTCTTCCAGATGCCCACCGGTCTTACCCCCGGCACCTACGATGTCAGGGTTGCCGTAGCCGATGGCAGCGGTGGTTATCTCTATGACTCGCGACCGTTCTCCATCAGAGGCAGCGAAGCTAAATTTATCCTTAAGTTATCACCACCCTACCTGCCCCCCGTCGTACAGGGCGGTCAGACGACCATAATCGTGAATGCTGTATCGGTAGGCACGACATCGGCAAATATCACACTGTTCGTTGACGGCCTGGCACCGGGCATCACCACCACTTTCTCCCCGAGTAATTTCATCACGGTAGCCCCCGGCGGCTCCGGCAGCGCCACACTGACATTCAACGTCAGTGCCAGTACACCTCCGGGACCCTATCCGGTCAGCGTACGCGGCGTCAGCGGCAGCGAAGCAGCCACGGTACCCATGGGCTTCGGCGTCATGCCCGATATCGGCGCTGGTGAGGGACACGCTACTATTACCATTAACCCACCACAGGCGCGTCCCGGAGAGCATATCGGTATATCCGGTGGCGGTTTCACCAGCAGCAATACCATTACTCTAACGGCGGCGCCTGCCGGCGCGTCTCAAGCGATAGACATAACACCCGGTACACTCGCTGTTCAGAGCGACGGGACGTGGGCTACGGAGATTACCGTACCTCCCGCCGGCCAGGTACCGCCGGGAACCTATATAATCAGAGCAACCGATGGGGTAATGACCTCCAAGAATACTTTCAGCATCGTCCCGGCTACCAATGCCGATTTCTTCCTCAACGTCTCTCCCCAGTTCCTTAAGGTTGTCCAGGGTGAAAGTGGCAGCGCCACCATGACGCTAAGCTCCAAGAACGGCTTCCAGGAGCGCGTCGTCTTCGCCGTCGGGCACCTGGCACCCGGTGTTACGGCTACCTTTAAGAATGCTACCGAGGCTACTATCAGTAAATTTACGGGGACTCCGGGAGGTATCAGGGAGATAATCGCTCCGATAGAACAGATACCCATCCCCGGCGAGGATATGACCGTTACCGTACTCCTGGACGTTGATGCCGACACACCAATCGGCCCGTACGACGTTGCTCTGGAAGCAGGTTCCGGTACGGTCTACCGGTCCATTCCGCTGGACTTCATGGTAGTCTCACCCGGAGCCAGCATGGTTATCTCACCGACGAGCGGCCCGGCTGACACCGATATCAGGCTCTCCGGGACAGGTTTCACCGCCGGCGAGACCGTAACGGTACGATTCGGCGGGAACAACATCACCACGGTACCGAGCGCCATCACCGTGGCGCAGAACGGCGGCTTCACCGCCATCATCACAGCGCCGTCGATGAATGCGGGTATCTACCCGGTGAAAGTTACCGGAGGCACCAGCGGTATAAGCATAGACAGGCCGTTCAGCCTGAAACCTTCGGCGGTTAACACCTTCGTACTATATACGAGTCCGATGAAGGTTAATATTCCTAAAAGCGGCTCCGGCACCGTTACCGCCAAGATCGAACCGCTGGGGAGCTTCCAGTCCGCTGTTACCCTCAGTGTCTCCGGACTCAGCGCCATCAGCGGGGCTACGGCCAGTATCCTGCCTGCGGCGACGATAACACCGAGTATCGGTACGCCAACGACGGCTACATTGACCTTTAACGTACCCGCGGGGGCCACCGCAGGTAAATACTCGCTGACCATAACGGGTATCAGCGGCGCCATCACCCAGACACGGACAATAACGTTGAACGTGGTGCCGCCGGTGACTACTTCCGATTTCGCCATCAACCTGGCCCCGAACACGATACCCATCTGCCCGAACTCCAGCAGCAACACCACGGTTACCGTAACCGCAATCAATGGCTTCTCCGGAACGGTGAGCCTGGCCGTTGCCATGGCCAGCGCCAACGCTACCTGGCCGTCCAGCATCAGCTACACCGCCGGCAGCGTGACTCCTTCAACCAATACCGGACTGGGCAAACAAGCCGTAACCTTTACGGCAAGCGCCAACACTCAACCGGGTAGCTGGACATTCAGAATCACCGGTACAAGCGGCGCCCTGTCGCACAGCACCGACGTCATGGTTATCAGCACGCCTTCAGGCACCACGATTACTCAATATGCTTCTCCTCTCTTAGACCCGACGACCATCACGGCCAGCACCCCGATGGACATTGAACCTCCGTGGGGCGATATAATCACCATCAGCGGCATCATCAATGATGGCGCCGAGGCCAGTATCATCACTCCGGCCAAGGTCGATGTAGCCCCGGACACGCTGGCTGACCTGCCGGAAGGCGCGACAGACATGCTGGGCAGGGTCACCAATGTCGAGTCGAGTTCCCCCGTGGATGGAGCGGAATGGTATATCGGCTTCCCCTATGACCTCGACGAGCTTACGACTGCCGGTCTCGATGAAGAAAACCTGAAGGTAGCTTACCTCAACCCCGATACCGGCACCTGGACTGAAATGACCACGACCGTAGACACTGCTAATAATATCGCCTACGCCTCGCCTGACCACTTCAGCTCGTGGACGCTGATTGCCACACCGGAACCACCGCCTTCCGAAATAGTAACCGAATACCCGGTGACCAGCGGCGGGGGCGGGGGCGGCGGCGGTGCATCCGGCGTTACGAGTTTAGCCGAATACACCATCGGCAGCGGCGAATTCATCGCCGATGCCTTAGCGGAATCCGTGGACGGCAAAGTGAAGATCAGTATAGACCAGGGCACTATCGGTCTGAACAAGAACGGTCAGCGGCTGTACTCCATATCCATCAAAGAGAGCACGGCATCAATAGCGCCACCCGCTGATACCAGGATTATCGGCATGGCTTACGAAATCGGTCCCAGCGGCGCCACATTTGACCCGCCGATAAATCTAACCTTTGAGTACTACGATTCACTGGTGCCGGATGGAGTTGCCGAGGAGAAACTGGTTATCGCGACATGGCAGGATACAAAATGGGTTGAGCTCGAGGGCAGTACCGTCGACCCGATTAACAATACTATTACCGTTCCGGTAAGCCACTTCAGCACCTACACCATCATGGCGCACACGGCTGCTACCAGCTTTAAAGCGACCGAACTATCGCTGGCACCGGCACAAATCAACACCGATGAGAGTGCTACCGTCAGCGCCATTATTGCCAATACCGGCGACCTAGCCGGCAGCTATGAGGCGACACTCACGATAAACGATAGCGTGGCTGCAACCGAGGAGATTCAACTGGCAGGACATACCAGCCAGGAGGTCAGCTTCACGCTGAAAATCGATAAAGCCGGCACCTACACAATTGATATCGGTGGTATGACCGCCACACTCATTGTCACCGAAGCACCCGCCGAAATGGAAGAGGAAACGGTAGCCCCCGAGAGCCCGTCATTACCCGCAGGGACAGAGGCCGCACCGAAGCCTGTCGAAATTGAATCGCTGCCTCCGGAGGAACCGGAAACACCCGTCGAGATAGCACCGGTTGTGCCCGAGGTATCGTCACCGGAAGCTGAGGCAGCACCAGAAAGGTTTAGGGATTGGTTAATCTTCCTTTATGTCGTAGCTGCGGGTGCTGTCATTATCGGACTGGTCTACTGGCGAACCCGCGCCGGTAAAAAAGCCTCCTAAAACCACCTCCCTTTCCTTACCCGGCTTCCCCTCCCCCCTCTTCGGGGAAAGGGGAAGCCGGTTTTTTATAAGGGGTAAATGAACTGCTGTAATTTCTACGAATACTCACAAATTACCGCTGTTTGCCTCCTCCGCCGCCAGTTAAATACGAAGATAAAGCCGCCCCTTGTGATATTTCTGTAAACTTTCTTTGTAGCTCTGTGACGCTGCTGTGATGCTATTTTCATATACTCCAAACGTATCAAACACTGCTAGCACCGAATATGATAACAGAGCCGATTTTTCAGTCAGGCAGCGGGTACTTTCACAGCGTATAAAGGAGGTTAGCTTGCAGAATACACCCGAGCAGTGGGAACCGGAATTTATACCTGTCGGTTTTATTGCCAAGCGTTGCGGAGTCAGCAATACCACGGTATTGCGCTGGATAAATACCGGCCAATTGATGGCTTTTCGGCTGCCCGGCGGACACTACCGGATAGAGAGAAATAACTTCTCTGAATTCCTGGCAAAGTTCAGCATACCGGTAAGGGACTCTTACCAGAAAAGCCAGCGATAAAGACCGTGGCAAGATATTCACTTTACATTTAAAAGCGGATAAAAGTGAGGTGACTGTCTATGGAGCAATTAAAAAAAGTAATGCAGAGATACTGAATTATCAGGAGGGTCAGTAATGGAAATAATCAGACGAAAAATCAATTCAGGGGGTATGATCATGCGCAGGTTTTTAAAGAGAATCAAACATGACAGTAAAGGTTTTACCCTGGTGGAACTGCTTATTGTCGTGGCTATCCTGGGAGTCCTGGCGGCAGTCGTCCTGCCCAATGTTACCGGGCTTGCCGGCGAAGGCCAGACAGAAGCGGCCAAGGCCGAGCTGGTTACCGTGCAAACGGCTATGGATACGATGATGGCGAAAAGCGCCATGACATCGGTTACGTCCACGGGAGCGACCGCCAATATGTCGTCTTTCCCTACCGGGCACGGGCTGTATTCCACCTACCTGAGGACGGCGACAACCAAAGGCACCTATTCCTGCGATACGACCGGGCTGGTCACCCAGGTAACCACCGGGTATTAGCCGCTTAATCTGCCAACACAATGATTTACGGACAGCTTGAGAAGTCATGGTTACCTGGCTACTCTGCTGCCCTCGGGGGTGCAATCGTATTGCAGGGTCATCAGCAATGGATATTAACGCCGGCTGGTAATTGGAAATTATCGTCTCCGGCCATGAGCAGGTAGAGAATGAAAGTAAGAATAAAGTTAGTTATCAGCTTTACGGCGATCGTGGTCCTCCTGTGGCTGATTGCCATTTTTGCGGTGGATAGTTTCGGGAATTCCCGTAAACAATTCAGCACGGTGGAAGAGGATATTATCCCGGACACTATCGCGATGACCGAGGTGGAAACCTTATCCCATGAGATATACCGCGAGGTCTCGGACTACCTTTTTCTTGACATAGAAGAGGCAAAGCGTACCGCCCTGCTTAAGCTGAGACGTCTTGAAGAAATCGGACTGACTTATCTGCCGACGGCAGCAATGCCCGGAATGATAGAACACGGAAAAGACTGCATACTGGCAGGTAAAATTTTCGATTACTATTTTTCCACCATGTGGACAATCGACGTGAAAGAGCGCGGCGCCGATTACGCCAGATTGGTGGAGCGTGACCGCAGCATGGACCTGCCGGCGCTGCTCGCCATGCAAGAACAGGCCGGCGAGGTAAAAGCCGCCAGTATCGCCGAGTTGACAAGGGTAAAAACAGAATATGATAGAGCCTACACCAGCGGTCTACACTCTCTTTTTTCCGCTGCCGGCTTCTTAACACTCCTTGCCATTGCAGCTGCCATTCTTACGACAAGGTCAATAGTAGAGCCGCTGCTTGCCCTCCGCAAAGGCACCGAGGTAATTGCACAGGGAAACCTGGACTATAAAGTCGGCACCGAGGCCGGTGACGAGATAGGAGAGCTTTCAAGAGCCTTCGACAAGATGACACAGAGTCTCAGCACCAGCATGACCTCGATAGATAACCTCAACCAGGAAATCGCCGAACGCAAGCGGGCGGAGGAGGCATTAAGAGAATCGGAGGAGAAGTTCTCCGTGGCCTTCCGCTCCAGCCCCAATTCAATCGCTATTACCACGATTAAGGATGGCATATTCCTTGAAATCAACGACAGCTTCACACGCGATAACGGTTATACCCGCGAGGAAGTGATTGGCCGGAGTTCGGAGGAACTCAATCTCTGGGTAAATCCCAAGGAGCGGGAGAGAATAACAAAGATACTGAGGGACAAAGGCCGGGTTGTAAATCAAGAATATAGCTCCCGCTTAAAATCAGGCGAGATACATACAATGCTGTTCTCCGCCGAGCCAATCAACATTGCCGGTGAAGCGTGTATCCTTGCCGTGACGACCGACATCACCGAGCGTAAGAAGACAGAGGAGGCACTGAAAGAGTCAGAGGAGAAATTCTCCAAAGCTTTTCATGCCAGCCCGGATGCCATCTCTATTTCCACACTCTCAGACGGCACATTCCTCGAAGTGAATGAAAGCTATACCCGTATTCTGGGTTATACACGGGAAGAGTTAATTGGCAATAATGCCAATAACCTTAACATATGGGCAAATTCGGAACAACGGGACATGATGCTCCAGAAAATGAGTAAACGCATTAAAATGCATAATGAAGAATTTGAATTCCGCTCGAAGTCGGGCGAAATCCGCACCATGCTATTTTCATGCGAATACGTCCAGATTGGCGGCGAACCGTGTACGCTCGCCGTGAGCACCGATATAACCGAGCGTAAGAAGTCGGAAGAAAAACAGCAGGCAATTTTAGAAACAGCCCTTGATGGTTTCTGGATGTGCAATTTGGAGGGGAAAATACTCGAAGTCAACGAATCTTATTGTAAGATAACGGGTTATACACGTGAAGAGCTGCTTGAAATGTCTATTCAGGACATTGAAGCCGTAGAAAAGCCCGGAGAAACCGGGCAACATATCAAAAAAATAGTGGAGAACGGCTCGGACCGTTTCGAGACGCAGCACAAACGAAAAGACGGTAAGATAATTGATATTGAAATTAGCGTAAATTATCTGAATATAGATGAAGGACAATTGTGTGTATTTGTCCGTGATATTACCGAACGCAGGCAGGCCGAGGAGGCGCTCAAAGAGAGGGAGAAAAGGTTCAGCGATATCGTGGAGAATACCCTGGAGTGGATCTGGGAGGTCGACACCAAAGGGAAGTACATTTACTCTAATCCTGTTGTAGAGAAGATACTGGGGTACAAGTCCGAGGAAATACTTGAAAAGCACTTTTATGATTTCTTCCTTTCCGAGGAGAGGAAGGAATTGAAAAAAGCAGTATTTGAAGCATTTGCCCAAAAACAACCGATTAAGGAGTTCATAAACAGGAACAGGTGCAGAGACGGCAAAACGGTAGAACTCCTGACAAGCGGAGTCCCCGTAATCGACGAGGAGGGTAACCTCCTGGGATATAGAGGCGTGGATACCGACATCACCGAGCGTAAGAGAGCTGAGGAGGCCTTGAGGGAATCAGAGGAAAAGTTTTCTATAGCCTTCCGCTCCAGCCCTAACACCATGGCAATCACTACGGTCAACGATGGAAAATTCATTGAAGTTAATAACAGTCACACTCTTATCACCGGCTACACTCTGGAAGAGATAATCGGGCACACGTCAACCGAACTCAACTTCTGGGCAAAGGCAGAAGACCGTATCCGTATGTTGCAGATTTTAAAAGAACAGGGCAGGGTCTACAATGAAGAATTTGAATTCCGCATAAAATCGGGTGAAATACGCAACTGGCTGTTTTCAGCCGAAAAACTAACGATTCGCGACGCACCGTGTATTATCTCTATAACTGTCGACATTACCGAACGTAAACGGGCGGAAAAGCTCCAGCAGGATGAAAACTACGTGCTTACGCTGATGGGACAGGGAGCGCAATTAAGCGAAGTGCTGGAAGCCATCGTTCGCCTGGGAGAGTCCTATAACCCTGCTATCAAAGGCTCGGTGCTACTTTATGATTCGTCAAAGGAATTACTGCTACCGGCAGCCGCCCCGAATCTGCCCGCCGGCTACAATAAACTTATGGAGAACGGGATACCGATAGGACCGAACCTGGGAACCTGCGGAACTGCAGCTTATTCCAAGGAAAGGGTAATCGCCCCGGATATTGAGAACAGTACCCTTTTCCCGAAAGAAGTGGCCGAACAAGCCATCGCTTACGGGCTGTTTGCCTGCTGGTCGCAACCCATCCTCTCGTCCACCGGAGAGCTTCTCGGCACCATTGCTAACTACAGTGAAAAAACGGGCGAGCCGGAAGTCAAAGACCTCAGGATTCTGGAGTGGTCGGCCCATATCGCCGCTATTGCTATCGAGCGTAAGCGGGCGGAGGAGGCCTTGAGAGAATCAGAGGAAAAGTTTTCTATAGCCTTCCGCTCCAGCCCTAACACCATGGCAATCACCACGGTCAACGACGGCAAATTCATTGAGGTCAATAACAGCCACACTCTTATTACCGGCTACACCCTGGAAGATACAATCGGGCACACATCAACCGAACTTGGTCTCTGGGCAAAGGCAGAAGACCGTATCCGTATGTTGCAGATTTTAAAAGAAGAGGGCAGAGTCTACAATGAAGAATTTGAATTCCGCATAAAATCGGGTGAAATACGCAACTGGCTGTTTTCAGCCGAAAAACTAACGATTCGCGGCGAACCGTGTATTATCTCTATAACTGTCGACATTACCGAACGTAAACGGGCGGAAAAATGGCAGCTCGATGAAAATCACGTGCTTACGCTGATGGGACAGGGGGCACAATTAAGCGAAGTGCTGGACGCCATCGTACGCCTGGGCGAATCTCATGACCCCTCTATCAAAGGCTCTATGCTACTTTATGATTCGTCAAAGGAATTGCTGTTACCGGCAGCCGCCCCGAATCTGCCCACCGGCTACAATAAACTTATGGAGAACGGGATACCGATAGGACCGAACCTGGGAACCTGCGGAACTGCAGCTTATTCCAAGGAAAGGGTAATCGCCCCGGATATTGAGAACAGTACCTTTTTCCCGAAGGAAGTGGCCGAGCAGGCTATCGCTTACGGGCTGTTTGCCTGCTGGTCGCAGCCCATCCTCTCGTCCACCGGAGAGCTTCTCGGCACCATTGCTAACTACAGTGAAAAAACGGGCGAGCCGGAGGTCAAAGACCTCAGGGTGCTGGAGTGGTCGGCCCATATCGCCGCTATTGCTATCGAGCGTAAGCGGGCGGAAGAAGCGCTTAAGGAAAGCGAGGAATTCAGCACCAGCCTGCTGGAGAACGCGCCAAATCCAATAGAAGTTATAAATCCAGACACGTTAATAAAATATGTAAATCCAGCGTTTGAAAAACTCACCGGTTTTGCTCCAGACGACTTGACAAATATAAAAGCCCCTTACCCGTGGTGGCCGGAAGAATCATGGACGCAAATCAAAGCCCGTCAAAAAGAAACCATGAAAAGTGGCAACAGTAGCGGGGAACAGATCTTCCAGAAGAAGAACGGGGAACGTTTCTGGGTCGCTATAGACGCATTGTCGGTAATAAAAGAAGGGAAGTTAAAATACTTACTAATAAACTGGAGCGATATCACCGAACGCAAGAGGGCCGAGGAAGTTTTACGCCTCTCGGATGCCGCATTTAGGTCCATCCATGAGAGCGTTATCGTCACCGATTTGGATGGTAACATAACACACTGGAACGAAATCAGTGAACAGCTATTCGGAATAAAAGCCTCAGAGGCTATTGGTAAAAAATTCCTTGAAGTTATCGAGATAGTGGAAGCCTACCCCGGTGAAACGCAGGACAGAATAAAGAATATCAAAAAACAGGGCCACTGGGAAGATGAGCGGATATACCGTACCAGGAAAGGAGACATCTGGGTAGACGTGCGTTTACAGGATATCGTGGACAACGGCGTGAGTTACGGGCGCGTGATGCTTGCCTCAGATATTACCCAGCGCAAGCATGCAGAAGAAAAGCTTAAACAGGCCCTGTCAGACCTGGAGCATTCCAACGTGCAGTTCGCGGCTACCAATAAGGAGCTGGAAACGTTCAGCTACTCGGTCTCTCATGACCTGCGTTCGCCGCTCCGGAGCATCGACGGTTTCAGTCAGGCACTGATGGAAGACTATCATGATAAACTCGATGAGACTGGCCATGACTACCTGGAACGCTTACGCAACGCCAGCCAGAAAATGGGAGAACTCATCGATGGTCTGCTGAGGCTATCCCGCCTGACCAGAAGCGAAATGCACAAAGAGCGGGTTGACCTGAGCACGCTGGGGGAGGAGATTGCCGCCAGGCTTCAAGAGACGCGGCCGGGGCGGCGGGCCAAGTTCATCATAGATAAAGGACTGAACGCTAATGGGGACCCTCAGCTATTGAGAGTCCTGGTCGAGAACCTGCTCAGTAATGCCTGGAAATTTACGCGCAAGAAGCAGCAGGCAAAGATAGAGTTCGGCACCTGCAGGAACAACGGAAAACAGACCTTTTTCGTGAAAGATAACGGAGCCGGGTTCGATATGAGCTATACCGATAAACTGTTCGGTGCTTTCCAGCGCCTCCACGATAGCACCGAATTCCCCGGCACCGGTATCGGCCTGGCTACGGTGCAGCGAATTATCAATCGTCACGGCGGCACAATCAGGGCGGAAGGAGCCGTAGGGAAGGGCGCCACCTTCTATTTTACTCTGGATTGAAGGAGTGCAGTAATGGTTATAAGAAATGAAACAATATTGCTGGTAGAAGATAATCCCGATGACGTAGAGCTAACGATGCGGGCGTTCCGCAAGAACAAAATTGCCAATCATGTGGCGGTAGCCCGCGACGGCGTGGAGGCCCTGGACTATCTCTTCTGCGAGGGGGCCTCTGCTAACCGCGATGCCCGAGATGAGCCACGGCTTATTTTACTTGATTTGAAGTTACCTAAACTGGACGGATTGCAGGTACTGGAGCGCCTGCGTGCCAATGAGCACACCAGGCTTATCCCGGTGGTTATCCTCACCTCGTCAAAAGAGGAGCAGGACCTTGTCAGCGGCTACAAGTGCGGGGCTAACAGCTACGTCCGTAAACCGGTGGACTTTAACAAGTTCGTTGAAGCCGTACGCCAGATAGGACTCTACTGGCTGCTGATAAACGAATCACCCGCTCAGGATTGAGCTTCTTCAGGAGATGTAATCCGATAACATTATGATTCAGGTGCCATAAAATGGAAGAGAAAACGATAAGAGTCCTGCTAATTGAAGATAATCCGGACGATATCGAGTTAATCAACAGGAGACTATCCAGGTCCGATAACGCCCGATTTGTTATAACACCGACAAAAAAACTCCAGGACGGCCTGGATCACCTTGCCAGCGGTGAGACCGACCTGATTCTATCAGACCTCGGGCTGCCCGATAGCCACGGGCTGGATACCGTCACCAAGATACTCTGCGCGGCACCGCAAATACCACTGATTATTTTAAGCGGATTTGACGATGAAGCCATCGCTATAAAGGCCGTAAAATCAGGGGCCCAGGACTACCTGGTCAAAGGCCAGCTGGAGGGCACCCAGATGGAACGCTCCCTTTCCTATGCTATCGAGCGTGCCCGCCTGCAGAGGGAGCTGGAGCAGCATACCCAGGAAATAAGCAATATCCAGGCTAATCTGCACAAAATTCTGGAAAATAACGCGGATGCTATTGTTGTCGCTGGCAAGGACAAGCGCATACTATTTGCCAATCCGGCGGTAGAATCACTGCTGGGGCGTAAACAAAAAGAACTCCTGAACAAGCCGTTCGATTTCCCCCTGGACGTGAGAAAAACATCGGAGATTGAAATCACGCATACCGGTCAAGAAAAGACCATCGCCGAGATGAATGTGGTAAAAATCGACTGGGAAGGCAAACCTGCTTACCTGGCTTCATTGCACGATATTACGGAACGCAAGCGGGCGGAGGAGGCTATACGGGAGTCAGAGACCAAGTTCTCCAAGGCATTTCATTCCAGCGCAAATCTCTTTGCCATTAATAAACTTAAAGACGGCGTTTTCATTGAAGTCAATGAAAGCTTCACCCGCATGACGGGCTATACCCGGGAAGAGGCGATTGGACAAAACGCTAACGAGCTTAATATCTGGGCCGATGAAGAAACCCACGCCAGAATAGTAAAGAAAACGAGGGAAAACGAGAGAGTCCGCAACGAGGAAATTGCGATCCGCCACAAGTCTGGAGAGATACGCACCGGGCTGTTTTCCTGCGAGCAAATCACCCTGGGTGGAGAAGCGTGCTTTATCAACACCATAACCGATATTACCGAGCTTAAACAGGCAGAGGAAGCCCTGAAAGAATCGGAGGAGAAATTTTCCAAAGCATTCCGGCACAGTCCGGAGGTAATTGTAATATCCAGTTTCAGAGACGGGACCATGCTGGAGGTCAACGACACTTTTCTCCGCCTTACCGGCTATACCAGAGAGGAAATCATCGGTGAAAAATCCGCCGAGCTGGGCATCTGGGCAAACACAGAAGACCGCGACACGATGATCAATATGTTAAGAGAAAAGGGTATCGTCAGCAACGAGGAATATCAATTCCGCATGAAATCAGGCGAGATACGCACCTGGTTGTTTTCAGCGGAAATCATTAATATCGGCAATAAACCGTACATACTTTCCGTGACGACGGATATCACCGAACGGAAGAAAACAGAAGAAGCGCTCCGCTTTTCCAACGCCGCCTTTAATTCCATCCACGATGCCGTCTTCGCTATAGACAATGAATTCAACATAACCCATTGGAACAAGATAAGCGAACAAGTTTATGGAATCAAGGCGTCCGAGGCCATTGGTAAACCTATCGGCGAGCTCATCCAGATGGTCGAGGAATACCCCGGCCAGAACGAAGAGCGTATAAAGCTGCTGCTGGAACGCGGCTACAACCAGGAGGAGCAGATTCACCAGACTGCCTGTGGTAATGTCTGGGTTGACGCCCACTCCCAGGCAATAGAGGAAAACGGCGAGCGCCACGGATGGGTAACACTGGCGGCAGATATTACCGAGAGAAAAAAGGCAGAAGAAGCGCTGCGTTTCTCGGATGCTGCTTTCAAGTCCATCCATGAAAGTATTATAGCGATGGATACGGATTTCACCATTACGCAATGGAACAAGATAAGCGAACAGATTTACGGAATCAGAGCGTCTGAGGCTATCGGAAAACAATTACTGGACGTTATCGAAATAGTAGAGACCCATCCCGGAGAGAATAAGAAAAAACTTAAAACCCTCGAAGATAACGGCTACTACCGGGAAGAAGAACTGCACCGGACCAAATACGGAGAGGTATGGGTTGATATAATTTTACAGGCCATTGAAGAGGGGGGAGAACGACATGGCTGGGTGGCGCTGTCTTCAGCCATAACCCAGCGTAAGTTGGCCGAGGAAGCACTGAGAAGCAGCGAAGAGAAATACCGCGAGCTTATCAGCAGTTCTATTGACGGGATTATATCCACCGACTCGCAGATGAGAATTATCATATGGAACCAGGGGGCGGAGAGAATATTCGGCTATACGGAAAAGGAGATTCTGGGCCAATCCATCATGAGGATTATCCCGGAGAGAGAGTACGGAAAAGCGAAAAAAATGCTGGTCAGCTTAAGCAAGGCTCTCTCGAATAAGCAGGCATCCAGGAGAGTAGAGGGTTTCGGTCTCAGGAAGAACGGAGCCGAGGTGCCGATTGAAATTTCCGCATCATCAAGGAAAACCGAGGATACCAGTATCACGACAGCTATCATGAGAGACATTACGGAACGCAAAGAGGCGGAGGAGAAGCTGCGTAAAATCGACGAAATGAAATCCGAGTTCCTCTCCAATGTTTCCCACGAACTGCGTACGCCGCTGCAGTCGATAAGCGGCTTTACCAAGCTGATTTTAAGCGGTAAAGTGCCCGACCCCGATACCCAGCAGGAATTCCTGCAGATTATCGATGGTGAAACCGCACACCTCGGTAATCTCATCAACAGCCTCCTGGATATATCGCGACTGGAGTCCGGCCGATTCCAGATAAATAAGCTACTCGTACCAATACGTGACATCATCTTCGATTCGCTGAAGAGCTTCCATACCCTGGCCCGCGACAAGAACATCGCCCTCAATGAAGACATACCGGCGCAACTGCCGGAGATGGAGGTTGACGGCGAACGAATGAGACAGGTAGTCATTAACCTGCTCAGCAACGCCATAAAATACAGTGACCCCGGCGGCAGTGTCACGGTTAAGGTTGAGAAACATAAAGGCGAGTTTATATTTCAGGTCTCCGACCGCGGTGTCGGCATGTCCCAAGAAACCTTAAACCACCTCTTCGAAAGGTTTTACAGAGCCGAAGACAAACCCGCCAGAGGCGGCACCGGGCTCGGACTATACATTACGAAACAAATAATCGAAGCGCATGGCGGCCAAATCCGGGTGGAAAGCAAACTGGATGAGGGTAGCACTTTCAGCGTTAGCCTGCCGCTCAACGATAAAGGAGGAAACGGTCATGGAAAAGAAAATTCTGGTCATCGAAGACGACCCAGCTATCTCAAGGCTGGTTGATTACTCACTCAGGCATGAAGGCTATGCGGTAATACAGGCTTCAAACGGACTGGAAGGGATAAGGAAGGCACATAACGAGGCGCCCGACCTGGTCATTCTGGATGTCATGCTGCCGGGCATGGATGGATTTGAAATCTGCCACCGCCTGCGGGCGGAGGCCGATACGGCCCAAGTGCCCATCCTGATGTTCTCGGCCAAAGCCCAGGAGATAGATAAAAATACCGGCCTGAAAGTCGGCGCCGATGATTACCTGCCCAAACCGTCCGCTCCGGCGGAAATAGTAAGTCGGGTAGAAAAACTGCTGGCTCAAAAGAAACGTATCGCACCGGCTGAGGAGAAAGTGGGTGGACAGCGATAAACAAAGGCCCTTCACCACGGACAGGTTAGCTAAAAAGAGCCTGGGTGAAATGCTGGTCGGAGAGAACCTTATCACCCCGGAGCAACTGGAGAGCACCCTGGCGTTGCAGCGACAGCAGGGAGGAAGACTGAGCGATATCCTGCTTAAACAGGGCCTGGTCAGGGCCGAGCAACTGGCTATCGTTCGCAGCATCCAGCTCAACCTACCGTTAATCGACCTGAAGAGACATGTGATACAACTCCAGGCACTGCGGCTCATCCCCGAGGATATGGCCCGCAAACATACACTTATTCCACTCGATATCGTTAACGACTCTCTCATGGTGGTCATGGCCGACCCCGAGGATATCCGCACCATAGGAGACGTGAAAGCGATGGCCAAGATGAGGGTAGAAGTAGCCCTGGGCATCCAATCCGATATCGAACGCGCTATCAACCTTAATTACAGGTCGAGTGGCGCCATTGAAAAACAGGTAAGCCAGTTTACCCCGGCCACTGCGGACAAGACCGATAATACCGAGGCTTTAACCGCCCGGACACCGGTGGCAGAGACGCTGGACCTGCTGGTGACCCAGGCGGTCAAGGACCGGGCTTCCGATATACATATCGAACCGCAGGAAGATAGACTCAGGATTCGCTACAGAATCGACGGCATCTTGCACGACATGTATTCCTTTCCGCTAAATATCCACAGCGCCCTGATATCGCGCGTGAAAATCCTGTCCGAGATGGACATCTCCGAGCAGAGACGGCCCCAAGACGGGCAATTTTCTATTAAGCTGGGCGGCAACGAAGTCGACATCCGCGCCGCCACCATGGAAACACCTTACGGGGAGAGGGTCACTCTGAGGATTCTGGACAAGTCGCTGGCCCTTTTTACACTGGCCGAACTCGGCTTTCAGCCCGATGCCCTGAAAAGCTACCGGGCGATGCTGAAGAGCCCTCTCGGCATGTTCCTGGTAAGCGGCCCTACCGGCTCCGGCAAAACGACCACCCTGTACGCATCCATAAACGAACTGGACCGCAACGAGCGAAACATCATGACAATCGAAGACCCGATAGAATACAGTTTCATGGATATCAATCAGACCCAGGTGAACGTGAAGGCCGGGATTACCTTCGCCAGCGGCCTGCGGGCTATCATGAGGCAGGACCCCGACGTGATACTCGTCGGGGAGATACGGGACACGGATACGGTAACCACGGCTATTCAGTCCGCCCTGACCGGCCACCTGGTGCTGTCCTCAATCCATGCCAATGACGCCGTCGGCGTGCTTTTCCGGCTGATGGACCTTGACGTGGAACCCGCTTCAATCTCCTCGACACTTATAGGAATCGTCGGTCAGCGCATGGTCCGCCGCATCTGCCCAAACTGCCGTTCACCCTACCAGCCGCCCGAGGAGGAGCTGCGGTCGCTCAACCAGGAGCTTAAGGGAGAAGTAACCACATTTTATCACGGCACCGGGTGCAATCTCTGCGCCAATACCGGCTACCGGGGCCGAACCGGAATTTTCGAATTTATGGTCATGAGCGAGGATATCAGAAAGATGCTGCGCAGCCATGCCAGCGCCGGCGAAATCAGAGCACAGGCCATCACCGAGGGCATGTTAACCATGAAGCGAGATGGCATGCTCAAGGTAAAAGAGGGGATAACATCAATCAGCGAGGTAATACGCAGCGTCTTTTCTATTAATTAATAAGGGGCTTTTAAGAGGGGCGAAGCATTCTCTTTAATTTCGTTACTGCAATAAACAGGCGTGTGAGCCTGATGAGAGCAGATTATGGCCTATAAGTACAAAGCCTACACCGTCGACAAGAGGATTGTCCAGGGAAAGATTGAAGTGACCTCGGAGAACCTGGCCGAGAGCGCCCTGTACCGCGCCGGTTACCAGCATATCCTCAGTCTTAAGGAAGTGCCGCCCGGGCTGAGCCTGGAAAGTCTTATACCGACCCTGTTCGGCGTCAAGACCCAGGAAATAATCGACTTCTCAAACCAGCTGGCCACCCTGGTGGAATCGGGCATTACCATACTTAGCTCGCTGCAACTGATTAAAGGACAGACCTCAAAAAAGTCGTTGAAAAAGATAATGGACGGGATGATAGAAGAAATCCAGGGCGGCAACTCGCTCTCACAGGCGCTGGGCCATTATCCGCAGGTATTCTCCAACACCTACTGCCAGGTGATAAAAGCCAGCGAGCAGGCAGGCAATCTGGAACTGGGCTTGAGTCAGGCTGCCGGCTACCTGGAAAAACAGTCTGTCGCCAACCAGAAAATCAAACGCGCCATGCTCTACCCTGCTTTTGTCCTGCTCATAGCCGCCGGAGTATCCATCCTGCTCATCACCGTGGCCCTGCCGCCGCTGGTAAACCTGTTCGACTCTCTCGGGGCGGAGCTTCCCTGGATGACGAAACTACTTATCAACGTTACCAGCTTTTTTCTCGACCGGACTTCGTTAGTCCTCGGTGTTGTCGTTATTATTATTATGTTAACTATTGGCCTGTTAAGAATGTCGCCGGTCAAGCGGGCAAAGGATAGTTTCATTTTGAAAATACCGGTCATCGGTATTATAAGCATCGAGCGGAGCGTGCAGCATTTCTGCCAGACGGCTTCCATGCTGCTGAAAGCAGGCCTGCGCCTGCCCCAGATAATGGAAATAACTATCCAGACCAACCGGAACCACGTTATCCGCCAGGCGTTGAGCAAAGCCAGGGACAGGCTGGTCCAGGGAGAGGGTCTTTCCCAGCCGTTGAGCGAAATAGAGTTTTTCCCTCCACTCCTGGTGGAAATGGTCGTCGTAGGCGAGAAGACCGGCACCATGGACAACACCCTGGCCACCCTGGCCGATTTTTACGAAAAGAAGGTAGACCAGAGAATAAATGCCCTCATATCGATGATAGAACCGGCACTGACGGTAGTCATCGGGGTGGTGGTTATCTTCATCGCGCTCTCGATGATAACGCCGCTTTATTCCATACTGAGGTCGATGCACTGAACGGCTTTTACAGGCAGTAAAAATGACAGGGAAATGAAATATAAAACGGCACAGATAAGGGAGCGGATTCAAGGCGAGAGGGGGCTGGGACTGGTGGAGACGCTGGTCGCCGTGGCTATCCTGGGCACATCCGTGGTTGCCTTTGTCGTCGCGCTTTCAACGGGGACAATCGCCGTCGGCGAGCAGGACAAGGAAGTTGTATCACAGGGACTGGCGCAGGCCCAACTGGAATATACCAAGAGCTACGCTTATGACCCCGGCGCCAGCACTTATCCCACGATAACAGCGCCGGAAGGCTATACCATATCCGTCGGCGTCAGCTCCGTTCCGAACACCGATGAAGACATACAAAAAATAACGGCCGTAATATCACGGGGTGGTGAGGATATACTGACGGTCGAGGACTACAAGGTAAACCGATGAACGGACAGAAAGGCACGACCATGGTGGAACTGCTGGTGGCTATTGCAGTTACCGGCATTATCGTCGTTTTTCTGGGAACGGCCGTCTACCAGATTATCAACGTTTCCGAGTACGGTAACGACCGGCTTACCGCCATGCACGAGCTGCAAAACACCGCCCACTGGTTCAACCTCGACGGGCAGAAGGCCGTCACGGCCAGTACCGAAAGCGGGCTGCTGCTGACGATATCAGAATCATCAACGATTACCTATTCGCTGGTGGGCACCGAGCTACGCCGGACGGAAGACGGCTCCCAGATGACACTGGCGAAAAATATCTCCAGCGCCGTTTTTTCCATCGATAACCGTATCATCACCATGTCCCTGACTTCATCCCCCGAGGGGAGGGACAACGTGAGTGAAAGCGGTACCTATAAGGTCTTTCTCAGGCCAGCGGAGGAAGGATAATGAACAGCGAAAAGGGACAGGCCCTTCCCCTCGCCATACTGGCGCTGATGATAGGCACGCTGGTGATAGCGCCGTTCCTCGGCCATGCCAGCGCCAACCTTATCGGTTCCGCAGCCTATGAACAGAGCCTGACCGAGCTGTATTCCTGTGATGCCGGCATCGAGTACGCTATCTGGGGACTGCAGAGCGGCACGCTGGAGGTGGAGGAAGGCGCTACGGAGACATTACCGGAATTCACCATCAATAACAAGACGGTGGACGTTACCATCGAGAACCTGGGGTCGCAGATATACCTGGTCACGGCTTTAGCTACCAGCGACGACGAACACAGCACCACCATAGAGTCATACGTAAGCTACGGAGGCGGCGGCTGGAGCAGCGACGGCGATATCGACGGCGACATGGAAGGAGATGCCTATATTGACGGTGATGCCAACATCGGCAGCAATGCTACCGTCGATGGCAGCGTTTACGCCACGGGTGATGTCACCCTCAGCAACAACGCCGAGGTCACCGGTGATGTCGTTAGCGACAGCGATCTGGAACTTTCGAACAACGCAATCATCGGCGGCGATGTCTCGGCCAGCGGCGACCTGACCCTCGATAATAACTCGGAAATCGGCAGCATCGAGGTCGGCGGCAACGTCTGCGCCGGCGGCGACATAACTCTCAATAATAATACAGTTATCTACGGAAGCGTCTATACCACCGGCAATATCCTGATAAGTGGCAACGCCATCATTAAGGGTGATGTATATGTCGGTGCCGATATTGCCACCATCATTATCAACAATAACGGCAAAATCGAGGGCAACGTGTATATCACCGGCAGTATCACCAGCAAGATTCAACTGGCCAATAACGCCCGAATCTACGAAGATGTTTACGCCACCGGGACCATCAATAATATCATACGCGAGGCGAATATCCTGGGCGATGTCTATGAGAATTATACAGGCTCGTATCCTCCCCACCCGGACTGCCTGACGATGCCCGACCCGGGGGGCGGTGCCGGAATCGTATCGTGGGACTAATGCTGATGAATAAACCAGAGAAGGAGATTTGAAAATGACTTTCGATTCGACAGCCGTATCCAACATATTCCTGGCATGTATCGCCCTCACCAACCTGGTAATACTGGCGATACTCTATCGGTTTTCTAAAAAGCAATAAGCGGAAAGAGGGGTCTCGGTGAAAAGCAGGAAACTGCTCATCATAATACTGGTAATAGCCCTGCTCGCGGTCTACTATCTTCTCGGAACGGGCTACCTGAAACAGAAACAGGAACATGAAGCGCTGGCTTCTCAAATTGCCGGGGCGACACAGGCGCTGGCGCAAATTCCACCACCGCCCGCCGACCTGGAGCAACAATTAGCCGCCGCCAAAGCCGACCTGGACGAGGTAAAAAACAACTTACCCGACAGCCTGAACTGCACCATGATAATCAATACTATCCTCAGACTCGCCGAAGAAGTCGGCGTCAAAGCGATACCGCTGGCGACACAGGCCCAGACTACAGAGAGCTTTAACGAAGTGGACTATTCCGTTTTCCGGTTGAACGTAGTTCTGGAAGGCACTTTCGCCCGGATATCGGAGTTCCTGAACCGTCTGGAAAAAGGAGAACCCGAGACGCTTGTAATTGAATACATGAACATCAACAGCCCGACCGACCCGTTCGGGGGAGAAGGCGTTTCCGGGAGCACGCCGGAGGTGAGCGCCACCATAAATATATCCGTATATTACCAACCCCCAGTCACGGATACGGAAGAGGAAGGCGATTAACCAAAAATGCATGTCGGTCTGAATATCAGCAACAGCGGCATCCAGGTCCTCTCGGTCAAGGGGAGGCAGGTAAAGAGATGGGGAAACATCGCCCTTGCCAGCGGACTGGTACGCGACGGCCTGATTCTCCAGCCGCAGGCCGTCGGCGAGGCTATCGATACGCTGTTCAAGTCGAGCAAAGTCCCCAGAAAAAACGTGATTATCAGCCTGGCCGGCATGTCCTTTACGTACCGCTTTCTGAGTCTGCCCCGGATGAAGTCCGCCCTCTTCGAGGAAGCCATCCTGCGCGCCGCCAGGAAAGAAATATCACTCCCCCTGGATGAACTCTACCTTTCATGGCAGCCCCTTCCCGGTAAGGGCGACGAGCAGGTTTTCTTCATCCTCGGCGTATCGCAGAATCTCGTCGATACCGCCCTCCAGACACTGGATGTAGCCAGAGTGGAACCATACCTCATGGACCTGCGGCCACTGGCTCTGGCCAGGGCTGCCAATCGGGGAGACGCGATAGTCGTCAACCTGGAGCCTGACTGCTTTGATATCGTCTTCATCGCCAGCGGCGTCCCTGTGGTAATACACACCATCAGTCCCAGGGGCGAGGGGGCTACCCTCGAAGACAATATCCGGCGCCTGGCGGATGAGCTGTCTAAAATGGCGGCCTTTTACCAGAGCAGCCACCCGGAAAGCCGGCTAAGCGCGTCGATTCCCTTACTGCTGACCGGCGAGCTTGCCGCCGAAGCCCCCGCCAGCGGACTGCTCCAGGCCGAGGTAGAATACACCGTAGAGCCCCTCATTCCGCCTGTGGAATCCCCGTCGGAACTCCCCATTGCCGCTTACGCGGCCAGCGTCGGCCTGGCTTTAAAAAACACCCCGCGGAAAGCGGCAGCTACAGGAGATGAAACCCGTTTTTACGATATCAATATCAATATACTGTCCGGGAAACACCGTACCAGAAAAGCCAGGCCTTTGCCCGCTAAATATTTAGTGCCGGGCATCTTACTGACCATGGCGGTTATTCTTCTCTTTCCTCTTTATCAGAGTCGGAGTCAGCTCAGCGCGGATAATACCGGACTGCGAAGCGAGTTGAACATTGTCAGCCGTCAGCTTAACCTGGCCAGCCTTATCGCTGTAGAAACAGCCGTAACAGAAGAGACTATTAGTGAAATATTAGCCAGCATTAAGGCTGCAAATTTAGCCAATGACAGCATCCTCGGCAACCGGGGCAACTACACCAAAAATTTAAAACTGGTGATTGAAGACCTGCCGCCCGGAACGTATTTCACTTCGATAGAGATTGATGACCAAGCAATCACCGTACGGGGAGAGACGGATAACGTTTTTACCGTCATCGATTACGCCACCGCCCTGGAGACCAAAAAGACATTCCCACAGATACGAATCGTCCAACTGGACGAAGTAGTATCAACCACATCCGAAGTCGGCGAGGAAGAGACTAATCCGGAGGAAACCAGCGTAATTACATTTGAAATTTTTATCAACCTTAATCAACCGGTAAACGGGGAAGGTCAATACTCGTATGAAGGTTGATGAAGGAGAGCAAGGGAAATGTATTTAGACGACCTGCTGCGTATGGCGACGGCCAGGGGCGCTTCGGACCTGCACCTAAAAGTCGGAAGCCTTCCCGTTTTGCGCATCAACGGAGATATCACTGCCCAGGAAGATATGAACGTAATAACGGGCGATATTATGCAGACGCTTTTAAGCGAAGTTACTACGGACGAACAACGAAAAGCCTTCGCCGACGAACTGGAGGAGGATTTTGCCTACCAGGCCGACGGCCTGGGCCGCTTCCGCATTAATGTCTGCCTGCAGGGCGGTACGACAGCTCTGGCCTGCCGACCGATAAGGACAGAAACTCCCACCGTTGAAGAACTGGGGCTGCCCGCGGTATGCAAGACCCTGGCCCTAAAATCAAGCGGACTGGTGGTGGTCACCGGCCCGACCGGCTGCGGAAAATCGACCACCCTGGCGGCTATGATGAATTACATGAACCAGACGGTAAAGCGCAAGGTCGTCACCATAGAGGACCCGGTAGAATTTGTGCATGCGGATAAGAAGTGTATCTTCTCCCAGCGGGAGCTGGGCAGAGATACCAGGTCTTTTACCGGCGCCCTGAAACACGCCCTGAGACAGGACCCCGATGTGATACTGGTGGGCGAAATGAGAGACCTCGAGACAATGGCCGCCGTCCTGACGGCAGCGGAAACAGGCCACCTGGTACTGACCACTCTTCACACGCCGGGGACACCGGAGGCAATCGACCGTTTTATAGATGTTTTTCCGCCACACCAGCAGCAACAGGTACGTATACAGCTGTCCATAACGCTCGAAGGGGTTCTCTACCAGGTATTATTGCCGAAAAAAGACGGCTCGGGGCGTGTTGCCGCTGTAGAGGTTATGCTGGCCACACCCGCTATAAGAAATCTCATCCGCGAAGGTAAAACACACCAGATGATGAACGCCATCCAGACGGGGGCCCAGTACGGCATGCAGACCCTGAACCAGTCTCTGGCCGACCTTTACCAAAGGGGGATAATAACAAAAGAAGAAGCCCTGGTACGGAGTACCGACACCGAGGAACTGAAGGAAATGCTTGGCGGACATTAAGCAATAATATGATTAATTTACTGACACTTGACGAAATTGCGGCGATTGCTTACACTTAAAAAGTACCGTATTATATCAGGTAGCAGCATGAGTGTTAAGAAAAAAGAAAAAGGGCGTAAAGAATCGGGGGTGGAGCACGCTCTGGACAAGCGCGTCAAAGAGCTCAGGTGTCTCTACGATGTTGCCAGTATTACCGGGTCCGCTCATATTACCCTGAAGGATAGATTTTCAGAGATAGTAAAGCTACTTCCCAGAGCTTTTGAATATCCCGAGTTCGCCTGGGCACGGATTACTGTTAGCGGAGATGAATTTAAGACAGAAAACTACCAGAAGACCGATAAGATGATATCAGCCGATATCATCGTGCAGGGAGCTAAAACAGGCGCCGTAGAAATCGGCTACGTTAAAAAAAACCCGATTACGGAAAATGGTGTATTCTCCAAAGAAGAACGGCTGCTACTGGATGCCGTTGCCGAGCGGCTGGGGTCAATCACCGAACACAGACAGGCGGAGGAGGCCCTGAAGGAATCCGAAGAGAAGTTTTCCAAGGCTTTCAATGCCAGCGCCAATTTAGTGGCTATCAACAGGCTTGAAGACGGAAAATACCTTGAGGTAAACGATAGTTTCACCCGTATCACGGGCTATACCCGTAAAGAGGCGATAGGCCACAATGCAAGCGACCTCGGCATCTGGTTTGACGAAGGCGAACGCGCTAAATTCGTGAGCGCATTAAAGGATAATAGTATATTACACAACGAGGAGATAAGGATACGTCACAAGTCGGGTAAAATAATCACGGGATTGTATTCCAGCGAGCCCTTAACCATCGGTGGTGAACAGTGCTACCTGCACACCATAACCGATATTACCAAGCTGAAACAGGCAGAAAAGGCAATGGAAGAATCGGAGAAGAAGTACTCCAAAGCCTTCCGCGCCAGTCCAAATATTATTGCCATATCCACCCTTGAAGACGGTATATTCATCGAGGTGAATGATAGTTTTACGCGTTACTCCGGATATACCCGTGAAGAGGTAATCGGGCGGCGTGCTACAGATGTCGGCGGCTGGACAAATCCCGAAGAACGCGCCAACATGATAAAATTACTGAAGAAAAAAGGTAGTGTCCGCAATATGGAAACTACGTCTATTACCAAGACGGGGGAGGTACACTTCGGGCTTATTTCAGCCGAGCTTATTGAAATCGGTGGTGAACCGTGTATTATCTCGGTGGTAAACGATATTACCGAGCAAAAACAATCCCAGCAACTAGTCAGGACAGTTTATCAAAATTCACCACTAGGTATTTACATCTTGCAGGACGGGGAGCTACAATACACTAATCCGCAGTTCCAGAAAATTACCGGGTATAGTCAGAAAGAGCTTCAGGGACGGGGGTTACTAAGTCTCGTCGCCATCGAAGACAGTGACGTGCTCAGGTCAAGCATGGCGTTTACACTGCAGGAGAAAAATCCCTACCCCTGCGAATACCGCATTCTCAACAAGACCGGGCGAATCAAATGGGTCATGCAAACCGTTTCTCCCATCTACTACGAGAGGAGAGAAGCTATCCTCGGGAATCTTATGGATATCACCGAACGCAAGTACCTCGAGAGGAAAGTGATCGAATATAAAGAACTGAGTAAATTGAAGAGTAACCTTCTGGCTACGGTTTCCCACGAACTGCGTACCCCCCTGGCGACGATAAAAGGCTACTCCACCATGATGGTCGATTATTACTCCAGGCTCAAACCTGAAGAAACAAAGGACTATCTTAAATCCATAGACAACTCGACAGACAGGCTGAGCAAACTGGTCGATAACCTGCTGGACACATCACGCATGGACGCGGGACTGCTTAAACTGGAAAAAACTCCGACTGACATCCGTCAACTTATCAAGAAAGTAGCTGCGGAAGCCAGTATCCGGGATGGCGACCACAAATTTGTTACCAGGCTTAACGGCAAATTACCCCTGGTAAACGTGGATAACAAACGAATCCGCCAGGTACTTGACAACCTCATCGATAATGCTATAAAGTACTCACCTCAAGGAACTGAGGTGCTGATATCGGTAGGGAAAAACGGCGGCGAGTTGCTAATCGGTATAACCGACCAGGGTACCGGTATACCCGCCGAAGAACTTGCCAGTATATTCGACCGGATGTACAGAATAGAACAAAGATTGAACTCCGGGATAGATGGCATGGGGCTGGGGCTTTATATTAGTCAGAAATTGGTAGAAGAGCACGGCGGCCGCATATGGGCGCAGAGCACCGTGGGCAAAGGGAGCACCATCCGGTTTACGCTCCCTATAGCTAATACGTTAATAGAGAATAAGACAAAAAGGTCGATAAAATAAAGCGACTAACCCGTTTACAGGAGAAAAATATATCTTTCACTGGAAAATGAGGTGATATCATGTCCTCGAAGAAAAATCTTGTTCTGGTGGTTGATGATGATATCCGCATATTACGCATGATGAAACACATACTGGAGCTGGAGGGCTTCCAGGTACTCATAGCAAACAACGGCGACTCGGCTTTAAAAACGTTCGATAAGGAGACTCCGGACCTGGTTCTGCTCGATATTATGA
>Ga0315543_1000151_pt1 | contig 86211 bp, 102 predicted proteins | sample SalMarSW160210MG_2_FD_203098 | JGI IMG/M metagenome (GOLD analysis project Ga0315543, IMG submission 203098) | Salt marsh sediment microbial communities from the Plum Island Ecosystem LTER, Massachusetts, United States - Salt Marsh Sediment SW1601-210 ... | reverse complement strand
GGTGATCCCGTATCTAACAGCTAAGTTGGGAGCCAGGTAAACAGAGGCTGGGGTCTGCCCACCGGTGTGAGCGAATAATAAAGATATTCAGCTGGAGCCATTGACCTTTAGAAATATAGTATGTTGTTGTCTTTAATTATAAGTCCATGTAGTCATCCCGATGTTTATTCAATGGTAATTAATTTGAATCCAAAATAGCCTTTAACCTTAGTCGCCTTGTGTAAAATCAGATGCCCATATTTTTAGTGGTAAAATAATAATATGAACACTTTTTCAGCTTACAGTGACGAATCTGGTATATTCGACCATCGTTTCCAATCTATCGCTGTAGTATCAGGTAAAGAAGAAATGCTTGAGGAACTTAGAAATAAACTACAAGAAGAAATTGATAACAGACAAATTCTCGAAGTAAAATTTTCTGAAATCATAGGATATAACAGTCCAGTAGCGGAAGCAGCGCGCCAGTTCATAAAAATAGCAGTCAAGGACTTTGCTATTAATCGAAAAATAAGGATAGATATATTAACCTGGGACACTCTTGATTCACGCCATGCTGTTCCAGGTCGTGATGATTTCGCCAATCTGGGAAGAATGTATTATCACTTACTCATACATATGGCTAAACAGTGGGACCAAATCCATTGGAATTTGTACCCAGATAATAACCCCAAAGTCGATTGGAAGGAAACAGCAAAATATTTGAACGTAACGAGCTTGTATCGGCCTAATCTTCAACAGCCTGAACTGATAGAAGTGCCGAAGTATGAAAAATTGCAATTTGGTCGAATTCAACAAGTAGATTCAATCAAAGAGCCACTTGTGCAACTTGCTGACCTTTTTGCTGGTATGGCACGCTATTCTAATGAAGATGGGCAACAATGTGTTCAGTGGTTAGAATCTCAGGTTAGTAAATGGCAATTAAAATTCAAATATCTTTGTCCCGGGAATAGTATAAGGGACAAAGATACGAGAAAAAGAGTGTGCCTATATCAACTAATCGGAAAACTCTATAAACTTTGTGGGCAACATAAATTATACGTCAGTATAAATGAGAAGGGATGTTTATGGACTCGGATCTGCACTAAGCCGATTAATTTTTGGGCTTATGAACCGCAAGGCAGCTACGATAAAGCGCCTATCAAATAGTAACAACCCCGGCCCCATTTGCTATTGGGACTAGGCAGAACGATACAAATTGACGAGAGGTTAAGCCTGTGCCTGCGCTTGTAATGACAACAGCCACAAAGGCTGTGATGATAAAAGGAGAGCAGCATCACGAGGCCACCATCCCCACCACTGCCGATGGGCTATTTAACGATTCCCCACCGCGGAGGCGCTAAGCATACCGAAGCTCTAGCTTAACGGTCTTCCATTTTGCCGACAAACTATTTAGCACACCCCAGCACAGGGGTAAATCATATAGTGAAAAGTTTTCTTGGCACAAGAAATTTTATCAGCGGCTGAAGTCCCTTGGTTGGAATCTCACCGCTGGTAGCCCGGCAGCCAAGAAAAGACACCATTTTTGGCGACATTTTGGCGACAAACCAAAAGGGACAGGATGTCACCAAAAAGCACTTTAGCTTCAAAACGGGTTTTTGGCAACTGACACAAAGGTTCTAATTTGTATCTGACGGCACCTATCGGCATACCTGGCTTAGAATTATGAGTCCCCTGCTCTACCACTGAGCTACGCTGCCAGCATAGAAAAATATATCATCAATTCTATCTGGGTGTCAATTTCGCCTGAGAACGTGGATACTCACGGCTTTAAAGTTAGCAAAAACCTGTGTTCCCTTTTTCAGCCTCATTTCCTCAGCGGACCTTCTGGTAACCAGCGCTACCAGCGGAAATCCGCAGTCGATTTCCACACGGCAGAGCGGGCCGGTGGATACCGTCCAGGTTATGTTACCAGCCATCGAATTCCGGGCACTGCTCGATATCCTGGAAAGAGCTACGGTGATATCTTCCGGACGCATACAGACCGAGACTTCTACCCCCACATCGAAATCGGTGACAGCCTCTATTACCCTGCCATTGATGTCTATGGTCGCCATTTCACCCACATTGGATGTAACCACACCGTCGATGATGTTTTCCATACCAACTAACTCTGCCACCTGCTTGTTTCTGGGAGAAGTAAATATCTCATGCAAACCGCCAGTTTGAACCATCTCGCCATTAACGAGTACGCCAATCCTGTCGGCAAGACGCTGCCCCTGGGACATATCGTGAGTCGCCATGATAACGGTGATGGTCTCCCGTTTGATGATACCGGCTATTAAATCTTCTATTTTGGAAGCCGAAACCGGGTCGAGATTAGCGGTTGGTTCATCCAGGAGCAATACCTCCGGCTGGACGGCAATCGCTCGGGCTATTGCCACTCTCTGCACCTCTCCCCCGGAAAGCGTACGGGCATTTCTGTATTTATACGATTTTAGCTCTACCGTTTCCACAATACCGTCCACTTCTTTGTGAATATCCCGACTATTCACGCCGCGCCACCTCAATCCGCAGGCGATATTCTCATAAACACTGGCATTGAAAACCACTGGCTTCTGGAGCACGAACGCCATCTTGCGGCGTGTTTCCAGCCTGACCTTATCGGAGGAGTTAATATCAGTACCGTTAAAAAATACTTTCCCCTCCGCCGGTATATCCAGCATATCGATAAGGCGTAGTAGTGTCGTCTTACCGGCACCGGTAGGACCGATTAAGGCGAAAATTTCCCCGCGTTCGACCCTCAGGTTGATATTTTTCAGGATGTCATGTCCGTCCCTCCGCTGCCACAGGTCTCTCGTTTCTATTAAGGGCATGATTTACCTCTGCTGTATCCTGTTCATGACAATATTAACCACCAAGGCTATGAAAATGAGGATAATTCCCAGCGCCAGGGACAGTTCGATATCGCCCTTGGATGTTTCCAGCGAAATGGCCGTGGTGATAACACGCGTAAAGCCCCTGATGTTACCGCCTACCATAAGGGATATACCCACCTCGGATATAGCCCGGCCGAATCCCATGATGACCGCCGCCATGACGGCAAACCTCGCCTCTTTAATGACAAGTACCGCCATCTGCCAGCCACTGGCTCCCAGGGAACGGGCTGTATCCAGAATCGCCCGGTCCACACTATTGAGAGCGGAAATAGTTAAACCCAGCAATATCGGTGTAATCAGAATCACCTGCCCCACGACGATTGCCGTAGGGGTAAAAAGTATACCGAGTCCACCCAGCGGTCCCGCCCGGGAAATGAAAACGAAGACAAAGAGTCCGATAGCGACAGTCGGGACGCTGTAGAATGTCTGAATCAGACTGACTAGGAACCTCTTACCGTGGAACCGGTTGAAGTGAATTAAACAGGCGACTGGTATACAGATAACAGACCCGATGACAGCCGAGGATACGGATATCATCAAAGACCTCCCGGCTATCTGCATAACCTCCGGGTCAAGGGTAACGATGAGCTCTACGGCTTTTACCAGGCCGTTCCATAATTCTGTCAATTGATTAAAACTCCGTCATGAGTATTCTATTTACTGTATACCGGAACAGGCGTGGTATAGTCCTCAACCGGCGGACACCCGGGCATATCACAGGTGGCAATTGGGTAGAATAAAGAGCGCCCGTATTCCGCTGTCCCGTAAGTGCCGATTATCTCCTGAACCTCATCAGAGATAAGCCAGTTGATGAACCGATTAGCGATATCGATTTTGGTCTTGGGGTAGCTCTCCGGATTTATGGCTATGGCGGCATAGACATTGAGAAATATAGGGTCTTTTTCTACCAGCGACACTATATCCAGGTCAGCCTTTAAGTTATAAGCCAGGAAAGTCGAAATATCCGCCAGGACGTATGCCTGCATCTCGTTAGCCATCAGCAGGGTAGGCCCCATTCCCTTTCCGGCTTCAACATACCCATCGCCCGAACCCTGGATTTCTTCGTAGTCGAATCCGGCTTCCTTCCAGATAAGTTTTTCCTTTGCATGGGTACCAGAATCATCACCACGGGAAACGAACTTAACTGTGCCCTTCATACCTTCGTCATACAATTTCTCGAATGACTCAGCCGCTGATAAACCCGTGATTCCGGCCGGGTCACCCTCAGGCCCGGCAATCAGGAAGAAATTATAGGCAAAGTTACGGCGGTTAATGCCGTAACCATCAGCTATGAACACATCTTCTCTGGCTCTATCATGTACAATAATGGCATCGACATCGCCTCTTCTACCGTACTCAAGAGCAATTCCGGTGCCGGCATAGACGATATCCATTTCCACGTTAGCCAGCTCTTCGAATATCGGCTCCAGGTGATACCAGAGGCCCGTATCGTAAAGGCTGGTGGTGGTGGCAATTTTAAACCTCACCAGAGGGTCGTGCAGGGGATACTGTGCTTCTGCCTCTTCGGCGGTACAGCCGATTACGGTGGGAACCAGACCGGCCAGTAAAATAATGCTTAGCAAAGCACCTGCAATTTTACTTCTTTTTCTTAACGATGAATACATGGTCTATCCTCCTTTTTCTTACTAATATATCATTTTATTGTTATAATTGCAATAATACAAATACATTTATTTTAACAAAATATACCTCATCTTTTTTGACGCCGTTTCCCCCCCTGTGTTAAAATTAGAATCATAATTATCCTTCTTGAAATAAGCCACCCGATAAAGTAATATCCAGACGTAAAAAAGGGTGCTATGCTTACGGGAATCAGTAAAATCGGAGTGGCCGGCTGCGGCCAGATGGGCGGCGGTATTGCCCAGGTATGCGCCCGAGCAGGATATACGGTCGTCGTCTCCGAAGTAAGTGACGAGCTCCTGAAGAAGGGCCTGGGGGCAATCGAGTCCTCGCTGGAGAGGAGTGTACAGAAGCAGAGAATAACATCTGAGGAAAGGAATGCCATCCTGGGACGCCTCAAGGGAACCACCGATACCGGCGATTTCCGCAATTGCGACCTGGTAATCGAAGCCGCTATCGAGAACCTGGACTTGAAGAAGAAAATATTCGGCGAGCTGGACAGGGTCTGCCCGGAACGCACCATACTCGCCACCAATACTTCCTGTCTCTCTGTTACAGAAATAGCGGCGGCTACCGGAAGACCGGACAGGGTGCTGGGAATGCACTTCTTCAATCCCGTGCCGGTGATGAAACTCCTGGAAATTATCAGAACCGACGCTACCAGCGAAACGACTCTGGAGACAGCTAAGAAACTCGGGGAGTCTCTGGGCAAGACATTCGTTATAGTTCAGGATTCTCCCGGTTTTATCGTCAACCGCCTCATGACGCCGCAAATCATTAACGCTATCCGCATGGTAGAATCCGGCATTGCCACCGCCAGAGATATTGATACCGCGATGTCCCTGGGCTTGAATTACCCGATGGGACCGCTGGCACTGGCCGACCTTATCGGTCTGGATACGTTCCTCTTTATCGCCAACGGCATTTACGATAAGCTTGGGGACGAGCAATATGCCGCTCCGGCGCTCCTTAAGAATATGGTTGCCGCCGGGCAACTCGGGCGGAAAACGGGTAAGGGCTTTTACGAATATAATCCATAACTGGAAAGTCACGTTTGTCTCCGGTTATTCTAACGATAATCACTAAAGGAGAAGAACGATGGGTATCGAAGGGAAAGTGGCATTAGTCACGGGTGGCTCCGGAGGGCTGGGGAGAGTACATTGCCTCTCCCTGGCCAGGGCCGGCTGCAACGTTGCCGTCGCTTATCACAGCCACATGGAAAAAGCAGAAGAAGTGGTTAAGGAAATCAAGGCCCTGGGAAGGCAGGCGCTGGCCGTGGCAATGGATATCGCCAATATAGATGAGGTTGAAGCTGCCGTCAGTAAAGTGGAGAAGATGCTGGGACCCGTTGATATCCTCGTCAACAACGCCGCCTACGGTATTGTGCGGGCGGCAACTATCGCCAGGATGAAAATTCAAGACTGGGCAAGGGATTTAAGCATCAACCTGAATGGCCCGTTTAATACTATCAAGTGCTGTATGCCGGGTATGCTGGAGCGGGGCTGGGGGCGTATCATAAATATCTCCTCCATCGCCGGTACCATGGGTGGCGCCGGCCAGTGCAGCTACGCCACGACCAAGGCAGGACTTATCGGCCTCACCAAGACGGCCGCCCTGGAGGGAGCCCGTAAGGGCGTTACGGCCAACGCCATCGTACTCGGGGTGTTCGATGGCGGCAGCTGGCACGAAGTAGCCCCGGAATTCCAGGAGCGTATCGTCAAGCGCATGGCCATGCGCCGAACGGGCACCCCGCAGGAACTCAGTAACGTACTCGTCTTCCTGGCCTCCGAGGAATCGAGCTATATCACCGGTGAAGCCATCGAGGTTAGCGGCGGTGCCGGACTTTTCACTTTCTAGACATAACTATCATTGTTACTATAAAAATCCCACAATTAACCGAATGAAAGGAGAAAACACATGAGAGAAGCTGTCATTGTCAGCGGTGTTAGAACAGCGATAGGCAATTACGGTGGTGCCCTGCAGGACGTACCGGCGGCAAAGCTGGGTAGTATCGTTATCCAGGGGGCACTCAGGAAAGCAGGACTTAAACCGAAGGGAGACGTCAGCTACGCACCGGAGTCACTGAAAAATGAAGGACTTATCGAACTGGAGAAGAAATATTATAACTGGGACGATTCGCTCCAAGAAGTCCTCATCGACGAGGTAATCATGGGAAATGTTGTCCAAGCGGGTCAGGGGCAGAATCCCGCCCGCCAAGCAGCTATCTACGCGGGCATCCCCAAGGAAGTCAATGCCTTTACGGTAAACAAAATATGTGCCTCCGGCATGAAGGCCGTAGCCCTGGCAGCTCAGGCAATTAAAGCCGGCGAGGCCGAGGTCATCGTGGCCGGCGGTATCGAAAACATGAGCGCCGTCCCCTACTACGTCCCCAAAATGCGCTGGGGAGCCAGGATGTTTAATGCCGAGATGGTCGATGGCATGGTCTACGACGGACTGTGGGAGATATTCTACAACTACCATATGGGCGTGACTTCAGAGAACATCGCCGAAAAGTATGGCATTTTCAGGGAAGAGCAGGATGCCTTTGCCCTGGAGAGCAATAACCGCGCGCTGTCAGCCACTAAAAACGGCATCTTCAAGGAAGAAATTGTGCCGGTGGAAGTTAAAGTAAAGCGCGAGACCAAGATGTTCGATACCGATGAACACCCCAGAGAGACCTCGATGGAACTACTGGGTAAGCTGCCGACAGTGTTTAAAGCCGATGGTGCCGTCACCGCCGGTAACGCTTCGGCCATCACTGATGCCGGAGCCGCCCTGGTAATAACGTCAGCGGAGAAAGCCGAGGAACTCGGCCTGAAGCCGATGGCTACCATCCGGGCTTATGCCGCCGGCGCTGTCGACCCGGCTTACATGGGTCTGGGCGTAATACCGGCCACCAAAAAAGTACTAAAGCTGGCCGGACTTACCCTTAAAGATATCGACTACGTGGAGCTTAATGAAGCCTTCGCCTCGCAGTCGATTGGATGCATCAGAGAGATGAATTTCGATATGAGTAAAACGAATCTCCACGGCGGCGGAATATCGCTGGGTCACCCCATCGGCTGCACCGGCGCCAGGATTCTGGTAACACTCGCCTATGAGATGCAACGCCGAAACCTGCAGTTAGGTCTGGCGACGCTATGCATCGGTGGCGGTCAGGGAATGGCCACGATTATCGAGAGAAAGTAGGCCGGAGTCTTAAACCGGAGAAAAGGGAGGCGGCATCTTGAACGATGCCGCCTCATTCCTTACAGCTATAGTTAGTGACCTGCTTATTCTCTGTTTACTCACCCGGTTCCCGCGGCGACCTTATGCGGTTCGTCCAGCGTAACAGGCTGATTTTCCAGGTCCCTCCTTTTTTGACATACTCCATTTCATAATATCCCCCCATCCAGTCGGGCGCGTCCACGTCGGCGGTGGGGGAGGGGTCACGCTGGATTTTATGGGGGAGGGAAAAGTGGGTATAAAGGAGCCAACTGCCCCTGGCTTTGTCTCCCTCGACGGAGATAATGGGATGCACCACGAAGTTCCCTTCCAGGCCGACGTGAGTAATGGAAATTTTCTTTTTAAATAACCCCTCGATAGCCCCCTTGCCCCTGACCTTTCCCACGCTTAAATCCACCACGGCATCTGCCGTAAAGCAGTCTACGAGGTCGTCCCAGGCGATAGTGGTGAGGCAATCGACGTAGCGTGCCTGCAACTGCTTGATAGCCTCGATGTCCTCCAATCTCCCGAGCCTTTTTCCCAACTCTTCAAGATTCATCGAAGAATTACCCCCTCTTCTGATATTCGGGACACCAGGTAGCGTTGGGGCGTTCCGGATTGCGGCAGGCCCCGCGCCAGTTCCATTTACAGCTATCGCAGAGAATTACGTTCATTCCCAGCCACCTTTTTACACCGAGGGTGAACCTGTCTTTCCAGTTGGGGCCTGATTTTGATTTCATCCTGATATCATTCTATCAGACCGATGCCTCAAGGACAATAAAAAAGGCTGCACCTTCCTCAGATGCAGCCCTACAAATCACTAACCTGTTTATTAAAATTATGCGTATCTATTATTATTTTATCCGGCCGTAAGATACCTGCACGATATCAACCGGGTCACCGGTGACGAAGCCACCCCGCTCAAGTTTCGCGCGGATACCAGCGGCATCATACCCGTGGTTGTGCTTTTTATTCGTCCGGTATTTACCGTCTAGCCTGGCATGCAGTCCCGGGGACAGCTTCTCAAAATAAAACCTGATAGTCATCGTTCTTGACCTCCTCTCCTCGATTACCATTACAACCAACTTAAATATACTTTACCTTCCGACAGAACAATTAGGTGCTAACCCTCAATTGTATCCAAGACAACACCCAATTCCGACATAAAAGCCGCCAAGTATTACCGGAGAGCACCCCGACCAGGCAATAATCGCCCTGAGGATTGAGTACTTAATCGATGATTTATAAACGGGTTTAAATGGTACAATAAAGTATCCGATTATGTTAAAATACACTAAAGCTCCTGACTAAGGGGTAAACGGTCATGGCTAGAATAACGGACAGGAAAAAGGAAACAAAAGAGGAACAGGTACCGGAAGAGCCCCTGCACATCGAGACGATTACCTGGGGAGATTTGACCTGGATAAATATCCAGCCGCCGACCCAGCGAGAGATGGAATACCTGGCCAAGAACTACTCCTTCCACCCCCTGGACCTTGACGACTGCATCAGCCGCAAGCAAATCCCCAAAGTAGACGAATACCCGGAGTATCTGTTCGTTATCTTCCACCTGCCGGTTTTCGACAAAGAAACGAGGGTTACCACCAAGCGGCAGTGGTCGGCCTTTGTCGGTGAAAAATACCTCGTCACACTTCATACCGGAGAACTGAGAACGCTTTCGGCGCTTTTCAAGGACTGCCAGGCGAATGAGGAGTCCCGCGAAGAATATTTCAGCAATGGCTCCGGCTACCTGCTCTACCGGATACTCGACCGTTCTATAGACTCGTATTTCCCCGTGCTGGATAAAATCCTCAGCCTGATGGAAGACATGGAAGATAATGTTTTCGACGAAGATATCGAGACGGCCAGAGAGCTGAGCGTTTTGCGGCGGGACATCATTGCCCAGCGACGCGTCATGTTTCCCACGCGTACGCTCTTCATGTCAATGGAAAGAAGACTGAAAAGGTTTACCAAGGTAGACCTGACCGTCTATTTCGGCGACCTTATGGACCACATGAATAAAATATGCGAGACCCTGGACGAGCTTAAAGAGGTCATCGAGGTGTTTAAAGATACGGACTATACTCTGGCGACTTATCGTATCAACCGGGTCACGCGCCTGTTGACCATCTTTTCCACTATAGTGCTGCCGTTCTTAATAGTCTCCAGCCTTTATGGAATGAACGTAACGCTGCCCGGCGGACTGGAAAGGGGAAGCCTGCAAACGTTCCTCATCCTGCTGCTGGTGATGTTGGTTATCGCTGCGGGCATGCTCTTCTTCTTCCGCCGCCGCCGCTGGATTTAGGAAATGAAAATCTCATACCGTCTGGTGATAATCATCGCCATCTTTATCACCTGCCTTATCACCGCAAACATTATTGCCGTAAAAGTAGTCAGCCTCGGCCCCTTTACACTGCCGGCGGCCATCTTTGTTTTTCCCCTGAGCTACATCTTCGGCGATGTCCTTACCGAGGTCTACGGCTACCGCGTCGCGAGGAGGGTTATCTGGCTGGGCTTCGGCTGCAACCTGATTTTCGTCTTCTTCGCCTGGTTGGGACAGATACTTCCCCCGGCTGTCTTCTGGGAGGGCCAGGGGGCTTATAAAAGTATCCTGGGCTTTGCTCCTCGGCTGCTGGCTGCCTCCTTTCTCGGTTATCTGGCCGGCGAGTTCGCCAATTCCGTCATCCTGGCCCGGATGAAAATACTCACTAAAGGCCGCTGGTTGTGGAGCAGGACCATCGGCTCGACGATAATCGGGCAGGGTCTGGACACCTCCATATTCATTACCGTGGCATTTATCGGCACGGGAGCTTCCGTGCCGGTAATGATACTGCACCACTGGCTGGCCAAGATAGTCATCGAGGCTGTGTGCACCCCGGCCACCTATGCTATCGTTAACTGGCTGAAAAATAACGAAGGTGTTGATACCTATGATTATGAAACCAGATATAATCCCTTTATAATATCGGAAAGGAGGAGGCCATAATGGAAATACGAATTCTCGGTGCGCATAATATAGAATCGCAGGATACCCGCTGCGTCAGCCTCTTAATCGACGATGTCCTGGCGATAGATGCCGGCGCCCTCACCTCCAGTCTTTCCTTTGAGGAGCAGCAGAAGCTCAAGGCCGTCCTGCTCACCCACCAGCATTACGACCATATCCGGGACATACCGGCACTTGGTATGAACTTCTACCTGCACGAGAATACCATAGATATCTACGCCATCCATCCCGTCCGTGAAGCCCTGTCGGCGCACCTGTCGAACGAAATCCTCTACCCCGATTTCATGGAGAGACCCCCGGGGAAACCGGCATTACAATTCAATGAGCTTGAGCCCGGTCGTGAGGAGTCAATCGCCGGCTACACCGTATTGCCGGTGCCCGTCAGTCATGCCGTGCCAACTGTCGGCTATCAGGTCACTTCTGCCGATGGTAAAAAGGTATTTCACACGTCAGATACCGGTCCGGGACTAACCGATTGCTGGCGGCAGGTGTCCCCCGACCTGCTCATCATCGAGGTTACCGCGCTTAACAAATTGGACGATTTCGCCCGCCAGGCGGGACACCTCACCTCTGCCCTGCTCCAGCAGGAACTGGAAAGCTTCCGAGAACTGAAAGGATATCTTCCGGAGATTGTCACGGTACATATGAACCCCCTGGATGAGAAGGAAATAAAAGCTGAAATCGACGCGGTGGCCCGTGCGTTAAATACGGATATCCAACTCGGCTACGAAGGCATGCGTATCAAGCTTTAAAATGAGTGGAAACAATACCTTCAGCGAGACACGTTTTATCGTCGACCATAATGTGGGCAAGCTGGCAAAATGGCTCAGGATGATGGGTTACGACAGCCTGTTCTTCGACGGTGATGATGACTCTTACATGGTCAGGCAGGCCCTGTCCGAGGGCAGGACAATACTGACGCGGGACACCGGAATCATGAAAAGACGCGTTGTTAACAACGGGCGACTCAGGGCAGTACTGATTGAGAGCGAGGAGCCGGAGCGGCAGATACAGCAGCTTATCACCGAGCTTGACCTGAAAGTAAATTTGCGTCCATTCACTCTTTGCATGGAGTGCAATCACCCGCTGGTCGAAAGAAGCTCCGAAGAAGTAAAAGACCGCGTGCCGCCCTACGTTTATAAAACACAGACCCAGTACATGGAGTGCCCGGCCTGCCGCCGCATCTACTGGCGCGGTACTCACTGGGAAGCGATGGTGAAAAAGCTGGAAAAGCTGGCGACAACGAATATCAGTTAGCGAAATAGAGGAGAGAGTACTATGAACGTTTACGAAGCAGCGATAAACAGGCGGTCGATAAGACGCTTTAAGAATAAGCCCGTGCCCTATGAAGTATTGGAAAAGTGCCTGGATGCCGGCCGGTTGGCCCCTTGCGGACGCAATCACCAGGTATGCGAATACGTCGTAATCAACGATGCCGAAGTGCTACCGGGGATTTTCGAGAATATTGGTGGCTCAATGAAGCTGCCCCCGGAAAAAGGAGGCCCGCGACCCGAAAATACCCCCAGAGCCTACGTTATCGTCCTGATAAACAAAATATGGGAAGGCGATGCCAACCGCCGGAGAATCTCGCTGTATGACGTTGGCATGGCGGCGGAGAACATTATACTGGTGGCCTGGGAACAGGGACTGGGAGCCTGCCCGATTCTGATGTTCAATGAAAGCAACCTGAAGCCCGTCCTGAATATACCGGATACACATGACATCGTTCTGGTAATCGCCATGGGTTACCCTGATGAAACATCGGTGGCAGAGGTGGCTACCTACTCCGTGGACGGCTGGGTAGACGCTAATCTGGTACGCCACGTCCCCAAGAGAAAGCTGGAGGATATCATACATCGGAACGGGTTTTAATATATGCCGTATTGACCGAAACTGAATATATTGCTACACTCATTGCAACGGGAGCTAACGTAATCACCTATGAAAATCGTAACCGCCGAGCAGATGAGGAAAATCGACCGGGAGTGCATCGAAGGGGGCACGCCCGCCAGCGTGCTCATGGAGAACGCCGGTAAAGCTGTAGCCGAAGAGACACGAAAAACCATAGACGCCATGGATAAACAACACGTCCTCTGCCTGATAGGCGCAGGGAACAACGGCGGCGACGGGCTGGTGGCCGCACGCTACCTTCACGAATGGGGAGCTGGGGTTATCGTTTACCTTTGCAGTCGCAGAGACCTTCAAGATGCCAACCTCAAGCTGGTACAGGAACGGGGCATTGCCTGTATCGAAGCCGCCAATGACAAAAACCTGAAAGAGTTCGACGATGCCCTGGCAACGGCCACATGCGTCATCGATGCGCTGCTGGGCATCGGGAAAATGCGCCCCCTCGAAGGCGTCTATAAACAGGTGCTGGAAAAGGTGAGCGCCGCGCGTAAGAGCCGCAAAATTACTATAGTTGCGGTGGATTTGCCTTCGGGTATGGATGCCGATACCGGCGCCATCGACCCCGCCTGCCCCCGCGCCGATACAACCGTTACGATGGCCTTCCCGAAGCCGGGGCTGTTCGGCTTCCCCGGCGCGGAGAGAGTCGGCAAGCTGAAGATAGGCGACATCGGCATCCCGGAGTCGCTGGCCGAACCTGTTAAGACCGAACTCCTCACCAAGGAATGGGCCGGAGCCGCGCTGCCGGAGCGCCCCCTTAACGCCAATAAGGGGACGTTCGGGAGGGTACTGGTTGTTGCCGGGTCAATCAACTACACCGGCTCGGCGTACCTGGCCTGCAGCGGCGCCATGCGGGTGGGGGCGGGGCTGGTAACGCTGGCCACGGCCAGAAGCCTGCACCCGATTCTGGCCTCCAAGCTCACCGAGGCTACTTTCCTGCCGCTGCCGGAGTCGCAACCCGGTGTCATCACGTCTGAGGCCGTCGATATCATCAAGCAACAATACAATCGTTACGATGTCCTTCTCATGGGCTGCGGCCTGGGGCAGGACCCCGCCACCGCGGCATTCGTCAACTCCCTGCTCTCGGAGAAAAAATTACCCCCGCTCGTACTCGACGCCGACGCCCTCAATATACTGGCAAAGACACCCCGCTGGTGGCAGCAACTAACCGGAGACGCCATACTAACCCCACACCCCGGCGAGATGTCACGACTCTGCGGGCTGTCTATTGAAGAGATACAATCCAATCGAACCGGGACAGCCAGAAAATTCGCCACAGAATGGAATAAGACTATAGTCCTGAAAGGGGCCTATAACGTAATCGCCAGTCCTGACGGCTACTGCCGGGTCAGTCCTTTCGCCAATCCCGGGCTGGCCACGGCGGGGACGGGCGATGTGCTGGCCGGAGTTATCGCGGGGATATTAGCCCAGGGGCTTACACTGGTCGACGCTGCCTGCCTGGGCGTGTATGTGGGCTGTGAAGCCGGAGAGATGATAAAAAACGTGCTGGGCGACGCCGGTATGATTGCATCCGACCTGCTGACGGCACTGCCGATGACGATAAAGCAACTGAAAAATAACACCGTTGCCGGTGAAGGGTAGAGGGACAGCCATGTTGTTAGCTATAGACATAGGTAACACCAATATCACTGTAGGCATGTTTAAAGACGACGAGCTCAAAGCTACCTGGCGTATCGCTACCGGAGTACACCGTATGCCGGATGAGTACGCCGTGACACTTCTCAATCTCTTGCGTTACAGGGGCGTGGATGTTACCGATGTTACCAAGGGAGCGGTGAGCTGTGTGGTGCCGCCCCTGCTGACCACGTTCAACGAGCTATTTCAAAATTACTTCGATATACAGCCGCTGGTAGTCAGCCCCGGTATCAAGACGGGGATACGCATTCGCTTTGACAACCCGCGGGAGCTGGGTGGCGACCGTATTGCCAACGCGGCGGGTGCGCTCAGTCTCTACAGCAGCCCGATTATCGTGGTGGCCATGGGTACGGCAACCGCATTCGATACGGTTTCCAAGGAAGGCGATTATCTCGGTGGAGCCGTCGCCCCGGGCTTGGCTATTGCCGCCGAGGCCCTGTACACCCGGACGGCAGCTCTCCCCCGGGTGGAACTGGTTTCCCCCAAGCGGGCCATTGGCGCCAATACCGTAGCAGCCATGCAGTCAGGCATCATCTTCGGGTATGCCGGGCTAATCGATGGTATCGTAACGCGGATTCAAGAAGAACTGGGCGAAAAAGCAACGGTCGTGGCTACCGGCGGTTACTCCAGCATCATCGCCAAAGAAACTAAAGTTATCGATACAGTTAACCCCAACCTGACGTTAATAGGAATAAAAACCATCCACGACCTGAACAGAACCTAGCCGACCAAGGAGATAACCATGTTGAAGGAAAAGACCATAGTACTGGGCATAACCGGGGGCATCGCCGCTTACAAGGCGGCGGATATCGCCAGCAAGCTGACACAGGCAGGAGCCAGGGTCGAAACAATAATGACCGAGGCGGCCACTAGATTCATTACCCCGCTGACCCTGCGTAATGTTACCGGTCAGCCGGTGGTGACCGACATGTTCGACCTGGCCTCCGAGTACCACGAGGAGCACATCGCCTTGGCCGAGCGAGCCGACGCGGTACTGATTGCCCCGGCAACGGCCAATACCATCGCTAAACTGGCGGCGGGTATCGCCGACAATATGCTCGGATGCATCGTGCTGGCGACCGAAGCGCCGGTTATTCTTGCCCCCGCCATGAACGACATCATGTACCAGAACTCCGTCACGCAGGAAAACCTGGCTAAGCTGAAAGCCAGGGGATTTACCGTCATCGAGCCCGAGTACGGTCGTCTGGCTTCAGGGAAAATGGGGCAGGGAAGGCTGCCCGATACCCCCAGGATAATCGAGGTTATCGAGAAGGTTTTAAGTTGACCGGGAGAGACCTGGAAGGCAAACGTATCGTGGTAACGGCCGGCGGCACGCGTGAAGCTATCGACCCGGTACGCTATATCGGCAATCGCTCATCCGGTAAAATGGGATACGCCCTGGCCGAAGCCGCGCGCGACCGCGGCGCCGAAGTAATACTTATCGCCGCCCCGACGGCCCTCCCCGACCCTGCTAACATTGAAGTCACGCATATCGAAAGCGTCAGGCAGATGAAGGATGCGGTGGTGAAAACGTGCGCCCGGGCCGACGCCCTGATTATGGCCGCCGCACCCGCCGACTACCGCCCTGAAAGTCCCGCCGGACAGAAGATAAAAAAAAGCATCGATAAACTAACGCTGGAGCTGGTCAAAGCGCCGGATATCCTGTCCGAGGTTAGGGGTAATATCCTGAAAATCGGCTTTTCCGCCGAAACGGAAAACCTCATCGAAAACACCAGAAAGAAACTTCAGAATAAAAAGTGCGACCTTTTCGTGGCGAACGATGTCACCAGAGCCGGCAGCGGCTTCGACGTGGACACCAATAAAGTGACACTGATTGATAAAAACGGCGGAGTGGAAGAACTGCCCCTGATGAGCAAGAGAGAGGTAGCGGACAGGGTGCTGGATAAAATAGTGGGCATACTTAGGTAAAGGGGCGGGGCAAACTTGCGGGCTAAGCAGAAGAAAATCCCCCTTAATCCCCCTTTACGAAAGGGGGACAAGTGAGTGGGGCAAACTTGCGGGCTAAGCCGCCGATGCTCCGAGGGCGGTAGGGTGGGAAAAGATAACCAGCGAGGGGCGGTGGGGTCTGGATTCCCGCTTTCGCGGGAATGACGGCTATTTAGAGAGATAAAATGGACACTTCCGTTCAAATATTTGAAATTTCCACTCTGAGACATGTGCCGGAACTGGTGGCCTGGGGAATCGGCATCATCCTGGCGATAATTATGGTGCGGCGGGGAGGCCGTAAAGCCGAGAAGCTGCTGCTGGCCGGGTGCAGCCTGATGTTCGTCGCCCCGCTGTCCGGCCTGCTGCTGAATAACTGGATAAGGCAGCTTCTCCTGGAACAGGATACGAGCTACATAGATATGGTGCGGAGTCCGTTATGGATTTCCGTAAGCGTCGGCGTGGGCGTGTTGAGCCTGGCAGGGTTCGTCTGCCTCATCTGGGCTTTCCTGGCAAAATTCAGGACGAAAAAGCCGGAGGTGGCATAATGGGCTTTTTTGAATACCTGTTTGTCCTTCTCGGCTCTACGCCGGCAATAGTGCTCTGGATTGCGGTGATTGTGTACGGTGCCGTAATGCTGCGGCGTGGAGGCGGCCGGGCGGAACGCTTCTTAATAGCGGGTGGCAGTATCAAGTTAATCGGCAATCTACTTATTATCCCGACGGTTTTCATCGCACCCTGGCTTTTTAATCAGGATTACAGCACGGATTATGTCAATACGGTAAGCGCCGGAATTAACATACTCCGCAACGTTGTCAGCATGGCCGGCATTATTTGCCTTATCTATGGTTTTTGGGTTAAATTCAATACAGGAAAATCTGAGCCGGAGGTTTCATTACCCGATAACTAGAAAGAGGTTCTCATGACACAAGCCCCTGATACGGAAGAAATGTCCAAGGCTTATGAGCCAGGCAGGGTCGAGAAGAAATGGTACGACTTCTGGATGGATAAAGGCTATTTCACGCCTGAAATAGACAAAGAAAAAAAGCCATTCGTTATCATCATGCCGCCGCCCAACGTCACCGGCGAGCTTCACCTCGGCCACGCCCTGGAAATGGCCATGCAGGACGCCATGATACGCTGGCACCGCATGAAGGGAGAGCCAACCCTCTGGCTGCCGGGTCTCGACCACGCCGCCATCGCCGCCCAGGTAGTGGTGGAGAGAGAGCTGGCTAAAAAGGGACTGGACCGGCACCAGCTGGGCCGGGAGAAATTCCTGGAGAGAATGCATCAATGGGTAGCCGAATGCCGCCAGACCATCACGCAGCAACTTACGAAACTGGGCAACTCCTGTGATTGGACCCGTTTACGCTTTACCATGGATGAGGTTTCGAGCCGGGCGGTGCGCACCACCTTCAAACGCCTGTATGACAAAGGGCTGATATACCGCGGCGAACGCATCATCAACTGGTGCCCCCGCTGCGGCACGGCGCTTTCCGACCTCGAGGTAGAACACCAGGACTTGAAAGGTCATCTGTGGTACGTTAAGTACCCCATCGTTGGGCATAAAGACAAGTTTATCACGGTAGCTACCACCCGCCCGGAGACAATTCTGGGCGACACGGCGGTGGCCGTCAACCCTGAAGATAGACGTTTCAAGGGAATGGTGGGTAAAAAGGTCATCCTGCCCGCCGTTAACCGTGAGATACCGATAGTCGCCGACGAAGCCGTCAGCAAGGAGTTCGGCACCGGCGCCGTGAAAATTACGCCGGGGCACGACCCGGTGGACTTCGAGGTGGCGCAGCGGCAGGGGCTTCCGCTGGTAAATATCCTTAATCCGGATGTGACAATGAACGAGAACGCGGGGCCTTATAAAGGCATGGACCGCTACGACTGCCGCAAGGCTATTGTGGAGGACCTGGAAAAAGCCGGGCAGCTCGTTAAAACAGAAGAGTACAGTCATGCCGTGGGACACTGCGAGCGCTGCCACACCATCGTCGAGCCTATCGCCAGTCGGCAATGGTTCGTGAAGATAGAATCCTTAGCCAAGCCAGCCATCGAAGTCGTAAAAGATGGTCGCGTGACGATACTGCCGGAGCGCTTCACCAAAGTATACCTCAACTGGATGGAGAACATCCGCGACTGGTGCATCAGCCGGCAGCTATGGTGGGGGCACCGCATACCGATATGGTACTGCGGCGACTGCCAGGAACTGACCGTATCCATAGAGACGCCGACAACCTGCGCCAAATGCGGTTCGAAGAAAATCGAGCAGGACCCGGATACGCTGGACACATGGTTCAGCTCCGCCCTGTGGCCCCATTCAACACTGGGCTGGCCGGACGATACCGAAGACCTCCGCTATTTTTACCCCACAACAGTCATGAACCCCGGCTACGAAATCCTGTTTTTCTGGGTGGCCAGAATGATAATGCTGGGTATCGAGAACACCGGTGAAATCCCGTTCCATACCGTCTATCTCCACGGCCTGATACGCGATGACAAGGGCGACAAGATGAGCAAGACCAGAGACAATGTAATCGACCCGCTCGACATACTTGAGGAATACGGTACGGACGCCATGCGCTTCGCCCTGTTGACGGGGACGTCGGCCGGGAACGACTCGCGGCTGAGCACAGAGAAGCTGGAAGCCGGCCGTAATTTCGCCAACAAACTCTGGAACGCCGCGCGATTCGTCCTCAGGAACGTCAAGTCGGGAGGTGTAAGCCGAAATATTGACAGAGATGTTCTCCCGGCGGAAGACCGCTGGATTCTTTCGCGACTAAACCGGACTACCGGCAGTGTTATCAGCCTCATGGATAGCTTCCAGTTCGGTGAGGCGCAGAGGCAGATACACGATTTCCTGTGGGGCGAGTACTGCGACTGGTATATCGAGCTTGCCAAGATAAGATTGCAGGCAAACGACACCTCGCCACTGCCGGTACTGGTACATGTACTGGAAAAATCGCTACGCCTTCTGCACCCGTACCTGCCGTTTCTCACCGAGGAATTGTGGCAGCACCTGAAAAAATACGCGAGGTGGATGGACGTAGATTCCATCATGATAGCCGCTTACCCGGAGTCCGATGATAAGATGCTCGATGCCGCCGCCGAGGAGGAACTTGAAGTCATTATCGAAATAATACGCTCCATCCGCAATACCCGCGCTCAGTATAGAGTAGAAAGCAGCCGCTGGATAGCGGCAACGATACACACCGACTCTTCCCGGCTCGCAGCAGTTTCTCAATATACCAACTCCATCAAGTCGCTGGCGAAAGCTAATCCCATCACCTTCCGAGAAGGCGAACCTGATAGTAAAGTGGGAGATAATACCCTGGTGTTACCGCTTTCACAGGCAACCATCGTCATACCCATGTCCAGCATGCTCGACCTTGAAGCGGAGAGGAAAAAGCTCGGGAAAGAAATAGAGTGGACACAGGCAGAAGTTCATCGACTTGAAGCCAGACTGGAAGACAAGACATTTCTAACCAGGGCACCGAAAACAGTCATTGAAAAGGAAAGACAAAAACTCTATACTTTGAAAGACAAACTGGAGAAATTGCAACAACAAAGCTCCAGATTGCAGGAGGTGAGGTAATGTTCGAGAGAGTGCTTGTTCCGCTGGATGGCTCCAAAGTAGGTGAGGCCGCTTTGCCGGTTATCAACCAACTCGTTGAGAAATGCGGACCCGGTGTCGAGGTAGGAATTACCCTCCTGGGGGTGATAACCATGCTACGACACTGGGTAGTGGTCGGAGAAGCCAGTGCCCCGGTTTCTTATTCAGAGGAAGAGCTAACGCTTATTAAACAGAGGGTTGAGAACTACCTTACCAAGACCAGCGAAGCCCTGAAACAACCCAGAGTCACTGTCAAGATGATGATTACGACCGGTAACGCTGCCGAAGAGATACTTAGAGTCACCAGTGAAATTAATGCGGATTTAATAGCTATGTCAACACATGGCAGGTCAGGGTTACGCCGTCTGGCCTTCGGCAGTATTACGGATAAGATATTGCGCGGTGCCAGCGTGCCCGTCCTCATGGTACGAGCGCCTGCGGGCACGATTAACGAGTAATTGCTAAAGCGTCATTACGGTCAGACCGAATAGCCGTGGGACATGTCAGCGGCCAGTACCTGGGAAATGCCCTTTTTCTGCCACTGCTGCCTGAGGTATCTCAGCGCTTTCTTGGTATCGCTGGCTATTTTTGCTTTTTCACATCTTTTAAGTCGGTATTTAAAGAGCCAGTAGGTAAATTCTTTCTGCTCGGTGAGGGTGATGGATTTTAATCTGGGGTAACGTTTTTCCTGCCGGAACATTTTTAACAATTCTCCCCGTATCTTATTGTAAATCCGCTGATAGGACTCATCGGTGGATTCCCCGCTGTTCTGAAAGCCCCGCACCCGCCTTTCTTTATCTATCTCCTCCTGTACCGCCAGTAGCAGGGCCTCTTCGACGGTTACACCGTAAAAGTAATTAAGGTAATGGCCGTATTTACGTTCGCCGATGAGATTCTTCACTTCCCCGGCGCTCATTTCCAGCGGGGGTATGCCGCGAAAGAGCAGCGCGTTTATTTCATCTTCCGGCAGGAGGCCGTCTACCGTCTGGCAGAGCCGTTCCGCCATGAGCAGCCAGTCGAAGGCTTCCCCGTCGATAAGGTAGCGGTAAGTGCGGTCCTGATAGTCTTCCTCGGCGCTGGTCCACAGTCCGATGGCACCGAGCAAGGCGAGATACCAGTGCCGGCCTTTGGCAATTGCCTGCTTTAAATAGTCGATGGCTTCGGCGTCTCCAGTCGAGGCGGCTTCAGGTGGGACTAAAAAATTCTTCGTCTCTGCCATGTTACCTCTTAAACCTGAGCCGAATGCGTCCGCTCCGGGAATTCCGCTTTTAGTCTTTCGTAATAGTCGAGCTTGCCGGTGGTGACCAGCTCGGTAATCTTCTTGGTTATCGCCTCACCCGCCCCGGGGATTTCATTTATTCTATTTTCGGCGACAAGCCTCTCGACGGGCACGGATAGCTCCGTAATGGCGCGGGCGACCTTCTGGTATGCCCGTATCTTGAAGATGTTATCCTTCTTGAGGATGAGCATCTCCGCGATGTCATTAAAAACGGCGGCGATTTCTGAGTTTTTCATGGGCAGTCCCCCCCTCAAATCCCCTGCCACCAGTACAGTCGCGATTTCATGAAATTATACAAAAATATGTTTTTCTCTCCGTAATCGGTCAGCAGGGTGTAGTCAATATTGGCCTTAATTTCCTGATTGAGATCGCCCTTTCCCCTGGCTTCTTTTACCCTGTCGAGTGCCTGGCGCCTGGCCTGAAGGACGAGTTTATGCTTCCTTTCTTTCCGGACCAGCGGCTTTTCGGGGTCGTCGGACAGCTGCTCAATCTGCCCCGATAGCTCCTGCGTTAGATTTTCCAGTTCTTCGTCGGTCACGATAGCTTACCTTCCGCAGCAGTGCTTGTATTTCTTACCGCTGCCGCAGGGACAGGGGTCGTTGCGGCCGATTTTTTTACCGGCCACCGCCACTTTCTTCTTGCTGCTGGTTTGAGAGCCGGCGGCCACCTTGGCCATGGGCGATTCCGGCTGCCTGGCCCCCTTTTGCTCAATCCTCACGTGGAAGATGGTACGAGCAACATCCTGCTGAATGGTATCGAGCAGGGTCTGGAACTGCCGGTGACCCATGCTCTTATAGGCATCCACGGAACGTGTCTGGCGCATGGTCTGCCAGCCCGCCTGGAGTCGCATATGCTCCATGGCCGTGAGGTGCTCCACCCAGAGCCGGTCTATTATCTGGAGCATTACCAGCCTTTCCAGCAGCCTCATTTTATCGGCACCCGTATCCTTCTCCCGCTCCTCATAGAGGGTCGCAGCGAACTCAACTAACTCCTTTTCAATTTCTTTAGATGACATCTCAGCCAGCGTTTTCTCGTTAAGTCCGGGCGGCACCGGCAGTACCTTGTTAATATCCGCCAGCAAAGCGGAGATATCCGAACCGTCATCATACTGTCCGGTAACATGTGTCCTGACGACGTTCTCTATTTCCTCGTTAACCATGTTCAGGATATTTGCCTTGAGGTCGGCGCCGCCGAGTATCTTGCGGCGTTCCTCGTAGATAAGCTCACGATGTTTGTTGACGACATCGTCGTATTCTACAAGGTGCTTGCGCATATCGAAGTGATATCCCTCGACGCGCTTCTGCACGTCGGTAATGGCGCCGGTGATTATCTTATTCTCGATGGGCGTTTCTTCGCCCATACCCGCCCAGCTCATAAAGCCCTTAATGCGGTCGCCGCCGAAACGGCGCATGATGTCATCCTCCAGCGATACGAAGAAGCGCGAGTTGCCGGGGTCTCCCTGGCGCCCGGCACGACCGCGTAGCTGGTTATCGATACGCCGGGCCTCGTGGCGCTCCGTGCCGACAATGTGGAGTCCGCCCTGAGAAATTACCTTATCGTGCTTCGCCTCCCAGTCCGCATCACTGTCGCCTTCAGGGTTGCCGCCCAGGATGATATCGACACCGCGCCCGGCCATGTTGGTGGCCACGGTAACCGCCCCCGGCTCCCCCGCTCCGGCAATAATTTCGCCCTCCCTGGTATGCTCCTTGGCGTTAAGCACTTTACAGGTAATTCCCTGCCTCTTGAGCAGGTCGCTCAAATACTCCGATTTCTCGATGGAAACGGTGCCCACCAGCACCGGAATTCCGTTCTCATTAAGCTGCTTGATTTCACGCACCACCGCCCGGAACTTGCCTTCTTCCGTCTTATAAATAAGGTCGGGGAGGTCCCCGCGAACCATGGGCTTGTTGGTGGGAATCTCCGTCACTTCCAGTTTGTATATTTTGTAAAACTCTTCGGCTTCCGTAGACGCCGTACCGGTCATGCCCGCCAGCTTTTCGTATATGCGGAAATAGTTCTGGATGGTGATGGTGGCGTAGGTCATCGATTCCCGCTGGACTTTGACATGCTCCTTAGCCTCGATAGCCTGGTGCAGACCCTCGGAATAGCGCCGACCGTACATTAAACGGCCGGTAAATTCGTCAACGATGATGACTTCGCCGTCCTTGACGACATAGTCCCGGTCCCGTTTGAAAATCACCTGGGCTTTCATGGCGTTGTCCAGATAACGGGTCAGGGCCTGGTTGTCGGGGTCATAAAGGCTGGGCGACTTCAGCAGACCCTCACGCCTGAGCATCCGCTCCATGTTGCTCATACCATCATCGGTGAGGTTAGCCGTGCGGGACTTTTCTTCGACCGTATAGTCCTCTTCCAGACGCAGGCGCGGTACCATCCGGGCAAAGATTGCATATATTTCGCCCGATTCCTCTGCCGGAGCGCTGATAATGAGCGGCGTGCGGGCTTCATCGATAAGGAGGTTGTCCACCTCGTCGACGATGGCGTAGTTCAAAGAACGCTGGACGCACCGGGATAAATCCGTCACCATATTGTCCCTGAGGTAATCAAAGCCGAACTCGCTGCTGGTGCCGTAGGTGACATCAGCCTCGTAAGCCTCTTTACGGGAAATAGGGCGGAAATGCCGCCAGCGGCTGTCCCCGGAATCGAAATCCGGGTCGTAAATACGGGAGGGGGTATACTCGTCCGGGTTCTGCATCGGGTAGATACTGGCCAGAGTTACACCCAGAGCGTGATAAATGGGCGCCATCCAGTACGGGTCGCGCCGCGCCAGGTAGTCGTTCACCGTCACCAGATGGGCTCCCTTACCGGTAAGCGAGTTGAGGTAAAGCGCCAGGGTAGCCACCAGGGTTTTACCTTCGCCGGTCTTCATCTCGGCGATTTTCCCCTGGTGCAGGGCAACACCGCCCAGCAGCTGCACATCATAGTGACGTTGACCCAGAGTGCGTACGGCAGCCTCGCGGACGGCGGCAAAAGCCTCCGGCAAGAGGTCTTCCAGATTGGTGCCGTCTTTGAGCCTGGCCCTGAACTCGTCCGTCTTGGCGCGAAGCTCGGTATCGCCCAGCTTATTAAACTCAGGCTCAAGTTCATTGACGCGGTCAACCAAAGGCTGGAGACGCTTCAGCTCTTTTTCATTGGAATCAAACAGACCGCTAAAAAATTTAACCATTATTATCACTCACAATCAATTCTCTCGCCCGTTCCGCCATGGAGTCAAGTACCAGAACCCTGACCTCGGCCATGCCATCGACCGTAAACATGTGCACCGACGGCGCGGCGTTCGATTTCAGGAAGCACGGTATGTCATAGCTCTCCAGCAAGCTCCTGATAACCTGCGCCTCCATATCATTGCGGGCTTTATATACCTCCACCAGTTTTTCTTCTCTACTCAAACATGGCTCCTACGGACTGCCCGGTATGAATACGCTTGATAGCCTCGCCCAGCAGCGGCGCTATCGGCAAAACGGTAATCTTATCAATTCTCTTACTTTCCAGTACAGGTACGGTATCGGTAACGACCACCTCTTTCACCGGGGAGGCGGCTATCCTCTCTATAGCCGGGCCGGATAATATGGGGTGTGTGCAGCAGGCGTGTATTTCCAAGGCGCCGCGGTCAATCAGGGTGGAGGCGACCCCCACCAGCGAGCCGGCGGTATCTATTTCATCGTCGATGGTGATGGCTACCTTACCCTTTACATCACCGATTACGTTCAGGGTTTCCGTTTTATCCTCGTTACCGAGGCGTCTTTTTTCCATGATAGCCAGGGGAACGTTCAGCATAGCCCCCAGGTCGCGCCCCCGCTTGGTAGCGCCGATATCACTGGCAACGACCACCACGTCTTTAAAGGCTTTATCATTAAAATAATTACCCAGAATATTCAAAGCCGTAAGCTCGTCAACGGGTATATTAAAGAAACCCTGAATTTGCGCCGCGTGCAAGTCTACCGTTAGAACGCGGTTGGCACCGGCCACGGTGATCAGATCGGCCACCAGTTTGGCGGTAATGGGCACCCGGGGCTGGTCTTTCTTATCGGTGCGTCCGTAGCCATAGTACGGTATTACCGCCGTAATCCGTCCGGCCGAAGCCCGCTTGAGGGCATCGAGCATAATGAGGAGTTCCACCAGATTACTATTAACCGGAGAGGAGATTGGCTGAATAACAAAGGTATCACGCTGGCGGACATTCTCTTCAATACGAACAAAAGTATTTTCATTACTGAACTGCTTTACTTCACATTTACACAGGCTTATTCCCAGATAATCGGCAATCGCCTTAGCCAGAGCCGGATGAGCCCTGCCGCTTAATACCTTTAGTTCATCCATGAGTTAAAATCTCCTCTCATTATTCTACCTTGTTGCATCATTATTATAGCACTATTAAACAGCATCCTCACCCCCTGACCACTCTCCCGGAGGAAAGCTCTAAGCACTAAACTTGTTCAGGATTTAGATATTAGAATTTAGTACTTACTATAAAAGGGATAAGCAGTAAATGATACGGGGGGGCTGTCCTACCCTGACTCGAAGGATAAACGTGGGAATAGATAATGAGGGGGGGGGTTGGGGGGTGATATGATAAACTAAAGTAACATATCCCTCAGAGCCTTGAGATTTATGACATCTTCCTTATTATATTCAAGAAGAATGCTCAGGGCATCTAAATCAAAGGAATCGACATATTTCCACCAAAGCCTGACAGCTTCATAGCCGTTCATCTCGGTAAGTTTTCTATTTATCCCCAGCTGCCGTTCCACGGCTTTAAGTCCGCCGTAAAGATTATTCTGCCAGCAATCGTACATGAGGTCGTGATGTGAGAAGAGCTCCGTCAGGTTTATGCCTAACTGTGCGTAAATAAACGGTAAATCGAACCTGCTGCCATTATAGGTGTAAATAACATCGACGCCATTCAGGGCTTCCAGTATGCTGCGAGCCGTGACATCCCTGCCGACCAGTTGAACGAATTCGGCATCTTCACCATTACAGAGATGAATACCGATTACCGTAATTTCACAGTCGGAATATGTAAGACCGGTAGTTTCAATATCCAGATAAGCTTCAACAGTCGGCATTTGCCCCATTGCCTATGGTGTACACTTGGCCTGTATGGAACGTAACAGCAGCGGAGTATTACCGATAGCTGACAGGACACTTTTGCGAGTACTTTTCATATCTTGTTACTTTCTACACGACCACCTGATTTTGATAATAGATATAACGTCCTAAACCGGGGCGGGTCAGTCATCAATCCCGGGTATAGGGAAGCGCCGGCACATCTGCGCTATTTCCTGCTTTACTTCATCCCGGACTTCCGGGCTATCTGGATGAGTAATTACTTTAACAATCAGTGCGGCGATGAGCTTCATTTCTTCTCTTCCCAGACCGCGCGTGGTTACGGCCGGCGTACCCAGTCTGATGCCACTGGTCACCCAAGGGGGGCGGGAGTCAAAGGGAATAGCGTTTTTATTTACAATGATACCGGCGGTTTCCAGAGCCTCCTCGGCCTGGATGCCGGTGACCCCGGTTTCGGTCAGGTCTACCAGCATCAGGTGATTATCGGTACCGCCCGATACCAGACGGAGCCCCCGCCGCTGTACTTCCGAGGCCAGTACAAGGGCATTTTCCAGGATTGACCGCTGGTAATCGACAAACCCAGACTGCATGGCTTCATAGAGCGCCACCGTCTTGGCGGCGATGGCATGCATCAGGGGTTTACCCTGCGTTTCCGGGAAAACGGCAGCATCGACGGCTCTTGCCAGCTCCTTCCGGCAGAGTATCAAACCGCCGCTGGTGCCCCGCAGCGTCTTATGCGTGGTGGTAGTCACCAAATCGGCATAGGGGATGGGGGTGGGGTGCAGCCCGGCGGCTACCATACCGGCAATATGTGCCATATCAACCATGAGCCTGGCCCCGACGGAGTCGGCGACGCGGCGAAAGCGCTCGAAGTCGATAATCCTGGAATACGCCGTGGCGCCGGCGACGATTAATCTGGGTTTGTGCTCATTGGCCAGCCTTTCCACCGCCGGGTAATCGATGCGTTCCGTCTCACGGTTCACACCGTAGTGGACAAAATTATATGACCTGCCGGAAAAGGTAACCGGAGAACCGTGGGTCAGGTGCCCGCCGTGCGCCAGGTCCATCGCCATTACCGTGTCGCCGTATTCCAGTAGGGCAAAATAGGCGGACATATTAGCCGCGGAGCCGCTGTGGGGCTGGACATTGGCGTGCTCGGCGTGGAACAGCTCTTTGGCACGCTTAACGGCCAGTTCCTCGATAGCATCCATGTTTTCACAGCCGCCGTAATAGCGCCTGCCGGGGTAGCCCTCGGCGTATTTATAGGTCAAAAACGAGCCCTGGGCTTCAAGTACCGCCCGGCTGGTATAGTTTTCGGAAGCAATGAGATTTACCGTCTCCCTCTGCCGCTGTTTATCCGCATCCAGGATACGGGATATTTCCGGGTCGGTCTGACTTAAGAAACTCATCTACACTCTCTCCTGAAGGGGAAATTGAACACCGTACATAGTCTACAATGGCGGTATGAGAGTGTCAATTGGACGTGCGGACGACTATATTACCAAATAGTCGCCAACCACTTGACAAAGCAGAAACGCATTCCTATAATAAAAAGAAACCCCCACTTGTTTAACAGTCTTTTCCTGTTTCCATTGAAAATAGTGCAATAATTTATTCGCGAGGCACTGTGTACAATTCCCGTTTTAGCTCCTTAATAGACTCCCTGAGATAAGACTGGATATTTTCCAGGTATTTTGGAGTTTGGTACTCGTATATGCCGAAGTATATCTTTGTAACCGGAGGCGTGGTAAGTTCCGTAGGAAAAGGCATCACCGTCGCCTCAATCGGCACCATCCTGAAGAGCCGCCAGGTCACCGTAGCTGTCCAGAAGCTCGACCCCTACCTGAACGTTGACCCCGGCACGATGTCGCCTTATCAACACGGCGAGGTATTCGTCACCAAAGACGGGGCGGAGACTGACCTCGACCTGGGCAACTACGAGCGCTTCATCGATGCCGAGTTCACGGCGGACTCCAACGTCACCTCGGGGCAAATCTATAGCACCATCATCGCCAAAGAAAGGCACGGTGACTTCCTGGGCGGCACCATCCAGATTGTGCCTCACCTGACGACCGAGATTAAGGACAAATTCAAGCAACTGGCCGATAATTCCGCAGCCGACGTGGTTCTCATCGAAGTGGGCGGTACCGTGGGCGATATCGAGGGGCAGCCGTTCCTGGAGGCTATCCGGCAGATGCGTAACGATGTCGGCAGGAATAACGTCCTCTATATACACGTCACTTTTCTCCCCTACCTCAACTCTACCGGAGAACTAAAGACCAAGCCTACCCAGCACAGCGTCAACGAGTTGCGGCGTATCGGTATCCAGCCCGATGTTATTATCTGCCGCAGCGATTATGAAATATCGGAAGGAATCCGCGATAAGATATCGCTGTTCTGCGACGTGGAAAAGCAGGCGGTTATTCCTTTACCCACCGTGGAGACGATATATGAAATACCCCTGATGCTGGAAGAATGCGGACTGGGACAGTTGGTTGTGGAGAGGCTCGGCATCAAGGCACACCCTGCCGACTTGCGGGAGTGGCGGGGGCTTGTAGAACGTATCAAGATACCGCACGAGCCGGTAAATATCGCCCTGGTCGGTAAATACGTCGAACTTAACGATGCTTACTTCTCCGTACGCGAGGCACTCTACCACGCCGCCCTCCATAATGATAAAGAACTCAATCTAATCTGGGTTCACTCCGAGGAGCTTGACAGGGACGGCGCCGATAATTTGTTGCGTACCGCCCAGGGCATCATCGTCCCCGGCGGTTTCGGCGACAGGGGCATCGAGGGCAAGATAAAGGCAGCCAAATATGCCCGCGAGAACAAAATTCCTTACCTGGGATTGTGCCTGGGACTGCATGTTATGGTGATTGAGTTTGCCCGCCATGTTTTCAACTCGGCCGGGCCTAACTCAACCGAATTTAACCCATCCACCCCTTACCCGGTCATCGACCTTCTGCCTGAACAAAAGCAGATAAAAGACAAGGGAGCCACGATGCGGCTGGGTAATTACCCGTGTAAGCTCCTGGATGGCACCCTTGCCGCCAGAGCTTACGGCCGACCCCTGGTGCAGGAACGCCATCGGCACCGCTTTGAATTTAACAATGAATTCCGTGAGCCGTTGTATAAAGCCGGAATGATTTACAGCGGCGTTTCCCCCGACGATAGCCTGGTCGAGGTCTGTGAACTGGCCGAGCACCCCTGGATGGTAAGCTGCCAGTTCCACCCCGAATTCCTTTCCCGTCCCGGTCGCCCCCACCCCCTCTTCCGCGACTTTGTCGGGGTGGCTAAAGATATACTGCGTGAAGGAGCTCAACCCCCGCTACCCCTTTCAACCTAATTGAGGAGGAGAAGCGAATGCGTATCTTTCTGGATACCGCCAATGTCGAAGAAATCAGGCAGGCCGCCCGGCTGGGTATTATCAGCGGGGTAACCACCAATCCTTCATTACTATCCAAAGAGGCAACATCCGACTACGAAACCGTGACCAAAAAAATCTGCTCTATAGTTAGCGGCCCCGTTTCAGCGGAAGTACTATCGGAAGACGCCGATTCTATGATAGCCGAGGCCCGTACCAAGGCGGCGTGGGCACCCAACGTTAACATTAAGATACCAATCACGGCCGAAGGCCTCCGGGCAACTTCGGCACTGAACAAGGAGAATATCAAGGTAAATATGACCCTGTGTTTCTCGGCAAACCAGGCGCTCCTCGGGGCGGTAGCCGGGGCAACCTACGTCAGCATATTCATCGGCCGGCTGGACGATGCCGGCCATGACGGTATGCAGGTGGTCGAGGATGTCCGGGCCATACTCGATAACTACCCCGAGCTGGATACCCAGGTAATCGCCGCCAGTATCAGGCACCCGCTGCACTTTACCCGGGCCGCTCTGATAGGCGCGGATATTGCTACGGTTCCTTATAAAGTACTGATGCTGATGATACAACACCCGATGACCGATACCGGCATCAAACGCTTCCTGGCCGACTGGGAAAGCGTTGCCAATAAATAAAACAAGAAAGGTAACAATACCCCTTCCTGTCCGGGAGACGGGATGAGAGTGAGGTGGAATTATGAATATTACGGAACTTGAAAGCAAGAGCAAGGACGAACTGGTGGAAATGGCCAAGGGAAAAGGCATTTCCAGCCCGGCCACTCTGAAGAAGAATGACATCATCATGCGCCTGCTGGAAACGCACACCGAGGAGCAGGGCAATATCTTCTGTAGCGGCATACTGGAAATTATGAGTGACGGCTATGGCTTCCTCAGGCAAGAAACGATGTTGCCCAGCCAGACAGACGTATATATCTCACCATCACAAATTCGTCGCTTCGGCCTGCGTAACGGGGACATGGTTACCGGACAGGGCAGGCCTCCGAAAAGTAACGAAAAATATTTCAGTCTGCTCCAGGTAGTAGCTATCAATAATATCGACCCCGAGATTGTTAGAACCCGACAACCTTTCGGGTCGCTCACCCCCACCTTCCCGGACCGTCTCATCAACCTTGAGTACGACCCCTCCGACCTCTCTTCCCGTCTTCTTAACTTAATCGCCCCCATCGGACGCGGTCAGCGCGGCCTAGTAGTATCGCCGCCCAAGGCCGGTAAAACGCTTTTATTAAAATCGATTGCCAGTGCCATCACCAAGAGCTACGAAGATATTCACCTGATGGTATGTCTCATCGGCGAGCGCCCGGAAGAGGTTACCGATATGAGGCGCTCGGTCAGCGGCGAGGTAATCGCCGCCACTTTCGACGAAATGGTAGAGAACCAGACACGCGTGGCGGAACTGGCGCTGGAAAGAGCCAAACGATTGGTGGAAAGCGGCAAGGACGTGGTCATTCTCCTGGATGGCGTTACACGCCTGACCCGCGCCTATAACCTGGCCATGCCTTCCAGCGGCCGTACCCTGTCCGGCGGCATCGACCCCGCCGCCCTGCACCCCGCCAAGCGCTTTTTCGGCGCCGCCCGCAACACCGCCGAAGGCGGCAGCCTTACCATCATCGCCACCTGCCTCATCGATACGGGCAGTCGCATGGACGACCTTATTTATGAGGAATTCAAGGGCACCGGTAACATGGAGCTTCACCTCGACCGGAGGCTTTCGGAACGACGCATCTTCCCGGCCATGGATATCCCCCGCAGCGGCACCCGGCGCGAGGAACTGCTGCTGGGCGAAGAGACGTTAAAGCAGGTATGGCTCCTGCGACGCATGGTGGGGATAATCGCCTCCGACCCCAATAACTTCGCCGAGGCGACGGAGCGGGTGCTGGAGCGCATGCGCAAGTCCAAGAACAACGCCGAATTCCTGGTAGGTTTGAACAAGGAGATGTAAAACATGTTACAAATCAGAAAAACCTATATAGAAGTCAACCCCGAACTGCTCTATGCTGAGATAAGAGACTTTACACTTAAGCAGGGAGCCAGCCTAGGCGAGGATAAGATAGAGACCTATACCCTTCCGGACGAATCGGCGTCATTTGTTTCCCGCGGCACATTGACGTTCAACGTCAAAGATAAGCCGGGAAAAGAGTGCCTGCGCGTGCATATGGTCGGCTCTGCCAGGGGCGAGACGAAGCTCATGATAGACGTTGCCGAAAAGCTTTTCCCCAAAGAGAAACTGGCCGCATTACAGGAAGATATCGATTTTATCTTTAAATCCTACGAACCGGAGGAATAATCGTTCCCATGTATGACAAGTAGCCCGATTAGAGTACTTGCCCATAAATTTTTTGTCTATTTCCCAAAAAGCACGTCTATAGCTGCCTCATTTTCTTTGGTAATATCCTCTTGAGACCTCTCATGATATTGTTTACTACGTTGTCTCGCCTCGGTTTCATCTTTACGCTGCCATTCTCTTATACTACTGATGATTTTTTCCAGTCCTTTACGGTTCGGTGAATCTTTGACGCTATCTGGAACAGTTAACCCGGTATCAAGTACATCTTCGGCGACAAAGATAGGAACATCGTTGAGTACCGCGAGTGCGATGGCATCACTCGGGCGCGCATCAACCTCACTTGTCTTTTTACCGCAGCGCATTTTAACCACCGCATAGAAGGTGTCTTCTTTCAGCGCTACAACACGTACCTCTTCCAGCCGGGCATTGATACCCTGAAGAAGGCTGGAGAAAAAATTGTATGTCATCGGCCTCGGCATGGCAAAATCACTTAAGCCCATGGCGATACATTGTCCTTCGTGGGGACCTATCCAAATCGGCAGCAGGCGCCTACCGGCTTCATCATAAAGTACGACAACATAAGGTGTTGTAGAATAAGGTGTTATCGGCACCTGCCCTTCTTTTCGTTCTACCTTAATCACATCAGCGATAGTAACCCTGACCATTGCTTTCCTCCTTTTTTCCTTCGGAACTATTTCCGGGTAATGTTCCAACAATACTGCCTTGAGTCGCTGACGGGCGCGGTGCAGGCGTACCTTGACCGTGCCTGCCGGAATATTTATCATCGTCACAATTTCCTGTAAACTCAATTGAGCGTAATAGAATAATAGAAGGATATCCCTGTAGGCGGGAGAGAGTGAATTGACCGCCGTCAGTACGGTTTGATATTGCTCCCTTTCTTCAGCAATCTTCTCCGGTGTTAAAACCGGGCTGTAAAAAGGGGCAGGGAAAAAATGCAGACCTTCCATAATCGCTTCTAAAGAGAAAAAGGCTATCTTATGGTCGCGTAAACGACTCCGGTAAACATTCAACATAATGCCGTAGAGCCAGCTCTTGAACCGCGCCGGATTGCGTAAGTTGCCGAGGGAGAGATATGCCTGAACCATTGCCTCCTGTGCTAGCTCCTGCGCGCTTTCCTCCTCCGGGGCCAGCCGCATCGCGAACCTTTGCATCGGAATGTGATACCGCTGCGCGAGTACGCCGAAGGCGTCCTTGTCGCCCCGACGCGCCAATTCAACCAGTTCGATATCAGGTCTCTTGTCCAAAGACACTCCTGCTTTAGGTATTACACTATATAGTGGTGATTTAAGATAAAAAGGTTACATGTAACAAATCGAGATTGAATTTATCCTAATTCTTACGAGGTCAAGGAATAATATATTTCGTGTCACTACCTAGCCTTAGGATACGACCCCAAAATTCTCACGAACACCGCGTGCTCTTCCAGCGCCTTTAGAGCCTCGCCGATGTCCTTCTCTTCGCGGTGACCGGAGAAGTCCATATAGAAGTTATACTCCCAGGGCTGGTGGCGTGTCGGACGGGACTCCAGCTTGGTCAGGTTTATCTCCCGGGAAGCGAACTCACGGAGGCAGTCGTAAAGCGCCCCCGGCTTATGTTTGAGGGAAAAGACGATGGACGTCTTGTCGTTGCCCGTGGGCGGGGAATCTTCTTTAGACAGAACAAAGAACCGGGTAAAATTGTGCGGGTTGTCCTCTATTTCCCGCGCGATTATCTTCATGCCGTAAATCTCGGCGGCCCTGGCGCTGGCAACGGCGGCGCTATCCGTCAGACCATGCTCCTTTATTATTTTGACGCTGCCCGCCGTGTCCGATGCCGGAACAAGCTCGCAGTTGAGGTGGTTTAAAAAATTACGGCACTGGCCGAGCGCCTGCGGGTGGGAATAAACCGTTTTTATCGTGTCCAGAGTAGCCCCTGCGACGGCTATCAAGCAGTGGCTGATACGCAGCTCCGCCTCGCCACAGACCATCAGGGGCGAGTCCGGCAGGAGGTCGTACGCCCGGGTGATGCTTCCCTCCAGAGAGTTCTCGACGGGAACCATGGCGAAAGGCACGTCGCCGTTTTCCACCGCTTCAAATACCTCATCGAGGCTTTCGTAAGGCACGCCCTTGGTAGATTTGCCGAAGAAGCGGATGGCGGCCTCCTCCGTGTATGCGCCCGGCTCTCCCTGGTAAGCCACGGCAACGCCCTGGATTTTCCGGCAGGCATCGATGATGCTGCGGTATATATTCTCCATATCGCTGGGGCTTATTCTCTTATCCCGCGCCATGCTCCGGACATTACGCAGGACTTTAAGCTCTCTTTCCCGGTCCTCGATAAGGCGGCTATCCTCTTTCTTACCCCGGCCGATTTCCTCGGCTATTCTTATCCGCTCGCTGATAAGCTCGACGAGACGGGAGTCTATTTCATCAATCTTTTTTCGTAAATCATCAAGGCTCATTTTATCACCCTCGGAATCAGACCTGCCCTTATGGCGAAATCGCAGAGCGTTACCGCCATCATGGCTTCAACCACCGGCACCGCCCTGGGGACGATGCAGACATCATGCCTGCCTCCGATTTTCAGAGTCGCCCTTTCCATTTTTATTATTTCTACCGTCTCCTGCTCCCCGGCGATGGAGGAAGTCGGCTTTACGGCCACCCTGACGATTACAGGCATGCCGTTGCTGATTCCACCGAGAATCCCGCCGGCGTTATTGGTCGTCGTCACTATTTTATCTCCCTGGACGGAAAACGGGTCGTTATTTTGCGAACCCTTTTTACGAGCTGCCGCAAACCCGGCACCGAACTCTACTCCCTTTACAGCCGGTATAGCCAGCAACGCTTTGGCTAAATCCCCGTCAAGGTTATCGAAGACCGGCTCTCCCAGGCCGACCGGCACATTCAGGGCAATACCCTCGATAATCCCCCCGAGGCTGTCGCCTGCCTGCTTCGTTTTGCCAATAAGCTCCGCCATCTTCTTTGAGGCGGCGGGGTCGGCACAGTACAGGGGGTCGGCCCCGGCCATTTTCCTGATTTCATCAAACGATACCGGCTTTATGCCGATGCCGCCGATTTCCACCGTATGGGCAATAATTTCAACGCCAATAAGGTCGAGGAGCTTTCTGGCAACCGCTCCCGCCATGACGAAGGTGGCGGTAATCCGCCCGGAAAACCTGCCCCCGCCGCGCCAGTCGTTGAAACCGCCGTATTTCATATACGCGGTGTAGTCGGCATGGCCCGGCCGCAACCTGAACCTGATGTTCTCATAATCGGTATCGTCAATATCCTCGTTCCTTATCAGCAGGCAAACGGGGGCGCCGGTAGTGCAGCCATCACTGACCCCGGCCAGAATCTCCACTTTGTCCTTCTCCCGCCGGGTGGTTGACGCGGCGCCCTCGCCGGCGCGGCGCCTGTCCACCTCTTTCTGTATGTCCGCCCCGGTCAGGGGCAGACCGGCGGGGCAGCCATCGACGACGACTCCCATACATTTACCGTGGCTTTCGCCGAAGCTGGTTACGGAAAACAATCTGCCGATACTATTTTGCATCTATCTCCAATTCTCCACCTGCGTTTTTCAAAGTTTCCCAGAAATTCGGAAACGTCTTGGCGACACATTCGGCCCCTTCGACAATAATACCGCCAAGGGCAGCGCCGAGCACGCTGAAAGCCATGGCAATCCGGTGGTCGCTGTGACTATCAACGATAACGGGCTCTTTCTCCTCTTCAGCCTTGTCCCCGGCTTCGCCCTCTTTCTCTTTATCTTTTTCCTCTTCTTCCTCCTCATCTGTCTTCGGCTTCTGGGTCTTCAAGCCGGCAATAGCAAGCCTGTCTCTATCTTCGGTTACGGTAACGCCTATCCTCTCCAGGCCTTCTTTAATAGCGACTACCCGGTTCGACTCTTTAATGCGGGCACGCTCTATACCGGTAAATACACTGGTGCCTTCAGCCAGAGCTGCCAGCACCGCCAGAGTCGGCAAAAGGTCAATACAATCGGAAAGGTCGGCGGTTATTGCCCGCAGGCTACCCGCGCTCACGGTGATGGAATTCCCGGCTACCCTTACCTTAGCGCCCATGCTACGCAGGAAGTCCATCAACACGCGGTCGCCCTGAAGGCTAGAAGTGCTCAGATTATCTACCGTCACCTCTCCGGAAACCGCCCCCATCGCCAGATAATAAGAAGCCGATGACCAATCACCTTCGATTTCCAACCGCGTCGGCTTATAGGCCTGTCGGCGCACGACGAATTTATCGAACTCGGTCCGGACATTTATCCCGAATTTTTTCTGACACCAGAGCGTCATCAGAACGTAAGACTTTGATGTCATGGGAGTAGTCAGCCCTATTTTCGTTTCTTTTTTAGCGAAGGGAGCGATGAGGAGAAGGGCCGAGATAAATTGCGAACTAATATTACCCGGCAAATCCGTCATTCCTCCCTCGAAGTTACCGCCCTGGATGGTTACCGGAGGCGTCGTTTTGCCTTCCAGCGAGCCCTTTATCCCCAGCTTTTTTAACGCCTCGACCAGAGACTTTACCGGTCTTTTGGAAAGCGACGGGCCGCCGGTAAGCGTGTGTTTGCCGGCAATAAGCGAACATATAGCGGTCATAAACCGCAGTGTTGTCGCCGATTCGCCGCAGAACAGGGCTTCGGTCGGTACCCGTATAGTCCCCCCGGTGACCAGCCACTTATCTTTTTCTTTGCGGATATTAATGCCGATTTTACTCAGGGCATCGGCGGCAGCACTGGTATCGTCGCTGACCAGCGGATTAACAATCTCACTATTTCCCCGGCTCAGAGCAGCGCACATCAACGCCCGTATGGTCATGCTCTTTGAAGAAGGGACGACTACATTCCCTTTTATTTCACTTTTCTTAATGCTAACTCTCATTATCTTTGATTTTCCCTATGATTTTCTTGACTACCATATCGATGCTCATTCTGGTAGTATTTACCGTAATATCGGCCGACCGCTCATAGTAAGGTCTGCGGAATTTTATAAGCTCCTCGACTTGACTCGCCCGGTCAGACACATCGAGCAGCGGCCTTTCATCTTCATCTCCCGATGTACGTTTTATAATTACCTGCGGCGATGCCGTCAGGCAGATGACAATACACTCTTTCCTTAGCCGGTCAATGTTTATTTTATTAAGAACGACACCGCCACCGCAAGCGATAACGGCATTTTTTTTATTCGCGACCTCCCGGGTCGCCTCGATTTCAAGCTCCCTGAAGCTAATCTCGCCGTTTTCGCGAAAAATTTCAGGAATGGACTTCCCGGCTTTCTTCTCAATTACCGCATCCAGCTCAATGAACTCCTTACCCAGTTTTTCGGCCAGCAGCTTACCCGCCACCGTTTTCCCCGTCCCCATGAAACCTATCAGGGCGATGCTAGTCTTCATGTTTCTCCAGTATTTTTATAGCTTCTTTCCGCATCAAAGCAATTGGAGCCGTATGCCCCGTCCACTGCTCGAAAGCCAAGGCACCCTGCCAGGCAAGCATATCGATTCCACTAATCGTTTGAGCACCGGCGGCCTCAGCTTCCCTGAGTAACCTGGTGACAATGGGATTATAGACAACGTCGAAAACAACCAGATTTTGTTTAAGTAATGCGGCAGGAACCGGGCTCTCATCATCAGCGGGACTCATCCCCACGCTGGTAGCGTTAACGAGGACATCCGCTTTTTCCAGGGCTTCGGCCAGATACTTGTCACAAAGTTCCAGAACACGCACCAACCTGCCGAAATCCTCTTTAATAATCTCGGCGATGACTTCCGCCCAGTCAAGCTCCAGTTGCCGGTTGAGGATAGTCAGAGTAGCATTTTTTTCCGCAAGGAGGTAAGTAATCGCCCTCGATGCGCCGCCGGCACCCAGAACGACGATATTTTTGCCCCCCGGCTCAACCCCGCCCTCCTGCAACGCCCGGAGAAATCCTTCGGCATCGGTGTTATAACCCCTCAGTTCGCCGTCTCTATTCACCACGGTATTCACCGCGCCGATTTTCTCGGCCAGGGGGTCGAGGCCGTCCAGCAGGGGTATAATCGATACCTTGTGGGGTATCGTGACGTTAAATCCGCTTACGTTCAGTGCCCGCAGGCCGGCGACGGCCTCAGCCAGCTGTTCCGGGGCCACCCGGAACGGAATGTAGATGTAGTCCAACTTCATTTTTTTAAAGGCGGCATTGTGCATCACCGGCGACATGGTATGCTCGACGGGGTCGCCGATAAGCGCGCAAATTCTGGTTTTACCGGTAATTTCTTTTTTAGCCATCTCCAAGCATATTATAAAGTATTTTCAAGTCATCAACTGTTATCTGCCCGGCGGCGGACTCACGCCCTTGTTCAATCGAGGCATAGGTGAAATAACCGCCGATCAGCGTGCAGAGGACCCGGGATATTTGCCCCGCCGCACCCATGGCGAATGAGACCACTTTTGTCTCCGGAAAACCGGATATAAGCTGCAAAACAGCGATATTATCCGCCAGATTGCGGGCGGTAGTCACTACCTTGCAGATATCGGCGCCGGCGGCTATCTGCTTTTTAATAATCTCACGCATCTTCTCCAGAGGCGGCGTTTCCTTGATATTATGATAGGAAATCAGGCACTCGGCCCGGCCCTTAATATCCCTGACTACTCTATCAACTCCCGGCGCGGTAAGTTCAATATCTATAATACCGGCCCCCAGTTCCACAGCGTCGAGAAGCGCTGCTATTCTCTCCGACTCGCCGCCTTTCCAGCCTCCCCCCTCATCAGCCCGCCGATTGCAAGCCAACCACGGCTTTTTCAGATGTTTAGCTATATCCCGCCAGCCGCTGCCGACAAGGTCGATGCGTAACTCAAAAAGGCCAACCATCGACTCGACTCTTTTTACAGCATCGATGTCGCTGTTTATGACGGCGGCACATATCAAAGGTCTACCCCCGGCCAACCAGCACCTCCTCCACCAGAGAAGGGTCTACCTCGTCACTGACAAAGGCATTCCCGATGGCCCTCAACAGGACGAATCTTACCTTATCCTGCAACACCTTTTTATCGTGCCGCATGGCCTCCATTATTGCTCCTTTATCGGTATCCGGCACCTCGGTGGGCAACCCGGCTTTCCCGATAATACCCTCCAGTTTGGCTACCTCACTCCCGTCGAGTATGCCCATCCGGCTGGATATTTCAGCTTCCACCATCATACCGATAGCCACAGCCTGGCCGTGTTTTAGCCGGAAACCGGAGACCGCTTCCAGGGCGTGGCCTATGGTATGACCGTAATTAAGGATAACCCTCAGGCCTGCCTCTCTTTCGTCTTTCTCCACTATTCCGGCTTTAATCCTGGCCGTCTCCACAACGATAGTCTCCAGCACCGAGGGGTGGTACTCCAGGGCTTTATTCATGTTGATATCAAGAAAATTAAAAAGATTCCTGTTACCGATAGCGGCACTCTTGATGACCTCGGCCAGCCCGTTGGCCAGCTCGATTTCCGGCAATGTCGGCAACGTGTCGATATCGGCCACGACCATTATCGGCTGATAAAATACACCGATGATATTCTTCAACTGGCCGTGGTCCACGGCCGTTTTACCGCCGATGCTGCTATCCACCTGCGCCAGCAGGGTGGTCGGCACCTGTACCAGCGGCACCCCGCGCATATAGGTCGCCGCCACGAAACCGGCCAGGTCGCCAATTACCCCACCCCCCAAAGCCAAGACAGGAGTACTCCTTTCCGCGTAAGCCTCTGTCAGGTCGTCATATAGCCTGCCGGCGGTTTCCAGAGTCTTGTTCTCTTCGCCTGTCGGCACTTTCAGGATGGTAACATCGAATCCCGTATTGGCAAGACCCCGTTCGAGATCATCAACGTAAAGGCCTTCAATAGTGGTATCGGTGATAATGACTGTCTTGCCGGAAAAACCCCTCTCCTTCAGCCATAGTCCTATCCGCGCCAGTAATCCGCTCCCCACGCGTATCTCGTAGCTGTACCTGCCGAGCTCTACTTTTAATTTTTTCATTTATGTCATTTTACCTCTACTTACCCCGGCATGCAATAACACCGCCAATATCCACCAATCTGACGCAAATATCAATATAATTATTCTGATTAAAGCTAATTTATTCATAGATTCCTTTATAGGTTTTATTTGCTTTTGGTTGTTCCTATGATATAATTCGTTACAAATGAAAGCAACTATCAGGACAAGGCTACTTATTGGGCTTTGGATAGTCGTTACTGCTTTGTTAGCAATATTCACGAATACAACCATATTAGCCATATTTTCAGTCATTTTTATGCTTATTTGGGTTATTTCTCTTATTCTTGATAATGTGAAACAACAACCAAAGCATTAGAAATACTACCGCTCCTATTCCATATAAAATCCCCATCAATTGATAATTACCCATTCTCTAATCCCTCCTGCAACTAAATGCAAACAAAACCCCTTTATAAGGATGTTGACATATAGTACCATTTTATGCTAAATTTAATATTTAGTGCTCAGAATTCAGTAATAGCAGATAGCCCGGGCAATAATACCTCGGTCTAACGCTAGAATTCTAGAATGGATGGGCTACGGCTCATCCATTGTAATTGTAGGGGGATAGGAAGAAGACGATGCCAACAATAAATCAGCTGGTTCGCAAGGGGCGCAAGAAGGCCTTCAAGAAGGACAAGACGCCGGCGCTGGGGTACGCCTATAATGCCCTGAAGAACCGGGTACAGATGGGTAAGAGTTGCCCGCAGAAACGGGGCGTCTGCGTACAGGTAAAGACGACTACACCCAAGAAGCCCAATTCCGCCCTGCGTAAAATAGCCAGGGTTCGGTTGACCAACCATATGGAAGTCACCGCCTATATACCCGGTGAAGGGCACGAGTTGCAGGAACACTCGGTAGTACTGATTCGCGGCGGCCGCGTTAAAGACCTGCCCGGTGTCCGTTACCATATCATCCGGGGGGCACTGGATACTACCGGCGTCAGTAATCGCAAGCGAGGCCGTAGCAAGTACGGCGCCAAAAGAGCTAAAGAAAGGGCCGAGACTACTTAGTCCGAGGGGATACCATGCCGAGAAGAGCTAGAGCGGTAAAAAGAGAAGTCAGTCCGGATGCGAAATATCGCAGCGCCACCGTATCCCGGTTGATTACTAAAATCATGCTATGCGGTAAGAAGAGAACGGCTGAGAAAATAGTCTACGGCGCTCTCGAAAAACTCGGGCAGCAGGTCTCCAAAGACCCGGTGGAGGCACTGGAACAGGCGGTAAGAAACGCCACTCCACTTCTTCAGGTCAAGCCGAGGCGTGTCGGCGGCGCTACCTACCAGGTACCGGTGGAAGTCCAGCCCGACCGCGGACTCTTCCTGGCCCTGACATGGCTGGTGAACTCCGCCCGGTCCCGAAAAGGCAAGGCGATGATGGAGAAACTGGCCGACGAGCTCTCCGAAGCCTTCAAGGGACAGGGAGCGACAATTAAGAAACGTGAAGATACTCACAGAATGGCCGAGGCCAACCGGGCCTTTGCTCACTACAGATGGTAAGGGGATTTTTGAGTAATAGCAGTATTAAAGTGAAAAAACCAGTAAAAGCGGGGGAGGAGAGATTGCCCAGGAGTTTCCCACTAGAGGATATCCGGAATATAGGCATAATCGCCCACATCGATGCCGGTAAGACCACCGTCACCGAGAGGATACTCTATTATACCGGGCGTACCTATAAAATCGGCGAGGTGCACGAAGGCACCGCTGTCATGGACTGGATGGCGCAGGAAAGGGAACGCGGCATTACCATCACGGCGGCTGCGACGACCTGCTACTGGAGCGAGTACCGCATCAATATTATCGACACGCCGGGGCACGTGGACTTTACCGCCGAGGTAGAACGTAGCCTCAGGGTACTTGACGGAGGAGTGGTTGTGTTTGATGCTGTTGCCGGTGTCGAGGCGCAGTCGGAAACCGTCTGGCGGCAGGCTAACAGTTATAAAGTGCCCAGGATATGCTTTATCAACAAGATGGACCGCATCGGCGCCAATTTTACCCGGACTCTCTCCATGATTGAAACGCGACTTGGGGCGACGCCTCTGGCGATACAGCTCCCCCTGGGTTCTGAAGATAATTTCCGGGACGTTATCGACCTCGTCGAAAATAAGGCCTGGCGTTTCAATACCGACCCTGACAGAGGGCCCGAAGAGATACCTTTACCGGATTCTGAAAAAAGCAGAATTACCGAGTTAAGACAGACATTGATAGCCAAACTGGCCGAACATGACGATGTGATGATGATAGCCTTTATTGAGGGTGATGAGGTTAAACCCGATGAATTAAAGCAAGCTCTGAGACGGGTAACCCTGAAAAACGAAGGGGTGCCCGTTATTTGCGGTAGCGCCCTGAAGAATATGGGTATTCAGCCCCTGATGGATGCCATCGCTGATTATCTCCCCTCCCCCCTTGAAGTACCTCCCGTAGAAGGTACGAATACCAAGACGGGTGAGAAGAGCATCCGTGAGGCCAGCGACGAAGCTCCCTTCTCCGCCTTGGCTTTCAAAGTTGTCACCGACCCGTTTGTAGGCAGGCTGGTCTATTTTAGAGTCTATTCGGGTAAGGTTAAGGTGGGAGCACACGTATATAACCCCACCAGGGGACGGCCGGAACGCATCGGCCGTCTTTTATTGATGCATGCCAACCACCGTGAGGATGTCGACATCGCGGATACGGGGGCGATTGTCGCCACGCTGGGCCTGAAAAACACATTCACCGGCGATACCCTCTGCGACTCCTCCAAGGCGATAATCCTGGAATCGATAAAATTCCCCGAGCCGGTGATATCCGTCGCCATCGAGCCCAAGACCAGAATCGACCAGGACAAGCTGGGCGACGCCCTGCAGAAACTGACCGAGGAGGACCCGACTTTTAAAGTGGTTTATAACGAGGAAACGGGGCAGACCGTTATCTCGGGCATGGGCGAGCTTCACCTCGAAGTAATCGTAAGCCGTCTCATCAGCGAGTTCAGGGTGGGCGTAAAAGTAGGCCGACCGCGTGTCGCCTATAAAGAGACGATTACCGTACCGGTGAAAGTGGAAGGCAAATTCATCCGCCAGAGTGGCGGCCACGGCCAGTACGGACACGTTAATGTTGAGCTTGAACCGCTGGAACGCGGCAGAGGCTTTGAGTTCGTCGATGCCGTAAAAGGCGGTATCATACCCAGGCAGTTTATTCCGCCGGTTCAGACAGGCATTAAAGAAGCCATGGAGACTGGCGTGCTCGCCGGTTATCCGGTGGTCGATATCAAGGCCACCATCTACGACGGCAGCTACCACGAGGTTGACTCCTCGGAGCTGGCCTTCAAAATGGCCGGCTCGATAGCACTGAGAGACGGCGTTAAGAAGGCGAAGCCCGTCCTCCTGGAGCCTATTATGAGCCTGGAAGTCGTGGCGCCAGAGCAATTCCTCGGCGATATTATCAGCGACCTTAACTCCAGGAGGGGACACATCGTTAAGATAGATACGCAGGATGAAATGTACGTTATCCACTGCCTGATACCCATGGCCGAGTCTTTCGGCTACGCCACGAGGCTGCGGTCGTTGACCCAGGGTAGGGCGACGCACTCCCTGGAATTTCATAGCTACGAGCAGGTACCGGCAGAAATCAAAGACGAAATTGTGGAAAAAACTGTAGGCAGGAAATATGGCTAAACAGAAAATACGCATCAAACTCAAGGGGTTCGACCATAAAGTGGTCGACCAGTCAGCGCGGCAGATTCTGGAAGCGGTGGAAAGCACCGGTGCTGTGGCCGTCGGGCCGGTACCGTTGCCCACACGCACCCAGAAATTCAGCGTTATCCGCTCCCCTTTTATCGACAAGGACTCTCAGGAGCAGTTTGAAATTCGCACGCACAAGCGCCTCATCGATATTGTCGAGACTACCTCCAAGACGATTGATGCCCTGACCAAGCTTAACCTGCCCTCGGGAGTGGAAATAGACATCAAGCTGTAAAAACCGTGGCACTGGTGAAATTATGACTGAAGGAATTATAGGCAAGAAGCTGGGAATGACCCAGGTATTCGTAGAGGGCGACAAGGCCGAGGCGGTAACCGCCATCGAGGCAGGCCCCTGTACTGTCATGCAGGTAAAGACTGTGGAAAGAGAAGGGTACAACGGCGCCCAGCTCGGTTTCAGCGAAGTGAAAAAAGTTAAGTCCGGCAAGCGCGGCAAAGCCAAGGAAAAAGAAACGACGAAATTCAGGTATCTACGGGAATTCCGACTTGACGAGAGCCAGCCGGTTGAAGTCGGCCAGAAGGTTGACGTCAGCCTGTTTAAAGTGGGAGACATCATCGATATTACCGGCACTTCCAGGGGCAAGGGTTTCGCCGGCACGGTAAAACGCCATCACTTTAAAGGCGGCCCCAAGACTCACGGCCAATCCGACCGCCACCGTGCTCCCGGCTCAATCGGCTCTACCACCACGCCCGGGCGGGTCTATAAAGGAATGCGTATGTCCGGGCACATGGGAAACCGGCGGGTAACCGCCAGCAACCTTGAGGTAATGCAGGCAGACCCGGCCCGCAACCTGATGCTGGTCAAGGGAGCCGTACCCGGAGCGGTAAATAGCCTGTTGTTGATACGCAAATCCAGGAGGGGGAAGAAGTAAGGTGCAGGTTCCAGTTTACGACCTTTCCGGAAAAGAAATCCGGCAGATTGAAGTGAGCGACGCGGTCTTTGCCATACCGTTTAACGAAGCGGTGGTGCACCAGGTAATGGTGGGCCTGCAGGCCAACGCCCGGCAGGGAACATCTTCAACGAAGACCCGAGGCAACGTTCACGGCAGTACCCGCAAGCTGTACCGCCAGAAGGGTACCGGCTACGCCCGCGCGGGAAGTAAAAAATCGCCGTTACGCCGCGGCGGAGGCATCACCTTCGGACCGCACCCGAGGGACTACCGCCAGCAGGTGCCCCGTAAAATGCGCCGTCTTGCCATCAGGTGCGTCCTTTCCGCCAAGGCTGACGATGGCGAATTGAAAGTCCTAGACAAATTTGATTTTAACGAGCCGAAAACCAAAAAGATGGCCGAAGTTCTGACGGCTCTCGGAGTAGACTCTTCCGCTCTCATTGTCACCCATGAACCGGAGGAGAACGTGATAAAATCGGCCCGCAATTTACCGGATGTTAAAACGATGCCGGCTAACGTGCTGAATATAATAGATATTCTTTCCCATAAAACGCTGCTGATGACCGAAGCTGCGGTACACGTAGCGGAAAAATTATGGGGCAACGGGTTAAAGCAAGGGGGAGATAATGCATCTGTACGAGGTGCTTCGCCGTCCGCTGGTAACTGAAAAAAACACGGAACTCCAGGCGCTCAATAAATACGCCTTCGAGATAGCTGGCGGGGCCAACAAGCCGATGATTAAGCAGGCTGTAGAAAAGGCTTTTAAGGTAAAGGTAACCGGAGTTAACATCGTTACCATGAAGGCCAAGACGCGCCGGATAGGAAGGCGGCAGGTGCAGACGCAACCCTGGAAAAAAGCAATCGTCACCCTCCAGCCGGGCGACAAGATAGAGTTCTTTGAAGGTGTATAGCATGAAGGGGGAAGCTGAGTGCCATTAAAAAATTATCGTCCGACATCCCCGGGCCGACGGGGCATGAGCGGCTATACCTTCGACGAGATAACCAAGGACAAGCCGGAGAAATCGCTGCTCCTGCCCAAGAAAAAGCAGGCCGGCCGTAATTTCCGCGGTAAAATAACCGTGCGTCATCGGGGCGGCGGAGAGAAACGCCGACTGCGTATAATAGATTTTAAACGGGATAAATTCGATATCCCCGGCCGTGTGGCCGCCATCGAATACGACCCCAATCGCTCGGCGCGCATCGCCCTTATTTTCTACGTCGATGGGGAAAAACGCTATATACTGGCCCCCGTTGGGCTGAACGTGGGCGACACGATAATGTCCGGAACCAACGCCGAGATTAAACCGGGAAATACCCTGCCCATGAAGAACATGCCATCGGGCACGGAGATACATAATATAGAAATGGTGCCCGGCAAAGGCGGCCAGATGGTACGCAGCGCCGGTGCATCGGCCCAGCTGATGGCTAAAGAAGGAAAGTACGTCCTGCTTCGTTTGCCATCCGGCGAGCTACGCCGCGTTAGCAGCGATTGTATGGCCACCATCGGGCAGACAGGCAATATTGAGCACCAGAACATCAACCTGGGCAAGGCAGGCCGTAAGAGGCACATGGGCTGGCGACCCACGGTGAGGGGCTCCGCCATGTCCCCGCGTGACCATCCTCATGGGGGCGGCGAAGGCCGTTCGCCGGTCGGTATGCCCGGGCCGAAGACGCCTTGGGGTAAACCGGCCCTGGGTTATAAAACACGCAAGCCGAAGGCTTCCGACCGAATGATTGTCAAGCGTAGAGGAAAATAGGCGGATAGAGAGGTACTATGTCAAGGTCAACGAAAAAAGGACCGGCGGTTGACGAAAAGCTGGGAAAGAAAATAGACACCGCGATTCGCTCGGGCAAGAAAACGGTGATAAAGACCTGGGCGCGGTCATCAACGATACTACCGCAGATGGTGGGACTTACCATCGGCGTTCACGATGGCCGGAGACACGTGCCCATCTATATCAACGAGAATATGGTCGGCCACAAACTGGGCGAGTTTGCCAATACGCGTACCTTCAGAGGGCACGTCGCCAGGTCTGATAAGGTTACTCAGGTGAGAAAGAGATAACAGGTACCAAGTTACCTGAGACAGGTGTAAGATAAGGTGGAAGTTAGAGCCGTAGCGAAAGATACAGGAATACCAGCCAGCAAGGTACGTCCGCTGGTGGATATGGTGCGGGGTAAGCAAGTAGACGAAGCACTGACATTGCTCCAGTTTACACCGACGCCCAAGGCGAAGGTCGTCGCCAAACTGGTGCGGTCGGCGGCGGCGAACGCCGAGAATAATTTCCAGATAGACCCCGCCGATTTAAAGGTTATCAGAATCTATGTGGATGAAGCACGCAGCATGCGCCGGTACCGACCGAGGTCGAGAGGGCGGGTAAGCCCTATACGGAAACATTCCAGCCACATTACAGTGATAGTTGCTGAGCAGGAGGGTTAATTGGGTCATAAAGTTCACCCGATAGGTTTCAGACTGGGGGTTATTAAAGACTGGCAGTCCAAGTGGTATAGTGATACGCACTATGCCGAGTTCGTCCTGGAAGACAACAAGCTACGGGAGGAAATAAAGTCCAAATACCCGGAAGCCGCCATCTCCCTGATAGAGATTGACCGCCAGGCTAAAGATGTGACCATTACCTTGTATACCGCCCGACCCGGCATCGTTATCGGAAGAGGCGGACAGCGGGTCGATGAAATGAGGAAGCACCTCGAGGAACTGATCGGGAAGAGAATCCGGTTGAATATCCAGGAGATACGTCAGCCGGAACTGGATGCTTACCTCGTGGCCAGGTCGGTAGCCGAGCAGGTCGAACGACGCGTTGCCTATCGGCGGGCCATGAAACAGGCCATCTTCCGCACCATGCAGGCAGGTGCCAAAGGAATAAAAGTCAGCTGTGCCGGCCGATTGGGGAATTCTGAAATTGCCCGCCGCAACACCTCTCATCAGGGGCAGGTTCCCCTGCATACCCTGCGCGCGGATATCGATTATGGTTTCACCGAGGCGCATACCACCTTGGGACGCATCGGCGTAAAGGTCTGGATATACAAGGGACAGATACTACCCGAACTTAAGGTAGCGGAGGTCGAAGAGAAACCGGAGGAGGCGGCGCCTGAGGAAGCTCCCGCCGAACCAGCGGAAGTAACCACCGAAGCAGTAGCCGAAGAAGCCCCTGTTGAAAAACCTGAAGTAAAAGTGGCCGAAGCGCCACCTGAAGAAGCCGTGGCTGCCAAGCCGGAGGAAGTGACCACCGGGGCGACAGCCGAAGAAGCCCCGGTTGAAAAGCCTAAAGCAAAACCCGCCAGGGTGGCGGTTAAAGAAGCACCGGCCGAAAAGCCGGAAGCGAAGCCTGCCAGGAAAGCAGCTAAAGCAGTGCCAGCCGAAAAGCCGGAAGCGAAGCCGGCCAGGAAAGCAGCTAAAGCAACGCCGGCCGAAAAGCCGGAAGCGAAGCCAGCTACTAAGAAAGCAGCTAAAGCAGCGCCGGCTGAAAAACCGGCCAAGGCAGCCGCTAAAACAACACGCCCTGCCAAAGCCGATGAGGAAACCAAGCCAAAAGCGAAGAAGACAACCGCAGCTAAAGCAACGGAAGAAGAAAAACCAGTTAAACCCAAAGCGAAGAGGGCAACTAAGGCAAAAGCTGCCGAACCGGCGCCGGATGTAACACCAGATACAGAGCCAACCGATACAGCGGAGGAAGAGGCCAAGGATGCAGCAGCCTAAGCGTGTTAAATATAGAAAAGTACATCGGGGACACCGCCGTGGCAAAGCCAATTCGGGCAATATTATCGGCTTCGGCGATTATGGTCTTCAGGCACTGGAATCGGCCTGGTTAACCGCCGCCCAGATAGAAGCAGCCCGTCGCGCCATTACCCGTCATGTCCGCCGCGGTGGCAAGGTCTGGATACGCATCTTCCCGGACAAACCGGTCAGCAAGAAGGCGGCAGAAACACGCATGGGCAGCGGCAAAGGCGCTCCCGACCACTGGGTAGCCGTGGTCAGAGCCGGAAGAATTATGTTCGAGATGGCGGGAGTCGGTGAAAAGGTGGCCCAGGAGGCGATACGCCTGGCTGCCCATAAACTGCCGCTGAAGACCAGATTCGTGTTAAGAGAAAGCCTCACTGTGGGCGGTGAACCGGCAAAATAGGGAGTAATTATATTGAAACTTGATGAGTTCAGGGCACTCAATAACGACGATTTAAAAAAGCAACTGGAAGAAACCCACGAGGAGCTTTTTAACCTGCGCTTTCGCCTGGCCACCAAGCAACTGGTGAACCACCGCGAGGTGCGGAGGGTTAAAAAGAAGATTGCCCGCTTGAAAACCGTTATCACGGAAAGAGACCTGGGTATAAGGTAGGTTAGGGTATTATGGAAGAAAAACGCAAGACCAGATTCGGCAAGGTCGTAAACGATAAAATGAATAAGACGGTGGTCGTCGCCGTGGACACACCCAAGCGTCATCCGCTGTATAAGAAGACCATTAAAAGAGTCGTTAAATACTACGCTCATGACGAAAAGAACCAGAGCAAAATCGGCGACACGGTAAAGATTATTGAAACCCGCCCGACCTCCAAGTTAAAGAGATGGCGGGTAGCGGAAATAGTAACCAAAGGAGAAGTTACGGAAATTAAGCCCCAGGAGATAACAACTTAGGATTTTGGTGAAACAGTCATGATTCAGATGCAGAGCCGGCTCAGGGTAGCAGATAACACGGGCGCCCGTGAAATTATGTGTATCAACGTACTTGGCGGCACTAGAAGGAAGTACGCTCGTGTGGGAGATATTATCGTCGCTTCCGTAAAAAAGGCTATACCCAACGCCGGCACCAAGAAGGGCGATGTCGTGCGTGCCGTCGTCGTTCGCACCTCCCACCCCTACCGGCGCCCTGACGGCTCTTACATCAGATTCGATGAAAATGCAGCCGTCATTCTAACAGATAAAAATGAACCTAAAGGAACCCGTATCTTCGGTCCGGTAGCCAGAGAGCTGCGAGATAAAAACTATTCTAAAATTATATCCCTGGCGCCAGAGGTTTTATAAGGCAGATAATTATGAAAATAAGGAAAAACGATACGGTGCTGGTTATTGCCGGCAAGGACCGGGGCAAAAAAGGAAAGGTACGCTTTGCCTATCCCAGGAAACAGCAGGTAATAATCGAGGGTATCAACTTCATTAAAAAACATTCAAAAGCCAGGGGAGCCGTCAAACAGGCTGGTATCATCGACTTGGAGGCACCCGTCGATATCTCCAATCTCATGTTGCTCTGCGATAAATGCAACAAGCCGGGGCGTATCGGCTTCCGGAAACTTGAAGACGGCCGCAGGGTGAGAATCTGCCGGGCCTGCGGCGAGGTGATTGAATAATATGGCCAGACTGAAAGAAAAATACCGCGAAGAGGTTATACCCCGCCTGATGGAGATTTGCGGGTACAGTAATATTATGCAGGTGCCCCGCCTGGAGAAAATTGTGCTCAACATCGGCGTAGGCGAGGCTATTTCCAATGCCAAGGCACTGGAAGCGGCGGAGCAGGACCTGGTGGCCATCGCCGGACAACACGCCGTGATTACCCGCGCCAAGAAATCCATCGCCGCTTTCCGGTTAAGGACGGGGATGCCCATCGGTATGAAGGTAACACTAAGGGGCGAACGCATGTATGACTTTTTTGATAAGCTGGTCAATGCGGTGCTCCCCCGCATGCACGAATTCCAGGGAGTCTCCCCGGACTCCTTTGACGGCCGGGGTAACTATACGCTGGGAATAAGGGAACAAATACTGTTCCCGGAAATAGAATATGACAAAATCGATAAAGTAAGAGGAATAGAAATATCCGTTATCACCACGGCTGAGAATGATGAAGACGGTAAACACCTGTTGGAATTGCTGGGAATGCCCTTCGCCAAGGATGGAGTAAGTTAGTTATGGCCAAGAAGTCAATGGTAGCCAAGGCTCGGCGTACGTCCAAGTATCCGGTACGGCAGTACCACCGTTGTCAAATGTGCGGTCGACCCCGGGCTTATATACGCAAGTTCGGCATATGCCGGATATGCTTCCGGAAACTGGCGCTGGAAGCCAAACTGCCGGGCGTAAGAAAGTCCAGCTGGTAAATTTAAATAAGGGATATAAGGAATGACAGTGACAGACCCAATTGCCGATATGTTAACCCGGATAAGAAATGCCATCATGGTACGGCACGATAGTGTCATGATGCCTGCTTCCAAGATAAAACTTTCTATTGCCAGAATCCTCAAAGAGGAAGGCTTCATTACCGATTACGAGGTAGTCAAGGATAAGCCGCACCGGGTAATAAAAATACAACTGCGGTATCTGGACGATAACAAACCGGTTATTTCAGGGTTAAAACGCGTCAGCAAGCCGGGGCTCAGGGTATACGTGCAGAAGAGAGAAATCCCCCGTGTTTACGGCGGCCTGGGTATTGCTATCGTCTCCACCTCCACAGGTCTCAGAACGGGACAGCAAGCCTGGCAGCAGGGTTCCGGCGGCGAATTATTATGTTATATATGGTAAACCACTTCCGGAGTGATAGATGTCTAGAATAGGTAAAATGCCGATAACCGTACCGTCAGGAGTGACGGTCAATATCACGGGCAATAATGTTATGGTAAAGGGCCCCAAGGGTGAGCTCAGCCGCTCCATTCCCGGTGAAATGCTCGTCAACCTGGAGGGTAATACCCTGACCGTGAACCGACCGAGCGAGAGTAAGAAGCACCGCGCCTACCACGGACTGGCTCGGAGCCTCCTGGCGAACATGGTGGACGGGGTGTCCAAAGGCTTCGAGAAGACGCTGGAAATTGTCGGCGTGGGATATCGCGCCGAGAAAGTCGGCGAAAAACTGGTGCTGCGCATCGGTTTCTCTCACACGGTCGAGGTGAACCCCCTGCCGGGATTGACTCTATCGGTCGAAGGCAATAACCGGATTAAAGTCAGCGGTATTAATAAAGAAGACGTCGGCGAGATGGCGGCTGAAATCAGGGCTATCCGCCCCCCCGATGCTTATAAAGGCAAGGGCATCAGATACGCCGGAGAAGTGGTGCATCTGAAACCAGGTAAAGCCGGCAAGGTCGTTGGCAGGTAACTAACATGAGAAAATCGACAACCAGAGAGGCACGTCGCAGAAGACATTACCGGGTCAGGCAGAAGGCAAACGGCAACGACTCCCGACCGCGCCTGTGCGTTTTCCGCAGCCTGAACCATATTTACGCCCAGGTGATTGACGATTCACGGGGACATACGCTGGTCTCCGCTTCCAGTCTCGAAATGGAAGTTGTAAGCGACTCGAAAGGAAAATCGAAGACCAGCCGGGCTGAATTGGTCGGCTCGTTGCTGGCCAAACGCGCCGTTGATAAAGGTGTCAGCCAGGTAGCCTTTGACCGCGGCGGCTTCAAGTATCACGGCAGGGTAAAAGCCCTGGCGGAGGCAGCCCGGAAGGGTGGCCTTAACTTCTAAGAGAGGACGATGCAGGTCTGATGAAACAACCTATAAGTCGTATTGACCCGGTCGATCTAAATCTTAACGATAAACTTATCGACGTAAACCGCGTCGCCAAGGTGATGAAAGGCGGCAAGCGCCTCCGTTTCAGCGCCCTGGTGGTAACCGGTGATGGCGAGGGTTATGTCGGCCTGGGCATCGGCAAGGCCAATGAAGTTCCCGCCGCTATCAGTAAAGGCGGCGCTCAAGCCAGGAAAAATTTAATCAAGGTGCCGTTGGTCGGCAGTACCATCCCGCATGAAATCACGGCGGTCTTCGGAGCCGCCAGGGTTTTATTAAAACCGGCCACGCCGGGCACCGGGGTTATCGCCGGCGGCAGCGTTCGGGCGGTACTTGAGGCGGCGGGAATCAAGGACATCCTGACGAAATCGCTCGGTTCGTCCAACCACATTAACGTAGCTAAGGCGACTATTAAAGGCCTCAGCGAGTTGAAAATCCCGAAAGACGAAATAGCCAAACGCAAACCATCCGTCAGCGCCGGGGAGACAGCCCCCAGTGAGTAAAATAAGGGTTACCTGGATTAAAAGCGGCATCGGCTATGAGGAAAGCCAGAAGAGAACCCTGAAATCGCTGGGTTTTCACCGGCTTAACCAGAGCGTTGTCCATGAAGATACGAACGCCATTAGAGGCATGATTAACAAGGTAAGACACCTGGTTAAAGTGGAGGAAGAGATTGATAAGACAGAATAATATCGCCCCGGCAACCGGTTCCAGAAAAGCCGGTAAGCGGGTAGGTCGCGGTGACGGGAGTAATCGCGGCACCTATTCCGGGCGCGGCTGCAAGGGACAGAAGTCCCGTGCCGGCTATAAGATGCGTCCTGGTTTCGAGGGCGGCCAGCTGCCTTTAATCGAGCGCCTGCCCAGGAAACGCGGCTTTACGAACATCTTCCGCACGGAGTACAGCACCGTCAAGGTCGGCGCGCTTAATGCGTTCGATTCAGGTAGCGAGGTAACACCGGAGCAGATGCTGGCGGCAGGTATTATCAAATCACTGAAAAACCCCATCAAGATTCTGGCCGGCGGCGATATCGACCGTTCTCTTACCGTCAGGGCGCATAAATTCTCGGCTTCAGCTAGAGCCAGTATAGAGGCAGCCGGTGGTAAAGTTGAGGAGGTAGAGGATGCGGCAAAGGCCAAGTAGACCCAGACTGCTGCAGGCCATGATAGATGCCTTCAGCCTGCCCGACCTCCGGCGCCGGATCCTGACCACCGTTTTGATCCTGGTAATTTTCCGCTTTGTCGCCCACGTACCGCTGCCGGGCGTGAACCCTCTGGTTCTCCAGGAGCTATTCGAGAGTAATGCCCTGCTGGGCATGCTCAACCTTTTCAGCGGCGGCGCCATGAGGCAGTTCAGCGTGGCCTCGATGGGCGTTTATCCTTATATTACGGCCTCCATCATCATGATACTTCTGGTGCCGGTTATCCCGCGCCTGCAAGCCCTCTCACAGGAAGGGGAATCCGGCAGGAATAAGATTAATTTGATTACACACTGGCTTACGATACCCCTGGCCGGTCTCTCCGGTTACGGGCAACTGGTACTGCTCCAGCGTGCCGGGGCTGTCAGCGGCGCCGACCCCCTGCCCACCACCGCCATAGTGATATCGCTGATAGCCGGCACCATTTTCCTGGTCTGGCTGGGAGAGCTTATTACCGAGTACGGCATCGGCAACGGTATATCCATCATAATATTCGGCGGTATCGTCGCTGGATACCCTCAGCTGATACAGCAGGGTTTCCTGGCCAAAGGAAATCCCCTGGGGCTGTTGGTCTATATTGCTATCATTCTCGTTACCATCATTCTTATCGTTATATTTACCGAGGCGCACCGCCGTATTCCGGTACAATATGCCCGCAGCGTCTTTCGCGGCGGCCGCATGTACCGGCAGTCCGGGTCAACGCATATACCCATGCGGGTAAACAGCGCCGGTATGATACCCCTTATCTTCGCCATGTCGGTGGTGCTCTTTCCAGGCCTTGTCGCCGGCTGGTTCGCCAATCCGAACGAGCCTGGCTTCGCAAGCTCAGTCGTACGCTGGTTCAGTCCCGATACCGCCCTGCCTACAGGCGCGTTCTACTGGATTTTTTACTTTGTTTTAGCGGTAGCTTTTACTTTCTTCTACACCCTGGTAACCTATCAGCAGCAGGACCTACCGGGTACCTTGCAGAAGCAGGGAGGCTTTATTCCGGGGATAAGGCCGGGGAAAAACACCGCCACTTATCTCAGCGGAGTCATCAACCGCATCACCTGGGCAGGAGCACTCTTTCTCGCCTTCGTGGCGGTGATGCCCTTCCTGGCGAGGACGGTAACCAACGTCCAGCAGATACAGTTATCCAGCCTCGGTATGCTTATCGTGGTGGGTGTCGTGCTGGATACTATGAAGCAGCTCGAAGCGCAGCTGGTCATGCGGCGCTATGAAGGCTTTATTAAATAGGAGTAAAGGTGTATATTATACTTTTGGGAGCCCCCGGGGCGGGGAAAGGTACCCAGGCCGTAATGCTGGCCGAGAAACTGGAGCTGGTACAGGTGGCCTCCGGCGACCTGTTTCGCCAGGCGCTGGCTCAGGAGACCGAACTGGGTAAACAGGCCAGGGTGTACATGGAGAAGGGGCAACTGGTTCCCGACGAGATAACGATACAGATGGTGCTGGAGAGGCTGGGCGCTCCGGACTGTAAAAACGGGGCGGTTCTGGATGGCTTTCCCAGGAATATACGGCAGGCTAAGGCTCTGGATAAAGCCCTGGCGGAACAATCGAAAGCAATCGACAAGGTGGTTTATATAAAGGTATCGGAGGGAGAACTCTTAAAAAGGTTAAGCGGACGCTGGATTTGCCGTAACTGTCAGGCTCCCTACCATGAGGTGGACTCACCGCCGAAGGTTAAGGGCAGGTGCGACCGCTGTGGCGGCGAGCTATACCAGCGCGCCGATGATAACGTCGAGACAATTAAAAACCGCTTGAAGGTTTATTTTACGGAGACGTCCCCTCTTATTGATTATTATAAAAAGGCAGGTAAGCTACTGGAGATAAACGGCGAGGGCAGCGCGGCCGAGGTAAATGAGAGGGTAGTCGCCGCCCTGCGTTAGGAGGAATGCCACCGGATGGGAATTGTCATTAAATCTGAAAAAGAAATTTCTAAAATGCGAGAGGCCGGTAATATAGTCGCCAAAGTCTTGAAAATATTAAGCGAGCAGATTAAACCGGGTATGAAGACTAAGGAACTGGACATCATCGCCGAGAGGGAAATGAAAAGGCTGGGAGCCGAGTCTTCCTTTCATGGCTATCACGGCTTTCCGGCCAATCTCTGCGTGTCCGTAAACGACGAGATAGTGCACGGGATTCCGGGCGATAAAGCACTTAAAGACAGCGATATTGTTTCCCTCGACTTTGGCGTCGTATATAATGGTTATCACGGTGACGCTGCGGTAACCGTAGGCGTCGGCGAAATAAGCCAGGAGGCAAAACGCCTTATAGATACAACCCGGGCTTGCCTGGAAAAGGGCATTGCCGCCGCCCGTGCCGGGGCGAAACTCGGCGACGTTTCGGCGGCCATCCAGAAATACGCGGAATCGAAAGGATATTCGGTAGTGCGTGAATATACCGGTCACGGCATCGGCCGCGAAATGCACGAGGACCCTCAGATACCCAACTGCACCGAACCGCCGTACGGTCTGCAGCCGGGAACGGGCCCGGTACTTAAAAAAGGCATGGCCATCGCGCTCGAACCTATGTTGAATGTCGGCGACTGGCATACGCGGGTAGCCGACGACCACTGGACGGTGCTCACCGCCGATGGCAGCCTGTCGGCGCACTTTGAACATACCATTGCTATAGATGATAATAAACCGGAGGTGTTGACGAAGGTAATTCATGGCTAAAAAAGAGGCCATAGAGGTTGAGGGGACGGTAGTCGAGGCCCTGCCAAACGCAATGTTTCGTGTCGAACTACCCAACGGGCACGAGGTGCTGGCTCATATTTCGGGCAAGATAAGAATGCACTACATCAGGGTCCTACCCGGCGATAAGGTTTTAATAGAACTCTCACCCTACGACCTGAAACGTGGTAGAATTACCTACCGGCTCAAGTAAGATAAAGGTTAGCATCATGAAAGTTAGAGCTTCAGTAAAAGTTAGATGTGAAAAATGCAAGGTGGTGCGGCGGCGCGGAGTGGTCAGGATTATTTGCAGCAACCCGAAGCATAAACAGAGGCAAGGGTAATGTTCGGGGAGCAAGGAGGAAGTAAATGCCACGTATTTCTGGAGTAGATATACCGGTAAACAAGCAGACGTGGGTATCGTTGCAATATATATACGGTATCGGCCGTGCGCAGAGCTATAAAATTCTATCCCAGGCGCAAATCGCGCCGGAAACCAAGGTTAAAGACCTCACCGATGACGAGGTCAACAAGCTACGTGAAATCATCGATAAGCAATACCGCGTCGAAGGCGAACTCAGGAAAGAAGTTAATTTCAATATCAAGCGCCTGGTTGAAATCGGCAGCTACCGCGGTCTCAGGCACCGCTTTGGCCTGCCGGTAAGAGGCCAGCGAACACGCACCAACGCTCGCACCAAGCGCGGCGTACGCAAGACGGTAGCCGGCCGAGGCCAGAAGCGCGGCATGTCTAAGAAATAATAAGTGAGCCTGCAAGGAGGACAGGGTGGCACAGAAGAAAAAAACCAAAACAAGGAGGCGGGAACGGAAATCGGTCCCTACGGGTCGGGCATATATCCAGTCCAGCTTTAACAATACCATTGTAACCCTCACCGACCTGCAGGGGAACGCCCTGGCCTGGGGAAGCTCGGGCACGGCCGGTTTCAAGGGTTCACGTAAAGGCACGCCTTATGCGGCTCAAATGGCCGCCCGCGATGCCGCACGGAAAGCTATGATACACGGCCTGCGTCAGGTCGAAGTCTTTATCAAGGGTCCGGGCAGCGGCCGCGAAGCGGCTATCCGCTCGCTGCAGGGTTCCGGACTTTATATTACAGGAATCAGAGATGTAACACCCATTCCGCATGGTGGCTGCCGCCCTCCTAAAAGGAGAAGGGTTTAAAAGGGGAAAAACATGGCAAGATATACTGGAGCAGTATGCCGTTTATGTCGGCGCAGCGGTGAAAAACTCTTTCTAAAGGGGGCCCGCTGCTTTACACCTAAATGCGCCGTTGACAAAAGACCGAAACCGCCGGGGCAGGGGACCACGCGGCGACGGCGGAGATTCTCCGACCGCGCTCTACAGCTACGCGAAAAACAGAAAGCCCGCTATACCTATGGAACCTTGGAAAGGCAGTTCCGGAAGACCTTCTCCCTCGCGGAGAAACAGGCGGGTATTACGGGTGAGAATCTTCTGGTGCTGCTGGAGAGGCGCCTGGATAACGTGGTATACCGGCTGGGCTTTGCCGATTCACGCCCCCAGGCACGCCAGCTGGTACGGCACGGGCATATCATGCTCAACGGACGCAAGACCAATATCCCTTCCGCTCTGGTTCAAGAAGGTGATACCATCAGCTGGCGAGAGGGCAGCCAGAAGACTGAGTATTATAAACAGCTGGCTCAGGAAATCGAATCCAGAACCGTCCTGAACTGGCTGAGCCTGGACAGGCAAAACATGGTCGGGCAGGTCCTGTCTTTACCCACGCCCGAAGAGGTTGATGCCAGGTTCGACGGCAAGGCAATCGTCGAATACTACTCACGATAGCGCAACTGACAAGGAGGCAATTCATTGGCTGGACTATTAGTCCCAAAAATTGAATGTACCGAGCAAGAGGGAAATTACGGGCGGTTCGTCGCCGAACCATTGGAGAAGGGATTCGGTATCACTCTGGGCAACTCTTTGCGCCGCGTGTTGATTGGATATCTTCCTGGAGCAGCTATAACTCAGGTGAGAATCGAAGGAGTCCAGCACGAGTTCACGGTTATCCCTAATACCAAGGAAGATGTCATGGAATTTTTACTCAATGTAAAAGAGCTAAGGCTGAAACCCCTCTCCGACCGTGGTGGTACGCTGGTACTGGAATACGAAGGCGAGGGACGTGTTTGCGCGTCCGATATTAAACCATCGGCCGATTTCGAGATAACCAACCCGGAACTTTGCCTGGTCACTATCAACGACGCCAGCAGCAAATTTTACGTTGAGTTCGACGTGGAACTGGGAATGGGCTTCAGGACCGCCGAGTCTACCGATAATACCACGGTAGGAACGATTCCCGTCGACGCCATTTTCACACCGATACGCAAGATCAATTACACCGTAGAGCCGACTCACCTCGGGCGGGAGACCAGCCGCGAGCGTTTATGCCTGGATGTCTGGACGGACGGAACCACGTCGCCGATAGAAGCCGTGAGCAATGCCGCCGGCATTTTGATAGAACAGCTCACGCCCTTCGTCGAGTATGTCAAGATTTCCCAGATGAAGGCCGAAGAGCGGCTTATCCGCATGTCCATCCCCGACGAGAAATATAATATGCCCGTAGAGCAGTTGGACCTTTCTGTCCGCACTATGAACTGCCTGAGGCGCAGCAACATCACCACCGTCGGCGAGCTTATCGGCAAGGGGAGCAAGGAACTGCTCAAACTGAGGAACTTCGGGCAGAAATCCTACCAGGAGATAGAAGACCGCCTCGCTTCGATAGGGCTTTCGCTCAATCCTAAAGTTGAATCCGATGAAGCAGAGGAGGAAGAGGAAGAAGGAAGTCAGCCCGATGGCGAGAGTAAAGCATCCCAGGCTGACGTAGTTGAAGATACCGGTGAGACGCCCGCAGTTGAAGAACCCGACCAAGAAGAATCTGAACACGGAGAACCACAGATATGAGGCACAAGATAGCTGGCAGACATCTGGGCAGGCCTTCCGGTCACCGGAAGGCATTATACCGCAACCTGGTTACAGACCTGCTGAAACACGAGAAAATTGTTACCACCGAGGCCAAGGCCAAGGAAGTACGCGGCTTGGCCGAGAAGATGATTACTCTGGGTAAGAAGAGTGGACTCAACTCCTACCGCCAGGCGCTATCATTTATCATGGATAAAAAAGTAACCGAGAAGATATTCGCCGAGCTGGGACCGAGGTATAAAGAACGACCCGGCGGCTATACCCGCCTTGTTAAACTGGACTCCAGGCTGGGTGACGGCGCTCCTATGGTACAGCTGGAACTGGTCAAGTAGTGATGCATGGTGGTACTGATTGTGGAATATAACGGCACCGGCTACCACGGCTCACAGTGGCAGTCCAACGCACCGACAATACAGGGAGAAATAGAGAAAGCATTGAAAGAGCTAACCGGAGAAAGGATAAGAATTAAGGCGGCTAGCCGAACCGATGCCGGCGTACATGCCAGGGGGCAGGTAGCCAGCTTCAGGACGGACTCGGCTTTGCCTTTGAAGTCCTTTATCGATGGGCTGAACCACTACCTGCCACGGGATATTGCGGTCAAAGAGGCTTACCGGCCGGACGATTCTTTCGATGTCAGGCGCAGGGCTGTCAGCCGCGAGTATAAATACTCTATATTGAACAGCCCGACGCCCTCGCCGCTAAGGCAGGACTTCTCCTGGCGGGTTGTAGAAAATCTGGATATCGAGGCGATGAACCGGGCCTGCCGGGCGCTCGTCGGCAGGCACGACTTTGCTTCTTTCGTTTCCAGCGCCGAAACCGCCCGGAGGAAGAGAACGGTGAGGGATGTATTTGAAGCGGAATTAACAAGAGACGGTGACATGATTATTCTGGATATGGTAGCCGATTCCTTTTTACCCCACCAGGTACGCAATACGGTCGGCTCGCTGGTCAAAGTCGGCCAGGGTAAAATGACAGTTGACGAGTTTTGCAAAATGGTCGAAGCCAAAACTCCCGGCCTGGCCGGGCCAACCGCACCGGCCTGCGGGCTATGCCTGATGCACGTAAACTATCCGGGTCCGTTCGAGGGAGACGCAATATGAAAACTTATACGGCCAAACCGGCCGATATTAAACGGGACTGGCATTTGATTGACGCCGCCGACAAGACTCTGGGCAGGTTGTCCGTACGGGCAGCCCGTCTGCTAATGGGAAAACACAAGCCCGAGTACACCCCCGGCCAGGACACGGGGGATTTCGTCGTGGTAATTAATGCCGAAAAGGTACGCTTCACCGGCAAGAAGGCGGAGCAGAAGATGTATTACCGGCACTCGGGGTATCCCGGCGGATTCAGGAGCATCAGCCTGGAGAAGCTGATGGAGCAGCACCCGACACGTGCCCTGGAGCATGCCGTTAACGGTATGTTACCCCACACCCGACTGGGCGCCCGGATGAGAAAAAGACTGCGGGTCTATGCCGGCGCGGAACATCCACACGCATCGCAGATTAATGTTGATATAAAGAAGGAAACAAAATAAAGGGACAGGACCTATATGGATAAACAGAGCTATTTCTACGGGACAGGCCGCCGGAAGACGGCGGTAGCGCGGGTTAAACTTACGACGGGAAACGGCGCCATCATTGTCAACGGCACGCCCTACGAAGAACGTTTCCCCGCCCTGGAGCACCAGCATACCATTATGCAGCCGTTCATCGCTACCGAGAGCACCGATAAGTATAATGCGGTCATCAAGGTGGAAGGCGGAGGCATCGGCGGCCAGAGCGGCGCTATCGCTCACGGTATCTCCCGCGCCCTGGTACGCGCCGACGAGCGTTTCAAGCCGATACTGCGACAGAACGGCCTGCTGACGCGTGACGCCCGGGCCAAAGAGCGGAAGAAACCCGGCCTCAGGAGAGCCCGCAAGGCGCCTCAGTACACCAAGCGTTAGAAGCTCATAATTCAAAAGGGGAACTACGGACCGGGAGTGTGGTTTTTCCATGCTTCCGGTTTTTTATACCCCCCTACCCTTTCGCCAGCTGCTCCTTTAGATAATTGATGACCTCGACGGGTGACGGGTCGATGCCATAGAGAATGGCCAGGTAATAGCTGGTAAAGTCACCTATCATTACCAGGCTCATCATCTGGCTCAGCTCGCTTTTACCCTCGCTGTCCACGAACTCGTACGCCACCCCGGCCTTTTTAAGAAGCTCGCAGGTAACGTCGTAGCGGAGCTTGACGCGCTCGTTGAACAGGGGCGACCGCAGCAGGATAACCCTGATATTTTTCGCCAGTTCTCCGGGGAACGGGTAGCCGACCGTCGCATTATGGTTGAGCTCCGGGAATAACTCGTAAAACCCCCAGGCCTTGCCGTTTTCGTTAATCTGGGTCTTCCAGCGGTGGGCCGCCTCGGCGGCGATGCCCGCGCCGTAAACCACCGGCAGGGAACCATAAAGACGCTGCGCCAGTTGCTTGGCGGGATTATTGGCGAGCGGCGATTTCTCATCCAGCCTTGCCGATAGCGACTCCAGCACCTTTACCGTCTCGGTAACATCCGCCGACTTTTCTTTGAGGAAGCCTAATTTCTGTAAAACACCGAGGGTAGGCAGGAAGCTGAAACCCAAGGCGGCGCGGGGCTGCGCTCTATATTCAATCTTGAACACCGGGACATTATTGGCTATCGCCATCTCCTTTAGCTTACCGCCGGTGGTCATGGCCAGCTTTTTAGCCCTGGTCTTCAGGGCCGGCTCGAATCCTGATAGCGTTTCTTCGGTATTGCCGGAATAACTGGAGGCAATCAACAGCGTTTTTTCATCGACGAAAGCCGGCAGGCCGTAATCACGGTGGACGATTACGGGTATCTTCGACTCCGCCTGCACCAGGCTCCGGACCAGGTCGCCGCCGATAGCCGAGCCGCCCATCCCCAGGACAACCACCTTATCAACCTTTGAATAATCAGCAGGCAGCTTAAAGTCCATGGCTGCCTGCCACGCCTGCTGGCACTGCACGGGGAGTTCTTTAATGCGTGCCAGCATCCCATCAGGGTCTTGCTGCTGGTATATTTTCACGTCGTCGAGATTGATTTTGTTCATATCTACCTCTCCCCCTGTGTCCCCCTCTCCTGACAAGGAGAGGAGGAAGATTTTAAAAAAGAGGGGCTTCGCCCCTCTTTGACTCCCCGCTTAAACCCCGGCTATTTCCCGGCCGAGCTTGAGTAGTCTTTCCACGCGTTCCGGAGAATCGGTCTCGGTATAAACACGCAGCAGGGGCTCGGTGCCGGAAAACCTGATGAGCAGCCAGGTATTGTCCGCCAGATTGTAACGGAAACCGTCCGTGGTATCGATTTTCAGTACCTTCACATTATCAATAGAATCCGGAGCATAGCCACGAACACGGTCCACTACCGACTTACTCTTTTTTTCATCGAACTTTATGTCAACACGCCTGTAGTAATGAGGCCCCACCTTGCTGTAGAGGTAATCGATAAGCTCGGACGGCTTTTTGCCCGTCTTTACCATGAAATCGAGGAAATAGAGGCTTGCCAGGATGCCGTCACGCTCGGCGACATGCCCGCGGAAGCCGTAGCCGCCGCTCTCCTCCCCGCCGATAAGGGCATTTTCCGCCATCATCAGCGGCGCCACATACTTGAAGCCCACCGCCGTCTCGTACACCGGCACGTTAAAAAGCTCGCCGAGCCGGTAAGACATGCTCGTGGTGGTCAGCGTCTTGATGATGGGACCGCGTTCACCGCGCACTTCCAGCAAATAGAGGCAGAGCAGCGCAAAGACCTGAAGCTGCGTGATAAAATCGCCCTTTTCGTCGACGATACCCATGCGGTCGGCATCACCGTCGGTGGCCAGTCCGGCGTCCGCCTTTTGCTCCCTGACAACCACCGACAGTCCATCCAGATTTGGGGGAATCGGCTCCGGCCTGAGGCCGGGAAAGAGCGGATTTCTCTCACCATTTATTTCGATAAGCTGATTGTTGCCTCCCCCCAGTGCCTTCGCCAGATAGCCGGCCCCGGCGCCGTACATGGGGTCGATAACCAGCTTCAGTCCGGCGTTACGCAGTTTATCAAGGTCGATAAGCTTCGCAATCTGCTTGAAATATACCGGCTCAAGGTCGGTATCCTCCACCATCCCCCGCTTTTTAGCTTCATCCAAGGGTAGCCGGTTGACCTCCCCGGTATCGTACGCTCTGGAGAGTAATGCCACTATTTTAGAGGTAACTTCGTCCGGGGCGCTGGAACCATGCTCGTTCTTATACTTAAAGCCGTTCCAGATACCCGGATTATGGCTGGCGGTGATGATGATAGCGCCGCCGGCCTCTTTGGCCAGGACGCCGTAGCTGACGACCGGTGTGGGCGCTGGTTTCGGGCAGAGGTATACCTTGATGCCGTTGCCGGCAACGACCTCGGCGGCGGCGGCGGCGAAGTCCTCGGAGGCGAAACGCGTATCGTAGCCGATAACCAGTCCGCGTCCGGCCAGCCCGGCCTTTTTAAGGTAGTCGGCCACGCCCTGCGCGCAGTAGCGGACATTATCGAATGTGTAGTCCTCGCCGATGATTGCCCGCCAGCCGTCGGTGCCGAATTTGATGGGATTTGCTTTCTTTATCTACCTCACCCCCTGCGCTATTTTACGCCCCCGCTTCTTTTCCCGTAAGGGTGGTAGGGAGGAATAGATATGAGGGGACACCCCTATTTTCGCTTTGTTTATTATTTCCCGCTCTTCCTCAGCCTCTCCGCTTCTTTTTCTATCTCTTTTCTTTCCCATCCGGTCTCCTTATTGAACACGAAAACACCCAGGCCGTGGAACAGGATGCCGATACCCCAGCCGCAGAGGGGAAAGACGAACCAGGGAAACCCACCCGGCGTGGTGAACGCCCATATAATTATGAGAATAACGTTTACAAGAATATAGGCGACAAGGTGGGAATAAAACCCTTCTTCTCCTCGACCCTCTTTCTGGCTATCTGGTAAATCTCTTCTTCTGACATTTCATGGGATGACATATGAAACACCCCCCAAATAATATATCAGAACTCAGAGATATTTTACGCCGTTACAGGCCCCGTGTCTATCTTTTCCCACCCGGCCTCCCTCGCATCTCCTGCGGCTTAGCTCTTAAATTTTCCCCACCCATACCACCCAAAAATCCCTCTCGGTCTCCCTTTACCAAAGGGAGACGACCCATTATTCAAGAAGTATTGTCCCCCTTTGAAAAAGGGGGATTAAAGGGGGATTTTATCTCCCCACCCCCTCTTTCCTCAGTATCTCCGCCCTGTCCGTCTTTTCCCAAGGCAGGTCGAGGTCTTCGCGGCCGAAGTGCCCGTAGGTAGCTGTCTGGCGGTAGATGGGACGGCGCAGGTCGAAGTCCCGGATGATAGCCCCCGATCGGAGGTCGAAGTGCCTGTTAATCAGGTCTTTAATCACCTGGTTTTCTACTTTGTTGGTGCCAAATGCCTCAATAGATACGGAAAGCGGGTGGGCTTTGCCGATGACATAAGCTATTTGTATTTCCAGGCGGTCGGCCAGTCCGGCGGCCACCACGTTCTTGGCAATGTACCGCGCCATGTAAGACGCCGAGCGGTCCACCTTGGTGCAGTCTTTGCCGGAAAAGGCCCCGCCACCGTGCCGGGCTGCGCCCCCGTACGTATCGACGATTATCTTGCGCCCGGTAAAACCAGTATCCGATACCGGGCCGCCGACGACGAACCGGCCGGTGCCGTTCACGTAATATTTGGTATCATTGCCAGTCAAATCGGCCGGGAGCACCTCATTAATAACATTTTTTATAATATCTTTTTCAATCCGCTCCAGGCCGACATTATCGTCATGTTGAGCGCCGATAACGACATTTACGATGCGCTTCGGAACGCTCTTGTCGTATTCCACGGTCACCTGCGACTTACCGTCCGGGCGGAGGTACTTCACTATCTCTTCCTTCCTGACCTGCGCCAGGCGCCGGCAGAGCCTGTGGGCCAGCGAGATGGGCAGGGGCATCAGCTCCGGGGTCTCGTTGCAGGCGAAGCCGACCATCATGCCCTGGTCGCCGGCACCGATTTTATCAAGGTCGTTAGTGCCTTCACCTTCTTTAACCTCTAACGACTTGCTCACTCCCATGTCGATATCGGTGGACTGCTCCTTGATGGATACCATGACCCCCATGGACTGGTAGTCGAACCCGTATTCGGGCCGGGTATAACCGATATCGCGGACGACGTTCCTCACTATTTCAGGTACATCGACATAGCAACTGGTGGTAATCTCCCCCATAACGATAACCAGACCGGTGGTGGTGGCAACCTCGCAGGCCACCCTGCCGTACGGGTCTTTCTCCATGATATCATCCAGAATAGCATCCGATATCTGGTCGCACATCTTATCCGGGTGCCCTTCGGTAACCGACTCCGATGTCAACATATAATTCGTTGAAGTGGCAAAACTATTAGACATATTTACCTCCATTCTTAATATGTCATTGCGAGTAGTATAGCGACGAACCAATCTCCATAACATTAGCGGTAATTATTTCGCTCGCAATGACACTTATTCTTAAACAGCCACACAAAGCAACTCTAGTGTCCTATGTCCCTTCCTCCCAGCTGGATAGATATTTCTGCTGTTCCGCCGTCAGGGTATCGATAGCCACACCCATCGCCCTGAGCTTCAGGCGGGCTACCTCTTTATCGATTTTCTCCGGCACCGGGTGAACCTTAATCTCCAGTTTCCCTTTATTTTTCACCAGGTATTCCGCGCACAGCGCTTGGTTAGCAAAGCTCATATCCATAACGCTGGCCGGGTGTCCCTCCGCCGCCGCCAGGTTTATCAATCTCCCCTCTCCCAGCAGGTAAAGGCAGCGCCCGTCTTTTAGCGCATACTCCTCGACAAAGCTGCGGATAGTGCGCTTCTTATTGGCCATAGCTTCCAGGGCCGGGATATTAATTTCCGCATTAAAGTGCCCGCTGTTAGCCAGGATGGCGCCGTCCTTCATTACCTGGAAATGTGCCTTGTCGATGACGTTTTTATCTCCGGTAACAGTAATAAAAATATCACCCACTTTAGCCGCTTCCAGCAGGGGCATCACCTGGTAGCCTTCCATAACCGCCTCCAGAGCGCGGACCGGCTCCACCTCGACGACGATAACATGGGCGCCCAGTCCCCTGGCCCTCATGGTGACGCCGCGTCCCGTCCAGCCGTAGCCACAGACCACCACCTTTTTACCCGCCCAGAGAATATTGGTGGCGCGGGTAATACCATCGATGGTACTCTGGCCGGTACCGTAGCGATTATCAAAGAGGTGCTTGGTCTCGGCATCGTTGACGGCAATCATGGGATATTTCAACTGTCCGGCTTCATGCATGCTGCGCAGGCGGATGATACCGGTAGTGGTTTCCTCGGCACCGCCGATAACGTTGGCAATAAGGTCGCTGCGTCTGGTATGAATCGTGGTGACGAGGTCGGCTCCATCGTCGATGGTAATATGGGGTTTCTGTTCCAGGGCGGCATTAATGTGTTTATAATAAGTGGCATCATCTTCGCCCTTGATAGCATTCGTCGGGATATTAAACTCCACCAGCGCCGCCGCCACATCGTCCTGGGTGCTGAGCGGATTGGACGCACAGAGAGAGACCACCGCGCCACCCGCCTTTAGAGTAAGCGCTAGATTGGCCGTTTCCGTGGTGACGTGAAGACACCCGGAGATGCGAATACCCTTTAAAGGTTTCTCCGCCGTGAACCTTTCCCTGATTAATTTAATTACCGGCATCTCCCGGAAAGCCCATTCAATACGCTGCCGCCCGGCTTCCGCCAGTGACATTTCTTTAACATCATAGTTTTTGGTTGCAGTCATCTGTCACTCCTTTTCCAGAAGGGACTATATCTTATTTTTGCTTCCCTTCGGTCGACCGCCCTTGTGAAGACGGGGATTTTCCGCAGGACACTCCGCCAGCGGCACCGGACAATCCAGACATGTCTCTCTGCCGTACTCCTTACACCCGTCCAGCCAGGGTACATGACCGTTGAACTGCCCGGATAAAGGGTGCTTCTTCTCTTCCTCCTTCGACGGTCTGCCCGCTTTACCCATTTTCAGCTCCCGGTCTCACTCAGGTTATTACCGGCTTGATTCTATATTCTATCATAATCGTAGCGGGGAAATTCATCTGAGTAAATACCCGTGAATATTTTGCCACAATTTACACCGCGGCTCCTCTAAAGAAGCCCCTCTAATGTTCTGCGTTGATTAATCATGATACATTAAATCCGGGAGATAATTCAAACGGACACTTTGGACATATGTCATACATATTTTCTACAAAATATGCCATTCCGAGGGACCAATTGCATTCGAGTTTAGTTATATATGCTGCAATACATGATACAACAGATAGAGGGATAATACAAGTCAAATTTTGGACAATTGTCTTATTAAACCTTAAAAGCCACAGTCAGGCTATTCCCCAATCCCGGTACCCCCGGCGTACAATCTCACCGTATTCTTGCGAAGGCCGTGACTCTTCCATCTGCCCTGACTTGATATAGGTTATAGCCTGGTGCGGCTCATTGTCCTCGTCGAAGACAGTAACATTTAACCTGGTGTAGCCGGCCTCATATCTATCCATCCGCCGGAGGCACGCCTCACTCACCTCGTAGATAGCCCCGCGCACCTTCTCCCCCCGGAAAGACTTTATGGTGGCAACACCACCGAGCCACTTTCTAGACCAACCTGTAAATATAATCTTATAGTTGGGCAGGGTAGCCACAAACATGGGCTTGCTATCCGGGCAGCGTGCCTGCATCTGTTCTTTACTTAGATTACCGGCATAGGCGAAATAGTACATTATTTATACCTCGGAAAGACTTTAACCAGTTCCCCAGGCTTATTTATGATTATGCCGATGTTCCGACATCTCACTCCGACCGGCGGACGCTGCCACCGTCTGTCAGCACCCTGGCTCACCGGGGTGACCGCAGCAACTCTGCCGCTTCCATATTTTTATAAAGTAATTACGGAAAACCAGATACAGTTTCCTGTGCAGGGGCATCGGCGCCGACATATTGGTAAATACTGATTGCAGGTCTGGCATATACTCTACAGTCCCTAACCGTATTGCATTGCTACAATTATAGTACAACTAAACCACCAATGAAACTTGAGCCCGGTGATATATTTTGCGGTTGACATCCTCATACAAATACATATAACATTAGGTGAGCAGCCATATAAAAAGTTAATCTTAGAGATTAATAGGGGAAAGTTATGCACAGGTTGTTGGCTGTTATTCTGGCGGGTGGTATGGGGGAGCGCCTGAGCATCCTGGCTCAGGAACGCGCTAAACCGGCAGTCCCGTTTGCCGGGAAATACCGCATCATAGACTTCTCTCTCAGCAATTGCGTGAACTCGAGTGTTTACAATGTCATTGTTCTCACGCAGTACCAGCCGGTCTCTTTAACCGAACATATCGGCATCGGTGCGCCCTGGGGCCTGGTGCCGCCGGACCGGAACGTGCGCTTGCTTCAACCCTACCTGGCGCGCGAGGAAGGCCGGGACTGGTATAAAGGGACGGCTGATGCCGTCCACCAGAATCTCGACCGTATCGAAGCCGAAGATATCGACGAGGTTCTGGTTCTCAGCGGTGACCACGTTTACAGGATGGACTATTCCGCCATGCTTGAATTTCACCGGGATAATAATGCGGATGTTACTCTGGCTGTCACCCGCATGCCGGAAGAAGAACTGTACCGGTTCGGCACGGTAATCGCCGATGAAAAAGGACAGATAACCCGTTTCCAGGAAAAGGTAAAGACCCCCGAAAGCAACCTGGTCTCCATGGGTGTTTATTTGTTTAATATTAAAATCCTGAGACAGTACCTGGACAACCGTACCGGGCACGACTTCGGCAGAAACATATTTCCCAAGATGATAAAAAATGCCCGGATGTTCGCTTACGCTTTCGACGGCTACTGGCGCGATATCGGGACTATAGATAGTTACTGGCAGTCCAACATGGAAGTACTGGCGATGTCTCAATCTTTCCTGGCCGATGTCAATTGGCCGATATACACCAGGGAAACGGAGGTACCCCCGACCAAGGTCGGCGATAATGCCACCGTCACCAATTGCCTGTTGTCCGCCGGCTGCAAAATCGAGGGGCACGTAGAACACTCCATCATATCACCGGGTGTTGAGGTGGCCGAAGGCGCCGTTGTTAAAGACTCAATTATTATGGATAACACGCATATCGGTCGGAACAGCATTATCGACCGCTCTATAGTGGACAAGGAAGTAACCGTAGAACCCGACTGCCACATCGGTTTCGGCAACGATTACTTTACTAACCGTGATAATCCCCAGGTTTTGAATACCGGCCTGACTATTATCGGTAAGCGGTCTGTAATTCCTTCCGGCTATAAAATAGGCCGCAACTGCATTATCTATGACAGTGTTGTGGAAGGAGATTTCCCCGAACCCAGGGTAAAGAGCGGCGAGACCATCAAACCGAAACGCAAACCGATTCGTATAAAAGCTTAAGCACACCGATGGCTCGACCGTATTAACAATCAATTTACGATAGCAAAGGAGCATATGTCCGAGTTAAGGCAGGATATTACCACCAGAGAGTGGGTGATACTTGCCCCGGAAAGGGGCAAGCGCCCGCAACAAAAGCCTAAAACGAAGGCGGCAGCCGCCGACGAGTTACCCGGCTGGGATGCGGCGTGCCCTTTCTGTCCCGGCAATGAAACGCAAACACCGGAAGAAGTCCTTAGAATACCGGACCCGGACAAACCCTCCGACTGGGCGGTAAGAGTGGTCCCCAACCGGTTCGCCGCGCTGACAACCCGGGGAGACACCACCCGGATAGAGGAAGGCCCCTTTTTCCGAAAGATGGGCGGCTACGGCGTACATGAGGTAATTATCGACAGCCCTTCCCACAATACTCCCCTGGCACTGATGTCTTACGAGCAGGTTATAAGGATACTTACGGCGTACCAGCAAAGGTATAACGTTATCAAGGAAGACCGGGAAATTAGGGATATTACCATATTCAGGAATGTCGGGTGGGCAGCCGGGACATCCCTGGTACATCCCCACTCACAACTGGTGGCAACACCCATCATGGCTCCCTACTATCGCCGAAAATTCGATGTCGCTCACGATTACCACGCCGATATGGGAAGATGCCTCTATTGCGACCTGATTGCCTGGGACCTGAAGAATGGAACCAGACGGGTCGTGGCTGAGACGGATGAGTTCGCCGTTATCCACCCCTACGCTTCCCATACACCCTATGAAACCTGGATTTTACCCAAGGAACATTGCGCTTCTTTTGGCCTGTTTTCAGCCGCGCATCTTACCGAGCTGGCCCAGGTGCTGAAGGATATCACCTTCTGCCTGTACGAGGGGCTGGATAATCCTGCCTATAACCTGGTTATCGACAGCACGACCACTTATGACGAAGACGACCCGTACTATCACTGGCACATCAGGATACTCCCCAGATTGAGCACCATAGCCGGATTTGAACTAGGCTCGGGCATCTCTATCAGCACCGCATTGCCGGAAGAGACCGCCGAGTACATGAAGCAGACAGCTAAATCGTGCCCCGATGACGTATGTATTGCCTTTGCTGCCAAGTGATTGGTGCCGCCAATTTTTTAAAGAAAGGATGATAATTACTGTGAATGATACGTTAAAAGTCATCAATAATAGAAGGAGCGTCAGGAAATACCAGACCAGGCCGATAGGCGAAGCCGAATTAAGGGCGATTGTTGAAACCGCCATTTACGCGCCCAGCGCCATGAACCAGCAGAAATGGCATTTCACGGTGATACAGAACCAGGCCATGTTGGTTAAAATGAATAACGTGGTGAGGGAAAACCTGCTGAATTCCGGCGTCGAGTTCCTGGCCGAAAGAGCTAAAAACCCCGATTTCAACGTCTTTCACAATGCCCCTGCGATTATCATCGTTACGGCGGATGAGCAGGCCAGATTTACCGAGATAGAATGCGGGGCAGCGGCGGAGAATATCGCCCTGGCGGCCGAATCACTGAACATAGGCTCCTGTTTTGTCGGCATGTCCGAATTCCTGTTCGCCTCCGAAAATGCGGGCGAAATCAGGAAGGAACTGGGTATCCCGGAGGGGTACAGGCATATCATAACGGTAACGTTGGGGTATAAAGATATCAAGCCGCCGGTGCCCCCGAAAAACAAAGACGCAATCAACTATATCAAATAGACGGTCTAAAGCGGTTTACCTATCTCAATTCAAGCAGCCGGGAGAGGAATTCCTCCACTTCGGTGGTTGAACTCAGAAAATAGTCGGCGGCGGACGGCGCATTATCCTTGCCGACATATACGCTCCATCCGTCTGGACGGTGAAGCACTCTGAAGGCATCTTCATCGGTATTATCGTCGCCCATATAGATGGTCAGCAGCCGTTCCAGCTTGAGGAGCGACCTGATTTCACCGAGGATAGACTCCACGGCTTTCCCTTTATCCCATTCAATCGGCGGCCTGACTTCAAACACCTTCTTGCCCGTGGTGATTCTTATTTTCGCTTCATCGGCCAGAGGCGAAATAACGCGTTTAAAAATCCCGGCTACGGTATTCTGTTCGTCTTCCTTTACCATCCGGTAGTGAACACTCAGCCCCAGGCCCTTATCCTCAACGATAACCCCGGCGATGTTTTCCAGCTCCACCGCCAGTTGTGCGGCCAGGTCTTTAATCGGAGTCCGGGCAAACTCGGCCTGCGGACTGACCCATTTGATACCGGGGCCTTCTATCTCCAGTCCGTGGTTCCCGGCATAATAAATACCTTCGATGGCAGCCATGGACCTGATTTCCTCCATAGAGCGCCCGCTGATGATACCTACGCTAAAGCCGGGTTTACGTGCCAGGGTCGATAGTTTTTCCCTGACGCTGTCTGCCAGCACCGCGTCCTGCGGCCGCTCGACAATCGGGGTTAAAGTGCCGTCATAGTCCGAAAGGAGCAGGACGTGAGACGTCGCCCGGCAATCGACCGAAAAAGCCTGCCATTCCTGAAAAAGGTGTTCCATCAGACTCCTGCTATCGAGATGAGTCTGGAGACCATCGAACCGCCCCAGCGGTAGATGTTGTTGTCGGACACTATCTCACGCATATTCTTCATGCGGCGCCGTCTTTCGGCTTCCGGCATCTCTACGGCCTCCTTAATCTTCTCCGCAAACTCGCTGATAGCATAGGGGTTGATGAGAAGGGCTTCCTGCATCTCCACCGCCGCGCCGGTGAAACTGCTCAGGATTAAAACACCGTCGCCATCGACCCTGGCGGCGACGAATTCCTTGGCTACCAGATTCATGCCGTCGTGGAGCGAACTGACCACGCAGAAACGCGCCAGACGGCGTAAAGCACCGAGGGTATTATGGGAAAGTTGCCGCGTCATCGGAACCACCGGCTGCCAGGCATCGGTGCCGTACTTCTCATTGATTCCGTTCATTAGGTCGTCAATTCTCTGCCCTATCTCCTGGTAGGTATCAATCTGGCCGCGACTGGGCATACCCGCCTGGATGAAGACCACCTTGCCGCGGTATTCGGGGTTATCTTCAAGGAATTTATCCAGGGCCATGAGCCGCTCCGGTATGCCCTTGGTATAGTCCATGCGGTCCATGCCGACGCCGAGGTACTTGCCCTCCAGATTGAATTCTTTACTCAAACTGGCCATTTCCTTCTCGACAGCTTCTGTCCCCGCCTGCCCGGAAAGGCCATCGAAGTCCACGCTAATGGGGAAGGGTTCCACGATGGTCTTATTGCCACGGCGGACTAACGCCGAGCTCTCACGGTCGGTCATGGCTTCAAGGCTACGCTCCACCGAATCTATAAAGTTATTGCAGAACGACCGCGTGTGAAAGCCCATAAGGTCGTTGCCGAGCATTCCGGCGAGTATCTCTTCGTGCCAGGGGCAGGTGCGGAATATCTCGTAAGCAGGCCAGGGGATATGCCAGAACTGCCCGACGGTAAGGGCGGGGTTGCGCTCCTTGAGATAGCCGGAGAGCAGGGCGAAGTGGTAGTCCTGCACCAGCACCACCGCGCTGCGGTCGCCTATCTCGTCTATTACGGCATCGGCGAAAATCTGGTTGACTTTCTTATAAATATGCCACCAGTCCTCGCGGAATTCTGGCGGCGTGAAGGTAACGTGGCACAGCGGCCAGAGCGCCTGATTGGCGAATCCGAGATAGAATCCATCCACTTCCTCTTCCGTCAGCCACACCCGGCGTAGGGTATACTCCGGCTTTTCCGGCGGTACGGCTATCCTGTTATGTTCGTCGACGACTTTTTTATCGGCGTCGCCGGTGCCCTGGGCTACCCAGATACCCCCGGAGGCGCGCATAACAGGGTCGAGAGCCTCGGTAAGCCCGCCGACCGGGCGGGTGCATTTTATCTTGCCGTCAGACATAGTATGAACGTACGGTTCACGGTTGGATACAACAATGAAGAGGCTTTCGCCCAGTTTAGACTTAACAAGTTTATATAACGTGTCCTTGTTCCACTGAAGCTCCGACATCATTTACACCTCCATAATTCACAGCCTTCCGCTATTGTTAGGGTAATTCAAGCACCTCTGAGTGTCAAGCCACGCTGCTACCTCTTCGGGCGTGCGACAAAAGTCACATACAGGAACTTCACAGTAATATTATAATTAAGTTGAAACTAAATTGTTAACTTTAAAGGAGTTACTCAATGGCTGCTCTAATCAGATGGAATCCTAATGGTGGTATGGCTTTAATACCTTTTTCCCGCCCGTTCCGGCTGCTGGAAGAGGTCGAGGAAATGGCCAAATCTGCCTTCGAGACCAGTCTTACCCCCAAAATGGACATGTATGAAGAGGATAAAGAGCTGGTCGTAAAGGCGGAGATGCCCGGCATCAGGAAGAAGGACCTGGATATCAAGCTTGATGGGGATGTCCTCACCATCAAGGCCGAGAAGAAGGAAGAGAAAGAGGAAGGCAAAGAAGGCACGACTCACTATTATCGTGAGCGCAGCTTCGGCCAGTACGTCCGCTACATGACTCTTCCCGCCCGTGTCGATGCCGAGAATATCACGGCTACTTTGAAAAAGGGCTTACTGGAGATAAGGTTGCCCAAAGCGGAAGGGCCGGACACCAAACAGATTGAAATTAAAGTAAAGTAACGCGGTGGTTGCGGTGGAGGCGAAGGAGCCGGAGGCTATCCCCGGCTCCTTTTTATTTTACACTACTTTTCTTACGTCCACTCCGCAAGCGTATCGCGAGCTTCTGGAGTCGGCGGTACTTCACCAGTCGCCATTTACCAAGGTTGAAGAGCCTTGGGAACAATGCCTTACGCGTTTCTTCTATAACAAACAGGCCGCCGCCGGCCAAGATAACGATACCCCACTTTTCTATGCTCAGGGGTACTGTCCGGAACGCCGACTGGAGGAACGGCACATAAATCACGGCAATCTGCAACAGAATAGCCACCGAAACGGAAGCTACCAGCCAGCGATTACGCAGGATACCCAGCTTGAAAACAGTGCGTTCGTCCGAGCGAGCGTTAAAGGCGCGGAACCACTCGAAGGTAACCAGAGTCAAGAAGGTAAGCGTCCGCGCCTCATCAATGGGCATCCTTGACTGTGCCCAGTTAAATACCGTAAAAGCACCCACACCCATAATCAAAGCCATAAAGCATACACGCATTATCATTCCAGGGTAAATAATCCCCACCCCAGGGTGGCGCGGCGGCTGTTTGAGTTCATCCCCGGCCTTGGGTTCTACGCCCAGCGGGATAGCCACCGCCGTGTCCGTAAGCAGGTTATTCCAGATAATCTGGACCGCCAGTACCGGCGCTTTACCGAGGAAGAAAATACTCAGGATTAACGCCAGTAACTCGCCGATATTCGTACTCAGCAGGAAAAAGATGACATTTCTTAACCTGTTGAATATAGCCCTGCCCTCGTCCACCGCTGCCACCACCGAAGCGAAGTTATCGTCGGCCAGGGTAATATCGCAGGCTTCCTTGGCGACATCCGTGCCTGTTATGCCCATGGCGATGCCGATATTGGCCGTTTTCAGGGCCGGAGCATCGTTGACGCCGTCGCCGGTCATCGCCACGACATGCCCCCTGCTTTTAAGTGCGTTGACTATCCTTAACTTTTGTATAGGCTCAATTCTGGCAAAAACAGAAATACTTTCCACCTGCGCCGAGAGTTCCTCATCGCTCATCTCGCGGAGCTCGTTTCCGGTTATCGCCTTACCCCCCGGCATTTCAAGCTGGTGAGCAATGGATTCTGCCGTAACCTTATTATCACCCGTAATCATAACGACTTTGATACCGGCCTGCTTGCAGAGTCGAATCGCCTCTTTAGCCTCCTCGCGCGGTGGGTCGGCCATCCCCGACAGGCCGACGAATACCAGGTTACCCCTCAGATGCTCCTCCTCCAGGTCATCGAGGTCGGCAGGTAAATCAATACAGGCTGTGCCGATAACCCTCATGGCTTCTTTAGCCATGGCGTCGTTAGCCTGCAGTAAGACCCGGATATCTTCCGCCCCCAGAGGCAATATTTCACCCCCCTTATAGCAATACCTGCTCAGCGACAGCAGCTTCTCGGGGGCGCCCTTTACATAGGCAATACGCCCTTCCCCCTTGGGAGAAGGGTGAAGGGTAGCCATATAGAGCTTTTCACTCTGGAAAGGAATTTCGTCAATGCGGGGAAAATGTTTATCCAGTTTTTCGCGGTCCATTCCGGCCTTGGCGGCGGCCACCACCAGAGCACCTTCGGTAGGGTCGCCGAAGATGTTATAAGACCGCTCGCCTTCCTCAGTCAGCACGGCGTCATTACACAGGGCACCGATGCGGAGATGCAACTCCAGAACCGACTCATCCTCTACAGTCATCTTCTGGCTATTGCTCTGGAACTGGCCTTCCGGTATATACCCCTCTCCGGTTACATCAATCCAACGACCACCGACGAACATTCTCCGTACCATCATCTGGTTCAGGGTCAGCGTTCCGGTCTTGTCCGAGCAAATGACCGTGGCCGAACCCAGTGTCTCCACCGCTACCAGCCGGCGAATAATGGCATTGCGGTGGGCCATGAATCTCATACCCATAGCCAGCACCACGGTCACCACCGCCGGCAGTCCTTCCGGTATGGCCGAGACAGCCGCGGCAACCGCCAGTAAGAACACTTCCATCCACTCCATCCCCCGGAGCAGCCCGACGATTACCAGCAGGATGCAGATACCGAGGAAAAGACCGATGATATACCGGCTCAGCTTGCTGATGCTTTTTTGCAGGGGTGTCTTTTCCGGTATGACCTCCTGGATGCCGGTGGCTATTCTGCCCATCTCGGTAGCCATGCCGGTCCTGACGACTACCGCGGTAGCCCGGCCGTAGGTAACCACCGTCCCCATGAATACCATGTTCTTCCGCTCGGATACCGATAGCTCTCCGGAAAGCGACCGGGTGTGTTTATCCACCGGCACCGACTCCCCGGTAAGAGTAGCCTCGTTGGCTTTAAGGTTGGAGACTTCGATGAGCCTGGCATCGGCCGGTACTTTATCCCCTGTTTCAAGGAGCACGATATCGCCGGGCACGATTTCACGGGCGGGGATATTCCTGACACTACCGTTGCGTCTGACGCTGGCCTGGGGTGCCGCCAGGCGTATAAGGGCTTCCATAGCTTTTTCCGCCCTTGTTTCCTGCACGAATCCGATGACGGCATTGAGCACCAGGACGCCGAGTATTACCCAGCCGTCCATTAAATGCCCGACGATAAAGGAGATTGCCACGGCAACCAGCAGTACGTAGATAAGTGGACTGAGGAACTGCCTGAAGAATACCAGCGCTGGATGGGTCTTCTTCCTGCCTTCCAGCTGGTTGGGACCGAACTCCAGGAGCCTTGCCGCAACTTCATCGTAGGTAAGCCCGCCGCGCCGGGAACCGGACTCTTGCAGGACTTCCTCCGGGCTCAGGTTATACCACTGCTCACTCATACCACTAATATAGTAACATAACGATTTCAGGGGATACCAGTGTCCTGCGGGGCAAGGATGAATGACGTTCCCGCCCGCTACTTGATAAGTTCTTTGACTGTCTTGTCACCACTTTCGGCCGGGCAGTATTTCAGGAAGGAAGCGAAGTACGGGTCATCTCCGAAATCGGCCATCGTCACGGCGATACCCTGAGCCAGGGTCATCTCCCCGGCGCACAGCTTGCCGAGGAGGCCCAGCGTAACTTCATCCACATATTCCAGGCTTACCACGCCGCTCCAGCCTACGTACGCCGCAGCGCCTTTCTTCATAAAAGCCGCCGGCATATCATCATAGCAATAGCTCTCGCACCCCATCGCCAGGACGACGGTACTATCGAATTTACCCTTGGTATCCTCTATAAACGCGGAGTTAACCGCAAAAACCAGCGGAAAATCCTCTACCATCACGGCATTGGATACCTTATCGGTCAGCTGCTCGGTAACATACCTGGTAGTCGTATAGTCTTCCGCCGTGAACAGGTAGGTCGTCGGCAGCGGCTTGACCCCTTCTTCTTCCAGGCTCAGCAATACCCCCGAGTGGACCCGGCAAACGATGAATTTATAGCCCAGCGAGGGTAATTTCCTGTAAAAATCGACGGTAATATCATCGCCCTGCCACAGGTCGACCGTAAAGCCGTAAGACTCCAGCAGGCGGGTCGATTCTGATATAAACAAAGGATTCGGCTCGAGTATATAGAGCTGGTCGATAACGGCCGCCCTGTCCCGTCCGTCACCCGCCTGGTCGGAGCTCCGGCAGCTCACGGACACAGCCGTCGCCACCGTCACCAGAAGCAGCACCAGTAACTTAAGACGAAACCCCATAATCCTTATATGAAGTATAGGGGACTTTCGACTTTAACTCAATGGTGGGTATGTCCGTGCGCGGACTCGCCCGGTACCCACAATAGCGGAAAAACGATATCGCTGACACAGCAGGGTATCCACACCGAAAGGAAGAGAAACAGGAAAATAAAGGGAAGCAGAGGAATCCAGTCGGCAATCCCGAAAGCGGTGAAGCTGAATAGGGATGCCCAGGTACTCAGCAGCACGTGACCCAGGTGGGGGAACCTTGTATTGGGCTTCCAGATGGCAACAGCAATGCCGATAACGGCAGCAGCATTGACGATTATCCATTTCTGAATACCGATAAAGGGCATTTTCGTCGTCTCGATGAAAGGCAAATGGAACTCCATAGGGACATTCAGAATACCTCCGCCCAGATACGGGATAACGATATCGCTCAACGTGGCTATACCTATAGAGCCCGTGTAGCCGATAAGTACCGTCGCCCAGAGCTTGCGGTTTTTATTATGCAGTCGGTACATCGATGCCGTCACCAGAGCGCTCAGGACGACATGGAGCGGATGGAGGGTATAAAAAAAAGCGTTTGATATTTCTCTGGGGGCGTTGGTAAAGTAAATGATAACCATGATGACAATACCGGCCACCGCCCCCACCGCCGTAAAGGGGATATGGTGCAATAGCTCCAGGCCGATACGTTTAAGCATTACTCCCCTGCCCTGCCGTTGCTTTTTTAAGGCACTTGCGGCACTGTCCCATGAACTCAAGAAGGTGTCCGTTTATCTTAAAGCCGTTCTCTCTGGCAAGCCGGCGTTCAAGCTCCCCGAGGTCGCAATCGGTAAAATCGACCACGGTACCGCAGTCGCTGCAAATAAGGTGGTGGTGGTGTTCCACAGGCCGTCTCATCAGGTAGCTACGGCAGTTAACGCCGGCGTGCATTTCGCAGATGAGATTGAGTTTGGCAAGCACCTCAAGCGTGCGGTAGATGGTCACCAGCCCGATTCCCGGGTGCTCCCGCTGAATTTGCCCGTAAATTTCTGCCGGGGTCAGGTGTTCGTGACTGTGGATAATAGCGTTGATAATCGTACGGCGTTGGGGGGTAATTTTATAGCCGCCCTGTCTTAACGTACTTTCGATTTTCTTCTCGGTATATACCATTTTTAGGTTGCCAAATGAAAATAGTTATCAATTAGGAGTGTAGCACAATAAAAATAATCTGTCAACAGTCACCGGTAATTGTCCTGCGGCTATAATTTATGGTAGAATTGTAACATAAGATACATTATGCGTTGTTGCACAATCTTTAATTAAAAAGTTGCGCTTATCTATAATATCTTGTTATAATATTAATGGTATGCGTGAATAAAGATGGAAAAGACTTTGCAATTACTATCCGGTAACGAAGCGCTGGCGCTGGGAGCCTACCATTCCGGCGTTCAGGTGGCCTCCGCTTACCCCGGCACCCCCAGCACCGAAATACTGGAAAACCTGGCACGCTTCAAGGACATCTATGCCGAGTGGTCCACCAATGAAAAGGTGGCTATGGAAGTAGCTATGGGGGCTTCTTATACAGGAGCCCGCGCCATGGTTTCGATGAAACACGTCGGGCTGAACGTTGCCAGCGACCCCTTCATAGCAGCTTCATATACGGGTACTATCGGCGGGCTGGTAGTGGTCAGCGCCGACGACCCGCAGATACACAGCTCCCAGAACGAACAGGACAACCGCCACTATGCCAGATTGGCCAAGGTGCCGATGCTGGAGCCGACCGATAGCCAGGACGCTTACGACTTAATGGGCTATGCCTTCGATATCAGCGAGGAGTTCGACACGCCGGTCCTGCTGCGTACCACCACCCGCATCTCCCACTCAAAGTCGGTGGTCGACGCTAAAAGAAAACGTACGGTCAAGAACCCGCAGCCGACCTTCTACTTCAACATGCAGAAATATGTCATGCTGCCGGTCAATGCCCTGCCCCGACACGCCCTGATGGAGAAACGACTTCTCAGGCTGGCCGAATATACCGAGACCTTTCCCCTGAATGTTATCACCTGGGGCAGGCGCGACCTCGGTATCGTGACCAGCGGCGTCGCCTACCAGTACGCGCGTGAGGCCTTTCCGGAGGCTTCCTTCCTCAAGCTGGGAATGACCTGGCCGCTGCCGGAAAAAATGATTAAGGAGTTCGCCGGCCAGGTAAACCGGCTTATCGTTATTGAAGAACTCGACCCGTTCCTCCAGGAGAATATCCGGGCGATGGGCATCGAAGTCACCGGCAAAGAATTTATTCCACTTGTGGGAGAATTGAACACTCAAATCGTTACCGAAAGCAGTATCGGCGCCGGCCTCCTGCCAGATTCCGGGAAGCTTCTACCCCCGGCTCAGGGATTACCCAGGCGTCCGCCCCTGCTCTGTCCGGGCTGTCCCCATACCGGTATTTATTTCGTCCTGAATAGCCTCGGACAGCGCTCCAAACTGCTGGAAAAGAAAAACGGTGAGCCTCAGGAACCGAAATTAATTATTACCGGCGATATCGGCTGCTATACGCTGGGCGCTTTACCGCCGCTCAATGTCCTGGATACCACCGTCTGCATGGGCGCCGGTATTGGGCAGGCGCTGGGCATGGAAAGGGCTGGCGTCAGGAACAGGGTGGTGGCTGTTATCGGCGACTCTACCTTCATGCATTCCGGCATTACCGGGCTGGTGGATGCCGTTTATAATGAAGGGCATATTACTATTTTAATACTGGACAACCGCACCACGGCGATGACGGGTCACCAGGAACACCCCGGCACGGGCATTTCTGCCCAGGGACAGGAGACCTTTGCCGTAGATATCGAGAGCCTGGCCAGGGGTATCGGCGTTAAGGACATCAAGGTAATCAACGCCTTTGATATTAAGGCTTTAAGAAACGGCCTCAAGGACTCACTGGATAGGCCGGAGGTCTCTGTAATCATCGTGCGCGGCTCCTGCGTTATGCTTATCAGGAAACGCGCCAACCCCAGGAAGGTTGATACCGAAAAGTGCTCCCAGTGCAATTACTGCCTCAGCCTCGGCTGCCCGGCCATCCAGAGTGCTGACGGGCAGGTGTTCATCGAACCGTCGCTCTGCGCCGGAGATATCTGCACTATCTGCGAACAGTTATGCCCTCAGAAGGCGATTTCTGCATAAATAACAGGACAGGAAATGGAAAAAATGGACTTAATCGTTACCGGAGTGGGCGGCCAGGGGGTCGTCCTGGCCAGTGACATCATCAGCGAGACCGCCCTGGCGGCCGGCTTCGACGTCAAGAAGACGGATACGCTGGGGATGGCCCAGCGCGGCGGCAGTGTTGTCAGTCATGTGCGCATGGGGCCGAAAGTCTGGTCGCCGCTGATTCAGGACGGTAAAGTCGATCTTCTTCTTGCCTTCGAGAAGCTGGAGGCAGCCCGCTGGAGTCACCATCTCCGACCCGGCGGAATAGCCATCGTGAATAAATACGAACAGCCGCCGCTGTCGGTCAGCCTTGGCCAGGATAAGTACCCTGCCGACAAAGAGATTGCCGCCGCCCTGAAACGGCAGACCGACCGGTTCCACTTCGTGGACGGCACCGGCCGGGCTAAAGAGCTCGGCAATGTCAGAACGCTTAATATATTTATGCTGGGATGTTTTTCCGTATTCGCTCCCCTTGAGGTGGAAACCTGGAGGGAGATAATCTCACGACGTTTGCCGGAGAATATCCGTGAAATTAATTTGACTGCCTTCGAAATGGGCAGAAAGGAAATGGAAGGTGTCCGTATCGGCAAGAGTTAAAAAGGGCATGAAGTTGGGGTCGTGGATAAGGCGGATGTTCGAAGAAGGCAACGCCATGAAGAAGCAGTTCGGCGTGGAGAACGTCTACGACCTGTCGCTGGGTAACCCCGTTATGGAACCTCCCCCCGAGTTCAAACGAGAATTGAAACGCCTGGTGGAAAATCCTTTCCCGGGAATGCACGGCTACATGGAGAACGCCGGTTACCCCGAGACGAGGGCCGCCGTGGCCGCGCAGCTAACGCGCGAAACGGGTATTAAACTCACGGAAAAGGACGTCATTATGGCCGTAGGAGCGGCCGGGGCCATCAACGTGGCGTTGAAGACGATCCTCGACCCCGGCGACGAGGTGATACTTTTTCTTCCGTGGTTCGTTGACTATTTTAATTACGTGGAAAACCACGACGGCGTGGTCAAGCTCGTGCCCACCGACGCAGGTTTCATGCCCCGGCTGGACGAGTTCGAGAAGGCCATCGGCCCCAGGACGAAAGCGGTGCTCATCGACTCCCCGAACAATCCCACCGGCGTCGTTTACAACGAGAGCCTGATGACTCAAATGGGGGAGATACTCCGTAAAAAAGAAGTCGAGTACGGCACGGAAATTTTCATCGTCAGCGACGAGCCTTATAAGAAAATTATCTACGACGGGCTGAAGTACCCCTCGCCGTTGAACTTCCACCGGCACAGCATCATCGCGACTTCTCACTCCAAGGACCTGTCCATACCCGGCGAGCGTATCGGGTATGTCGCCCTGCACCCGGAAAGCTCGCACCACGACGAGATGATGACGGGGTTCGTCTTCTGCACTCGCGTGCTGGGTTTTATTAATGCCCCGGCTTTCATGCAGAACGTGGTACGTAACATCCAGGACGTTACCATCCCCGTCTCCGAATACCAGCGCCACCGCGACTTTATCTACGGAAACCTGGTGGAAATGGGATACAAGGTAAACAAACCCCAGGGCGCTTTCTACATCTTCCCCAGGTGCCCCGTAGAAGATGATGTCGCTTTCGTGCATGAGTTGCAGCAGGAACATCACGTGCTGACGGTGCCCGGAGTGGCTTTCGGCACACCCGGCTACTTCCGCCTGGTGTACTGTGTCGACGACCGCACGCTGGAGTGCTCCATGCCCGGCCTTAAGGCGCTGGCTAAAAAATACGGGCTGAAATAAAGATGAGTCAAGAACCCAGGGGAGTCCAGGAGGGGCGCAAGCCCCTCTTGCTTTTCTCCCCCTATCCGACCAGCAGTTGTATGGTTTGCTCGAATTTAAAAGTAGGAGAGGGGGTAAGGGGGTGAGGTATATCCAGAAACCAGACGCAAACCAGTTTATTACGGTGTTGCTTTTTCTAAAAAATATATGGTATACTACCGCTGGACAAAAATCCCTGTATCAATGTATATAGTACTGCGAGCACACAAACACTAAATGAGCGATAAAAATAGTCAGGGGACCATTTGCTAGCAAACTACGGATTAATCGGACTGTTTTTCATCATCGTCGCCCTTTTCTCCCTGGTAATGGTAGTTACCCCCATTGTCCTCAGATACCTTAAAATCGTCCCCAGCCATCCCAATCCCATTAAGAATTCCATTTTCGAATGTGGCATGGAAACTATCGGGAAGACCTGGGTGCAGTTCAACTTCCGCTACTACTTTTACGCCCTCATCTTTTTAGCGCTCGATGTCCTGGTTGTCTTCCTCTACCCCTGGGCGGTACAGCTCCGGCAACTGGGACTTTTCAGCTTCTTTACCGTGTTGATTCTCGTTGCCATCGTACTCATCGGCTACATCTATGCCTGGAAGAAGAAGGTCCTCGAATGGAAGTAAGCAGCGATAGAGAGTATATCTATACATCCTCGGAACTCGACCAGCAGGAAGGCCAGTTAATCGAAGAGGTAAAGGCCGGTGCCGTAGAAAGCATCCCCGACCCCGATGCCTGGCTGGACGAGGAAGTAAAGCAGAACATCATGCTGTCTTCGGTAGACGCCGTGCTGAACTGGGCGCGCAAGTCCTCACTGTGGACGGCGATATGTTTCCCCGCCTGCTGCGCCTTCGAGTTCATCGCCGCCGAAGGCCCTCGCTTCGATATGTCTCGCTTCGGCATGGAAATCCTGCGGGCTTCACCCCGACAGGCAGACCTCATGATTACGGCGGGAACCCTCACCTGGAAGATGGCGCCCGTTGTCTGGCGCATCTACAACCAGATGCCCGAGCCGAAATGGGTTATCGCCATGGGCGCCTGCGCCATCAGCGGCGGTATCTTCCGCTCGTCTTATAACGTAGTGCCGGGATACAACAAGATAATACCGATCGATGTTTACGTTCCCGGCTGTCCGCCTCGCCCCGAAGCCCTTATCTATGGCGTACAAATGCTGCAGAAGAAAATCGCCAGGGAGCACCAGATATTGGACCTGCCGCAGGTGCTGTTGAAAGGTAAAAAAGAATGACGGTAGCCCTCTCCGGTAAAGACATAGCCGGTCGACTGGAAGAAAAATTCCCCGGCAGCATCGAGGAATCCGGGCCGGATAGTCTGGTGGTAAAAAGCGATTCCCTGCTGGCGGTAGCCGGGTATCTCAAGGATACCGGGGGCCTGGAATTTAACTTCCTTAATTATATTACCGCCGTCGATTATTACAGCTATTTTGAAGTCGTTTACCAGATGACATCGCTGAAACATAACCACTCCATCGTTATGAAAACGCGTTGCTACGGCCGGGAGAACCCCTCGGTGCCTTCGGTAATTTCCCTGTGGCAAGCGGCCGACTTCCAGGAGCGTGAAATCTACGACCTTATGGGCATTAAATTCGAAGGCCATCCGAATCTGAAGCGAATCTTCCTCTGGGAAGGGTTCCAGGGACACCCGCTGCGAAAGGACTATCTATAGTGACCACGACCGAGATGATGACTTTCAAGACCGAGCCTTTTATCCTGAACTTCGGGCCGGTTCACCCGAGCACTCACGGCGTGTACCGCATGCGGGCTACCCTCGACGGTGAGGTTATCATCGATATCGAGCCGGTGGTGGGCTACCTGCACCGCGGCATCGAGAAACTGGCCGAAGAGCGTACCTACAGCGGCTTTATCCCCCTCACCGACCGCCTGGACTATATTTCCCCGATGAGCAACAACCTGGGTTACTGCCTCGCGGTGGAAAAACTGGCGGGGATAAAGGTGCCGGAACGCGGCGATTACCTGCGCGTTATCATTGCGGAACTGCAGCGCCTGGCCAACCACTGTATCGCCGTCGGCTCTTTCCTGAACGACTGCGGTGCCTACTATACCCCCTTTATGTATGCCTTCCGCGAGCGAGAAAGAATTATCGACCTTTTCGATATGGTATGCGGCCAGCGCCTTACCTATAACTACATGAGAATCGGCGGCGTCAGCCAGGATATCCCGGATGAATTCCTGCCGGCGTTGCAGAAGCTGGTGAAACGTATGCCCCGCTGGGTCGATGAGTACGACTTCCTGCTCATGCAGAACGAGATACTGCTGGCGCGCACTAAAGGCGTCGGTATCCTGCCGAAGGAAACGGCTATTAGTTGCGGTATCACCGGTCCGGTGGCCCGCGCCAGCGGCGTCAACTGGGACCTACGCAAGAACGACCCCTACTCCATCTACGACCGCTTCGAATTCGATATCCCGACCGGTGAGACCGGCGATTGCTACGACCGTTACCGGGTGAGGATGGAGGAAATGCGCCAGAGCCTGCGCATCATCGAGCAGGCCATGAAGGATATACCCGCCGGACCCGTCAGGGCTGACGTGCCTCACCTCATTCGCCCCCCCAAAGGCGAGGCTTACGCCCGCCTTGAAGCCCCCAAGGGCGAGCTCGGCTACTACCTGGTATCGGACAACTCCATCGCTCCCTACCGGTGCCACATACGACCCACCAGCCTGATAAACCTGACCGCCCTGCGCGAAATGGTCAAGGGGTGGAAGGTGGCCGACCTTATTGCTATCTTCGGCAGTATCGATATTACTATGGGTGAGGTTGATAGATAGTGACGATTCCCGATTTATTAGTCGCAAACCTGCCGATGCAGGCGGTCCCGCCGGACTGGCCCGGCGGCTACTGGTGGCACTGGCTGTTTTTCACCGTTGTCCTTATAGCCTTCGTTCTGGTCATGGTGATGGGCGTTATTTATATCGAACGCCGGGGTCTGGGCCGCATGCAGTCGCGCCTCGGCCCCAACCGCACCGGCCCCTTCGGTCTGCTGCAACCGGTAGCCGACGCTATCAAGGTACTGCTTAAAGAGAACATCGTGCCCGCCAGTGCGGATAAAATAGTCCACTGGCTTGCCCCGGTCATCGCTTTCGCCCCGGCATTGATGATTTTCGCCGTGGTGCCGTTCCAGAACGGGGCGCTGCTGGCTGACCTCAACATCGGTATACTCTACGTGGTCGCCATCAGCTCTGTTTCAACCGTGGGCGTGTTCATGGCGGGGTGGGGCTCCAGCAATAAGTATTCCCTGCTCGGCGCCATGCGTAACGTTGCCGCGGTGGTCAGTTACGAGATGCCGCTGGCGCTCTCCGTCGTGGGTATTATACTGGTCGCCGGCACGATGTCCATGAACGGCATCGTCCTAGCGCAGAATATCCCCTTCATCCTGTTCCAGCCCCTCGGCTTCTTAATCTTCTTCGCCGCCGGCTGCGCCGAGATTAACCGCAGCCCCTTCGACCTTATGGAGGCCGACCAGGAGCTTGTCGCCGGTTTCCACACCGAATATTCCGGTATGAAATTCGCCATGTTCT